>OZSS01000985.1_pt1 | contig 13567 bp, 16 predicted proteins | sample 1779911 | NCBI WGS metagenome assembly OZSS01 (sample SAMEA2603589, study PRJEB24840) | metagenome | biome: Water; feature: Photic zone; material: Seawater sample | place: Mediterranean Sea | collected 2013-11-12 | depth 10 m | reverse complement strand
TTGGGTTTACGGTGCGGCATACAGTCACGGTGAGTATATTTATGATTTGGCGCAGTTGATTCATCAGTTAGAGTTATCCCCAGTAACGATAATTGCTCATTCGTTAGGAGGAAGTGTTGCGCTTCGATATGCTGGCATTTATCCGGAAAATATTCATAAGATGATAGTTATTGAAGGAACGGGTGGGCCTCCCGTGGAACTTGAAAATATGCCGCTCCACGACCGCCTGAGGCAGTGGATTGAGAATACGCGGAGCATTTCGGGCCGCACCCCGAAACGTTATAAAAGCTTAGAAGATGCGTATCAGAGAATGCACGAGGCAAACAGTCATTTGCGAGAAGATCAAGCGAGAAATCTGACCATTCATGGAACTAACCAAAATGAAGACGGCACTTATAGCTGGAAATTCGATAATTATACGCACGTTATGTCTCCATTCGGAATTGATCGATCAGACTCCCACGAACTCTGGAAAAGAATAGATAAACCAGTTTTGCTAGTTAGTGGAAAGGAATCCTGGATGTCGGCCGCGAAAAAAGAGGATCCAGCGAATTATTTCCCTAACGCAAGTCATGTTCAAATAGAGGACGCTGGACATTGGTTACACCATGATCAGCTGGATACCTTCTTAAAAGTAGCCAGAGATTTTTTGGGTTAATTAAAGAGCTAATTCAGGGTCGAACCAATTCAATAAGGAATCGTGTTCATTTCTAGCATAGGTGTGTCCAAGACCATTTTTTGTTTTAAGGACAACCTCGACTTTTGCAGTCTCTAGTTCGGATTTAGTTAAGAAGGCGGTCTCCACTGGAAATATCTTGTCCTCAGCGCCGTGCACCAAAAATACTGGTCGATCAGTTGCAAGTGTATCGTCGCTCATCTTAGCAAGCGAAGCAGGCATGATGCCGGAAAATGGTGCGATGTGGGTAAAAGGAGTGCTTTTTCTTAGACCTGCAAGCATTGAAAAAGTTGCACCATCTGACATTCCAGTAATGAGGATTTTTTCTGAGTTTATTGAGCTTATTTCAGATAAATTATCAATCGCCGTTAAAATTTTAAAAAGGTCTTCCCGAACATTCTCTAGTGACCATGTTTGCTCACTTGACGTAGGGCAAAGCAATAGAAAACCGCGTGATCTAGCTTCTTTTAACCAGTTCCATAAAAAGTCAGCCCCATGGCCTGAGCTGCCGTGAAGAGCAACGATAAGAGGTAGAGATGCTTTTTGGCTTTTATTCTCAGGAATATAAAAGCTGAAACCGCCTCTCTCACCCGGTTGATTATTATGATGCCCGATTCCTGTCTCCTCTCCCCGGGTTTCCGCAGCTAGCTCTCTAATAAGCTCTAAGTCATCTTGCCTCCTTTTCTCAAGGAAGAACTGACTAACTGGCTGGAAGATCTTTGATAATGGATAAAGTTTTTCCTGAGCACGGCAATACGAGCTAAGGCCCTCTTGGAACTGCTTTCCTTGAAAATTTTTTATTACGCGGGAGCACAATTCGGAAATGCCTAGCAATTGAGCCTTCAAGATATCTAGTTCTTTTGGCACGCTAATTTCGATAAGATTCTTGGAGGAATCTTCCAGAGCTAGCTTTGAACTCTCAAAGTCTTTTTTGTAATGAGCTATAGTCATCAGCTCTTTAAAAGATGACCCATGTTCAAGTACTCGCATTACATTGAGAAGAGCTGCTAAGACGTTTCCAATACTGTCGAAAATTTGCTTGTCTGAATTTGACATTTAATGCTCTGTATTACGCGATTTTTTAGGACACTATAAGATAATGAGTCTAGAAAAAGGAATAGGGTATACCTACCACGTGCCTGCTCCATGTAAGGATGAGGTCAAAGTGCTCTATGCTGACGATGACATTGTGCTAGTTGACAAACCGGCGGGGCTCCTCAGCGTGCCGGGCCGAATTCTCAAAGACAGCGCGTTTCAAAGATTGCTCTACGAGTTTCCCGATTTGTCTGTTGTTCATAGGTTAGACCTAGATACCTCGGGATTAATGGTTTTCGCAAATTCGAGAACGGCGGTAGCTAAGCTTAATCGGCAGTTTCGGGAACGATCGATCGCTAAGACCTATGAAGCCCTAGTTTTTGGGAGGGTCTCTGAGCATTCTGGGCGGATTGAGCTTCCGATTGGTCCTGACCCAAACAACCGGCCTTTGCGACGAGTTGATTTTGAGAAAGGCAAGCAGTCTCTAACCCTTTTCGAGCTGATTAAAGCTGGAGAGGGCCGCAGTCGTCTGAGACTGAAACCAATTACGGGCCGGAGTCATCAGCTTAGGATTCATCTCATGGCAATAGGGCATCCGATACTTGGCTGCGATTTGTATGCGCATCCATCAGCTTTGTCCGCGAGCGAGAGGCTGTGTTTACATGCTAAAAGCTTAGTTCTGGAACATCCGAGCTCGAAGAAAAAAGTTGAATTTTTCTCTCAGGTTCCTTTCTAATATCAACATAACTATTTTCGAAGAAGGATCTTTTCATGATTACAGGTTCGTGTCTTTGTGGACAGGTGGCGTATCAAATGGATGAGTCAAAGTCGGGTAGCGCTTTTCACTGCCACTGCTCAGATTGTAAAAAAGTCACTGGATCAGGGAAGGCGACTGTCGTAGAGGTTTCGGAGAAAGACATCGAAATCTCCGGAAATTTCCAAACCTTTGAAAACTTAGGGAGTGACGGGTCCCATGTTAAGAGAGCCTTTTGCCCAACTTGTGGATCTCAATTGTTTACGTTTGTACTTGAGAACGAGGGTGCTCTTTTTGTGAAAGCAGGCACTATGGATTATTCTGATTGGGTAAGACCTGTTGCGACATGTTGGGCAGCCTCGGCCTCTCCGTGGTCTCCGGCTGACGAAACCACAAAAACTTATGCAGGCAATCCTGTTTCAGCGTAAGTATTAAGGTTTTTCTGCTATCACAAGCGCGCGAGTGGGGGCTGGATATCCCTCCACTGTTTTGTTTTCGTCTTTGGGATCAAGAAAGTCCGATAATGACTGAAAGTTCATCCATTCTGTGGATCTCTGCTCTTTTGTCGAGGTAGTGGTTACATCGACCACCTCGATCTGGCTGAAGCCAGATCTCTGCAACATAATTTGCAAAACCTTTTTTGAGGGAATAAACCAGACATTAGACATCTTGGCGTATGTGTCTTTTGGTATAAGTATCTCCCGGTTTTCTTTTTCGGGAAGGATAAGGGTCTCGAGCACTAGCTTCCCCTTCGGCTTGAGGAAGCTGAGTAGCTCTTTTAATTGATCTATGGGTGAGCGGCGGTGATATAAAACCCCAAGACAAAATACCACGTCAAAAATTTTGAAGGCAGGTAGGTGTTCACTCCGCAATGGAAGCAAAAAAGCGTTATTTTTGCTCGAAAGTTTTTGCATGGCTGCAAACTGGTAATTGAAAAGAATCGTCGGGTCAATTCCAAGTGCGACTTTAGCTCCGGCCTCTAACATCCGGAAGAGGTAGTAGCCATTTCCGGCACCAATGTCGAGGACAAATTTTTCGCTTAGATCAATTCCTTGTTGTTTGATTCGCTCCCATTTCCAATTACTTCGCCACTCTGTTTCGATAATTGTTGATCCAACAACCAGAGGACCTTTCCTCCAGGGTTTAAGTTTGATCAACGCGTTCGAGTAATCCGTCTTGCCATCCCCGATGCTTAATAAGTCTCCCTCTGTTTTAATCGGATTCTCGCTATTTTCGATTGATTCGAGAATAGCGTCCCATTCTTCTGATTTGCCGTGCTCTCTAGTTTCTGTTGCGAGTTTTTCGAGCAAAAAATCGTGATACTTTTTTAGCTTTGTTTTCGCTGTTTCCTCAAGAAAACGTTTAATTTCTGCTTCCATCTCTAAAACACTTTGTCTCTAGTTGAGTGAAATAAGGTCCAGGTTTGTGGTCATTTAATAGCTAAAAAGCTCGCGAAGTTAAAATCCTGAAAAAATTTATAAATATTCTTAAAGCCTCTCCGTTTTAATCTTTGAAGATGTTCTTCTTCAGTCTCCGTTTTGAGAACTTGTTCTATTGCTTTTCTTTTTTGATCGATTTCAAGCAAAGAGTAGCCATTTTCCCGTTTGAATCTCTCATGAAGATTAAAAAAAGTGGTTTCTTGCTCTTGGTCATGCATTGAAATTTTCTCAGACAAGACTAAAACGCCGCCTTCGTTTAAAGACCCATAGATTTTTTCTATAAGTCCCTCCCTTGCATTAGGCTCAACAAACTGGAGTGTCCAGTTCATCAAAACTACTGAAGAATTCTTCATGGCAGAACTTTCAATATTTCCAAGCCTTATATCTATCTTTTGCTTGTGCTCTATCTTTTTTAAGTTGGCACGACATTTTTTTACCATAGCCTCTGAATTATCAATGCCAATAATAATGCAGTCCTTAGGCGAATGGTCTGCGAGCTGAAAAGTGCCTGCGCCTAATGAGCACCCCAGATCATAAAGGTTGGTTTTTGGTGCCGCGTATTTCTTTGTTATTACTCCTATATTTTGCAGTAAGAGGCTATAACCGGGGATGCTGCGCTGAACCATGTCTTCGAAGACATTCGCAATATCATCATCGAAACGAAAGTCGTCGATAGGGCTTTTTGGCTGTGCGTAGATTTTATCTTTTTGCATCTCTCTGATCTTCTTCATTTGCTTTCACTATGATAGAAAAAAAAGTAGATTAGATTCCATAAATTTAGCTAACCATTGTTAGAAATGATCAAAAAACAGGTTCGCATTTTACATATTTCAGATATTCATCTGGACAACGAGATTGGGTCGGGCGCAGAGCAGAGCTCCGCTCAGATTGGTCTAGAAGCTGCGATTGACGCTTCGATTGAGCAAAATGTTGATCTCATTCTTCTGGCAGGGGATTTGTTTGACCATAACCGGATAAAAGTCGAGTGCTTAAATTTCGTCGACTCCCAGTTCGAGAGATTGCTTTGTCCTCTTGTAATGATTGCGGGTAATCACGATTGTCTAGCCGAATATTCGATATACAAACGATACAATCCTGAAGAGGCATCCGAAAACGTATTTTTCTTGCGAGCCGATGCTGGCTCGACATGTGTTTTTAAAGACTTGGGGGTTACTGTTTGGGGTAGAGGGATCGTGGAACACCATCCTGGACACAAGCCTCTCGACCAAATTCCATCTGTACCTGAAGATGGGTGGTATGTTGGCGTTACTCACGGTTATTGCGTTGACAGAGATCTGCAAAGTTTCTCATCCTTAATTAGACCGGAAGAAATTGAGGCTAGCGGCTTCGATTACTTAGCGTTGGGTCACGTTCATGTCTTTTCGTTCATGGAACATGGGTTAACCAAGGCTGCTTACTGCGGTTCTCCGAACACAGGTTTAGGAAAAGATGATATGTCTGCAGCTCTCGTAGAGCTTAACCCTCAAAAAGGAGTATTTGTAAATAAACTCGATTTGTTACCAAGGACGTTTTGAGTTTTCCCAGTCGAATGGAACAGATCCGCTCTCGGTGAGCTGTCTTATTTCGGCTTTCGGTCGGCTGTGGGTAAGGTCAAGCAGCCCAATTGTTCCAAGTTGTGTATTCAAGTTGTGTGGGAAGGTTGGAGAGCCAGGATTTATGCATAAAGTTTTGTCGATGCGATCTATTTGTTCGACATGTGTGTCCCCATAAATAAGCACGTCCAAATCGACAGTTGGAAATAATTTCTGTTTCCATTTTTTTACAGTGAGATTAGGGGGTATCTCTGGGATGGGGATATGATGCGTTAGGCCAATGCTAAAGTTGTTGAAATTCAGTAACCAACTTTTCTTAACTCGAGGATCCTGAGGCTGCTCTTCTCGGCCGCCGGATCCTTCATCTCCGTTCCCCAAAGCAGCATAAACTGGAGCGATTTTCTCCAAGTGATCGAGCAAAGAATAGTTATATATATCACCGGCGTGCAGGATGACGTCAACATCTTTTAATTCACTGAAAACCTGAGGCCAAAGCTCAGGCATTGCCTCTGGGATATGGGTGTCAGAAAGAAGACCGATTCGCATATTAAAAACTCGAACAAAAAATGATTTTCTAGAGCTCTCGGAGCTTGATTTGGCGGCTAGCTACTAAATTCTTTCCGTAATTTCTCGCCATGTTCATTTAGCTCAGGAAGTTGTAATATTTTTTCTTTTGTCATTTCCTTTTGTGCTCCTCGACCAAGCATTGATATTTGGTCTTTTTGTATTTTTACTCGACGGAATCGCGCCTGCGGATGTTTGCTCAATGACGCGACATCGTTAATTTTTCCAAAGGCAATACCAGCTGCATTTAATCTTTTAATTAATTCTTTTTCGCTAGTAGAAGCGAAGATACCATCAATTATTTTGTTTAGATGTACTCGATTTTTTACTCGATCAAGATTTTTTAAAAACATCCTGCGTGCTTTTAATCTTGGCTTCTTCAAAACCTGGTCACAAAATGTTTCCCACTCTCCTTGATTTTGCACGCTGATTAAGATTTGCTCGTTTTCTAGGGTGGTAAAGGAACCGTAAGGAGCGATTGTTGGGTGCTCAAGCCCAGGGTTTTTCGGCAACTCACCGCCGTAAACGTATTGCAGGTAAGGTACATTCATCCAATCTGCAGAGGAGTGAAAAAGTGAGACGCTGATATCCGTTCCTTTTTTTTTGGGGTCTTTTTCTCGTTTATAAAGAGCTAAAAGTATTTCTTGGTAGGCATTCATCCCTGCGGAGATATCTGAAACGGAAACGCCCACTCTCGTAAGTTGGTCGCCGATACCCGTTACAGAACAGATTCCACTCTCTGCTTGGATAAGAAGATCATAAGCTTTTTGTTCTTTGAGCGGCCCATGCTCTCCATATCCATTTATTGAACAGGTGATGAGTCCTGGATTTTGGTTCCGAAGCTCCGATAGCTCAATTCCTAATCTTGATATTGCGCCGGGGGAAAGATTTTGAATGAAAACATCTGAACGCCTAAGCATATTTGTAAAAAGCTTTTTATCATTTGCAGCTCTGAGGTTCAGAGCTACGCTCTCTTTGCCGGCGTTTAGCCAAACGAAATAAGCGCTTTGATTCTTCACTGTCCTGTCATACTCACGCGCAAAATCTCCCTCCGGTCTTTCTACTTTGATGACCCTCGCTCCCTCTTCTGCTAGTCGTCCGGATGCATAAGGCGCTGCGACCGCTTGTTCAAGCGCGAGAACCGTTATTCCCTCTAAGTGCATTGTTTGCCTCGTTGAATTAGGATGTGTCTGGTACGGGAACGCAGTTTTTCTTATACTCAATATCTTAACCGCCCATAGCTCAGCTGGATAGAGCACCAGGCTTCGAACCTGGGTGTCGGGAGTTCGAATCTCTCTGGGCGGGCCATTTATGCTTGTTAAAGCAAACCGTTTCAGCGTCGAACTTTACCAATTAATAACCTGCTGTAATAATTGAGCCAGAAAATTTACTGAGGATAATCATGCGAATTCTAATATTTTCGATTGCTTTTGCGCTTTTCTTGTTGGGATGCTCGGATACTGGCCCTGTTATTAAGCTGCCTGAGATGAATAGCTACGATGACGAACAGAATGTTGTGCTTGAAAAGTTCGAGTGGCTGGGGTTCCCGTCATCGATAGTGCGAACCGAGCGGATTTCGGAGGACCTTGCGGTAATATTTGGGTATGGCGGTAACGTGTTAGTTTCTGTTGGAGATGACGGCGTTTTGATTGTCGATAGCCAGTTCCCCGAAGTCTACGAAGCCATTATGGCTGAGATAAAGGAATTGGGCGGGAGCTCAGTAGATTATATTATCAATACGCATTTTCATTTTGATCATGCAGAGGGTAATAGAGCGTTTGGGATGCAGGGAGCAAAGATCATAGCTCATCAGAACTCGGTAGATTTTTTTGAGCGCGGAGCTGATATCGATATGGTTGCGATTAGCTGGCCTCAACAGAGCTATGAAAAAGAGGCGAGGCCGACTATGACATACTCAGATCAGATGACGTTGCATTTCAACGGCCACACAATCGAAATAAGAAATTACGGCCCTGCTCACACCACCGGAGATAGCTTTATCTTTTTCAAAGAATCGAATGTGCTTCATATGGGGGATGTTGCGAATCTGACGGGTCTTCCCTACATCGATGCGGGAAACGGGGGAACTGTAGATGGAATGATATATTCGATTAAGAAAGCCCTCACAATGATCGACGAGAATACGATTGTTGTGCCGGGCCATGGTGCAATTTCAGGAAGGGAAGATCTGGAGATCTACTTAGCAAAGATCGAACTTGTTAGAAATAGAGTCTTTAACATGATTGAGGAAGGGATGAGTTTGCAAGAGATTTTGCGAGAAGATCCGGGTTCAGAAGTCTTTCCTTCTAGCCCTTTTGATGCGGGGCTGGGCATTCCGGCTTCCCATACCTTCGTTGACAGGGCATACGTTTCGATGAAGAAAAACTAACTTGTGCTGCCAAGAAAAAGATGGCGATGACAAAGATTCACTTCTATCTCAGGGGAAACAATGCAACGACTTGACGGAAAGGTAGCAATTATAACTGGTGGTGCTGGAGGAATTGGCAGGGCGGCGGCAACCAAATTTGTAGCGGAGGGTGCGAGTGTGCTCCTCTCAGATATCGATGAGCAGGGGTTACAAGAGGCTTGTGAAGAGATTGGGACGAACAGAATCAGTTTTTTTGCCGGTGATGTTTCCTCGTTCAAACATAATCAGGATCTCGTTCAAAATGCTACTGAGAGATATGGTGGAGTAGACATTTTTGCTGCGAATGCAGGGATAGAGGGTGACGTTAATTCGATTGTTGAATATGACGAGGAAAGATTTGATCAGGTAATGAGCGTCAACGTAAAAGGACCGTTTTTAGGGCTCAAAGCGTCGATACCTGCTTTGAAGAAAAGGGGTGGCGGAAGCATAATTATTACTTCTAGTGTCGCGGGGATAGAGGGATCACTAAATTTTGCGCCTTACGTGACGAGTAAGCATGCTGTAATCGGTCTAATGAGATCTGCGGCTAAGGAATGTGCCTCTTCAAAAATCAGAGTTAACACCGTTAATCCCTCACCTGTAGATACACGGATGATGCGAAGCATTGAAGAGGGCTTCAGCCCCGGTGATGGGGGCAAAATTAAAAGCATGTTTGAGACACAGATACCTTTGGGGCGTTACGCTGAACCGACTGATATTGCAAATGTCATGCTTTTTTTGGCCAGTGACGACAGTTCTTTTGTGACTGGTTCGGTTTATATGGCAGATGGCGGCTACACTGCGTAACTAATTTCCAGGATAAATATCACAGGAATTTAAAGAATCGCATTGAAAATAGAAGTCAAAGCTAACTAAAATAAACGTTTGAAGGAAGAAGGAGGCAGAATGTCCGAACTTAGGATTGTAGAGGATTGGTCAGACCCCGAAACACGTGGCCACACTATTCCCGGAGCCAGATACACGTCTAAAGAGTTTTTTGAGCAAGAGTGGGAAGGTATGTGGACCAAGGTTTGGCTGCTCCTTGGTCGCGAAGCTGAAATTCCGAACCACGGCGACTGGCAGATGGAAGAGGTCGGGCCCGAGGAAGTCCTTATGGTTCGCCAAAAAGATGGAGGCGTAAAAGCTTTTTATAATGTTTGCCAACATAGGGCGAACCCGCTTGTAGACGGTCCAAAAGGCCATGTCTTGCGTCGATTCGTTTGTAAATACCACAGCTGGGCATTTTTACCAGACGGGACCCTGAACTTTGCCCCTGATAAAGAGGACTTCCCAGAAGGAAACCCTTGCGGGAAAGTCCGTCTGCAGGAACTGCGTTGTGAAACTTTTGCGGGGTTTATCTTTGTTAACATGGATCCAGAATGTAAGAGTCTCAAAGAATACCTAGGCCCGATCTGGGAAGACTGGGAAAAAAGAGATATCCACACGTGGAAACGAACAATGGCGAACACCATGTGGTTGCCTTGCAATTGGAAAGTGGTCCTTGACAATTTTAACGAGTCATACCACGTTCCAACGGTTCATATGCGCGCTACTCCGGATACGGATAGAAAAAAGATACGAGGGAATATAGATACTTACTTTAAGGAAACTAAGTTCGATCTTTCCGAAGAAGGCCACAATCGGATGGTAATGAAAGGGGGCTATGGTGTTGGCTCGACGGATGAAGATGGTAATATTGTTGATCCGCTAGCAACTCAGCTCAAGTACTGGGAAATTGACCCCTCGGATTACAAGGGTCGCCCGGAGGATACAAGAGAGGCATTGCAAAAAGCAAAGAGAAAGCTTGGTCCTAGTCGAGGATATACGCACTATGATCGCATTCCTGACGAACAGTTCACAGATGCTTTTCACTACACGCTTTTTCCCAACTTTGCGGTATCCGTTTGGTCTGACGGATTTCATTTTTTGCGTGCTCGGCCGCACCGAAGCGATCCAGAACAGTGCCTCTTCGACAATTGGTGGTATTCGAGCCCAGCCTCTTTAGAAGAAACCGCTACGATGCAAAGGGGTAACAACGCTGGCGAAGCAAATGAGCAGGGAGAAGTTGAGGTGACAATGTTGCAATATCCTGAGGACTCAATAGGTCCTGCGATAGAAGAAGACGTTGCTGTCTTTGTTACCCAGCAGAGAGGGTTCAGGTCTAGAGGTTTTAAAGGGGTTTATCTGTCAAACCAAGAGAAGAGGATTCGTCGGTATCATGAATTAATCGATGACTACATAGACGGCGTACTCCCTAAGGCATAGTGGATTAAGTAAGCTTGGAAGCGCGCAGTAAAGTTGGCTTTGCCCCCTTGGAAGAAGGGGGCCAACTCCGATAAGTGGTGCTGCATGGATATCAGTATAGATAACGAGCTTGATGCAACTGGCCTGCGGTGCCCCGAGCCGCTTATGCTGGTTAGAAATGAAATAATGGACATGAAATCTGGGCAGGTTTTAAAAATCGTTGCGACAGACCCTTCCACTAGTTGGGATTTCCCAAAGTTTTGCAAGTTTCTCAATCACGAATTGATCAGCCAAGAGGTTAGCGGAGAGATTTACTCCTATTGGATTCGCAAGGGATGAGTAACCTTTACTATTTTGCTTATGGCAGCAACATGAATTCAGAACGAGTTAGGGCTCGTGGGCTAGAATACAGTCAGGTTTTAAGCGGCCAACTTTCCGGTTATGAGCTCTCATTCAACAAGTGTTCAGCCAAGCGAGAGGGATCTGCTGCAAATATTACTAGGAAGAAAGATGCCGTCACCGAGGGGGTTTTATACCTTTTATCCGGAGAAGAACAAATCATCCAGATGGATCCTTTTGAGGGATTTCCCGATCATTACACCCGAGAACTACTAAGCATTGCTACGAAATCTGAACCGGTTAAAGCTTGGGTCTATATAGCAAATCAGCGATTTATTAGAGAAAATCTGCTGCCGCCTCGTTGGTACCTTAATCATCTTCTTGCAGGGAAACAGTTTCTAACTCAGCCTTACTATGAGAGATTGAAAAAAGTAGAGTGCATCAGCGGCACCGATCTAGAGCCAAGGTAATGGACGCAAAGCTGATTGCTCAAATTTTTAATGATGGAGTCGGATCAAAGTACCAAACTCTTCTCAAGGGTGGTAGGAATGAACCGGTTTTTGTTCCCAATAAAAATATGAATGATGTCATTTACTACAAAGCTGACTATAGATCCAGCGCCTTGCATGAGGTGGCGCACTGGTGCATTGCGGGAGCAGATCGCAGAAAATTAGTTGATTATGGGTATTGGTACAAAGAATTCAGAAATGCTGATCAGCAATTAGCTTTTGAGCAGCATGAAGCGAAACCCCAGGCGCTAGAGTGGATCTTTAGCCAGGGTGCAGGTATCCAGTTTCGATTGAGCGTTGATAATTTCCAACGAATTAAGAGCGGATGTCCTGACTTTAAGATAGCGGTTAGGAACGAGGCGATTTCTTTAACATCGTTAATAAACAAGAGAGCGTTGTCGTTTTTACAAGACTTGATGTCAGTTAGCGGTCTTAAACATGCTCTGTTGCCAGAGACTTATAGGGAAATTCCAAGTTGTTAGACCCTCGATTAAAGAATTTCCAGACCGATCCAGGATTTGATCCTGCCGAGGATTATACGGGTCCTTTTTATTATAAAAACGAGGCAGGGCAATTCGTCTGCGCCTTTGTGCCAGAAACGAAGAACTGCAACACCTATGGGGGAGTGCACGGAGGTGTTCTCATGACCTTTGCTGACTTTTCGCTTTGTATGGCCGCAACTAATCATTACAACAAAGAAAATTGTGTCACCGTGAGCTTTAATGCAGATTTTATTGCCGGAGCAAGTGTCGGTGATCTAATCATTTGCAGGCCCGAGATTATTCGAAAAACTAAATCTTTGGCTTTTGTCAACGGGAGGCTTGAAACAGAATCTGAAGTAATTATGACTTTTAGCTCTGTGGTTAAAAGATATATTGAGTGAACGACTCTTACTTATTAGCGGTTTATTCTGTATGAGTGGTTGGAATAAAAAGGCGTCGGTGAAGACGCCCCTTAGTTCCCTTCCTATTGATCAGCGATGTGCAAGGTCTCAAAACGATACATATTCCCCGAAGAACAATTGGCCGCATTCATTCGAACCTCCTCTTCAAACTCCCAGCCTCCGTCGTTCCAAAATCCGTTCGCGCCTTTGCTAAAACTATCCATGTCAGGGAATGCGTATATTTTCGAGTAGTCTCCCGGCAGGTTTCTATCGCCTACTCCTCTATCCATAAAAGCTAACAATCCGTTAAATTGATTTGTTTTTAAATTTTCCGCTTCCTGATTATTGTATTCAACCACCTTTGACGCCGGCACACCCTCGTTAATTTCACAATGTTGATATGAGATCAGTCCATTTTCTATTTGTTGCATACTTTCAGAAATATAGTAGTTGAACCAGCCGCCAAGTGAACTATCTCCGCAATCCATAACCTCATTCAAGTCCTCACGGACGTCCTCACCGTTCTCCATAATTGCTTGATCGAAATCTCCAAGGGACCCGAATGGCATCCAGCTTTGAATTATTATATCCCCATATCCCTCTGAGTCCGCCCTGAAAACTGGGGTGAGAACTGATAAGATTCCTGGATGGTACTTTTTTGCCCATTTGCTAAGTGATTTCATCGCATCTTCAATATCATCGGAATCGATGCCATCTTTGATGAAGCATTGATTTGCAATAGAGGCGACGGCAGCGTTTTCTGTGCTCTCGTGACCATCTGAAAGGCCATTCGCCGAGAAGAGCGATGCGCTCGCAATGACGAAAAATCTAAAAAAATGATTCATACCTTAGTCTCCTTGTTCTTTGCTTTAAGCGGGTTTATTCAGTCGGCCGATTCATGGTTGACTCTTGAAAAACAGAATCCCCAGTACAATTTGCTATCTTGCTCTGGTAGTCGAAGTAAGTTTCCCAACCCCCCTCAGCATGTAGCATTTTTCGACCACGCTGATATGTTTCAAAATCTTTATAGGCGTTAATGTGGAAAAAGCCTTCTACTTGACCCAATCCTACAGATGGCACTCCTATTGCCCACGCTGAGGAAATGAATTCCCCTTCATATTTTTTCAGCACTTCAGCGTGATAAGCATTCGCTTTCTCCGGAGT
>OZSS01000983.1_pt1 | contig 13573 bp, 12 predicted proteins | sample 1779911 | NCBI WGS metagenome assembly OZSS01 (sample SAMEA2603589, study PRJEB24840) | metagenome | biome: Water; feature: Photic zone; material: Seawater sample | place: Mediterranean Sea | collected 2013-11-12 | depth 10 m | reverse complement strand
TTCCAGACGCGCTAAGCAATTTCAGCTTTTAGCGGGTAGAATGGTTCTGCTGCAAAGCCTTGATTCCATCAGCCAATGGCCTTCTTGCGGACAGATTGTAATTGTTCTTCCGCAAGACGGTGTAGAAGTTGACATTTTGAATTCTCTGGAAACAGCAGCAAAGGCTACCACTGTTCCTGTAAGTTTCACTCCTGGTGGGGCAAGTCGGTCAGCTTCAACCTGGAATGGTCTGAAGGCACTGTCTGCACTTATCCCTAATAAACTGGTGGCCATTCATGATGCTGCCCGCCCCTCTGTGCCGCACAAAGTTCTTAATGAATTGCTCTCAGCCTGCACCGGCGGAGCAGATGGTGCCATCCCGTCTCTGCCGATGACAGACACAGTGAAGCATGTTGATAAAACAAACAAAGTTCTAAATACTGTTGACAGAAGCGCATTAAGACGGGTGCAAACACCACAGGCCTTTTCCTTTGATAAACTTTTCCGTCTTCATCAAACCAATGCGGATAAGGCCGTCAAGCAACCTGTCACTGATGATGCAAGCCTTGCTGAGGCTGCAGGATTAACTGTGGTGTGTGTTGATGGGTCCAGCCAGCTCGAAAAAATTACCTATGCAGAGGATTTAAATATAATGCAGAACCAGCAGACAGAAATGCGAACAGCCAGCGGGTTTGACGTGCATCGCTTCTCCACAGAAAAACCAGGCCCTATCATGATTTGCGGCGTCGCCATCGAACATGAACATGGGCTGATGGCACATTCAGATGGTGATGTTGGATTGCATGCTCTATGCGATGCTGTTTTAGGGACATTGTCTATGGGTGATATTGGCCAGCATTTTCCCCCGTCTGACCCAAAATGGAACGCGTGTTCCTCTGATCAGTTCCTACAATTTGCCCTTGAGAAGGTCAAGGATGCAGGGGGATCTGTCACATTACTGGATGTAACGCTGATCTGTGAGGACCCAAAAATTGGTCCTCACAGAAACAAGATTTGCCAACGCCTGACTGAAATTACCGGACTTCCACTACACCGGTTATCGCTCAAAGCCACAACAAGTGAGCGGCTTGGCTTCACAGGTCGTGGTGAAGGCATAGCAGCGCTGGCTCAAGCCACTGTTTGTTTGCCTGCCTCATATGGACGGCAAGAGTAATGTCTGTTTTTTTGGCACAGTTGGCAACGCTTGGTCCTATTGGACGGTATTTACCGGCACCTGGAACAGTAGGATCTGTTTCAGCATTAATCACCGGCTATTTTCTAGCAAAAAATGGCTTTATCATTTTGTTTTCAGCACTTTTGCTAATAACTATATTAGGCGTGTTTGCTGCTGATGCTTACTCGCAGCTGACAGGTACAGATGATGCAGGCGAAGTGATCATCGATGAGGTCGCTGGACAATGGCTGGTTCTTTTATGTATTCCGCCTAATATAGATTCAGCCCTGCTATGGTATGTCGCCGGGTTTGTCCTTTTCAGACTGTTTGATATTCTTAAGCCTTGGCCTGTATCTGCTGCTGAAGGGCTTCCAGGCGGTATCGGGGTGATGGCAGATGATGTGGTGGCAGGTACATTGGCTGGCATGGCGCTGCTGATGGCTCAATTATTAATCTACACCGCCTGAATAGTCCAACGGCAGAAGAGAAGCCAAATGCTCGAAGATGCCCCTGCCCTTATCCAAAAGCTTACCGCGTCCAACCAGACCTTGTCCACGGTGGAATCCTGCACAGGCGGACTGTTATTTGGTTATCTTACCGCCGTTCCAGGCGCATCTGCTGTGTTGGAACGCGGCTTTATTACCTACAGTGACCAGTCCAAACAAGAAATGGTGGGGGTAACAGCGAACACCTTGGCAGCTTTTGGAGCTGTCTCGCAACAAACGGCTGAGGAAATGGCAAAAGGCGGCTGTCAAATTGCACGAACGGATTTATCCATTTCACTGACAGGAATCGCTGGCCCAAGCGGCGGTTCAGCTGAAAAGCCAGTTGGTCTGGTCTGGATTTCTGCCTTTCGCAAAGATGGTATTCAACAAACAAAACGTCACCTGTTCACAGGAGACAGAAAGCAGATTCGCATGTTAGCATGCACACACGCAATCTCACTACTGCTGCGCCTTTTATCAAGCTAAGCCATCACCCCTTTTTTAACTTAAGCGTGTAGAGCTGGTCGGCACGGGCCTCAAATGCGCTGACCATACGTCTAACCGCTTCTGTAAACAAGTTTTCAATTACGGTTTGCAGCAAGCGGGATTTGAATTCAAAATCCACGTAGAAATCGATCATACAGCCGTCAGGATGTTGAATAAATTTCCATCTATTTGTCAGGTATTTAAATGGCCCCTCTGCATATTCTACTTTAATAATGAGAGCATCTCTGTCCATCTGGATATAAGACGTGAATTGCTCCTTGAACACCTGAAAACCGATAATTAGATCAGCGACGAGCGCTGAGTCTGTTTGCTTTCGGATCCGAGATGCCAGACACCAGGGTAAAAATTCAGGATACCGCCTCACATCGGCAACCAGGTCAAAAAGTTGCTCAGGGGAATGGCGAATTAGACGCTGTTCAGCATGCGTTGTCATTGAAGAGCTTCCCCTCACGCATTCTGTGAATTTGTCTGCGCAAGACGCTTAAGCCGTTCAAGCTGAAGAGCGGCGAAATCTGCGTCAGCATGATAGGACGAGCGTGTTAAAGGTGTTGATGCCATCATTAAAAACCCCTTTTCCTGTCCCCAAGCCGCATAAACTTCAAATTGTTCAGGCGTCACAAAGCGGTCAACAGCGGCATGTTTGGGGGTAGGCTGTAGATATTGGCCAATTGTCATAAAATCGACATCTGCTGCCCTCAAATGTTCCATCATTTCTGCAACTTCCTCGTCAGTTTCACCTAACCCGACCATAATGCCGGACTTTGTAAAAATAGACGGATCAAGTGTTTTGACCTGTTTCAGCACGTGCAGAGAATGTGCATAACGTGCGCCAGGGCGAACAGGCTTATATAGGCGCTCAACCGTCTCCATATTGTGATTAAACACATCAGGCGTTGCCGCGACTACCTGTTCAACAGCCCCTTCTTTGCGCAGAAAATCAGGGGTCAGCACTTCTATTGTCGTCTCTGGTGAGCTGAGCCGGATGGCAGCGATTGTCCGGGCGAAATGATCTGCCCCACCATCTTCCAGATCATCTCTGTCCACAGAAGTGATCACAACATGGCGCAGGCCAAGACGGGCAACAGCTTCAGCAACATGGTCAGGTTCATGCGGATCAAGTAAATCAGGCCGGCCTGTCGCCACATTACAGAACGCGCAGGCCCGTGTGCACACAGCCCCCAAAATCATCATGGTGGCATGTTTATTTGCCCAGCATTCACCGATATTCGGGCAAGCAGCCTCCTCACACACTGTCACAAGGTCCAGATCACGCATCAGACGTTTTGTCTCTGAAAATGCGCCTACGTGCGGGGCCTTCACCCGCAGCCAATCCGGGCGGCGAGGCTGCGGTTTGTCCTGATTACGTCTTTTTTCTGGATGCCTTGCGGCACCTTTTGTCAGATTTGGAGACGGCATTCTTTGTTATCCTCTGTGTGACAGCAGCTATCCTTTGCTTGTCCGTACATCAGTTCTTAGATTGAAAAAAGACTACACACACGCCTTTTTCAAAAATGGGAACAAATCATTTAAAAATGGATCGCTTTGCCATAGGCATTAAGCACAGCTTCATGCATGGCTTCAGACAATGTCGGATGCGGAAAAATCGTCTGCATCAGCTCAGTCTCCGTCGTCTCCAATGTCTGCGCAACAACATAGCCTTGGATCAGTTCTGTAACCTCTGGGCCGATCATATGCGCGCCCAGTAACGCGCCTGTCTTTTCATCAAAAATGGTTTTGATCAGCCCCTCATCATCACCCAGAGTGATCGCCTTACCATTACCCAGGAACGGAAATTTTCCGACCTTGATCTGATATCCCTGCTCTTTGGCCTTGGCTTCGCTAAGGCCGACTGAGGCCACCTGCGGGCGGCAATAGGTGCAGCCTGGCACAGCTTCTGGTTTTATGGGGTGCAGGTTTTTCAAACCCGCGATAGCCTCAATGCATAAAATGCCCTCATGGCTGGCCTTATGGGCAAGCCAAGGAGCGCCGGTAACATCGCCAATGGCATAAAGGCCCGGCTCATCAGTTGCCATCACCTGATTGGTGACGATATGACCTCTGTCAAGCTTGACCTTGGTCGCCTCTAGGCCGAGGCCCTCTGAATTACCAACGATGCCAACCGCCAAAATCACCTGTTCTGCAGATATGACTTCCTGCTTACCCTTAAGCATAACAGAGGCCATGACACTGTTTTTAGTTTTTTCAAATGCTTTTAGCTGAGCAGAAGTGTGTATGGCAATCCCCCGCTTTTCAAAGGACTTATGCGCCAGAGCTGAAATTTCAGCATCCTCAGCATTCAAAATCCGATCAAGGGCCTCGATAATAGTGACCTTAACACCCATGTCGCGATAAAAACTGGCAAATTCAACACCAATCGCCCCTGAACCAACAACAATAAGGGATTTCGGCATGGATTTGGGAACCATCGCTTCTTTATATGACAGGATTTGCGTGCCGTCTGTTTCTAGCCCAGGCAGCTGGCGTGCACGTGCTCCGGTGGCGATAATGACGTGCTTTGCCTGTACCGTTTTTGCTGCCGTACCCCCGACATCAACAGACCAGATATCCTGATTGCGTCCGGCCAGCTTGGCCGTGCCCTCAATCACATTGACATTGTTCTTCTTTAAAAGATGGGCAACCCCGCCGGACAATCGGCTGGCCACCTTGCGTGACCGGTCCACCACTTTTTGAAGATTTACAGAAACTTTGCCTTCAACTTCGATACCAAAGTCAGACAGATGTTCCAGATTATGGCGTAACTCCGCAGCCCGCAGCAGGGCTTTGGTGGGAATGCAGCCCCAGTTCAGACAAATCCCGCCTAAATGCTCACGCTCAACCAAACCGACCCGCATCCCCAACTGACTAGCCCTTATCGCCGCAACATAACCTCCTGGTCCGCCACCAATCACAAGTACATCAAATGAAGCTGTCTTTCTCATCTTAACGACTGCCTTTCTGAAATGGGTTTCTATCCTGCCTGTAATTTAGCCTATAAAAGCATGGTGACAGGCTGTTCTATCGCGCGTTTGAGAGCCTGCAGCCATTTCGCCCCAAGAGCGCCATCAACAATTCTGTGATCAGCAGATAATGTGACCGTCATCACTGTCGCCACAGCCAATTCACCATTTTTGACAACAGGGCGTTGCTCGCCAGCCCCCACCGCCAAAATTGCGGATTGCGGCGGATTGATGACAGCTGCAAATTCACGGATCCCAAACATACCCAGATTAGAGATGGTGAAGCTGCCGCCTGCATATTCAGACGGATCAAGGGTGCCTGCCCGGGCGCGGCTAGCTAAATCGGTTGTTTTACGTGATATATCAGCCAGACCAAGATTCTGGACATCATAGATAACAGGGGTCACCAAACCACCATCAACAGCTACAGCCACACAAATATCAGCCGTGCTGTAATAGCGGCAACCCTCAGCTTCGAAACAACCGTTCACATCTGGTTCAGCCATGAGGGCAACAGCAGTGGCTTTTACCACCATGTCATTGACCGAAATTTTCACGCTAGCCTCAGCCGCTTCATTCAGGGCCTTACGCGCAGCGAGTAAATTGTCAATATCACAATCCACAGAGAGATAGAAGTGGGGCGCGGTCTGCTTTGACTGCTGCAGTCTGTCTGCAATCACTCGCCGCATCGCGTTATGCGGCTCAAATCGCTCTTCAGCAGGGACTGCGGCAGAAGCTGTCCGCAACATCGCGGCAGGCTGAACAGCAGACCCGGACGCCCCAGAAGCCAGAGCTTCTTCCACATCTGCCCTGATGATACGGCCATGCGGGCCTGTTCCGGACAAACGGGCCAGCTCAAGACCAGCATCAGCGGCAATACGACGTGCCAGCGGGCTGGCAAACACCCGGTCTGGCCTGGCTGTCGGTACAGGGGCCACAGCGGGCTGTACAGGGCTTGTTGCCGCATCTGACGCGGCGGCTGGCGTATCTGTTTGCGGCGTTGTTGAAGGGTCACTAGCTGGCACGGCGGCAAGGGCAGCAAGCGCGTCATCAACACTTTCCCCATCTTCTGCGAGAACCGCAATCAATGCATTAACAGCCACATTTTGTGTTCCTTCAGCAACAGCCAATTTCGCCACGACCCCGTCATCAAGGGCTTCAACTTCCATGGTTGCCTTATCAGTTTCAATTTCAGCTATGACGTCACCTGACTTGACGCTGTCTCCCTCTTTTACCAGCCAGCTTGCAAGTGTGCCTTCTGTCATGGTTGGCGAAAGTGCGGGCATAAGAACAGACACAGACATATCAGCCTCCTTTTGTGCGATAACAGGCCTGACGGCCAGCGGCCACGATATCATCAGCCTGAGGCAGAGCCAGTTTTTCAAGATTGGCAGCATATGGCATCGGCACATCCTTGCCTGTCACCCGCATAACGGGGGCGTCAAGATAATCAAATGCCTGTTCCATCATCTGCACAGCTAGCTCTGATCCTATACCTGCAAAGGGAAATCCCTCTTCACAAGAGATTAAGCGAGAGGTCTTCTTTACCGATTCTACAATAGTTTCGGTATCCAAAGGCCGAATGGTGCGCAAATTAATCACTTCAGCATCAATGCCTTCTGCGGCCAGCTGTTCTGCTGCTTCCAGGGCTTTACCCACCATGATGGAAAAAGCAGTGATGGTGATATCGCTGCCAGGGCGAACCACCTTGGCCTTACCGATAGGCACAGCCCAGTCTTCATGTTCAGGCACGTCAAAGCGCTGGCCGTACATCACCTCATTTTCAAGGAAAATAACCGGGTTTGGATCACGGATTGCTGATTTCAGCAAGCCTTTGGCATCAGCAGCAGACCAGGGAGACACAACCTTCAACCCCGGACAATGTGCATACCAGCTGGCATAACATTGTGAATGCTGTGCCGCCACGCGACTGGCAGCACCATTTGGGCCACGAAACACAATTGGACAGCCCATCTGTCCACCTGACATGTATAACGTTTTCGCTGCAGAATTTATAATCTGGTCAATGGCCTGCATCGAAAAATTAAAAGTCATAAATTCAATCACAGGACGCAATTCACCAAAGGCAGCACCCACGCCCAGTCCTGCAAATCCATGTTCCGTAATTGGTGTATCAATGACACGCTTGTCCGAAAATTCTTCCAGCAAGCCTTGCGTAACTTTATAGGCGCCCTGATATTCAGCAACTTCCTCACCCATAATGAAGACACGATCGTCGCTACGCATTTCTTCTGCCATAGCATCGCGCAGAGCTTCTCGCACGGTCTGTGTCTTTGTTTTGCCGTCCCAGTCTGGCTCAGGTGGGAGCGGCAGGGCTGAACCAGGAATGGTGACGGGTTCAGCCACAGCTAAATCTGCAGGAAATGCCTGCGCAGAGGAAGCTAGCGTAGATGGCTGTGCCACAGCGCCCTCTTCTTCTGGCAGAGCTGTTTCCCCTTCTTCCAATAATCTGGCAATCACAGCGCCAACAGCCACACCTTCGCTGCCCTCGGCTACGGTGATTTCATCAACAATACCTTCTTCTACAGCCTCAACTTCCATTGTTGCTTTATCTGTCTCAATTTCAGCAATGACGTCACCCGACCTTACATTATCGCCAGCTTTTACAAGCCATTTGGATAACCGACCTTCCGTCATAGTGGGCGACAATGCTGGCATCTTAATATTTACAGCCATATTTAAATCCTTTTGAAATCCGCTTTGTTCAGACGAGCAGAATATCTGTGAACAACTCATCTGACTCTGGTTCTGGGCTCGCAAGCGCGAAATCAGCAGCGTCCGCAACAACAGCTTTTACCTTTTGATCAATCTGTTTCAGTCCAGCCTCATCAACGCCCTCACGCAGCAGAAGATCACGCAGCTGCTCAATTGAATCATGCTGCTTTCGCATCGCATCAACCTCATCGCGGGTTCTGTATTTGGCCGGATCTGACATAGAATGGCCACGGTAACGATAGGTTTTCATTTCCAGTATGTAAGGCCCTTTACCAGACCGACAATAATCAAGTGCTTCGCGTGCTGCTGCTCTTACAGCTAGAACATCCATCCCATCAACCTGAAACCCTGGAATGCCATAAGCTTTTCCACGGTCTGCTAAATCCAGTCCAGCTGCCGCACGAGACACAGATGTGCCCATACCATATTGATTGTTTTCAATCACAAAAATTACTGGCAGTTTCCATAGTGCAGACATATTAAAGGTTTCGTACACTTGGCCCTGATTGGCTGCGCCATCACCCAAATAGGCCATGTTTACACCGCCATCCCCTTTGTATTTGTGCGCAAACGCCAGACCTGCACCGATCGGCACCTGCGCTGCAACAATGCCGTGACCACCATAAAAGTTCTTTTCTCGGCTAAACATATGCATTGAGCCACCTTTGCCCCGAGAATATCCATTTTTCCTGCCAGTCAGTTCAGCCATCACGCCCCTGGATTCCATACCACAAGCTAGCATATGGCCGTGATCACGATAAGAGGTCACAACAGAGTCCCCTTCTTCAGCCATAGACTGCATCCCAACAACAACAGCCTCCTGACCGATGTAGAGGTGACAGAACCCCCCGATATGGCCCATTCCATAAAGCTGACCGGCCTTTTCCTCGAACCGGCGGATCAGGATCATCTGTTCATAAAGATGTTCCAGTATTTCACGTGACGGCTTATTATTAATAACCGATTTTGGCGGCCGGCCACGTTTACGGACTGTGTTCTTTTTATCTGCCATCTATCCCCTCCTGCCCATTATGGCGCAAGATTGTTGATTACATATGAGGATGAAGGCAAAAATTACTTTATTGCAATAATTTTATTATACTGTTTTTATTATGTATTTTATAATTAAACTGATTTACGGTTAATATCTTCAGATATTAAAATTTCAATTTTGTTAAATCAATTGAAATGATCACATCATTTTTGTTATACATACCCACATTCGCGCGAGCGGTTTCAGCCAACATATCGGCATCTATCGCGCCAGAGCGCAATAGTTTGATCCGGTGTTCCAGAAAATGATTTTGTTTATTCAGCAAAGCTAGGGTTTCGCGGGCTGCCTGTATCTCCCTGTCTATATCTGCCCGCACCATAAGGCCGCGTTCACCAACAATTGTATGAAACCCAAAAAACACCACTAGTGTGCCAGCAAGAACGAGCCCGCCAGCAAAGGCGAAAGGACGCTGGAATGATTGATGCATGGCACTTTACCCTCTCGGTTTCGTTCAGACGGGGATAAGTGAATCAAAAATGAATCAACAGGTCAACAAAAAAGCGAATCGCCGGTTTCCCTACGATTTATAAGATTTAACAGAAGAAACATGAATCATTCAGCGCAAGATTGAACGTCCGGCATAAACAGCCTGTTCACCAAGTTCTTCTTCAATCCGCAACAGTTGGTTATACTTTGCCAACCGATCAGAACGCGACAGAGATCCTGTTTTGATTTGTCCTGCGTTTGTTGCGACCGACAGATCGGCAATAAAGCTGTCTTCAGTTTCCCCCGACCGATGCGATATCACTACGCCAAACCCAGCTTGTTTGGCGTCTGATATGGCCTTCATGGTCTCTGTCAGAGTGCCAATTTGATTTACTTTAATCAGAATGGCATTACCCGCTTTCATCTTAATACCCTTCCCCAGTCGTTCCGGATTAGTCACAAACAAATCATCACCAACAATCTGGACGCCCTGACCAATCCTTTCCGTGAGGTCAACAAACCCCTGCCAGTCATCTTCATCCAGAGGATCCTCAACCGACACAATCGGATATTGATCGCAAAGGTCTGCCCACATAGAGACCATCCCAGCCGTATCGAGTTTTCGCCCTTCCCCTTGCAAATCATAGCTGCTGTCCTGAAAAAACTCAGATGCTGCAGCATCCAGAGCCAGGACCACATCATCACCCAGATGATAACCTGCTGCCTCAACAGAACAGGCAACGACTTCAACCGCTTCATACGTTGTGTTAATTGCCGGAGCAAAGCCACCTTCATCCCCCACAGCTATAGACAATCCCTTCTTTGACAGTTCAGACTTCAGAGCCTGAAAAATTTCTGTGCCCATGCGCAGACCATCACTAAAGCTAGCTGCGCCAACAGGCATGATCATAAATTCCTGAACATCAAGGGCATTATCGGCATGTGCCCCCCCATTTAGAATATTCATCATTGGTGTCGGGAGAATATGTGCATAAATGCCGCCCAGATAACGCCACAAAGGCAAGCCTGACGCTTCGGCGGCGGCTCTGGCAACAGCCAGACTGACTCCCAAAATTGCATTTGCGCCAAGCCTTGCTTTATTTTCAGTGCCGTCAAGGCTGATTAGATCAGCGTCAATCTGCTGCTGTTCTGTTGCATCCGCACCGGACAATGCATCAAAAATCTCAGTATTCACAGCATTAACAGCAGACATTACGCCTTTGCCGCCATAGCTTGCCTGTTCGTTATCTCTCTTTTCGATAGCTTCATAAGCGCCAGTTGACGCTCCAGAGGCAACAGCCGCACGGCCAAAACTGCCATCATCCAGCAAAACATCAACCTCAACCGTGGGGTTGCCGCGCGAATCTAAAATCTGACGGGCATGAAGATCACGAATAGCAGACATAGTCATTCCTTTCCGAGGGCCTATTGGCCTAATCTAAGTCTTTGCAGCTTCAGCAAGACGAGACAATAAAGCCAATAAAGCTGGCATCTGTTCAAGCGGAACCATGTTTGGCCCATCAGATGGGGCATGGTCAGGGTACTGATGTGATTCAATAAACAGCCCGTCAACGCCAACAGCAACAGCAGCCCTCGCCAAAGCGGGAACAAATTCCCGCTGACCACCTGATGCCCCACCAAGGCCTCCGGGTTGTTGAACTGAATGGGTTGCGTCAAATATTACAGGAAAGCCTGTTGCTCGCATCTGCGGCAGGCTCCGCATATCACTGACAAGGGTGTTATAGCCAAATGACGTGCCGCGTTCTGTTAGCAATACTCGCTCATTCCCAGACGATACCAGCTTATCGGCAACATGCGTCATATCCCAAGGAGCCAAAAACTGACCTTTCTTTACATTAACCACAGCTCCTGTATTAGCAGCAGCCACAAGTAAATCAGTCTGACGGCATAAAAAAGCTGGTATCTGCAAAATATCAACCGCTTCGGCCGTAACGGCACACTGTTCAGGCAAGTGAACATCTGTAAGCACAGGACAGCCTAACGCTGCTTTTACATCAGCCAATATCTGAATGCCTTCATCAAGCCCAATCCCCCGCTGTGCGGATAAAGATGTTCGGTTTGCTTTGTCAAAAGACGATTTATAAACAAAATTCATCCCTGCTGAGCGGGCAGCTTTATGCAGCGCTTCTGCATGAAACAAAGCATGGTCCCGGCTTTCAATCTGGCAAGGGCCAGAAATCAGCAATAAAGGGGCGCCATCTCCTATTTCAAACTCGGGGAGTATGATCTTCAACATTTTTCATTCTCCGCATGAGGACAAGCAAGAACCTCATACATAATTATGTCAGACTAAACGCGACTTTTCTCTTGAAGCAGCGACAAATCCGACAAACAATGGATGCGGCTCAAACGGCTTCGATTTTAACTCTGGATGAAACTGAACCGCAACAAACCAAGGGTGGTCAGGGCGCTCTACAATTTCAGGCAACAGACCATCTGGGGAAAGGCCAGACATTTTTAGCCCGGCATTTTCTAGCTTATCCTGATAGGCAATATTTACCTCATAGCGATGCCTGTGCCGCTCCTCAACAAATTCGGAGCCATAAAGTTTACTGGCTAGCGAGCCTTTCGCAATTTGGCAGGGATATACACCTAAACGCATAGTCCCACCTAAATCATCTGCATCACTCCTAGTTTCCGTCTGATTGCCTACAGACCATTCTGTCATTAGACCAACAACCGGTTCATCGCAAGGGCCAAACTCAGTCGAGCTGGCTTGCGGTATTCCTGCCAAACCTCGGGCTGTTTCAAGAACAGCCATTTGCATACCGAAACAAATACCGAGATAAGGAACATTCTGCTCACGAGCGAAACGAATAGCCTCAACCTTGCCTTCTGATCCTCGTTTGCCAAATCCACCTGGAACCAGAATTCCTGAAACATTCTCAAGATGGTGGAGATAGCTTTGGCTGTCTTCTTGTTCAAAAACTTCTGAATCCAGCCATCTGATATTCACTTTTACTTTATTGGCTATGCCGCCATGACTTAGGGCTTCACCTAGGGATTTATAACTGTCCTTTAAGGATGTGTATTTCCCAACAATAGCGATTGTGACCTCGCCTTCAGGATGGGCAAAATTGTGAGCAATATCTCGCCAACGGCTCAAGTCTGGTATCTTGCTTTTCATGCCAAAATGAGTACATACCTGACCATCCAGGCCTTGTTCGTGATAGGCTAGAGGCACTTCGTAAATATTACGCATGTCTTCGGCAAGAATGACAGCATCTGGTCGCACATTACAGAACAAGCCAATCTTTGCGCGTTGTTCTGCTGGCAAAGAATGTTCAGTTCGACACAACAATATATCAGGCTGGATACCGACCGACTGCAATTCTTTGACAGAATGCTGGGTTGGCTTTGTTTTTAACTCGCCAGCTGCCGCGATATACGGTAGTAGAGTCACGTGGATAAAACAGGCCTTCTGTTTACCAATTTCGTTTCCGATTTGTCGTATAGCTTCTAGAAACGGCAGGGATTCAATATCTCCAACTGTACCGCCAATTTCGCACAATACAAAATCTTCGTCATCTAAGTCATTAAATACGAATTTTTTAATTGCATCGGTTACATGTGGAATAACCTGAATGGTCGCTCCCAGATAGTCACCACGCCGCTCTTTGGCTAGAACATCAGAGTAAATCCGTCCGGTTGTGACATTGTCCGTCTGACGTGTGTGAACGCCTGTGAAACGTTCATAATGACCAAGGTCCAGATCTGTTTCCGCGCCATCATCAGTGACAAAAACCTCCCCATGCTGGGTAGGTGACATGGTGCCTGGATCAACATTTAGATAGGGGTCTAATTTACGCAGTCTGACTTTATAGCCGCGGGCCTGGAGCAGAGCGCCGAGCGCGGCGGAGCCAAGCCCTTTGCCAAGAGAGGAGACAACACCACCAGTGATAAACACGAAACGAGTCAATGCCGCCATCCTCTCTTATTTCCGGCGGTATTGAATTTCACAACCTTCATGATAAACATTATTGACCAGTTGGCACTTGTGGTGATGATGGAACTGGTAATTCAGAACTTGAGTTGACAACTTCATCAACAATGGATGTCTGCTTGCTTCCCGCACCTGCAAGAATCGCTAGACCAATAGAAGTGGCAAAAAAGCAGGCTGCCAAAACTGCCGTGGTGCGAGTAAGCAGATTGGCTGTTGACCGCGATGTCATAAAACCACCACTTGATGACCCGCCAATACCTAGACCACCCCCTTCGTTTCGTTGAAGAAGAA
>OZSS01000982.1_pt1 | contig 13594 bp, 9 predicted proteins | sample 1779911 | NCBI WGS metagenome assembly OZSS01 (sample SAMEA2603589, study PRJEB24840) | metagenome | biome: Water; feature: Photic zone; material: Seawater sample | place: Mediterranean Sea | collected 2013-11-12 | depth 10 m | reverse complement strand
CCGGGCATGGGACGAAGGGAGGACGATCGATTTTCTGCCCTGCAATTTTGATTATAAGGAAAAAGTGGCCACCCGAGTGGAACCGGTCCGTGAACTGCACCTGTTTAAAAAATCCCTGCGCGGATACCTGGCGAAGCGATTGATCAAATGGAACCGGAAGATAAGAAAGGAAATTGTTTTCCGTGCCCAGCCGACTCAGGCGAGTCAGTCATTACGCAAAGTAATGGAAGTCGAGGGTTGAGCTCTTTTCCATTGCCAATACGATGGAGAAAGTTTGAAAATTTTATTGTGACTAATTTTACACAGCAACTTCAGGATATGCGCGAGGAATATGACGGAACACCTTTGCGCAAGGCCGATATGAATGCCTGCCCGTTCTCCCAGTTTTCAGACTGGTTAAATGAGGCACAAAAAGCCGGCGTACCGGATCCCAATGCCTGCAGTCTCTGCTCGGTGGATCAGGATAGCCGGCCGATGGCACGGGCAGTTCTGCTCAAGGGGATGGAGGACGAGAAGTTTATATTTTACACCAATTATCAAAGCCGGAAAGCCAGGCAGCTCGAAAACAATCCGCATGCAACGATGCATTTTCCATGGTTTTCCATGGAACGGCAGGTGGTGGTCTCGGGGAAAGTCGAGAAAGTGGATTCCGCGGTTTCGGAGGAGTATCTCCGTTCCCGTCCGTTAATGAGTAAACTGGGTGCCTGGGCATCCCGGCAAAGTGAAGAACTGGATTCCCGTGAAACTCTGGAACGGTCATTTTTGGAGGCAAAGGAAAAGTGGGGTGAGGATCCACCCAAGCCCGGGCACTGGGGAGGATATTCCCTCAATCCCGATTCAATTGAATTTTGGCAGGGTGGACCGAGCCGGTTGCACGACCGCTTTATTTATCAGCGGGATACCCCAAGTGACTGGACGATACAACGACATTTTCCCTAATGAAGGAGGAGGAGAAAGAAAAAGAAAAGCCTTTGGATGATTTACTCTCCTTGCGAGGGAAACCGTTTACCGATTGGAAGGAAGAACGGAAATACCTTCGTGATAAATGGGGCAGGCAGGGCAGGCAAATTTCGGCAGAATCGGGCGAAACCATGGAGTCGTTGAAAGGCGAAAAAAAACAGGGAGAATCAAACTGATGACTTGGCAAAGGGTGGGTGAATTTGAAGATATAATCTACGAAAAGACGGAGGGGGTGGCGAAAGTCACCATTAACCGTCCGGAAAAACGGAATGCCTTTCGACCCAAGACGGTGAGCGAGATGTACCAGGCCTTTCTTGATGCCCGGGAGGATTCCTCAATCGGTGTCGTGTTACTGACCGGAGCCGGTCCGCATACGGACGGAAAATACGCCTTCTGTTCCGGGGGAGATCAAAGCGTTCGCGGGGAGGCGGGGTATGTCGGCGAGGATGGGGTGCCCAGACTCAATGTGCTTGACCTCCAGAAGCTGATTCGTTCCATGCCCAAGGTGGTAATTGCTCTGGTTGCGGGGTATGCAATCGGAGGAGGTCATGTGTTGCATGTGGTTTGCGACCTGACGATTGCGGCGGACAATGCAATTTTTGGACAGACTGGACCCAAGGTGGGCAGTTTTGACGGCGGATTTGGTTCGGGCTATCTTGCCCGGATTGTGGGGCATAAAAAGGCACGGGAAATATGGTACCTTTGCCGACAGTATAATGCGGAAGAGGCCCTCGATATGGGACTGGTGAACAAAGTGGTGCCGGTGGAGGAACTGGAAAAGGAAGGGTTGCAATGGGCAAGTGAAGTGATGGAGAAAAGTCCCCTTGCGATCCGCTGTTTAAAGTCGGCATTCAATGCGGAATGTGACGGGCAGGCGGGTATTCAGGAACTGGCGGGGAACGCCACTTTGTTGTACTATTTATCCGAGGAAGGATCGGAGGGGAAGAAATCTTTTCTTGAAAAAAGGCCGCCAAACTTTTCTAAGTATCCTTGGTTGCCCTAATTTTTTTCTGACCTATGCAAATTTATCTTCATCAAAATAATCAACAGGAAGGCCCCTTTACTTTGCCCAGGATCTCAGCGAGGCTGGTATCCGGAGACTTGGATTCCGCCACCCTTGCCTGGCATGAGGGCATGGATACCTGGTATCCCTTAACCCATGAAAAATGGCAGGCCCTTGGGATTGTGGCACCCGCACCCAAGCCCAAACCCGCGGTTCAGGAAAACACGCCAGTGGTGCAGGAGGCAGAGAATGATAATGATTCCCCGGAAGTGGATGTAAGCAGTGAGCCTGCGGGGGACGAGTCCGTGGCTGAACCTGAATCAGGAGCAGAGACGGCTGAAGATAAAGCGGAAACGGAGACTGAGGTTGAGCCCAGCGGGCCGGCGTTTGCCTCCTACACGGAAGAAGATTTTAAGCCCCCGTCTTTTGAGGAAATGGAAAAAGATATGACTGAGCTTCGCAGGAAGAGGGCAGGATTTCCTGAGCAAATTGGTCGTCGGGCTCATGAGATTAATTTCCGGGATGAGGATATTGAGGAGGCATGGGCAGACTTGGAAAAATCTTTGGCTTCGGGAAAGGAGGAACTTTCAGCGAAAGCGTTTGCATCCCTCGGCCAGGCGATTTTATCCGCCGGATTGAACGATCCCGGATTGGATGAATTGCGTGATGAAGAACGGGATGTGGCCGACCGGATGTTGAACCTGCAAGTTCAGCTTCGCCGGATGGGGGGGGCGAAGCAAAGAAAGGGACCGGCCCCGTGGAAGAAGTGGGTCATCCTTGGCATTACATTTTTATTATTTGCTGGAATAATCACTTTTATTGTCCTGTCGGGATGATTCTTTTTTGATTTCCCGGTTTTAATTCACTCCAAAAAAAAGCATCCCCCGTTCTTACGAAGGATGCCCCTTTGAATAAGGTTTGTACAGGTGTTACCGGACCACTTTCATACTGCCCCGCATGATTATATGGTGACCGGGGAAAGTGCACACATAAGGATAATCGCCGGGTTTGGACGGAGCGTTGAATTCAATCACCTCTTCCGCACCGTGATCCACGAGTTTGCTCGCCCAGATAATTTCCTTACTCGGCGGGACGAAGCCCACATCAAAACCATTGGCACCCAGCTTTAACGCTTCCATCGCGACTTCGTCGGCTTTGCCCGGGTTGACCAGAACAATGTTGTGAGGCATGAAGTCAGGATTGGCGAAGACAAGCTTGATTTTTTTACCGGCTTTCACGGTCAGATTGGGCGTGTCGTATTTCATTTTCTCGATCACGGTGGCGATTCGGATCGTGGTCAGACTTTCCGTATCCGAAAGAATTCCGGATTTTTCTACGACTTCAGCTTCCTCTTCCTCCACAACCTGTGACCCTTTTGCTGGATCCGCATTGTACCAGTGGTGCTGTACGGTTAGGGCAGCCATGCGTGCATGAGGGTGGGGGGATTTGAGCATATCATTGAGCAGTCTTCCATTTCTACGGTTATGCTGTTGGTGAACCCATAGGGCTTCCATAAGATGATGAGCATCCTCTTTTTTCTTAGGATTGAATTGCTTCATCCACTCCTGAGTGGCTTTAATCACTTCGTTTGTGTCGCGTTCACTCAATTCCACCCGGGTACGATGCCGCACTCCATCGACTGGATGCTTGAGGTTTTCGAGAAGTTTTCCAATGGGTTGCCCGTCAATTTTAACCGGTTTTTGAGCCGGTTTTTTGGTATGACTGACCCGGAAAATACGACCGTGTTTATCGTCCCGGTTGGGGTCGCGTACATTGTGCTGCATGTGACCGATTATTACATTCTGCCAGTCTGAAACATAAAGAGCCCCGTCTTCCCCAAATATGGCATCGGTGGGGCGGAAGTTTTTATCTCCACTGAGCATAAAGCCATCCGATTCCTCATCCTGATTCGATCCGTCCGCAAGTAATTTTTTAACTTTGAGCTTTTCTCCATTAGGGGTTCCCCAGACTTCTCCAAGCTTGGTTTTTTCGGTTACTTTCTTGGCATCTTTTCCGCGTCCAATGGTTTTGGTCAGTTCGTAACCTCCATCCCGGTGGAGCTTGTACTGTTTGATTCCAAGGAAGCCAATCGAATTACAAATCAGGAAATCCCCTTGCATATCATCCGGGAAATTATCACTGGAAAGAATTTCGCAGGCGGGTACGGGACGGACTTCCTTCTTGAGTAAGGTGTGCATTTTCCATGAGTTTCCATCGGGTCGTACCTGATAAGATCTGCCTCCGGTGCCATCGGTTGCGTATTGGTATCCCCATCCGTCAATGGCAATGCCATGCGGGTTTGGACTGTTACCGCCATGCAAGGCAATCGTATGACGGCGTGGATCGAAACGATACATGGCGGAACTCCCGGTTGCCAGGGAAGGACCCCATGGGTGTTCATGATTATGCTGTAAAAAGATTCCACTTTGCCAGTAAATTCCCCCATCCGGTCCGAAAATAAGATTGTTTGCCGCATGGTGAGTATCCGAGGTTCCCAGTCCCTGAAGAATAACATAGCGCTCATCTGCTCGATCATCTCCATCATTATCCCTTAAGAATATGAGATCCGGACCAGAGGTGACCAATACCCCGCCGTTCCAAAATTCAAACCCCAATGGATTGTGTACCTTTGCGAATTCAATTACGCGGTCGGCTTTGCCGTCGTTATTGTCGTCTGGAAGAATAAGCAGGGCGTCATTCATTTCCTTCATCGGTTCCCACATTGGATAGGTCGGCCAAACTGCGGCCCAAAGACGACCCTTGGTGTCAACCTGCATCTGTACCGGGTTGATTAACTCGGGGAAACGGCTTTCATCCGCGAAAAGATTTACCTTAAAGCCATCCCGAACATCAAAGCGCTCCATACTTTTCTGGGCATTAAAGTAGTTTGCATTTCCTTCTTTACCGGCATTTGAACTCCGGCTTTTCCCGCCGATATTAGAAACTACAGAGATTGGCTTGGGTACATTACTGTCATCAATTTTGTATTTTTTTCCCTGAGCGACCGCCCAGATTAATTTGTCCCGATTTGCGGTCATGACATCAAGCATGGCAAGCTCATGCTGAAGCACTTCTGCATTGGACTGGTCATCCACGAAACGAAGATTGGAGCGACCACCCCAGATATCGTTTCCGTCGGTGGCCCGGTATCGATTGTGCCAGGTCCAGTTTTTTTGGTGAATGGTTTCTTTTAAATGAGAAAGGGAGGCTGATGCCTGAACTTTTTTTCCGATTAATTTATGGGCAATTATCTCGGCAAGCAGGCGATTTCCTTCCTCATTGAGATGAGCACCGTTGATGGTCAGCGGAATTTTATTCTGTTCAAATAGTTTCAATGTCGGGTTGAAAAGATCCACATACTGAACCCCTACCTCTTTGGCAGCATTTTCAGTCGCTTGGGTGTACGCGGCAAGGTTGCGGTTGTGAGCTTTCCCGTTGGGTAGATTGCGATCCCTCAAATTTTGAAATGCAATCGGACTGAAGAGCACAATTCTGGGAAAGCCCTTGCCGTTCGGTTTGTAACTGCGAATTTTACCCACGAAATCAATGAGTAAATTTTTGTGATTCTCTGCATTTTGGACGCCGTCAAATGATTCATTATATCCAAACATTGCAAATACCACATCGGCTTTCACATGCTGGAGGTACTGATCCATGGGAATGAAGCCTCTGCTTCTCGGGTATTTGTTGGGGCGGTCACCGGACAGGGACATATTCCGGAAAGAAATGTCCTGTCCTTTTAATGCACTTTGTAAGACAGTCTCGGTCCATGCATCGTGTTGCATACGGTCGGCCAGTCCATTTCCGAGGATTGCCACGATGTCCCCTTTTTTAAAGGAGAAAGGGAGTTGATCTTTATATTTTGCCGGCACCTCAGCTGGAGGCATGGAAGTATTCACAAGCTTGGGTTCCGGTTTTCCGTTAAAAAGCAGGTAATCCACCATTGTTTTGTTTTTTAAAGTGAATTTTATCCGCTGGGACCCTTTGGTTTTTCCACTTTTGTAGATTTGATTACGGTTGGAATCCAATAATTGAAGAGTGAATCCATCCAGTCGTTTTTCCAGACTTTTACGGTTCCAAACTTCCACTTTGTCGACCACATACTCTTTACCCAGATCCACTTCCCACCATGGATTGGTCGTTCCAAAACCATCGGTATGGGTCTGACCGGCTCCTCCCCAGTCCGGGTTTTTATTTCCGTCAATTCCACGTTCCGGAACTCCTCCGGATCCCACGCTGGACTGCTTGGCTCGACCTTGCCGGGCGACATTTTTATTACCACTGAAAATTTCCACCTCGTTCAAAGTGAGGATTTTATTGTCTCCGGGAATTTCGATTCTGAGAAATCGGGCACCCTTGGGTGCTTCTTCTTTCGCGGAGCTTTGCTTTGCTTGTGGATTGGCAGGAATCGGGCTGTCCAATTTTGCATACATGGATGGTTTGACACCTTTAACCTCACCGCCGTTTTTGAATGTGCTTGGGTTGTATGCACCGACAAAATCGATTTTTGAATCGGGCTTGATTTGATTCTCCAAACCCAATGTCCAGTAGACTCCGTTGATGATCATTCGGCGATACCCGGGATTTAGAAGATCTTCCGATGCTCCGTAGAGTGAGGTGAATACCCTTCCTTTTTTTCCGTTTTTACCTTGGTAGTGACGGGTCCATTCACTCGCCATGGGAGGTTTGGTTTTATCGGGGGCACCATCCGCATTCATGGACATGAGTGGTTGTGCCATGGTGAGAATATTCCAGTCCTTTTGAGCTTCCGCATTGTACCCACCCGCCTGCACATGTACATCCTTTACACCCCGAAGGATCGGGTTTTCCTTTTGCTTGGGAATGATCGAAATCCGGGTGCTTTGCTTGTGGTTTTTCCCATAATGTCCGACCCAGCTTTGTCCTAAAACCTGATGACCGAACCCGGCTTCGTACTCTTTTCCGGTGTAGCGGAAATGGTATTTATAATAGGGGTCCTTATCGTCCTTATAATTGAATCCGTGCGTGGATGTACGAAGACCCAACACGGGACCCGCCCGGTTGAGGTACTCATCAAGATGCTTCATCTGTTCGGGGGGGAGGGCAAGGAAACGGGTGAAGATTACGGCACCGTCCGCTTTTTTGAGTACTTCGAGTCCGGGGATATTGGACGCACCCGCCTTGATTTCCCCATCTTCATTGAGACCAAAAAGCACGGTGCAGTCAAAGCCATGGTGGACAGATAGAATACGGGCCAGTGCGGGAATGGTTTCCTCGGCTCGGTATTCGTGGTCACTGGCAATCAGGACAATATGTTTCCCTTTTTTATCTTTTCCGGAGGCGGAATATTGGACGGGATTCCCGAGGAGGGCATTGGTGAATCCAAGCAGGGTTAGGAAGGCGGAGAACAGAATGAATACTTTTTTCATGTAGTGATTAGATGATTTGTGGTATCGGAAGGGAAAGAGCTGACAAGATAAACCATAACAACTTTGATTCTGTTCTGAATCTTATAATTAAAAAATGATAAAGGTTTTTTTGGGAGGTAAGTGGGAGCACTTTGGGAAGCGGCAATAAAAGGACGGGGATTTGAATCAATACTTTAAGGGTTTTTCACCGGAGGCATAGTTTGGGCAAATGAACAATCAGTCTGCTGCAGTTCATAAATCGTTTGTTTGCGCAATTTTCTAAGCTGGACCAAATGTTTGGATTGGACGGCAAGATTGTTTAGTTCTTCCGGGTCATTTCTCTAATTATATAATTCCTCGGTTTCTCCGGGAAGTAAACAAAAGAAAAGGAGAGGAGAAAGTTGGTAATATGTATGTTCACAGTGATTGGATTAGGATGCATTTGGTTTCGGTTCAACCGTTACCATCCAACTCACAGATGACCCTGTCTTTTCAAGCAATAATTTTTGTATTCTAAAAAAGAAAACAGTTTTAGGTTTTCCACTAATCCAAATATTAGTTTAAGTAAGCGTTCTTTATCTTCTTTGCTTACTAAATTCTACCCGCTGACCCCGACAGGCAGGAATAATTTTTCCCCCTTGGTATGCTATTCTTCCAGAGACGATTGTGGTGTCTATCGAATTAGTGAAAGTGAGGTGAGGGAAAGGGGACCACAGGCATTTGCTGAAGAGTTCGTTGTCCTTGACCGTGGTATGTTTGCCTGGATCCACAATGACCACATCCGCCCAGTATCCTTCCCGCAAATAACCTCTGTCTTCAACTTGAAATAAACGAGCAGGTGCATGGCAGGCCCTTTCCACGACTGTTTCAATCGTGAAGCATTTCTGTTCACACATTTCAAGCATCAGGAGCAAACTATGCTGGATCAGGGGAAGCCCGGAGGGGGCATGGAAATAAGTTCCCTGCTTTTCTTCCCAGGTATGGGGTGCATGATCGGTGGCAAGAATGGAAATCCTGCCATTCGAAACCGCTTGGCGAATCGCATCGCGGTCACTTGCTTTTTTAATCGCCGGGTTGCACTTGATCAGGGAGCCGAGGGTGGAGTAGCTCAGTTCCTCAAACCACAAGTGATGCACACAGGCCTCCGCGGTAATACGATCATGCCCGGCTTCAAAAAGTTTTAATTCCTCGGCGGTGGTAATGTGAAGAACATGCAATTTTGCATGTTCGCGCCTGGCCAGTTCCACTGCCATGGTGGATGACTGGAGGCAGGCTTCCCGGGAGCGAATATTGCCGTGTTCAGAAAAGGGAACTTCCTCTCCAAATTCTTCCCGGGCCTGTTTTTCGTTGGCCAGTATTGTGGGGGTGTCCTCACAATGGGTGGCAATAATGGTAGGGGCATTACGAAAAATTCCTTCGAGTACTTTTTCCTCATCCACGAGCATGTTTCCGGTGGAAGATCCCATGAACACTTTAATTCCGGCAATTTTTGTCGGGTCAGCAGACTTTACATTTTCAAGGTTCTCATTACTCGCTCCGAGGAAAAAAGCGTAGTTGGCCATGGAATCCCGGTTTGCGATGGCACATTTTTCCTCAATTCGTTCCATGCTCAGGGTGGGTGGCGAAACGTTGGGCATTTCAAAAAAAGAGGTCACCCCTCCCGCGACTGCTGCTTTGGATTCAGTATGAATACATGCCTTGTGGGTTAGCCCGGGTTCGCGAAAATGTACCTGATCATCAATCAGTCCGGGGAGGACCAATTTCCCACCCGCATCGATTACTTTACATCCTGAGGGAATCGAGAGACTGGGACCAATCGATTCAATTCTTCCTTGGCGAATCAGAAGATCATTTTCTGACCTTTTACCTTCGTTAATGAGAGTGCCCCCGGCAATGAGTAGGTCAGTCATTTTGTTTTAAAGTGAGAAAGGGAGTGGGGGAGTAGGGTGCGTTACTTCCACTGGCCTGTACCCACAATATTATATTTGTAAGTACACAACTCCTCGAGTCCCATCGGACCGCGGGCGTGTAAACGGTCGGTAGAAATTCCAATCTCTGCTCCCAGTCCGAATTCAAATCCGTCCGTGTAGCGGGTGCTTGCATTCCAGTATACGGAGGAGGCATCGACTTCCTTGAGGAATTGTTCGGCTTTGCCCTTATTTTGCGTCAGGATTGATTCACTGTGTCCGCTCCCAAAGCGGTTGACGAATGCAATGGCCTCGTCCACCGATTCGACCACTTTTATCGCCAGTCTCAGGTCGAGAAATTCCTCCGCATAATCGTCTTCCGTCGCGGGCAGGGTGGGGAATTCTTTAAGAATGGCGGCGGCTTCCGAATCGACTCGCAATTCGCATCCCCGTTCAATCAGTTCCTTGGCACAGAGCGGAAGAAATTCCCCGGCAATCTTGGAACTGACAATTAAATTTTCAATTGCATTGCAGACGCCCGGGCGACCGCATTTTGAGGAAACTGCAATATCTACTGCATTGGCAAGATCGGCTTCTTCCTCGACAAATAAATTACATACTCCCTTATAGTGTTTGATCACCGGTATCCGGCTGTTTTGAGAAACGAAGCGTATCAATCCCTCCCCTCCGCGTGGAATGATACAATGGATGTATTCATCCAAAGTGAGCAGATGGGTAAGGGCTTCCCGGTCCACCGTAGGGACCAATTGAACTGCGTCTTCGGGAAGATTGGAATTTTGCAGAGCTTCCCGGACAATATGGGCCAGTGCCTGATTGGAATGAATCGCTTCCTTCCCCCCTCTGAGAATCGACGCGTTTCCTGACTTCAGGCATAACCCGGCACAGTCCACTGTGACATTGGGGCGTGATTCGTAGATAATCCCGATCACTCCGATGGGAGTCCTGACCTTTTTGATCTTTAATCCATTCGGGCGTTCTCTTTCCTCGAGAACGGTGCCGACTGGGTCGGGTAGTTCGATCAGTTCGCGTAAACCCTTGGCCATCCCGTCAATCCGTTCATGGGTAAACCGTAAGCGGTCAATCATTGCTTCGCTTAATCCGTTTTCTATGGCTGCGTCCAAGTCCTTCTGGTTTTCCTCGGTCAGCAGTTTCCGGTTGGACTCGAGTCCTTCGGCAATATTTTGCAGGGCGTGATTTTTATCCGCGGTTGAAGCACTCGCAAGGGAGAGCGAGGCAATTCTGGCACGCTTGGCTAAGTTTTCAATTAGTTGGGGAAGTGTTTCCGACATGATTTACGATATAAACAAAGTTTCCAATGGGGTGAAGAGTTTTCGTTTATCTGCTCAATAAAAAAGCGAACCCATTAAATGGATCCGCTTTTTTGAAAGAAGGAGTGAAGGGGTCAGGACTGTTTCTTTTTCTTGTCTTCTCCTTTTTTCTTTTTTCCTTTCTCTCCACCCTTTTTACCTTCAGGCTTTTTCCCTTTTCCCTGCATGAGTTTGGACCGGGCTGCCATTGCCGCTTTTCTTTCTTCCGGTCCCAGTTTGCCGTCCCCATCCTTATCAAATTCAGCCATCATCTCCTTCCGGATCTCGGCTCTTTCATCGTCGCTGAGCTTACCGTCCCCGTCCTTATCAAACTTTTCGAGAATATGAGCAGGGACTGGACGGTTGGCCATGGTTTTGCGAATTTCCGCTTTTTCATCCTCACTGAGCTTACCGTCTCCGTCCTTATCGAATTTTTTCATCATCTCTTCACGCGACGGACGACCGGGTTTTCCTCCTTTTCCTCCCTTTTCAGGCTTCGCCATTAATCCAGCGGCGAGGCAAAACAGGGAAAGAAATGTAAGTAATTTTTTCATATTTTTTTCTTGGGTTATGTGTTTATAATGAAAGTGAAAACGCACCAAGGCCGTAAAAGTTTCATAATTACGGATTAATTCTCAAGAGTAAGAAAGTCTTTGGCGTTTTGATAGCAGATACGTTTGACCAATCTTCCGCACATCCCAGGTTCTGGAGGCAGAAAACCTTCCTCCATCCAGGTACCCAAAAGATTGCACAGAATTCTCCTGAAATATTCGTGTCGCGGGAAAGAGAGGAAAGAACGGGAGTCGGTCAGCATACCAATAAAACGGGAAAGCAGTCCGGTGTTGGCCAGCGTTTTTAGATGATCCTCCATTCCATCCCTCTGGTCGAGATGCCACCATCCGGACCCGAACTGCATTTTTCCGGGGCTGTCCCGTTGGAAGTTGCCCAGCATGGTGGACACCACAAAGTTATCCGCCGGGTTATTATTATAGACGATTGTCTTGGGCAGTGCATCTTCGCGGTCGAGCCGGTCGAGAAAAGCGGACATTTTCTCGGCCTGTGCCCAGTCGCCCATCGAATCGGTGCCGGCGTCCGGACCGAAGCTTTTGAGCAAACGGGTGGAGTTGTTCCGCAACGGACCGAGGTGGACCTGCATGGTCCAATGATTGGCCGAGTACCAGCGGCATAGATAAAGCATAATAAATGCCCCAAATTGTTCTTTTTCGACTTGGGTGGCATCCTGACCTTCGAGGGTCTGTTCGAATATTCGCCTCGCCTCTCCCTCGCTGGGGAAATCGGCAAAAAAGTAGGGGAAACTATGATCGGACAGGCGCGATCCGAGTTCATGAAACTTTTGCAACCGGTCGGCCAGCGTTTTAAGAAACCCATCGAAACTGGAAATTTCCTTTCCTGAAGTTTCTTCGAGTGTTTCAATCCAAAAAATAAAATTCTCCGCCTGGTCGATTCCCCATGACTGGTCAGGCCGAAAAGTCGGGAAAACCGAGCATTCCTTCATCCCCCGGGCAATGGCTTCGTGGTGGTCCAGGGGATGAGCCGGATCGTCAGTGGTGCAGAGCGTTTTGACCTGAAACTGTTCGAGCATACCACGGGCGGAAAATTTGGGCTCCGCCAGTTTTTCATTGGCCCGTTCCCAAATTTCTTCAGCGGTGTCCGGGGAAAGGAGCAAGTCAATATCGAAACACCTTTTTAACTCGAGATGGGTCCAGTGATAAAGGGGATTGCCGAGCGTGTGAGGAATGGTCTCTGCCCAGGCGAGGTATTTTTCTTTGGGATCTCCTTCACCGGTAATGAATTCCTCGGGAATTCCATTGGCCCGTAATGCCCGCCATTTGTAATGATCGCCTTCCAACCAGATTTCAGCGAGGTTGTTAAATCTTCGATCCTCCGCAATTTCTTGGGGAGACAAATGATTATGGAAGTCCAGGATCGGTTCGTCCCGTGCATATTCGTGAAAAAGTGCAACCGCGGAATGGTTGGTCAGGAGAAAATCGTCGTGGATAAAAGTCATGAAATGATTAATTTATTTTGATTCTGACCTTCCTGATCTTTCCGTCAAAGGCAAACGCATCCTTGTAATCTCCGACCGTGCCCCCCTCATCCCGGCCAACTTGCAGTCCATCCATGGGCATCTCTTTGACAAGACTGCTCATTTTTCCACTGCCCAGTTTTCGTTTCCCGGCCAATAACTCAACCATACCGCGTGCATTCAAGTTAACTAGAATTTTTCCATCTTTCTCGGTTAATTCTTCATTTGCCCGAACGGTCTCGATTTTTCCTCCGAGACTCAGAGCGAAGTGGGCAACCTGATTTTTTACATATACCACCCATCCATGCGTATCTCCCCCTTGAGCAACCAAAACCCCTTCTCCCAGCTTTTCAATCTGAACCTCCACTTCAAAAGGTTTTTTGGCTATCATCGGTGATAATTCCTTGGCCAGGTCGGTGGTGGCGTTCAAATTGAATGCCTTTTTTTTGCTTCCCAAATTCTTCTTATTGCGGTTCCACGGCCATGGCTTGGCAGTCGCCTTGATGGCCCATGCCTCCCATTTTTTTTCCATTTCCGTGGTCCGTTCGGGATGCTTTTCGCTTAGATCAATCAGTTCCGAACGATCCGCTTCGAGATCGTATAATTCCCATTTCCCATTGGCTCCCTTGGCGACCAGTTTCCATTTGCCGGTCCGGATCGCCCGATTTCCTTCGTGTTCCCAAAAGATCGGATTTTCGCGCTTGAATTGCTTTCCGGAAAACGCGGGCTTTAGGGAAACTCCCTGCATCGGAACAATTTTTTTCCCTTTCACCACTTGGGGATAATCAGCCTTGGCAAGATCCACACAGGTGGCCATAAGATCGATCAAGTGAGCGGGTTGATGGGTGAATTTCCCATGAAGTTTCCTGCCAATTCCCTTGGGCCAATGAGCCACCAAGGGCGTACTGATCCCGCCCTCATGCACCCAGTGTTTGTATAACCTGAAAGGGGTATTACTGGCG
>OZSS01000981.1_pt1 | contig 13596 bp, 7 predicted proteins | sample 1779911 | NCBI WGS metagenome assembly OZSS01 (sample SAMEA2603589, study PRJEB24840) | metagenome | biome: Water; feature: Photic zone; material: Seawater sample | place: Mediterranean Sea | collected 2013-11-12 | depth 10 m | reverse complement strand
GGTGTGGTGGTTGCGGATTTGCCAGCGAAGTCCCTGACCGATGAAGCACCCGTCTACGACCAACCGGCAAGCGAACCGGCTCATGTCGTCCGGGCACGGGAGTGGAAACAGGACTCGATTCCGGAGTTGCCTGAGGCTGAAGTTGGGGATGCTCTGAATAAACTCCTGGGGCATCCGACCATCGCTTCCAAGAGATGGGTATGGAGACAGTATGATCATATGGTGATGTCCGGTTGCACTGTGGAACCGGGAAGCGATGCGGGTGTGGTGCACTTGAGTATTGCAGGGATCGACAAGCGCCTCGCCATCGCCAACGATTGCAACAATCGCTTCTGTTACCTCGATCCTTATCGCGGGGCCCAAATCGCATTTGTGGAATGCATGCGCAACCTGGCCTGCTCCGGAGCCAAGGCTCTTGCGGTCACGGATAATCTGAATTTTGCAAACCCCAACAAGCCGGAAGCTTATTTCCTGCTTAAAGAATGCGTCAAGGGCCTGGCCGATGCCTGCGCTCACTTTGATGTTCCAGTTGTGGGTGGGAATGTCAGCCTGTACAACGAGCATGGGGATGGAGCGATTGATCCGACCCCCGTAGTCTCCATGGTCGGGTTGATTGAGAAAGCGGAAATGGTGACCCGTTCATCCATTGAAAAGGGTGGGTTGGATTTGGTGTTGCTGGGCGGTTTGCCTCATGAACTTGGAGGTAGTTACTTTCTTCAGACCCAGCATGGAACAAAAGAGGGTTTGGTTCCGCAGGTGGACCTTGAGGGGGAAGCACGGCTTCAGACTCTGCTTATCTCGGAAATCGGAGCCGGGAGGATCGAATCGGCCCATGACTTGGCCGAGGGTGGTCTGCTGGTCGCAGTGGCAGAGATGCTTTTCGGGAAAGTTGGGCTCGGGGCGAAGATCGAATTTGACCAACTCGGACCCTCCGGAAGGCTGGATGGCCTGCTATTCGGAGAAAGCCAGGGGCGGGTTGTGGTGGCCGTGGAACCAGCGAATACTTCCGATTTTCTGACCAACGCGGAGGGAGCGGGTGTTCCTGCCCAAGTGCTTGGCCAAAGTAATGATTCGGGCGATTTGCTTGTTCAGGCACAAGGAAAGGGAGTTTTGTCCGCCGATGTTTCCAGGTTGCAGAAGCATTGGGAAGATGCCATTCCTGCTCGCATGAGTTCAAGCTGAGTTTTGAGATGAGCGACGAAATCGGACATCACTGTGGAATCGCTCTGGTAAGGCTCAAGAAGCCTTTGTCTCATTATTCCGAAAAATACGACACCGCTCTGTGGGGTTTCAATCAGCTTTTCCTTCTCATGGAGAAGCAACACAACCGGGGGCAGGATGGTGCGGGGATTGGGTCAATGAAGCTCAAGATGCCTCCGGGAGAGGCTTTTATGTTTCGGGAGCGAAGCACCAGCACCAAAGCTTTAACCAAAATTTTCGGTGGCCAGCACAAAAGCCTCGATAAATTGTACGAAGGCGGAAAAGCTTTTCCGGAATTCCCGGAGACCATCAAGGAGCATTTTGATTACGGTGGAGAAATTCTACTCGGTCACCTGAGGTATGGTACCTCAGGGGCTTATGGATCCACCACCTGCCATCCCTATTTTCGTAAGAGCAATTGGCCGGGCAAAAATCTCATGGTCGCTGGAAATTTCAACCTTACCAATGTAGACGAACTTAACCAGAAACTGGTGGAGCGTGGACAGCATCCGGTCTTTGACACCGATACGCAGGCAATTCTTGAGGAGACCGGGTACCATTTGGATGCGGCTAATGATCGATTCTCAGCTCAAGCGTCCGAGGAAGGAGTGTCAGGGGAAGATCGTTCCGGATGGATTGGGGAGCGGATCAATTTGCCGGAAATTTTCCGTCAGGCTGCTGAACATTGGGACGGTGGGTATGCTCTTGCGGGTATCATTGGTAATGGGGATGCCTTTGCCATGCGTGATCCTTTGGGTATCCGTCCGGCTTTCTATTTTGAGGACGACGAGGTGGTTGCGGTGGCCTCGGAGCGAGCCCCCTTAATGACGGTGTTTGATAAGGAGGCCGAGGAGATTTCCGAGATCAAGCCCGGAACTATTGTTGTGGTCAAGGCGAGCGGAGAACTCAAGGTCGAGCGGTTCGCCGATGATCCGGCCCGGCAAACCAGTTGCTCTTTCGAGCGGATCTATTTTTCCCGTGGGAATGATCCGGATATTTATGCTGAACGTAAGATGTTAGGCGCCTTGCTGGTTCCGCAAGTCATCGAGTCTGTGGGCGTGGATTTTTCCAGGAGCGTTTTCAGTTATGTGCCGAACACCGCGGACAGTGCCTATTATGGATTTATGGAACAACTCCGCTTGGTCAGGCGAGCAGAAGTCAAGCGGCGTCTAATGGAGGCCCGAAGAAAGGATGAATTGACTGATGAACTGATCAATGAGTTGGTGATGGATAATTGGCCGGTGGGGGAGAAGATTGCCAATAAGGACATCAAGCTTCGAACTTTTATCAGCCAGGAATCCGGGCGGGCTCAGTTGGTCTCTCATGTCTATGATATCACCTACGGAGTGGTTCGGGAGGAGGAAGACGCCCTGGTTTGCATTGATGATTCGATTGTCCGTGGAACAACCTTAAAGCGGAGTATCCTGAAAATTCTCGGGCGTTCCAAGCCCCGAAAATTGGTGATTGCGTCTACCGCTCCACAAATTCGTTATCCGGATTGCTATGGTATTGATATGTCCGAGCTTGGGAAGTTCATTGCCTTTCAGGCAGCGGTCGCTCTGATCAAGGAGCGTGGTTATAAGGGTTTGCTAGCAGAGGTGGCCAAAAAATGCCGGGAAGCTTTGGATTCACCCAAGCCGGTCTTTGAAAACCAAGTCAAGCGGGTCTACGAGAATTTCAAGCCTTCGGAAATTTCCGCCAAGGTGGCGGAGTTGGTGAAACCCAAGTGTTTGGATGGAGTAACCGAGGTGGAAGTTCTATTCCAAAGTATCGAGAATTTGCACGAAGCCTTGCCTGATCACTCCGGTGACTGGTACTTCACAGGGGATTATCCAACCCCGGGGGGTTACCGCGTGGCTCACAAGGCATTCCTCAATTATTACCAAAACAAAGACGGCCGAAGCTACTGATTCTAAGTGTGCTTTCCAAACCAAGGTGCAGGAATGGAGGCTGATGCCGTGCCGTTACCAAAAAATTGAGAAAAATCTTTTGACAGTGGGGAAGAATTTCAAGTTATATCTAAGCCAGGATGGATACTAATTTTCAAACACTCGTGCTCAACCGCCTTTGGCAAGCGGTCAATGTCGTGGGGGTCGAGCGGGCTTTCAGCTTGCTTGCCCTCGAACACGCCCAAGTTATTTATGCGGAAGATGGCAGTTTTCGTGTTTTTGATGGGGCGGGGTGGTTCGCCTTTTCCAAGGATTTGGAAACCGCGCCCGGTTCAAGGGTGATACGAACGGTTAGCCAGCAAGTGGTGGTGCCCACCGTGCTTCTTCTTCGTGGGTATGACCGGATGCTGATGCAGGAAATGAAGTTCAATCGCCAAAATCTTTTGGAACGTGATGATTTTCGCTGCCAATACTGCGGAAAGAACTTTCCCGTTAAGGAGTTGAATATGGATCATGTGGTTCCCCGGGACCGTGGTGGAGGAACTACTTGGGAAAATGTCGTGATTTCCTGCATCAAGTGTAACAGTAAGAAAAGTAACCGTTCTCCCAAGGAAGCGGGCATGCGTTTGCTTAAGGAACCCAAACGTCCGCCCCGCCGGCCCTTCATGAGTTCCCTCTATGGTAAGCCGATGGAGGAGACCTGGACCCATTTTATCCAGAGTAAGCAATAGACGAATTTCCTAACTCGCCTTCACGCCGAAGAGCCATAGTCTAGGGTTTGTGCAAAAGGATATAAATACCTCCTCGTCCGAGCGTAAGGCGGTGGATGTTCTTTACCGGATTAGTCAAATGGCTGGTGAAGAGCGTAACCCAAAAGTTGCTTTGGAAAGAATTTTGGAGGAAGTCATGGAGGTGTTCGAGGCTAGTTCGGCGTCGATTTGCTTGTTAAACGCAGACTCCGACAAACTCCTGATTGAAGTGGAGAAGGGGTTATCCAAATCGAGTGCCGGCTTTGAGTTGCCTATGGGTGTAGGCATCACCGGTTGGGTGGCGATGCATGGAGAGCCTTTCCTTTGTCCGGATGTTGAGAACGAAGACAAGTACTTTTGCTTGGATGACCGAATCGGGTCCGAAATGGCCGCACCTCTCTCCGAAGGTGGCCGTACGGTTGGAGTCCTGAATGTCGATGCCTTGGGGAAGAATGCGTTTGAGGAAAATGATCTTCGTTTGCTCATTCTTATGGCCAACGAGGCAAGCCGGGTCCTGGAGAGTATGTGGATGGTCCAACAGTTGCGAAGGAAGGCCGAGCAATTACAAACTTTGGTTCTGGTGGGGCAGGACATGGCCGGGTCCAGAAAGGTCGAGGAAGTGCTGGAGTCAATCACTAGAGAAGCTATTCTTCTTTTGGATTGTAGGTTGTCCGCCTTTTTTCTGTACGACAGCGAGACGGATCTTTTGAAACTGCATTCCGTACAAAACGAATACGGGCCGTTCGAATACAAGGAGACACTCAAGCCGTCTGATAGTATTCTTGGAACGGCACTCAGAAGCCATAGGCAGGTACAGACGCGAGACCTTTTACGCACCGAAGAACACCATTTTGTTGCCCTGATTCGTGAACAGAACTTACATTCCATGCTGGTTACTCCAGTTGTTTACGAGGAGGAACCCATTGGTTTGTTAAGCCTCTATGTCGATCGGAACCATCGTTTTAATGATGATGAGAGATTGATCCTTCGGGCATTGGCTGACTTGGGAGCGATTGCCATTCAGAACGCCCGTTTGTACGGACGAGTATTTTCGTCGGAGGAGAGTTTGCGTAAGAGCGAGAGGTTGACCACCTTAGGAACCTTGGCGGCCGAGATTGCCCATGAAATTAGAAACCCCTTGATGGTGGTTAGCCTTCTCTTCGATTCCCTCAAATTAGATGAAAATTCTGATGATAACCAAAAGAAGGACCTTTCAATCATTCGGGAAAAGTTAGATCATTTGGATCAGATTGCCGGTCGAATTCTCGATTTCGGAAAAAGTCGAGAAGCCTTCAGGAAGAACCTTCCGCTTCGGGAAATTCTTGAGGAAGCCGCTCTCCTGGTCCGCTTGAAACTTGAGCAATCTCAGGTTGCGTTGACCATCAACAAGGGGTTGCCAGGTTTGATTGTATTTGTGGATAAGGGGCAAATTCAGCAGGCTTTGCTGAATTTGATTCTCAATGCATTGGTCGCTATGCCGGATGGAGGGGAACTGACTATTGAAGTGATGGAGCCGACGGATCGGAAGGTATCCGTTTTGGTTAAAGATACCGGGCAAGGCATTCCCGATGCGTTCAAGGATCGTATTTTTGATTCTTTTTTGACTGCCCGTTCGGATGGGACCGGGTTGGGATTAACTATTTCCAAAAGGATTCTCCGAGCTCACGACGGAGATTTGGAGCTTCTGGATTCGGGCCCGAAAGGCACGGTTTTTCGGATCAGTTTGCCGATTTCACAACAAGTGTAATTTCTACACTTCGTGGTAGAATCTCCCTTTGTTTAGGGCGGTGCTCAGATGCTCTCTTAAATCGAGAAATCTGGCAGGGGTGAAGGACTGTTTTTTATTGTCAGGTTCAATGTTGAAGACATCCGTCGCAATTCCTTGCTCGGTTGCAACTCGGGCAAATTTGATGCTAAATCCGCATTTTGAAATAGTTTGCGAAATGACATGTAATAGACCAACACTATCGGCAGCCCTGACTTCGACAATGGTTCGGCCCAAGGAAACATCACGATAAATATCAACGCGTGGAGGTATTGTGTGTCCAAGCTTTTCTTCATTTGAAAATAGACGATTACGGTCTTTCTTCTTTCTTTTTTCAGAGAGGATTTTTTCGGGAATACATACGCCTGAAAGGAAGGATTGTATGGAAGTTTCGCAAAGATCTCGAGTCTTTGGGCTATTGACCACACCACTCTTTTCATCTTCGACATAAAAAACATCGATCGCCAATCCATCCTTTCGCGTGAGGGCACGGGCACCAAGAATGTTGAGATTGGCAACGGAAAATGCACCAGTGATATTTTCAAAAAGACTGGCCCGATCTGTTGTTACGATATCAACGATGGTGAGGGAGCGGCGCAAATCGTTTCTCCAATTGATGACAGGGTTGGGCGACTGAGAACCGTTGCTACCGAAACGATGAACCATTTCCACATGCAGTGCGACTTCTTCTTTGCCCGTATGAGCGAAGTAGCGAATTGGAACTTGTTCGAGGTGGTCTAAGATTTCCTCTTTTGAAACACCATCAATTTCCATGTTTTTGTATGCATCTTTCAGCGTATTAGGATCTTTGAGTGCTCGCTTGCCTTCGAGAACGGCGAGGGTGTTCGAAAAGAGATGAGTGTGAAGTTCCTCTTTATGTGCATTCCACAAATCCGGTGCAGTGGCATTCGCGTCACAGTAAGTATGTACATAGAGAAACCTAAGCCTTTGTTCTCCTTCAATGAAATTAGCAAAAGAGTCTATCACTTCGGGGTCATCGAGATCGAATTTGTTTGCGTATCGAACCATTTCAAGGTGATTGCGAATGACGAAAAGAATGCGGTCACGCATTTCTTCTGAAATTCCGAGTCGGTCCATCATGTTATTTGCGATTTCCACCCCCCTTTCACAATGCCCCTTGGGACCCTGGTCTTTGCCCAAGTCATGAAGAAAGAGAATGAGATAGAGTAGACCCGGAACTTCATTTTTTCGCAGAGCCTCCAAATAGTGAGGGGCTGATTTATTTTTACCCTGAAAAATTTCGTCAAGTACTGTTATGCAGTGCAAGACATGAATGTCGGCAGTGAACCGATGATACAGATCGTGTTGAACTTTACAGGTCAATCTCCCAAATTCAGGAACAAATCTCCCTAAGACACCCAGCTCATGCATCTCGCAAAGGGTCGTACTTACATTTCCGATTTCCTGCATGATCGAGCGAAATGTTACATTTGCTGAAGGAGAGTTGATCAAGGCCGAATCAATGAGTGCAAGACGATTGCGAACCATGGAACGCAGACTTGGGGAGAGGTTGGCACCCAATCGTTGGGAATGACGAAACAACCTGATCAAACGTTCCGGGTCCTCATCGAACACTTCTTGATTTTGAGCACACAACTCCCCGCCTCTAAGTTCGAACCCATCAATGTTTTGAACAGGAGGTGCCTGATAGGCTTTGAGCACCTTTTTGAAACTGATTTTAGATGTTACGCCACTTGTCGAACTAAGCATACGTTGCTCGAGGATTACGGACAACTGGTTGATGGTGCGAGCCTTGGAATAATAATCGCCCATAAAGAGCTCTACTCTACGAAAGATATCTTCCTCCTCATAACCTAAGCCAAGGGCAACTTCGGGTTGTTTTTCCAAGTGTAAAATATCGACTGGGCGCTTGCTGTTGAAGTGTAGTTCGTTTCTAACTCTAAGAAGAAAGGAATAAGCTTCTTCCATACTTTTCGCTTCCTGTTTCGTCAGGTACTTCTTTTTGACTAATCCTTCGAGCCCTTCGAGTTCGAATTTAACGCGAGCCATCCAGAGGACACCTTGGAAATCCCTCAATCCGCCAACTCCGTTCTTGACATCAGGTGCTTGGAGAAAGACCGTGCTGCCCTTTTCCTTCCTTCTTTGCATTTGATGTCTGTGGAGTTCCTGCAAATACTGAAGGGGATTGTTATTTCGGCAAAATTTACGAAAGCGCTCGATGAATTTCTTTGCCACCTTTCTCTCCCCACAGAGAAAGCGGGCATCGAGCATCGAATTTTTGTTACGGATGTCCTTTTGAGATTCAATCAGAGCTTCTTTGATTTCTCTGGAGGCATGGCCAACTTTCATCCCCGTATCCCAAAGAGGATAAAGAATTTCGCGAGTCATGGTTTCTTTAAGCAATTCAAGGGATTTCCCCACTGAACTCTTGGGATAAAGGAACATCAGATCAATATCACTGTGTGGGCTAAGTTCGCCTCGGCCATATCCACCGGTCGCCATCACACACATGGGTTTGGTTCTGCCAACGGTATCTACGGCAATTTCCATAGCATAATGAAACAGGTTCTGAATCAATACATCTAAAATTACGGACCTTGCCCGAGTGAGCCGAAATCCGGAGTCCCCCTTTTGGTGATAACGAAGAAGCATTTCCTTTTCCAGGCGCATGAACTCCTTAATTTGCTCAAGGCGCTGCTTGTCGGATTGCCCGGCGTTGAAGGTGAGCCTTAATTCAGCGTGTTGCCTAATTCTTCTAAATAACGGATCGTCCTCCATGTTTGCATCGATTTAATTTTAATATCTACAGTTTTCTGTATGTGCGAGACAAATCCTCTTCCTTTCGAATTGCACAATGAATTTTCTAAAGATATTAATGTTTCAAATGTATTCAAAATCACTATTTGTCTTACATAAATTCTTACCGTTTTCCCTTTTGTGGGTAGGTACCCTTCTCTGCGGAGAACCTTTTCTTGCTCCTGATGATCCATTTATTCGACATGAAATTAGAATGCTTGGCGACGAAGGAGATATCCTCAGTTTACAAAATAATTGGCCTTTGAACTTAGGTGCTCTCAGTGAGTACACCTCAGGTGACAAACCCAATTGGAGGCATTCTCTTTTGGAGGATAAGATAGAAGTGGAAAATAATTCGGGATGGTCGTCGATTTTCTCAACCATTGGTTTTTCGGATAATCGAGTGACCTCAAGAGGTTTCGGTCCAGAACCACGATCCAATTTTGCATCTAATGTATCTGTGTCTTGGATGAATGATCGCTTTGCGGCAAAACTTTCGATGAATGCCTTTTATGGAATGGAAATGGACTGGAAAGGCAGGATGGATGAAGGCTTTGCATCGGATGGATCCTATTTTTCGACCCGTTTGGGGAATTGGTCCGCAACTTTGGGGCAAGTTGACAGATGGTGGGGTCCCGGATGGGACGGAAGCTTGATTCTCTCGTCGAACGCCCGTTCAATTCCCGCAATTTCGATTGAACGCAGAATTCCAGAAGTCTTTGAAGCAAAGTGGTTGTCCTGGTTGGGACCGTGGAATTTTCAAACCTTCGTTGGTCACATGGAAGAGGAAAGGCATATTCCTAATCCCTATCTTTGGGGAATGAGGGGTGACTTAAATCCAACCATCTTAGGTGGTCTTGAGGTGGGATTCTTTCGAATGATTCAACTCGGTGGCAAAGGTCGCCCTCTGGGATTTAATACTTTCGTGGACGCGTTTTTAAGCGAAGATAACTACGGAGCAAATACGGGTAATAATGACCGTTCTCAGGAACCCGGTAATCAACTTGCAGGCATTGATTTTCGATGGCGTATTCATGACGCTCCAATTGCACTTTACGGTCAAGTCGTTGGGGAGGATGAAGACAAATTTTTGCCAAATTGTTTAATGTTTCAATATGGAATCGAGGGCTGGATGTCGTGGCAAGAATCATCACTTCGAGTGTTTGCGGAATATGTTGATCTTACCTCCTATTGGTGGACTGGTGATCCCCGAACTCGGAACATCTCCTATGGCCATCACATTTACAAGGATGGTTACCGCTATCGAGGGCGTCCTGTTGGGCACTGGGCAGATCAGGATTCGAAGATTCTTAGTATCGGAGGACTTCTCCAAAAAGTGGATGGAATTGGGTGGGGGGTAACCTTGCGTAAAGGAAACTTAAATGAAGATAATGGCGGTCAAAGTAGCGTATCCAATGGAGTAACTACCGATTACGTCTCCGTCGATCTTTTCAATGCTCGCAAGTATCCGCAACATGGTCTTTCCGTACATACCTCGGTGGGTTGGGAGTCCATAGAGCCACTGGGTGGATCTAAAAAAGACGATGGGTTAAGTGGTTTTCTTTCTGTGAGCCGCACATTTTAATTTAATCAACTTCTAATAATCATCATGAAAAATATTCGTATGTTTTTGTTTACCATTCCATGGCTATTTTGGGGTGGTTGGTTGCACGCACAATTGGACCCAGCGGCCATGGCAACGCTGTCCAAATTATCCCCCGATCAACGCCAGCAATTGATCAAACAATATGGGGCAAGTGGGGGAGGATCACCCCAGTCTACCCCAACTGCCACCATGCCCAGTCGCTCAGTAGAGATCGCGAAACCTGAGGAGGAATCTTTCAAAGAACGCAGTGAATTTATAGGGGACTTGAACAGCATGGAGAGGATTATTTCCAATGATATCACCCAGCTCCAATCTCAAGTGGGCGCGGAAAATTCTTCAGAAGACAACGAACTTCTTGAGGCATTGGAAGAAAGTAAAGCTCTACTTCGCAAAATTAAAGAATTACAGAGGAGGGAAATTGAAAAGAGGGCAGAGGAGTTCGGGAAATCAGAAACGGATGCCATCAAGCCTTTTGGTTACGATCTCTTTGCTTCTGACCCAAGTACCTATGCTCCTGGAAATGAAGTGCCCATACCATCAGATTATCGAATCGGTCCAGGTGATCTTATCGAAATTCAATTATTTGGGCAGCGCAATGATTCCTTCAGTTTGGGTATTTCCCGCGAAGGTATGATTCGTTTTCCAGGTATCGGCCCAATCCATGCATTTGAAAAAGGGACAAGCTTCCTTGAACTTAAGAATCATCTAAAAGAAAAAATTCAGGAGCACCTAGGCGAAGGCGTTCAGAGTGCTATCACACTGGGTGCCTTTCGTAGTATTCGCATTTTTTTACTGGGTGAAGTTCGAAAGCAGGGTGCCTACACGGTTAGTGCTCTGTCCACCACTATCAATGCCCTGCTCAGTTGTGGAGGGATTGAACAGACCGGTAGTTTACGCAATATTCAACTGAAGAGATCAGGTGAAATTATTTCCACTTTGGATTTATATGATTTGCTTCTTCGTGGTGATACAAGTGCAGACCAATCTCTGCAACCGGGCGATGTGATCTTTGTCCCTGTTGTCGAGAAGCAAATTTCTATTAGTGGTGCAGTTCGGCGACCCGCAAAGTTTGAAATTAAGGGAGGTGAGACGCTGGAGGATGCCTTGGAATTAGCCGGCGGGGTTGAGGGTCGTGCCTATCTGGCAAATATTCGACTTGAGAGGTTAGGAGAAGGTTTTCGCCCAATAGTCAAAAACCTCCGTATACCAGAGGATTTTTCTTATGTTATGGTTTCTGGAGATATTATATCTTTGGGTTCGGTAACTTCTGAAATCACCAACTCGGTTTCTTTGCTCGGAAATGTGGAACGCCCGGGTGAGTATGAATGGAAAAAAGGTTTACGGTTGAGTGACTTGGTTCAAAATTCCATGGATTTATTGCCAAAAACCGACTTGAAGTATGGTCTCATTCGCAGAAAATTAGACAACGGAATAGTTAAAGTTCTTTCCTTTATTCCGGTTGAATTATTTGAAGAAGGAGAAATCAAGCCCATTCCTTTGGCTAAAAAGGATGCGGTGTATTTCTTTTCCAGCGAACAACCCCGTGCAAGTTTGATTGATGGAATATTAGATGATTTACGCCGGCAAAGCAGCAGTAGTGATCGTGCACATGTTGTAAAAGTGAGCGGATTAGTACGATTTCCAGGAGAGTATCCGTTGGTTGATGATATGAAACTCACCCAACTGCTTGATGCTTCGGGCGGATTGCGTGATGCTGCTTACGCGGTTTCTGCAGAGATTACCAGAATGAGCATCGATGAACAACAGAGAGCAACTTTGAAACATTTGAAAACTGCAAGTTTAATGGATAAACCCTTCACAGATTCGTTAAAACTACAAGCATATGATCATCTGCAAATCAAGCAAGTCCCCTACTGGTCGGAGAACTCAACTGTCGAACTATCTGGAGAATTTGTGTTTCCTGGAACTTACCAAATTCTCAGGGGGGAAACACTTGCAAGTGTAATAAAAAGAGCAGGCGGGTTTACCACTCATGCCTATTTAAAAGGTGCAGTGTTTACAAGAGATCATATTAAAATTAAGGAATCGCTGCAGAAAAAACAATTTATTAATCGTCTGGAAAACTTAATTGCTTATGAAAGTTTAGAAAAAACTGCAAATCAAGATAGTGAGGTAGATCAATCTCGTGCTCTTCTTGGCCGATTACGTTCCACACCCTCCACTGGAAGATTGGTAATCGACTTAGCTAAACAAATTGATGAAAAAGCTGACACACCGATTGTTTTACTTGGGAAGGATGAATTGTATGTTCCTAAGTTTCCCCAGGAAGTCATCGTTAGTGGAGAAGTGCAATTTCCCTCAAGTCATCTTTTTGATTCGTCACTCAACATTAAAGATTATATTAAACGCTCAGGTGGGTTAAGCGAACGGGCGAATGAATCTGAAATAGCTGTTGTAAAATCAAGTGGGATGGTTTTCCAGAGCAAAGGGACAAACAATTGGTTTTCCAATACAAAGGAAAACGAAGTAGTTTCTGCGGGTGATATGATCATCGTACCAGTCAAAATAGAATTGCCAAGTAGATGGTTGGAGAACTTGAGCACAAGTAGCCAGATTCTTTATCAGATGTCGATCGCAGCAGCTGCGGTTAACTCATTCTAACCTTTTACCCCTTATGTTTCCATTCAATGGGTTTCTGAACTACTTAGAGGGTTTAGAAGGTAGAATTCTTTACTTCTAATTATCTCATAAAAGTCAGTTTGTTCAAAAAAACTTGAACAGTCTTTTTCTTTCTGTCAGAAGGGTAAGTTATGAATGCATTTTCGGTCGCGAATCAACCCTCTACAAATCCATTGCGTGCTCTGGACAATTGGGAAATTGCAGTAATTGATCTTTTTCTTAATGCGGCCAATTCTTTTGGTTTGCCCAAGTCATATGGTCAAATCTACGGACTTCTATTTTGCAGGGATCAATCTCTCTCAATGAATGAAGTAATGAAACTTCTTGAAATTAGCAAGGGATCGGCCAGTCAGGGCTTGCGTGCTTTACGCCAATTGGGTGCAGTGTCATCAGTTTTTGAACCAGGGGATCGTAAAGAAAGATTCGTTGCTGAAATTCGACTCCGCAAACTAGTTGGAGGCTTTCTGCGCGAGCAGGCAGACCCTCATTTGTATAGAGGCATAGGTCGTTTATTGCAAATCGAAGCACATTTAGAAGATTTAAAGGATGGCGATTCCCGCAAGCGTGGAGCCCGCAGGCATGAGATTTTATCGGGTTGGCATCGGCAAATGAGCCGCTTGCTCCCATGGGTTAAGATGATCGTTGGAAAGAGCGATCGTTTGCCCCAAAAAAGTTCTGATTAAACAAAAAGTGATGGTTTCCTCCGATTGGCTTTGCTTGTCGCAAACGGCCAACGGCGGTAGCGTGTTAAAATAAATTCTATGAGCGAAGATCCCAAATCATCCACCAAATATGTCATGGTCGAGTCTGGTCCCCCATCCGATGAGGAAGAGATCGACCTGCTCGAACTAATCCGCACCCTGCTGCAAGCATGGAAAACCATTGTGGGTATCACTATCCTTTCCACCGGCCTTGCTGTTGCCTATGCCCTCTATGTACCAGAGGTCTTTAAGGCGGAAACCTTATTGG
>OZSS01000980.1_pt1 | contig 13601 bp, 6 predicted proteins | sample 1779911 | NCBI WGS metagenome assembly OZSS01 (sample SAMEA2603589, study PRJEB24840) | metagenome | biome: Water; feature: Photic zone; material: Seawater sample | place: Mediterranean Sea | collected 2013-11-12 | depth 10 m | reverse complement strand
GTACATAGATGCATGAATACAAGCCAAATCATCATTATGATCGCGAAATATACCCTTAGTTTTACCCTCCTTTTCCCCACTCCCTCTCCGTGAATGGATATTGTGGTCAGCGAGCAGGCGAGGGGTAATTGGGACTGTGATAATAATCACAGTCATAAAATAGTAATTTAGTAACAACGTTGGGGTAGTCTATTGCGTAGAATACTTGTAATGGCAAGACACGGTGAAAGCCTTTCGCACGAGGAAGATCCGAGGCTTTGGGCCGCCCTGCAGGCATTAGGGGCGAGTGACAGCATAGATACACATGTGGATGCTGATATGAGGTGGAGCTCTTATCTTGAGCTAGACCGGGCCGCAGAGGAGGCTAGGTCGGGCTTTGACCTGGAGGACTTCCTCGGTGGAGCAGAGACTTCGTCAAGGGCGAGAGAGTGCTACAAGGACTTCATGGCACTGGTGGCAGAGGTTTGCAGCGAATCAATCGAGCGTCATCAGGCTAGAACTATGTATAATGTCTTAAGCCAAGATAAGGACAAGAAAGAGCGCATCGAGGTTGCTGTCTCTCACTTCAGTCTGCGGGGAACTCTTTTCAAGCGGGAGCTGGACAAATTACACAGCCTCGCACAAGAATTGAAGAATATAAAACTGAATAGGTCTGCTCCTACTGGTGCCGGAGCCCCCACACGAGAAGATTTCTCGCACTTTCTCGAGAGAGAGGGTTTGGAGTACAAGACCCCAGCGGTGGACTTCAGCTTTGACGACGTGAGCGCAAAGGAGGAGAAAGAGCAGCACATGGGAGCGCCCCCACTTGTTGGGAAGGAGAATGGTGATGATGGTGGGGACACAGAGGGCGCCTGGCTTCTCGCTCTGGTGGAGAGGCATCTCAGCTCGTCTACCGGGAGGTTGGCCTTCGAGTCGTCATCTGACTTCGCGGTGAAGCTACAGGGAGTGTGCTCGCAGCATGGCAACAATCCGGACATACTACAGGGTAGCTTATTTGAGCTAGTCGGAGACAGCGGCTTTGAGCTGATGCTGGAGGTGATGGAGCACGCGGGACGCATCGCCGCTATACCTGTAGGGTCCCTGACTGACGCTGCCGCTGTCCCTGTCCCGAGTACACTGACAGGAACAGGGACAGTGGCAGCGGGAGCAACATTCCCTCCCCTACCAGACCAGACTGAGATCAATATCGAGAATATGAGTGCCAACCAGCGTCGAAAGCACGAGGCCAAGATGAAGAAGATGGAGGAGGCCACGCACGCTCTGGAACAGGCCCAGCTCCGAGAGATGGAGCGAGGAGGCAAGGTAGACTGGCTGAGAGCAGTAGGCTTTGATCAGGAGTATCTGGAGCAGGAGAGAGGCCTGGGCCTGGAGAAGTACAAACAGCAAGTTGTTGGGGAGAGCAAGTGGGTGGAGGACCTCAAAGACACCTACGGCATCCACGGACTGGGGCTGGATCACAGCCGGGAGAAGAAGGGGCTGGGGGCGGGGGCGGAGAGGAGAACTGGACCGGGGTTTGAGGAAGTGAACATCCCCGCCCCGAAAAAGAGGGTGCTGCGAGAAGAAGCCGATCTTATCGAAGTGGCCACTTTGCGGCCGTCGTGGGCACAATTGGCGTTCGAGGGCATGAAGCGCCTCAACACAATCCAGAGCGAGGTGTACCACACAGCGTACAACGAGAACCAGAATATGCTCATTTGCGCGCCCACGGGAGCAGGTAAGACTAATATTGCCATGCTTGCTTTTCTACAGTTGCTGAAGCAGCACCTCCCTGGAGACGACCCGTCAGAGGCCCTTGATGGGCAAGCCGGCGATCAAGCAAAAGATGGCAGTGAGGAAGAGTATCGCGACGATGAGGGGGACAATGGGTGGTACGATGACTCTGAGGTGGACTATGCGGCTATCAAAGCTGTTTACATCGCACCCATGAAGGCTCTAGCGCAAGAAGTGGTCGTCAAGTTTGGTGAGAGAGTGCAGAAGCTCGGGATAACAGTGAGAGAGTGTACTGGTGATATGCAGCTCACGAGGAACGAAATCATGGATTCGCAATTACTTGTAGTTACTCCGGAGAAATATGACGTAATTACTCGTAAAGGAGGTGATGGTACGCTGATGACCATGGTGGGGCTGGTAATTATTGACGAGGTCCATCTCCTGGCTGACGATCGCGGAGCAGTCATTGAGACTATAGTGGCGCGTACGCAGAGATACATCGAGTCTTCGCAGAGAAATGTGCGAATTGTGGGGTTGAGTGCCACATTGCCCAACTATAGGGACGTGGCCCGCTTCTTAGGGGTCGTGGACTCTGGAAATAAACCAGGCGGGGGGTTGTATCACTTTGGTCCGGAGTACCGGCCAGTACCCCTGGACACGACTTTCATTGGTGTGACAGAAAAGAGCAGGGTGAAAGCCAAGGAGCAAATGAATATGCACGCTTACCGAAAGATGGTTGCAGCTTTAGAGAAAGGCAAACAAGTCATGGTCTTTGTACACAGTCGCAAGGACACTATGAGCACAGCGGAGTTCTGCAAGACCCAAGCTAGTAAAGAAGGCACAGCCGGTCTGCTGGACTGCCACGAGATGGACGGCTATTCGGCTTGGGCCAAGGAGGTAGGGTCTTTGGAGAAAGACGGCGAAAAGAGTGGGAATGGTAGAGGTGGCGAGCTTGCGGAGCTTTTCCCGCATGGGATGGGCATTCACCATGCAGGGCTGCATCGGAGAGACAGAGGCTTGACAGAGAGAATGTTCGAGGCAGGAGCAATCAAAGTGCTGTTCTGCACCGCCACTCTAGCTTGGGGCGTGAACCTGCCTGGACACACCGTGATCATCAAGGGGACAGAGCTCTACGACCCAGAGAGGGGTGGCTTCGTGGATGTGGGCATTCTCGACATTTTACAGATATTTGGCAGGGCAGGGCGCCCCCAATATGACACAACAGGCCATGCTGTATTGATCACTCAACATAAGAGCCTCAATATGTATCTTGCCTTGATTGGACACCAGGCACCCATCGAGAGCAGCTTCATCAAGTCCCTTCCAGATCACATGAATGCAGAAATAGTGAATGGCACGATCAGTAACATGCACGAGGCCTCCCAGTGGCTGTCGTACACATTCTTGTTCATACGCATGAGGGCCAATCCTTTAGTCTATGGGATGAACCACGATGAGCTTTATGACGACCCACAGCTGGACAAGAAACGCAGGAAGTTGGTTGAGGACGCAGCAGACACCTTGGACATGGCCATGATGGCCAGATACGATGCGAGGAGTGGCAACCTGGGCACGACAGATCTTGGCCGCATTGCGTCACATTATTACATCAAGCATGGCAGTATCGCCGCCTTCAACACGATGCTGAGTGCTCACTTGAGTCATGCGGAGGCTCTTCACGTAGTCTGCAGCAGTGCCGAATTCGATAACCTCAAGGTAAGACCCGAGGAGCTAGGCGAGCTGGAGGCCCTGAAAAGGACGGTGGGCATGCACAAAGGGGCTCATGCAGTGAAACTGAGCGCAGATGAGACGGCGGGGAAGGTTGGCGTATTGCTTACATCTTATTGTAAGCATGAGAGAATACAAGCCTTCACATTGCAGTCAGATAGCAACTACATAGCACAGAATGCTGGGAGAATCACCAGGGCTCTATTTGAGGTCTGCCTGAAGAGGGGGTGGTCCAGCCTGGCCAGGCACTATCTTGAGCTCAGCAAGGGCATCGAGAAAAGAGTGGGTGCCGAGGCTAGCCCTTTACGACAATTTGAGGTGCTTCCCCACCAAGTAGTCAACAAGGTGGAAGAGAAAGGCCTTACACCAGAGCGGATTATCACCATGTCCGGGGGGGAGATCGGGAGGCTAATACGGGAGCAGAAGTGGGGTAGCAAGGTTTTGGCGCTTGCCTATAACTTGCCATACCTCTCCATCGAGCATAGAGTACAGCCCATCACTCGCGCTATCCTCAGGATTACTTTGCATATAATCCCAGATTTCCAATGGAACAACCACTACCACGGTCTTATGGAGTGCTGGCACTTATGGGTGGAGGACGGGGAGCACGAGCGCGTATACCAGAGCGAGACCTTAAATTACGGACGCAAACAATACGATGCCCGGGAAGAAGTGGTTATGGAGTTCACTATACCCATACAGGACCCTCCTCCTCCTCAGTACTTTGTCAGGGCAGTCTCCGATCGATGGGTGGATGTAGAAACGTGTGTCGCCATCAGCTTCCAGCACCTCCTTCTCCCTGATCGCATGACTGCTCATACGCCCTTGTTAGACGTGCACCCTGTGCCTGTGAACGCGTTACAAAACGCTGCATATGAGAGGCTTTACAGCTCCAAGGGCATTAGTCACTTTAACCCCATCCAGTCCCAGGTGTTTCACACCCTGTACCACTCCGACAAGAATGTGCTGCTGGGGGCTCCCACGGGCAGCGGCAAGACCATCGTGGCCGAACTGGCGCTACTAAGAATGAAAGCTGAGTTTCCAACCGCTATTTGCGTCTATGTCGCGCCCTTGAAAGCCCTAGCCAGAGAGCGTGTCTCTGACTGGCGTGCGAAGCTGGGTAAGTCCAAGAACGAGGGAGGCCTCGGCCTGTACGTGGTAGAGCTCACAGGCGAAAGCACGCCTAACTATGGAGTGCTCAACAAAGCTGACATCCTCATCGTGACCCCCGAGAAATGGGACGTCATTTCCCGGGGTTGGCGTGGCCGCCAGTACGTGCAGCGAGTGAAGCTACTCGTGCTCGATGAGGTGCACCTCCTAGGGGTGGAGAGAGGGGCTGTTCTCGAGGTAATCGTGAGTCGCATGCGTCTCATGTCCCAACAGAGGGGTCTCCTGGCCAGCAGGAGCAAGGAGAAGAACGAGGGAGGCGCTCATGAAGTACGCTTGGTTGGCCTATCGACGGCTCTAGCCAATGCTCGAGACCTAGCGGACTGGCTTGGTATCGGTCAAATCGGCGTATATAACTTTCAGCCCTCCGTGCGGCCTGTGCCTATGTCTATCTACATCCAGGGTTTCCCAGGGAAGCACTACTGCCCGCGCATGGCGTCGATGAACAAGCCATGTTACGCTGCTATTTGTGAGCACTCGCCAACGAAGCCAACGCTCATCTTTGTTAGCAGCCGGCGTCAAACTCGCTTGACTGCTCTGGACCTTATTAGCTATTGTGCAGCTGATGATGATCCTCATCGCTTTCGTCACATGAACGAGGAGGAGACGGAGATCGTTACGCTTGGCTTCAAAGACAGCGCCCTAAAGAGCACCATTGCGTTCGGTGTTGGCATTCACCATGCCGGACTCGACGAGAAGGACCGCGTGACAACGGAGCGACTTTTCTTGGAGAATAAGATCGGGGTCCTCGTGGCTACTTCCACTCTAGCGTGGGGCGTGAACCTGCCGTGCCACTTGGTCATTGTCAAGGGCACAGAGTTCTTCGACGGCAAGACCTCTCGCTATCAGGATTTCCCTGTGACCGATGTGCTTCAGATGATGGGCAGAGCGGGTCGGCCTCAATTTGACGACCACGCAGTGGCAGTCATTATGACTCACGAGCCCAAGAAGAATTTCTACAAAAAGTTTCTGCATTCGCCCTTTCCCGTAGAGTCCTCCCTGCATGGTAACTTGCACATTCATGTGAGTGCCGAGGTGAACACCGGGACACTCAGTTCCTTATCGGACTGCGTAGAATGGCTCAGCTGGACCTACTTCTTCCGCCGTCTGGCCTACAATCCGAGTTATTATGGCCTTGTGGACCACAGCAACCAAGGTACCCGCGTATTCGTCATAAAGCTGCTGGTGGGGGTACTCGTGGATCTGGAGGCATACGGGGCTCTCCGACTCGAGTCCGTTGAGGCCTCGACTCCTTCAACGGTACTAAAGAGAGAGGGGACAGAAGCACCACCGTTCTCTACTATCGTCTGTGCCCTTACTCAGGCTCAGCAGAGTCGGCGCCTGAAGGAAGGTGAGGCCAAGACCACCGCTCACACGACGCGCACAGCAGCACTCACAGCCCTTGCTTTGGGCGTGCCCGGCTCAAGTCTCACGGTGGAAGGGGGAAGTAATGAGCACGCAGAGATAGCATCGATGTCGGTGGAGCAAGGACTGGACTTCCTAGTGCTCCCCACCGAGAAGGGCTGTATCGCCAGTGAGTACTACTTGCAGTACTCCACCGCCGACCTGTTTGAGAAGAGAGTGCTGGAGCTCGTGTCCATACCCTCTCTGCAAAACGTCTCCACCGAAGCCGTGCAAGAAAAGTTGGTGTATTTGCTACTACTCATCCTCTGCGAGAGCCCCGAATACGCGCAGCTACCCGTGAGACACAACGAAGACTTGCTCAACATGCAGCTCGCTCAGAGCATACCTACCGCCGAGCTGCCTCACCTGCCCGTGGGTACCGCTGGAGAAGATATGCCGATTGGTGTGGCACCACAAGCGCTAGATAGCCCTCACGCTAAGAGCTTTTTGCTGCTGCTGGCGCACATGTACCGCCTAGCACTGCCCATCACAGATTATGTCAATGACACCAAGTCAGTGTTGGAGCAATTTCCGAGGCTTGTGGGTAGCCTGATGGAAGTAATCGTGCACTTAGCAGCTCCGACAAAGGAGGGAAAGGTATCGAAGTGGCCAGATGCGGCAGTATCCTCATCAAGTCTTCTCGCGGCGCTGGCCACTTTGTCGGCTATGTCCGCTTGTGGGGAGCCCTACAAGCCGGTCTCCGAGCGTGCTGCAGGCAGAATGACGGTAGACAAGGCAACTCATGCTACTGGCGAGCAAGTGAAATTAGCTCTGAGTGTATCCCTAGCCTCTGCCACACGACAGACCCGCACGCCTAAACTGGGCTCCCGCAAGAACCAAGCCGACGTATCACTTTGGATCTTTGTAACGCAGACGGACACATCGAGCAGCAGGGAGGCCATCCTTGCGGCCAAGAAGCTTGAAATATCAGACAAACATGCAGGACAGCGCACAGTGGATGTCAAGATCCAGTCTACTTCCACAGAGGGGTGTAGCGTGTGTCTCCTAGACACCAACCGCCAGAGTCTACCTGTGACTGCACGAGTGATAGGAGCAACGGAGGGATGTTCAAAGTGAAACAAAGATTTGTTCAAGTGTTAATAGTGAATGAAGTTTACACCTTTGTTATTCACATTGTGAAGCCCTCCCTTTGCTCCAGGGCGTCTTGCGAGAAGTGACATATTTCGAGAGATCATAGCTGTTCAATAGGTCTGAGAAGCATTATAGGATAAATATATGGATTATTATTACATGATGATACGGTGAAAACGCCAGTAAGCTTTATTGAAGATGGGAAAGAGCAGAACAAGGAAGTCAAGCAAAGTATCAGAGAAGGCGGACAGAAAGAGCAAGAACTTTGATTTAGACGAGCTTTTCTTGGACGCTAAGAAGAAGAAGGAAGAGGCTAAAGTCTTGGCCACAGAGGCAGAGGTGGAGTCGTCAGCGCGCCAGAATGCCACTCAAGAGCGACAGGCGAAAGTGAGCACTGAAATAAAGAGTACCAGTGCGTCCACTTATGGGCGGATCGCTTCCAAGATTCGCGTTGATCCAAAAATTACCAATCCAGAGGCTCCAATTCATCGATGGGATAAGGAGACGGGGCTTCCCGTGTACAAGGCGGCGGCCTTAAAAGCCTTTACCGAGGAGAGTGGGGGCGGTCCTGACTGTCCGTTTGATTGCAATTGCTGCTTCTGACAAGTATGAGCGATGAATAACAAGAATAGCAATTAGGGCTGAGATTGTATTGTATTGCATGTGGCACAAATAGCTGCAATTGAACATATCCCACAATTTAAGGAAATCCTTGGTAATCGGGCGGGTCCCAGCTCAACTCATTCGCACATCATGCATGGGGCCCATGGGACCACCCGTGCAGAGTGCTAGGAGCTACTGCCACGGCCTTGAGGGTGGGCCCAGAGGCCTCGACAACTTGCACAACCACATAGGTACCAGGACCCACTCCTATGTCGCGCAGGCCAGCATCAGCATCAGCATCAGCATCAGCATCAGCATCTGCATCAGCATCATGGCCCTTCTCTTTCCTCAGCATATCCGCAGCAACATTCATGAATAGCGCGTAAGGGCGCTTAACAGCAACACTGCCTTCTCCCTCCTCCTCAGTATCAAGGGCTGCCTCCGCTGCGTGTCTCACCTCGGAGGCTGTCCTGTCCACGAGATCTCTTATAAGTGCACTGCCTTGCACAGCTTTTTGGCTCCGGTGGTCTTCCCACATGGGCGTGTGTGCAGGGAATACCACGCGCTTGTTACCGTCGGTGCGCCCTGTCCAATAGGGTGCATCTCTCGTACTCTTCGTCGAGGGGCCCTCGATGAGTACTAGATGCTGCTGATGGAGCTCCTTCTGCGCGTTTTCTAACAATCGGCGACGATACACCTCAATGACCTCCTGTAAGCGGCGCAACTTCACCTCCTCTGGCACATCGTCCTCTAGGTTGCGATCAGCGTGGGTCTTGTCTCGAAGGCTGTAAGCAAACAAAAAAGCCTGATCATACTGCATATGCTCCATCAAGCTCAACGTGTCCCTATGTTCCTCCTCTGTCTCGCCGCAAAAGCCTGCAATCATGTCGGTTGATATAGTCACGCCAGGGATGATGGCTCGGGCCTTGTTCGCCAGGGAGAGGTACGCCTCTCGCGAGTAGCCCCGTCTCATCCTCCTCAACATGCTCGTGGACCCACTCTGAGCGGGAAGATGCAAGCTGCTACAAAGGTTATGCCGCTCAGCAATGAGAGTCAACACTTCATCGGGAAAGTCCTTCGGGTGCGGCGACGTGAAGCGAATACGCAGCTCCGGGTGCATATCCGCCAGCTCCGCCAATAAGTCGGCAAAGCGGGCCCCAGGCTTGTCCTTCGTCTTTCCCTTGTAGAGGTTGTCGAAGCCATCCGCCGCCTGATACTTGTCTTTGTGGGGGTATTTTAGAGCTGACTCTTGGCTGGTGTCGTGATACCCGTTGACGTTCTGCCCCAGGAGGCAGACCTCTCTGACTCCTTGCGAAATCAGCTCGCCCACCTCGGCTTTGATGCTCTCCAGATCTCTAGAACGCTCCCTGCCGCGCGTGAAGGGGACAATGCAGTAGCTACACATATTATTGCAGCCCCTCATGATGCTCACAAAGGCGGAAGCCGCGTCTGTCTCGCGTACTGGTGCGATGTCGGCATAGGTTTCTTCCAGCGAAAGCTGGGTATTTGCCTCCTTCTGGCCTGTGGATGACACTGTATCGACCAACCTCCCCAAATCGCGATAGGCGTCGGGCCCAACGACAAAATCGACACTTTCCTCTTCCAGTAAGCGCTCTTTGAGTCGCTCTGCCATGCAGCCCAAGACACCCACGTGGGGCGTGGCACGTTCCAGTTTGAGGTCCTTCTTGGTTAAGCCCTCCTTTTTTCGGGCACGAACATTAGCCAATCTCTTCTCTCTTCTGATGGAGCGGAAATAGGCGAGACGGTTCCAAATTTTGGCTTCAGCATTCTCTCGAATGGCACAGGTGTTTATGAGGATAAGGTCTGCCTCATCCACACTGGCTGCACCCACGTGGCCATTCTTCATAAGGATGGCGCGCACTATCTCGCTATCAGAGACGTTCATCTGACAGCCATAGGTTTCGATAAAGTACTTCAGCTGGCCGTCAGAGGCTTTCGCGAGAGACTCTTGGCTGCCTTCGATACCACTCTGCGACTTTTGAAGGAAGTCTTTCAAGTCTGGGCCGGTTGAAGGTAATCTCGAGCGAACTCTACTACTCAGTGATCGAGTGATCCGCCTGAACATCCCCTCAATTCGCACAGAAAAACGTCATCCACTAAAGCCTCTCTTCGAGAGCGAGCAGTCACAAATCACGCCATTTTCTAGTCTTCTCTTGGAAATTTGACACAATTATATACTACTGGGGGTCAATATATATTTACATTAACTATGTTTAAGAACATGATACCGCTTCAAGCGGCCCCTGTGGAGTCAATGCCTATTCGAAAAAATACTATCACATACCAACCTGTGGAGGATCACCAGCACGATGAGGAGAGCTACTATGTGGCATTAGCGGCGAATATATTCGGAGTGAAGAATGTACCAGATGATGGCGTGGATAAGGATCGCTCCTTTAACTATGACGTTGATGATTTTCTAACTGAGGATGAGTATCAAGCGAGTAATCACAAGTGCTTGTGGGTGACACTGCCAGACAGCATTGTGGCGCTAGTATTGAATTGTGCTGTGTGTACGCAGTTAACACATCAATGGCATGGGGATTTCATTAAGACTTTCCTCTTGATTGGGGCGATTCCATTGTACGCAACATTCTATGTGGAATTGAAGGTTGTGTGGGCTCTTTGGTACGACAACTCAAGTTTGGCCGACAATGCTGCTTTCTGCGAGCAAGACTTTGATTTGCAGTGCGGCGTGATTTTTGTATTTTTACTCACTCTCCTGGGTCCTCTTACCGATATCATCACTGAGTCCCTGGTGGGCTTGGCCGCCAACAAGTGTGTTTACGACGCCGACTTGGGGCAGTCTCTTTTCCTGTATGGCGCTGGTGCTTATGCTGGCAATGGAAGGAAATTCGAAGATCTTCCTGATGGAATCCTCATCGTCAAACGCTGCAGTACTTCGTATATTTCGTGGTTCGTTTTCTGGACATCGGTTATGATTGAGTTCAGCGTGCTGGTAATAACGGCGCTAGTCGGCACTTACTACACCATGTCACAGGCAGACACATCTAGTATTGTCCAAGCCGCTGTAGCCATTTCCTTTATCAACGAGATAGACAATATGGTGTACGACGTGGTGGCGTCACAGGCTATGAAGGACTTCTGCTCCGCGGTACGCTATGAGATCCCCATTCTGAAGGGCAAAGAGAACAACCAGTTCTACAAGAGCGGATTTCAGATAGGCCTTATGACCCCTTTCTTAGGGGTCACTGCTTACTGCATTGTTAAATACCTCAAAGAGCAGCACTGCGACGTGCCTTGGTGAGTGAGGGTCGTGGGGCGATTTACAAGCACGAGCATGAACTGAAACACTATCGCGGGCCTGAGGTGCAAATCACCAGTAGATTCTTAAATAAGTCATTGTGAACAAAATATGACACTTCTACACGTTGGCAGAGTTTTCACGACGGCCTCTTATGTTTCTTCGAGCCTTTCTTGTTCGCTTTTGCCTTGCGCTTGCTACCAAGCCTCTCCTCATCGCCGTCGTCATCGCTGTCAGTCCTTTGCGTCTCGAAATCGGCCCCATACATGTCGTCTCCACCATCTCCTTCTTTGCTAGAGATGCCCGCTACTCGAGGTCCGAGCTCCCTGTCCTCCCTTTCTTGTGCTTGTGCTGCTTGCTGCTCCAGCCAGCGAGCCTTATCCTCTTCAGACCTTTCTGGGCAGTGTCGTGCAAGATGGGCTTTCGAGCCGCATACGTGGCAGTTTCCTCCTTTCGCGTATATGCCGTTGGCGTTATTAGGACAATCGCGAGAAATGTGGCCCTTTTCTTTGCAGATGAAGCATGAGGCAAAGGGCAAGGTCCCGTCTTTCGATTTCGGCTTCTCACAAGCACGGAGAGCATGCTCAGTGCTACCACAATTATAGCAAATTAGTTGCGTCTTCGAAGCTTTATCATTGCCGGCACCCAAGCTATTGGCAGTACTTTCCCCTATAGTGGTCGTATTTGTTTCGCGATTAGTGTTTCTCGGACAGTCCTTAAAAAAGTGCCCTCGCTTACGGCACCCTAAGCAGACAGTAAAATTAGCTGCATCTTCCATTCTCTTCTCATTCTCCACATCCACATTGCTAAACTTCTCTCGCCTCTGCTCGTAGCTCAACTTCTCTCTTGGCTGCTGCTTTTTCAGCTTAATCTCCTCCCTCAGCAGCTGGCGAGGGCTCTTTTCTACTACAGGTTTGGATGCCAGCTTTACAATCGCACGACGTTCCGCTTTAGTGATCTCGCCAGAGTTCATCAGCTTTGCTAGAGCTTCGCCGTCGAGGACGCCTCTGCGCTTCCTTTCGGCCAGATCCAGGATACGCTGCTCATGTGGCGCTATATGGGCTGCTGCTGACATCCTGTATGCCAATATTTACCTACTAATAATTGTCCTGGGGTCGCACACAGCCGCTATTGAATCAAGCGGACCTCCAAGACGAGAGACCTTCGTAATACACACAGTGGTATTACAAGTGGCTGTTTCATAAATATACGTATTTGTATAGCATATATACGACTCTATAGCGAGTTATAGTCTTAATATATCATTGAGAGAGGAGGAAACAAGCCAGAAGCGCTACCGATATTTTTCCGGGGGATATGCTTGATATGACTCTTTTCCTGTGTCTGCTGCTCGCTATATTGCGGCAGACGTACGAACAGAGTCCTACATTCTACCCCACCAAGCAACCAACAGTAGCACCGACGGAAAAGCCTACTTCACAGCCCACGGGCCAGCCGACAAGTAAACCGAGTGTGCCGACGAGTGTCCCTACACAGAAGCCGACCTTTACGCCGCCCACACCGTTTCCTACTTTTCAGCCTTCGGCAAATCCCACACTGAAGCCTACCTGGTCTCCATCAGCTTCACCAACCTTGGATCCTACGCTGGCGCCCACGGAAAATCCCACTGGTGTTCCTACTGGACAGCCAACCAGGCAGCCTAGCGTACAACCAACAGGGCAGCCAACGGTGCAGCCAACAGGACAGCCTACTAGTCAACCTAGCGGTCAACCAACTGGAAGACCGACGACACAGCCTAGCGTGCAGCCGACTTCTTCGCCTACTGGGCAGCCTTCAGGGCAGCCTACAGGACAACCTTCGGAGCAGCCTACTGGGCAGCCTTCGGGGCAGCCTACAGCACAGCCTACATCAGTTCCAAGTGGCCAACCTACGGGTCTGCCATCTGGCCAGCCATCAGGACAGCCTACAGACCAGCCTTCATCTCGGCCAACGGGACAGCCCACGACGGAGCCGTCAGGACAGCCTACAGGACAGCCTTCATCACAGCCGTCGGGACAGCCCACGACACAGCCCTCGTCGGAGCCATCTGGACAACCTTCAATGCAGCCTAGTGCGGCGCCTACTACGCAGCCTAGCAGTCTTCCCACCGGTCAGCCTTCGAGTCAACCCTCGGGTTATCCCACGACGCAGCCATCGATGCAGCCGTCTGCACAACCCACCTCGGAGCCATCTGCCCAACCTTCTGCACAACCGAGTGTTCCAACGAGTATACCAAGTGGACAGCCTTCAGCACAGCCCATAGGTGAGCCCACCAACCACCCCAGTCCGGAGCCCTACCCAGACAGAGTGTTCAACAGCACTGGGCAGCGCTACCAAGCACTGGATGCTGCCACCTTCTCAGTGTATGAGGCGGCGTGGAAGAAGACGCATGCAAACTGGATCAACTTGAAAGCTGGAGACACAGGCTGTGCCGATGACGAGCCCCGCTTCTTCCCGGTATGCGTTGATGGGTACATGTTGCGGGCCCGTGGAGGAATGAACAACGTCACGTGCAGCAAGGTGCAGTGTATCCCAGCAGACGCGGGCAAGTACCCAGAGGCCAATACTGCTTGTTTCCCTACACCCTCGGATACCATGGACTATGTTCCTC
>OZSS01000979.1_pt1 | contig 13613 bp, 8 predicted proteins | sample 1779911 | NCBI WGS metagenome assembly OZSS01 (sample SAMEA2603589, study PRJEB24840) | metagenome | biome: Water; feature: Photic zone; material: Seawater sample | place: Mediterranean Sea | collected 2013-11-12 | depth 10 m | reverse complement strand
GTCATGGTCACTCCCAGTGAACTCATACATTTCTCGAGCTGCTTCGTTGTGAGCGTGCCGAGGTTATTTTGCGCTCCCTCCGCAGTGCCCCAATACAGAAACAAGGCCCGAACGATGCTTCCCGGTGTGCCTTGTCCCTTCTCCTGAATCGTCTTTCGCACCTTCCTACGCAACGTATTGATAAACTTAGTGATATTCATTGGCATTTTTTTGGCGTTGGCTCTCTTTTGGCGAGCATGAAACATCTCCTGATGCTTGTCTTGGGATGCCACGCTCTCCTCAAGGCACTTCCACTTCATAAGGATGGTATCTAGCTCTTTTCGGATGTAATTCTTGATATCAGCGCGAATCTCTTTACCACTCTTGGGCGAAGACTCGTTCTTTTCGCCACGGGGCATCTTTTACTGTCGCTTTGAGCAAGAAACTTCGGAACAAAGTCTCTTGACTGTTTCGTGTTAATTGGGATCTATGAAGTACGTATATCTCTGTACTTAATATCTCATACACACTAAAGCCTTATCTTTATTAGCACAAGTACGCTCAACACTATATTTTCACGGATGAGCCTCAAGTATCTCTTAACTTTCGAGCATTATTTATCTCGCGTCCCAGCCACCTTCTAAATGGTGGTTACAAAAACTCTCACCCAAGGTTTTGCAAAATGCCCCGCCGCAAATATCCCCGCCGAGGTTTTAAAAAGAACCCCTAAAACCCCCGCAGCGGGGTCACGCCTAAGCCACGCCTAAAAAAGAGTTTTGCCAAAAGCATAGCCAAAATCAATACCGAAAAGTTTTGCAGGCGGGGTTATTTGGGGGTTAAAATTAATGCGGAGGCGGGGTTGCGGCGGGGTTGCGGAGGGGCTTGGGACCGACGATATCCACGTATATAATTTTCCGATACGTATATAAAGTAGTGGTTGCTTGAAAATGCACAGTTTTCGCCAGACAATCCGTTCTTGGACTTGTTGCCTGTTTCTGCTGTGCTTGTCAGTCATCCACAGCAACATGCTTTTGCCGCTATACTTCTTCAATGTGTTCGTGTGTGTAGCTTATGTTCAAAGTCAAGAAAGTCACACATCACGCAGTCTCTTTGCAGGAAGCGACTACTTCACCAGTAGCTCGGAGCATGTCATAAGCACAAGTGCTAATGGTGCAATATCTGTGTATGCCATTGACGTGGATGGTGATGGCGATGTGGACGTGCTGTCAGCATCTATGAATGACGACAAGGTGGCATGGTATGAGAATAATGGGTTGCAAAGCTTCACGGAGCGTGTGATATCCACGAATGGTGATGGTGCAAGGTTTGTATTTGCCATTGACGTGGATGGTGATGGCGACATAGATGTGCTGTCGGCTTCTTCAAATGACGATAAGATAGCATGGTATGAGAATGATGGGTCGCAGAGCTTCACAGAGAGGGTGATATCCACGAATTGCAATATGGCATATACTATTTATGCCATAGATGTAGATGGCGATGGCGACATGGATGTGCTGTCGATATGTGAATACAAGATAAAGTGGTATGAGAACGATGGGTCCGAAAGCTTCACAGAGCGTGTGATATCCACCAATGTTGATGGTGGATTGTCTGTGTATGCCATAGATGTAGACGGCGATGGCGACATAGATGTGCTGTCGGCATCTTGGTATGATGACAAGATAGCGTGGTATGAGAATAATGGGTTGCAAAGCTTCGGGCTCAAACGAGATGGACTATACCGAGCTACTGGATGACATAAATGCACAGGAGCCGCATATCCTGGAATTTTCTGGCCCGAAGTATTTTGAGGCAGAAGAGACAGAGGCAATGCGCTTCAAGGAGTTGGAGGACGAGTTCAGCACCACGCCTCCGCTAGTAACCCAGTTCATCGAGGTGAGTCAGAACTGGATAATGCAGCAGATGCGCGCCGAAGGAGGCACTCCTCATCAGCATGTGAGGGATCTCTTTCAGGCTTATGACCACAGTCAAAGCCATGGCTTGTCGCCACAAGAGTTGATGAATGCCGCCAATAATAAAATGAAACTGAACATGAACATAGACCAGGCTAAGGCAATCGTCAAGTTTTATGATCGGAAGAGGGAAGGGCAAATGACGTATGAATGGTATTTAGCGGATGTCACCAAAGGCACTAAGTCCATCTTAGCATTCAATGAGATCACCCATAGCGCCAGGCAAAAGGCTATTCAAAGCTTGCAGAAGAACCCACTCGTTCCGAGGCCTTTTCAGCCGAGGCCTAACAAGGTGCTCGAGACAGTAAAAGTGGCCTTGAAAGACAGAATGAAGAAGATAATTGACTCCAAGGGCGGCGACATGCAGAGCTGGTTGTACGAAGCCTTCAGTAGCTACGATCGCCAAGCCTCGAAGCGCCTCAAGAACTGGACCGATGTACAGGGTGCTCTCGCAAGGGTGAATGTCATGTGTACCAAGGAGGAAGTGTTGAGCGTCATGCGCAGCTACGATGTACAAAGTGACGGGAGTATGAACTATGCGTTGTTTATCAGGGACATTCAGGAGGAAGAGGCGCATTTTTTGCGTCCAAATGATAGACAAAGTACGAGCCCTCAAGGCAAACCTTGTGCGGCTCTAACAACAAGCACGGCTCGGACTCCAGCTCCTATTGCTAAGTCCATCCAGCGCTTTCGTTCTGCGATTGACTCGTTTGTAAGGAAGTCCAACGCAGTACTCAAGCCTGAAGATGTCTTATACGGTACCTTTTTGCACCACGACAACAGAAAGAGTGGTCGGGTTCCACCTTACGTGTTGAACAACGTGGCGCAAGCGTTATCCTTACGGTTCACCGAAGACGCCATCAACGCGCTTGTGGACTGGTTTGATACCAATGCGACGCATACAATGGACTACAACAGCTTTGTGCGGCATCTGTATGGTGGAAACCCTCTCACTGAGAGCCTGAGGCTGCCAAGACTGAACAAGCAAGCAGGCAAAGCCGACTACAAGGGAGTGAACGAGTACAAGCAAGGGGCAAGATACACAGAAGGTTTCGCTTTCGAAAATGAGGTGGTTTTGAATAAGGCGGAAGAGACTTCGAAAAAGGGCGTTCGGGCCGCTGAGAAGGAGAAATCCCAGAGCAAGTCTGCTGAGAAAGGCGATAAGGACAAGGGAAGGGCAGTTGTAAGCTCTATTTTCGCTGCTGCGGGAGCCAGTGGTAGTACAAGCAGCAAGGAAGATGAAGTAAAAGCGAAGAAGCTTAACCCCGTCATAGAGAGCCCAGCAGACAAGAAGAGTAGGTTAGACAACAAGCGGCACCAGGTGGAGAGGGAGAGGGATTTGATCGTGAAAAAACTCGCTGAGGTGGATGGACAGCGTAAGAAACTCCAAGAAGACCACACCCGTAGGAAACAGAAAGAGCACGAGGCTGTTCTGACAGTAGAACACGAGAGGCTCTACAAGGAGAGAATTGCCGCAAGACACCGCGCCTCCGTCTCATAAGCTGAGCTATGTATGTGCAACAAATGATAAACTCAGAAAGTTTCTATATATCAAAAAGAAGGAACACACACTGCTAAATTCTACTACAATTAGTAACAGGCGGTGCGCGGTGCAATAACTTGTGGATGTCGGGGAATATAAGGAGAGTCAAATAAATTGAAAACCACCGCCGGAATGTTTCTACCGTATTGCTGTTGTTGCGCTTTGTATAAGTAGGACTACCTACTCGTCCTTTCTCCCCACCTTTCGCCTGCGGGCACCCTCTTTAGGGTTGAAGATAAAGCATCGTGTTTATAATCACTTTTCTTTGCTCATAGACGGCCCAGTGAGGTTGAATACATTGGAGTTGATTCTTTGTCCTTTTCAGTATTATTTCCTTGCTTAAGCAGTCGCTGATAGCTGTTGGTGTAGGCAAGACGAGGAGTCTACCCGGAGATCTTGAGAGTGTGCTACGTCCGTATTTGTGAGGTGGACGGAAGTGGGCGTCAAATATATACTGGATGGCTAGGTAGAGCGAAAGAGACTGGTGGAGCGTTGGTACACCACAATGTTACGGGTCGAGGGAAGCGCAGGGCAAAGACGCTGCAGGACGCCGGGCAATCTCAGCTTGGTTTTTGCTCTTCTGATGGCGCTAGCAGCGTGTAGAGTACAAGCATTGTGCTATCCTCCGTCAAATTCAGCACAGTTGAGTCGTAGTAGACCGATTATCTCGCGAATTTCGCTGAGCATGCATGGGAATCACGGCGGCCATCATCATCATGAGTACGAAAATGAAGACACACAAAGTTTAAGGAGTGATGCAGAGAGCAGATTTGGGCGCGTCATCTCGGATAAGATAGCTATACGAATATTTTCTAGCACAGCAGCCACACTCGCGATGCCACAACTATATCCATCAATCTACCGCCAGGTCTCGAATCAAGGGCGTAGAGTTGCGCTTACTTTTCTGACGAGTTTTGTAGGGATGTGGGCATGGGATAGCCTGAAGTCATCGGCAAATACATATATCGACAAGTTCAGCAAGTTGCAATCCTCGTTGGTAAAGCACAGCACGCCTTTGACGAGAAAATTCTTCTTTCGCAATGAAAATGCCGCTGATAAGGTAACCTTGCTTGGCATTTTCGTCAACGTACTACTGTCAATCAGCAAGTTCTGGGGGGGTATTACGTTCAATAGCGCAGTACTAGTGTCTGATGCAGGACACAGCTTGTCGGATCTATTTTCGGACTTCATTACCTTGTGGGCTGTGCAGGTCAGCCGCATTCCTGCCGACGACGATCACCCCTACGGACATGGGAAGTTCGAGAGCGTGGGGTCCCTGTTCTTGAGCCTGACTCTGCTCCTGACGGGTGCTAGTGTCGGGTCATGGTCGTATGGCAAGATGCAAGCGGTCATGGCCGGCACGGGAGTGGACCCACTCCTTGGTGCCGCTGCTGCAGGTGCAGGCGCAGGTGCCGTCTCTGCCGCCACGGCCCCCCTCCAGACTCCGAGGAGGGCGGCCTTACTTTTCGCGTTATTGAGTATCGTGAGCAAAGAGTGGATTTTTAGGGTGACTAGGAGAGTAGGGCTGGCTTTGAATAGCCAGATAATTGTGGCAAATGCGTGGCATCACCGTTCAGACGCCTTCAGTAGCATCATCAGCTTAATATCCATCGGCCTGGCTATCACTTTCCCCCAGCTAATCGTCATGGACAGCGCAGCTGGTATCTTTGTAGCGGGCATGATCTGTCTCACAGGCACGGAGATATTGATGGAATCGATCAAAGAGCTCACTGACACAGAGGACATGGCTCTCAAGGAGACGCTGCGCACCGCAGCACTGGCAGTGCCTGGAGTGGACGGGATTGCGTCTCTACGAAGTAGAACCGTTGGGAGCGGGAGTAGTCTTGTGGATCTTACCATCCAAATCGACCCCACACTGAGCCTCTCTGCTGCCAATGCGATAGCGGAGAAGGCGAGGTTCAGGCTGAGTATGGCGGGTAGCGGGCAGGTCAAGGAGGTATTTGTGCGTACACAGCCTTTGGAGAAGCAGCCGTTTTGCCCTCTGCTCATCACAGACCAAAAGGATGTTGCGGTCATCGAGCGTGACATCTCCAACTCCTTACAAGACGAGATTGCTGAGATAGTCGGGGTCACTCGGGTGACAGTACACTTCGTCGGCGAACACAGTGGCGTAAAAGTCGATGCTTTTGTAAGAGTTAGGCCTGATCTCACGATGATGCAAGCCTCTAGGGTCGCTGAAAGGGCCAGAGAATTACTCTCAAGAATAGGGTTGGTGAGCGATTCCCACGTGTACATCGATGTAAGTGTATGAAGTGCTCACGGGTGGGGGACCCGTCTGCTAGATATCTCTGCGTATAGTTTGTCGTGTCGTGTCGTGTCGTTGTCCAAATGGCGACTAGTTGTTGCGCTTACTTATGTTATCTGGCTACAATGTGTCCATCTTCGTTCACTCCTCCTACAGATACACTACAATGCTTCACATCACTTTCATCGTCACGTCCGACCCTCAAAAATTAAATATCGAATTCGTCTTTCAGAGCATCGATGTCCAGCTCCCAAGCTCCAACATCCTCCCCAATCGCACCAGAGGGCCCTTCATCTTCAAACTCTCCCTCATTGTCTGAGTCACCGGGCCGCCCAAACTGCGCTTGAAGCTGCTTGTAAGTCTGTTCGAAGGTCGCGCCTCCTCCTCCGAATGCAAGGTCTACGTCGTCGGGGCTGCGACTTACATTACTATCCCCTTGCCGGTTCTCCTTCCCATCCACACTCCTACCAGGCGTGGCCACAAGATCCAAGGCACTAGCCTCATCGCCTTCGTCGTCTATGGTGAAGTGACTCCTCGGCATGTGCTCACTAACATCAACGCGCGTGCCAGCCAAATGCTCTGAGTCACTCATTTCAGACCGCAACGCGCTGTAGACCTCTGATCCTGCCTTCTTGTATCCGTTGGGTGTGCCTCCTAGTTCGATATCAGCGCCGACATCTCCCCTCCCCCCCTCTCCATCTTTCGCAGTTGAAGCGGCCTTGGAGCCGCCCTTCGAAAATACCAACAAGAAGATGCTTGACACCACGAGGCAGGCCCCACACACCGAGAGCAGGTTGAGCGTGTTGTCTTGCGTGAAGCTCACTTGCCATATAAAGCCGAAGAAAACATCACTCATGCGCATTCCAGTCGCTGTGGCACTTTTTTCTTTCTGCATGCCCACCGTCATGGCGATCTGGCTCCACGCCCCAAGGAAGCCTGCTCCAAGGATACCTGCCCACTCCGTGGCGGTCAGAGTCGACCACTGCAAGTGCTGATGAAAGAGCACGGACGATGGCAAGGAGAGAATGATCTGCCCAAATGCCTGTGCCAGGCATACATTTGCCCACGGCATTTTTGCTACCGTGCCGAGCAGCCTGATGGACGTATATGCTCCCCCGGCACACACAGAGGCCACCAGTGCATACACGACGCCTATAAGCGGTAATGCCTGCCCCCCTCCAAAGATAAAGGATGGTCGCGATATGAGCACGACTCCCGTCAAACTAATGGATAACGCAAGCAATTCCGCTTTTCCGAAGCTTTCCCCAAGAATCAGGTAGCTGAACATGGACGCAAACAAAGGGGATAGCATGACCAACACAGTAGCATCTCCCAAAGGCAGATTTTCGATCCCTAGGAAGGCGAAGGCGATTCCTCCATACCCAACACAACTCCTGACGAACAAGGCCTTTTTCACGAAACTAGTCTCTCCAAAAGGGTAACGCCTTGCATTAGGGTCCTCGTGGTAGTAGATGAAGCCCAAGCTCATAATGAGCTGTGTTAGACCACGAAAAAAGTTTAGCTGGAAGCTGGCGGAGTATCCAGAGTTTTCCTGGAGTTTCTTTATTGTCAGACTCTGAATCGAGAAGCCCAGCCCGCTCAGGAAGACCAAAAAGAGCGGAAGAAATTTCTTGACGATGGGTATCTCACAGCATTCCTCAGCGTACTCCTTCATATCGGCGAATCTCATCATCGCTATCAAACTCGACTCCGCTCTAAGAGCCTGCACGATATGCGGCGAAGCCTGCGGTGACGATCCGCAAAGTGAGGTCCTCCAAGTAATTTTTAAGCACTTCTGATGGAAGTCGGAGCACACTGAAGTATAATTAGCTCCCTTACTACCAAGTATCTCGTCAGATTGTACAGACCAAGCCTCTCTGACCCATCTTCTCAAGGCACCCACTTTCCCAAAATGGTGTTGGTCTGAACGAGAGCTCTTTCGCTCTAAATCCAATTTCCTCTGACCCATGAAAAAAGCTGTGGATTATTTAATAGTTGGAAGCGGTAGTGCAGGTAGTGTTCTCGCAAATCGATTAAGTTGCGGCGGTTCAAGTTGTATGCTTCTAGAGGCTGGAGGATCGGACCAATACCTACCTATTCACGTGCCAGCTGGCTATCTGCACACCATTGGCAACAATCGTACTGATTGGTGCTTTGAAACACGAGCTCAGCCTGGTTTAGGGGGGCGCAGTATCCCTTACGCGAGAGGCAAGGTCCTTGGTGGATGTAGCTCAATCAATGGACAGATCTACATGCGTGGGCAAAAGGAAGACTATGACAGCTGGGCAGCCTTAACTAACGATGAGAAATGGACCTGGGATTCACTCCTGCCCCTTTTCAAGCGGCAGCAGGACCACTTTAATGGCGCTTGTGAGTACCACGGGAGTGGCGGCCCATGGACTGTATCTGAATTAAGAGTGCAATGGAAAGCTCTCGATGAGTGGATCAAAGCTGCAGGTGAAGTTGGTATTCCAAAGATAGAAGACTTCAACCGTGGGGATAATTTCGGGGCCTCCTACTTCCACTGCAATCAACGCGGTGGTTATAGGCTCAATTCCTATCAGGCATTTGTCTCCAGCATCCTCGACCGAAGGCCTAATCTGAAGGTCAAGACACACACCCAGGTGTCTAAGCTCTTATTTGATACCACTCAAGGACACAAGAAATGTGTAGGAGTGCGCTACATCGACAGCAGAACAGGTCGCGAGGGAGAGTTTCGCGTTAATAAGGAGGTTGTTTTGGCGGCCGGGTCGGTGGGAGATGTGCAAATACTGGAGCGCAGTGGGATCGGACAAGGAGAATATCTAGATTCACTCGGTATCGATGTTTACCACGAACTCAATGGTGTTGGTAGTAATCTCCAGGATCATCTCCAGATAAGACCGATCTTCCCTGTGGACTTACCCACACTAAACACCTCGAGCTCCACTTGGCACGGGAAGATAGCCATCGCCCTGGAGTTTTTGTTCAGAGCTTCTGGCCCTTTAAGTTCTGCCCCGTCCACTGTAGGCTGCTTTGCTAAATCCGACCCCAGTGTCGATCGCCCGAACCTCGAGTTTCACGTACAGCCCTTGTCTCTAGACAGGTTCGGAGACCCATTGCACACGTTTGATGCCATCACGGTGTCTGTGTGTAATGTTCGCCCCACGAGTAGAGGGAGTGTTCATATAACTGGCAAGAGCGTGGAGGACGGGGTGGATATTGACCCCAATTATCTCTTTACGAAACACGACCAGAGAGTTGCAATTGACGCCTTGAAGCTCGCAAGGAAGATCATGCTCGAGACAGAGACGTTTAAGTCGTATAATTGCAAGGAAATGGTGCCTGGCCCGGAGGTTCAAGGAGACAAGGCCTTATTGGAGGCAGCCAAGCGCATCAGCACCACTATCTTCCACCCTGTGGGAACAGTGCGAATGGGTCAGGCCGAGGACTCTCTCTCTGTTGTTGACAGCAGTTTACGCGTCCACGGCATCCGAGGACTGAGAGTTGCTGACGCTTCCATCATGCCGCTCATCACCTCCGGCAATACCGCAAACCCTACGATGGTCATTGCTGAGAGAGCAGCTGAGAGCATTTTGTCTGGGGAGTAACGCGGAAGACGGGGATATAAGTCGATTTGCACATGATTGTCAGCTTTGAACAATAGCATTTACACTACACACATAGAGCTAGGCCTGGGGAATGAGCTTTCCATCCTCCAGGAAGAATATATCTCTGGGGTGCACCTTGTACTCTTTGATGATGAGTGGCACCAGGTCGAAATTGACATCTCCCTGGATCACTACTTCCTTCGCCCCAGTGGCTGACTCGCTAACTGCTGCCCCGCTGGCGAATTTTTTGCCGAATAATTTTGCAGCATCCTTAATTTTCAACCCCGGGATTGTGTCTAAGCCAGCGACGGCAGTCACAAATTTCCGCTTTTGCCGCTGGATGCGCGCTATGACGACCTGCGTTTTCTGCTCTTCGTCCGCCTTGTTGGCTATCTTTGCGCCAATCTTGTTCTTGTCCTTCTTCTTCTTGCCGGGAGCGTCTGCACCCTCGGACCCCCTTCCATCGCCTGCTATCTTTCCGTCATCGTCCTGCAAAGAGACCTCGCCCATTGCCTTAGCCAACTGGTCCTCACTCAACACCTCTGGGGCGTTCTCTTTTAGCCACGGTAACTCCTTCTCGAAGGTAGCTGAGAACTCACAGTACTCCGCTGGTAATCCCGAGATCGGGCTATACTTGACCTCAGTAGGAGAGTCGAAATCGATGATCGTCGAACTTGAGCCCTCTCCGCCTGCTTCCTTCACAAAATCGGTCATATTTGGTGTTGATATTGAGTAACTGAACGAAAATGTAATTTCTGTACCAAATATTCTCAATCAGAGGCGAGAAATCTCGTATTATGTCCCGGGTCGCGCGAAATGAGCCAGATTTGTCGGAATAACTGGTGCGTCTTAGGCTCTCTGCGAATAGATTATTGCTAAGCTCACTAAAATTTAGAAAGTAGTACATAGAGCATCTTTATTATCCAACCGACTATTAGCAGTATGAGCGGCAAGACTCCTAAGGAGGATCGGGCTCCCACTCCTGGAAACAGTGATTTATCAGATACACACGAGTATGATTGTGGCTGTGACGGGCATGATTCCATACCTTTATGTGGAGTCTGTCTGAATGGTGTTTCTCAGGAAGAAGAGGCACTTCTGAATACGTGGTGTTCCTCGAGCAACCTGCACGAAGCTCCAGCAACGAGTGTGCACACAGAGTGCTTCATGGCTATGCTCTCTAGCAGGATCGAGTCAGCTTTTCCTGGTTCATGCTCGTCTATATCATGTCCTTGTGTACATATAGGAGCAGAAGGGAAGAGAGATCACGACATTCCATATGTTTGCTGGGTCAGGTATGCCCCCGAGGAACTCGAGAAAAGATATCAAATACTTTGCGAGGATCTTCTGCCTTTCCTGTGCGGAAATTGTCATTGTCAAAGAACATGTCTGGTACGGTACATCGCAACTGACCATCCTGTTCTTCATACTCAGGAATACACTGCCTTTATCATGTATCAGCTGCCTCTTGAAGCGTTCTACTCTTTCGTCATGCGCGACAAGTCTCCCCCTGAGGACATGGCTGGCGGCGGACATGTGAACGATGCGGCATGGAACTACATATTTCCAATCCTTCAAGTAGTGGAGGACCCTGCTCTCCGCGCAAATTTGCAGTTACGCCACTACCGAGATTACCCCACTTTCAGGACCTCATGCTGCAAGACGCCATCGTGCTTCAGCTGCAAGAGCGCATCCCACGTGGGCAGCACCTGTCAAGCTAACTTAGGCGGCAACTGTGATAATGATATCATTTACTGCCCGAAATGTGGCATAGCACTCACCAAAGGCGACGGCTGCGATGCCGTGGTATGCGTGTGTCGGGCAAACTTGAGTTGGGGCCATGAGAAGAAAGAAAGAGCTCTCGTGAATCTCTTTACCAAGGCGTATCCAGAGAATACAACTTATAAGTGCGCTGAAGTGATATACCAAGCTTGGGCATCCAGGGGAAATAACTCATCGGTTGCCCTCTCTGTGCCTCTTCTGTCTTGGAAGTCTGGGTCAGACGCCTACCGTCGACGATATCACAACGATGTCAATGCACATCTCTTACGGCTGTGGGAGTCACTGCATGGCTATCATCATCCTCACGATTGCGAGAAGGTGGCAATGAATCAAGGCAACGGAAAGGCTCAGGATGCTATTCCCGCTCTACCCACCTCAGCCACCACCTCAACCCTCTCTTTAAGGATAGCCCAGCGCCTTGTGCCGAGCGTAGAGAGTGCCAAGCAGTTGGTGCGCTCAACCTCCCCTCTACCCTACCCTATGACTGGACAGTCAAAGCTTCACGTGCAACGCCTCCCGCCATTTGCATTCGCGGCGTCAGTCAGGTATACGAAAGACAGCGCAGACCCACCTGCCTTGTGGGCTCACCGCCACAAAGAAGACACTACACGCATGTACATCAACGCGATATGGACAGAGCACGTGCACACAAGCTTCGATACATTCTACCCGCGCGACGAAGACAAGGCAGATGCTGCTGTACGAATGTGCTCAGGCTTTGATCGCCAGAGACAACACAGCTCATCACGAGACTCTCCATTTGGCGACGCAGTCATGGCCAGCGCGCGAAGGTGGTATGATGATCCTTCAAATCGCCAAAATATTCATCTAGCCTTGTGCAAGCTCAATGCTAGGGCAGTGGAGCAGTTTCTCTATTGGCATGGCTCAGCGCGAGTAGTGTCGCGCCACTCCGACCTCTCTGCTGTCTCCGTGACTAGCACTGCCGCGACGCAGATCCCAACCTCACTTGAGTATAGCAGACACCTCTTGGACATCATGGAGAAGTTATGGTTTAGTAACAGTGATTGGCGTGGCGCCACTGCCCAGAGCGTGAAGGGATTTATGAGGAGGGAGTATATCGACGGGCACGCAGATGCCTTCGAAGAAAGGGCCTGCACGCTCCTCAAGCGTTTGGAGGAGAAGGAGGAGGAGGAGGAGGAGGAGGAGGAGGAGGGAGCAGCCCTAGCCATCATAAGCAGTGGTGCTTTTCGCTCCTTGCTCACCTCCCACGCCCACGTGGTCGACGATCACCCTTCAAATCCTCTTCTTGCCATCAGCCATCAGAGTGGACGTGTGTCTACTCCCGCTGGGGCTCCGCCGGCTCCACCTCCGCGTTACATGGCAACAGCACTAGTTTCTGCTAGTAGCCTTCGCCAGGCGGCTACACAGCTGCGCGACACTCGTGCGATCCAGAATAGAAGGGGGGGCACCAACAATCGAGTGACCGCGGCTCTGTTACGGACGGGAGCAGCAGCCCTTCGCCCTGTACCACAGGGGCACCGCATCGATGTCCATGGCACCACAGAAATCAACAGATCCTCTATGGTTACTCCATCTGGAGAAAGCAGCGGCTGCCTACCATGCCACAGCGGGGAGAAGGCTGTCCCGGCCACCTGTCTCTCAGGGGTAGAGCACGAGCAACAGGCTTATAACAATCCAGTGTACGACCCTCTACAACTCACATGGCACGATCTATGGAATGCTACATGGTGGGCTATAAGATACAGATCTCGTGCGAGCGTCAGGCAGTTTAAGGACACCCATGGTGAGTCTGCGTGTAGCGTGGCGGCCCTTCTACTGGCCGATGAGGGCACACCCTCCACGGACGATCGAGCCATTGCAATTGACTTCGCTCGTACCTACCATAAGGAGATGCAAGAGTGGTACGCTTACGACGCTCAAGCAAGCGATTCTCTCATTGACGCTCTGCGAGGCTGCAGGTGCGTGCCTCGCCATTTGGCGAGGCACCATCCCAAAAGGAGAAGAGGCGTGTGTCCCACTTACACGTGGGTGCGGGGGCAACGCACTCCACTCTATGGCTCAGAGCAAATGACTAATGCCCTACAGCAGCAGGAGGAGGACGAGCTAGCCCACAATCCTCACTACCTAGGATGCTACGGTACCACCGCATGCCAGATGAGTCTGTTTAGATGGCTCAGACACCACCGCGACCACTCCAAGACATCTACAGATATGACTGTTGACGGTGAGGCCTGTGGTAGCGCGGTACACAGAACCCCTGAGGCCTGTGGTAGCGCGATACACAGAACCCCTGAAAGTACCGCTGCTGCCCTGAGCCCACCTAGCCGCTTTGTCCACAGTATCCGGGAGCCAACGGTGGGGGAGTCCAGGGAGACGGGTTCGCATCTCAGCAGACTTGCTCCCGAGTTCCCTTTACCACCAGGCGTTGAAAAATACTCGACCTAGCGTGAGCAGCGGTGCCACAGCGAAGTATCTGAAGTGGGAGATGGAGTATG
>OZSS01000978.1_pt1 | contig 13614 bp, 8 predicted proteins | sample 1779911 | NCBI WGS metagenome assembly OZSS01 (sample SAMEA2603589, study PRJEB24840) | metagenome | biome: Water; feature: Photic zone; material: Seawater sample | place: Mediterranean Sea | collected 2013-11-12 | depth 10 m | reverse complement strand
AGTCAGAATTGAACAAACTCTTGACTAAGAAACCCTACTTGCCTGGCGAACGTAATTCTTCAGGTAACACTTTGTTACATGTGGCAGCTTATCATGGCAATGTGGAACTGTGTCTGTTATTGTTACTCTATGGAGCCAAAATTGATGCCAATGATGGTACAGGGTTCACTCCTCTGATGGTCGCAATTCAGTTTATGAGGAGTGATTGTGCTCATATGTTGATGGAAAGAGGAGCCAATGTCAATCAATGCAACGAAGCAATGCATACTGCCCTACACATTGCCTGTATCTTTGGATGTGTGGATTCTGTGCTAAATCTGATCGCATTCAAAGCCGATATCAATGCAGTAGACATGTATGGCTGTACACCTTTGATTTGTGCTACGCCGCGAGGTCATAACACCATCATCAAGATATTGATATCCGCAAAGGCCAATGTGCTTATTTCCGATTACGAGCACAACAATTCCTTGAGTCTGGCCCGCACACATGGTCTCGATGGTGACATTATTGCTCTCATCGCATCTACATATACCATTCAGAATAATAGAGAGAGGCAAATGGCAGAAGAGAAACTGCGAAGACGAAAAGAGCTTATGAATGGCAATACTGATGGAAAGCGTGTGGTTATTCATGATAGTAGCGATGAAGATGCTTTGTTCGGAGACACGATTTTGACGGGGCCCAATCTCTCCACCATGTCTACTACTGGCCTGGTGAGTACTTCGGGAAATTCCTCCACGGGGGGCACAGGCAGCTCTCTAACGCATTCCTTGCAACAGAATATCATGCATATGGATACCGCTACCGGCGTAATTAGTAAGAGAAGAGCCATAACGATAGATACAAACATATCCACCGGTTCTACTCTGAAGAATGATGTACAGAAAAGTGCCGTGAGTCCAGAGAGTGGAGGAAAGAGGGTCGATATAGCAAACCCGGAGAAGAAGAGCAAGAAGGAGAAGAAATCCAAGAAGAAGAAGGAGAAGAAGAAGGAAAAGCGGAACAAAAGGGGCACGCGAAGAGATGAAGGTGATCCTGAGGATTTCAGTATTAGTGTGACCATTGTGGACAATAGTGATGAAGAGAGATCTGTCTACTCGCAAGCCTCTACCATACTCTGTGGGCTTTCTGATACTTTGACGCAAAAAAAGAATCCTACAAGCAATAATGAATACACTGCGCCTCTAGTCAGTGCACCCACAAGAGAAAAGAGCAGTCTATCTACTGGTCAGAATACTATTGATAATACTCATGGTAATGTCCTTGGCGTGAGTGTAAGTCCCGTGCAAGTACCTTCTTCCCCCTCGTCTCCTCCCAAAGGCAAAGAAGATGCACTCGAGCTTGCTGTGGATCTAGAACAGCGGGGTATGCTGGTGCAGAAGATTGAGGATATGAAGTTGCAATGGAATGAAGAGGCTAACGATGTTGATGGCAATGGTAGTCCACTGATGCCCATCTTGGATGCAGAATTGGCCGATGCCGCGGCATCTCAGATGGAGAAGCATGTGGCTCTACATAAGCAATGTATTCAACTGGATAAGACTTCTCCAAGTGAGAAAGAGGCAAGAGACGGTGAAAACAATGAAAAAGATGATGGAAAGCAAGGTAGAGATTCGGATTCTGAAGAGGAAGACGATGAATTCGACGAAGCTGGTCCGTACTTGGTCGTGCAGGATACTGGTACCATTGTTTCGTCTCTCACTGGAAACTCTTACACTTCCACCATTGTGCGCAAGAAGCGCGATCGTGAGAGAGAAATTGGCCGTAAAAACGTTGAGAAGATGCTTGCCGAGAAAGAGGAGAAAGGAGAGTGTCCCGTCTACGACCCGGATGCCCCCACTCCCACAGATCTACTGCTACTAGAAGCTGCCAAAGCCAGTGGCAATCTGAATGATCCAGGCATGTTGCCTCCTATGCCTCTGCGAGGTAAACCTCAGTACAACGATGATTATGGACTGAAACAGGTCATGGACGATAAGAGGAGGAATGAAGAGTATGGATTGCTGGCAATGCCCAATCTGTGGTGTTTTGCGCCCAATATGGGCACAGGAATCCTTCAAGGTCCTTTTACCAATGGTGAAAAGAAGAAAGGAGATAGAAACGACAATGGAGATAACAAGCAGTCCTCTCCCTCCGGTGCAAATGCAGATGATGTGCAAGGTGAGGCCATTATCATCTCCACCAACGAGTCTTCAGGTGGGCCTGGAGTCGTAGCTCCTCGCACCCGCCGACGTCGACAACCTGATCAACCGTTGGAAGGAGACAAGCGTGATGCCGATAACCCTGATTACATACGACAAGAGCTAAACACTACTCGTAAGACCTTAATGGAGCACAAACAGGATATCCAACAGGATCTCGACCAGAAGAAGGCGATGGAATACGAGGAACAAGCCAACGATATGCTGTTTTGCGGCGTGGGTGGAGCAAACCAGAATAATAACAATAAGGTACACCGCACATATGACCCCATCTATGGCACAGATAAGACCAAAGAAAAGAGGTTCAATGTGAGCAGCAGCTCGGCAGAAAAGAACGACTGTATCATCTCTTAAGAGAGAAAGGAGAGAGAGAAAAGAGATATGTGTTTTTACATAGTGGTCGAATATTGTTATTCTTACTGTAAATACTATAGAGCAATGCATCCCTCCCACTTACAAATCAGAATATTATAAAATCAATATGAACACTTTCAACAATATTCCTTATAGTCTATTTCTCTAGATCTTTAACTATACAAAGGACATACTCCTGTGGATACTTGTGTGTAGTCTTTCTTCTTGTCACTCTCTTGATTGTCCAACAATGCCTTGTCGCACACAGTTTTCAAAGACACCCTAATCTTGTGAATCAATTTCCGCCCTCTCTGACTGGTACGCGTAACGAAAGGTGCAAAACAGACTGCGATTAAGTATAGGCATATCATGACATATTTGGCATACAGCCATACCCAGAAAGACCCTCTTTTTAATGCCAATGCGTCTGCTAGTGGGTCATGTAGTAAATGTCGTGCAACTTCACTATGTAAAGCCATGGACCACTTCAAAGGAGGTCGATTACAGATTCCGTTGATGACGTTATTGGCTACTTGTCGCGAACGAGCATCAGGATGTAATAAATGCATGATGATGCTCTCGACAGCACCTCGTGCCACAGGAACGCTTAGACACTTGTTATTCTCTTCATCCACACCTATAATGTAACCAATGTATCTCCACAAATGCAAGTAAGCCTCTATCTCATAATTTGTCAGAAAGGGCGCTCCAATACGCTCTATAGTTTCGATAACATTGATGGAGAACGATAGCAGGGTGCCTAACATATCCTCTTGATTGATTGGTACGCCATATGTCTTCATATCCCATCCTCCCTTGTTGCTGCTCATGATTCGTCTCCGCACTCGGCTATGTAGCAATCGAACAGACAAAACATGCAACCACCCTTTCTTGCCCACGTGTAGTGCATCGTCTTCTAATAGACATGCGATGACCATGGAGAATGTCTCATTTAATCGTCTCCAGGTGACATCGGGTGATGTCTTGGTAAGGTACCCGGTCTCATCAAGCACTTTGACGATTTTTGGGGCAGAGAAGCCACCAATCAAGCTAAAATACATCAGACCCATAGCGCTGGAAGCGGAATATTTTAAGAACACAGTCTGGCCGTCAACCAATAGCTCGGGCTGCAGCCAAGATGGCTGCTTGCGAACACTGGTCCAGAAACGTTGAGCTCGCTTGTCTTGAGTTTGAGGATTCGCCATCTCTTTCTCCAAGTATTCTATAATGCGTGTAGGACGACAAGTCGATACATCTGGGTGCTGCTCTATAAGAGCTTCCAAGAATGCATCGGCTGTCGAATCAGTTTGATCGCGCATCCTCTCCAAATCGGCCACGGGAATGTGATGCTCCTTGTGACGAAGGGGCCAACCCCACGGGTCTTCGTCAACGTCCATCCTTGGGCTCTGTTCAGTCCCGAAAAAGGCTGCGGCTAACTTTTGGAATTTGCCGGAAGTGAAAGGCAAAGGTGGGGATCCGCCAAAATCAAACAACAAGACAGCAGCACTTGGACGGCTTATGAGCACACACAAATCATCCGATCTAGGGGCCATTTCTGTGTGTTCTAATATCTTCTGCAGAGACTGCCACTGCTTTGTGACTCGAAAATTGTGCCCACGAGAAGATTTGGTGCCAGACAGAAGACGCCTGTCATGAATAAACTAGGAGTAAACGCCACTCCGACGTCACCGTCGAAGGAAGCGACCTCTTCGAGTGCCTCTAAGATTGAAGAGCTGCGACAGCAGAAGCGTGATCTGAACAAGAAATTCAAATCGAGTCGTCGCAAGAGTGAAGGATTATTCCCTGGTACTATAACGCCCCCGATAACGCCCACAAAGCACCTGAAAGACGTCAGCAAAAGCGATACTATGAAAGGAGCCATCCTCGGTGCGATTTCACCGCAGGCAGAGAGGGATCCAGCAATGAAGGAAGCGATTGATTTGTTACTTGGAACATATATTGCTCCACCAACTGCAGTAGGAGCGCATCATCATGAGAAGGATGCAAAAGTGCATACTCCGTCGATAACTGTCTCTTCACCCCATCCCAAGTTGAAAGTGACGCCCCTCCCTTCAAGCCCTGAGATTGCTCACAAGCATCTTTCGCAGCAAAAGTCCAAGAACAAGCGGACCGTAGGAGTGCAAAGAGGCGTTCCTTCTGAAATTATTCCAATTCGGGTAGAAAATTTGCAAGTGGCAGACACTGTTGGTAGCATTACTCCTAGCAAGAGTACCACCCAGGATGAATTCAGTCCGCTTAATAGTTCTCCCCGCAAGAAGATGTTTGGCGACAATGATAGTAAAAGTAGTGGTAAGAAGGACACACGGCAGCGATTGGACACAGAGGAGAGTTTCGATTACAATGAGCATCTGGTATCGAGTGAAGTATCTACTGAAGAAACTATTTTGGACTCGACTCCTGCTACACCACAAACAACACTAGTGGCACGAGAATGTGAAGAGTATGAAGTAATGGATGCATTGATAAGCAGTACTGGTGATGTAGAGACGCCATTGCGACATGTGGGCAAGCAGCTCTTCGCAGATACTCCTGCCAGTGCCAGTCTGTTGGCCTCACTAGATGACTTGTCGATGGACACTGGCAGTAATACATTGCTTTACGTTGGTCTGATTCGAGCACTACTCATTGCAAATGGGAGACTCAAATTCAAATTCTATTGTTTGCTGTTTTACAGGTGGAAGAGACTTGTATACAAATCAGGAGTAGATAGTAGTGCCGATGATGGAATCGTGTTGTATTTGCAAGGTAAACAAGCAGTGACACAACAGACGGAGAAAGAAGCTTCTACTGCGGATCGGAGTATCTCCATGATGAGCACGACCAGTGGTACCATTGCCTCTGGTGGTAGTAGCAAGAATATGAAGATCAATAGTAAGAACAAGAACAAGAAGATGTCTCCACGCAAGAGCAGCCCTACTAAGACGAGAACTACTAGTGATGAAGATGCAGGTAAGCGAATGTCTACTGGCAGCACATTGAGTACCATCACGGTGGATAGCGATGCTTATGAGTGGAGCAATCTCAACTCTTCCTCTCCTCGTCCCTTCATTCAGCCTACCAAAAGTACTGATAGTGTTAGTAGCAACAAAAGTTCGATGAGGAATAAGAGTAAGAGCAATGTGAGTAATGAAAGTATCGTGAGTAATAGTCCAGTGAGTAATATTCTCAATACGGCTGTAGCGGTGGACACTGCCATGAAGAGAAGAGAGGCCAAGAGACTTAGCGGCGTGAGTGCTGAGTCCGAGTCCTCTCCCTCATCTGGTAAGATCTCTCCATCCTCTTTGCTGCGTGCCTCTATGACCAGTAGTTATGGATCCAATTTGAATGCCAGTCTCGGTTCTCCAAAAAGTAAAGGAAAGAAGAAGAAGAAAAAGAAGGTTATGAAGTCTCCCTCCAAGGCTAGCATCAAGGTTGGTAGCAATAATGTTGGTAAAGGAACAGTGCCATCAGCAGCGCTATTAGCTTTATCTCCTAAGAGAAGTAAACCACCCAAAGCCACGCCTCCCACCATTCTGCAGCCCTATTTTGAAAAAAATTCCAGTTACTTCAAGTCTCTCTTTAAGTGCTATAGCCAACGTTATGCTGCTGCTAGTATCAGTACGACCTATATGACCGTCGAAGAGTACTGGACCTTGCTTAGAGAGTTCAATATTGGACCCTCAGCTATTGGCAAAAGACACCTAGAGCGAACCATTGAGGATATCGATATGAGCACTAGTGGTAGTGCCACAAGTACACCTCTACGCAGCGGCTCCTCCAATAAGTCGAGTAGCAGTGCAAAGAAGACGCCTCCCCGTGCAACCAGTCGATCCCCCGCTTTGACCCCTTCTTCAGCTCCCAAACCTTCTCACACCACCACTGTCAGCTACGATGAGTTCCTTTTAGTGCTGACCATTTTATCCAGTGAGATGAAGGTTGTGACCTCTAGTAGTACTACGCCGATGCGAGGCAATGAGAAGGAGAAGTCTAGCACATCAGAAGACATGGAAGAAGAAGGGTTGAGACGATGGAATCACTTTCTAGGCATGATGGTAGACAGTGATGGAGCAGCGTGTGTGTATAAGAGAAAAGGTGTGAAACTGCCTGGACTGACTTCCCTCTAATTAAAGGAATTGATGTATGGCTGTAATTTGTTATGATTATGATTATAGATTGAAATATATGTAATAGCAATAATAGCAATAATAATAATAATAATAATTTTTCTATCTCCCTATTCTCTCTACTCTCTCATTATGAACACCCAATCTCACACTCTATTAATATCAATAACGGCTATTGTACATCTGTGCTGATACTCTCGTAATGCACACGGTTCTTATCATTCCTACTCAACTGCTGTTGTTCTGTGGTCTTGGAAGAGCATAGTCCACAGCATGTCAGCATATACCACAATGAATTGCCTATACTTTGACATGTTGGTCTCTCGTCCTCTGGTAGTCCCTTGTCGAGTATTCCTCCAATGATATACTGGTCATAGTATACTAAATACACCCCTAATGCCGTACCGCAGATACCAAGACAAATGAACAAAATCTCTACATTAGGAATGTACAGGTTGTCGCTATCCATGTATATCTGTGCCACTGCCACGGGTATTATAGCACAGGCAGCATTGTAAGCAGAGGTAGCAATTCCAAAAGCTAGACCTGTCAGCTCTTCATCAATGACCAAGGGGATGGCTGGCCAAAGGACAGCAGCGAAACATGTATATGCTAACCCTTGTCCACACAGAGGTCCAATAGGTGTCACATTTGTAAAGCCTAAAAGAATATGTACCACAACTACTACTGCTGCACTCATTAGACTCAGGGTGGCTCTGAGTCCATAGATATCTATTCCGATGCCAATGATAGGCGATAGAAAGCCACTGATAGTGTAAGGAATACTCATAATCAAGGCGGCTTTGGATTGAGCATGTGACAGATCATCACAATATGTCTGAGTACATCCAGCTTTCCAATTATCGCTGTTACAGTCCACATCTTGAGACTCCAATTGATTATAATAGACACCATTGATAGTAATATTGGTAGGCAAAGGAGGAGCATAATTGGATGCCAAATCACATACTGGAGGATTGCTATCCGATTGACATTGTCCAGAATATTCCAATGGGCAATTATCTGGAGTAGCTATGAAGTAATCTCTCTCCAGTAGTACAGTAGATGCCACATTGTTGAAAGGTAGCACAGCTCCATACATCACCACACAGAGACCTGCCAAGATCCAAAACACATGCGGCAAAGACTTTACCTCTTCCCAGAACTTGTGCACTTCTTGGCGACACGTCAATGAAGGCTTTACTATCTCACCTTCTTCTTCGTTATCACCATCTTCTGTTTTCTTTTTCTCGATAGTGATGGAAGTACTATTGTTAATTAGGTTGGTGCCTGCCGGTTGAGACATCACATTCTCTGTATCTTCCACGGCCACATAAGTCCCTCTAGTGTCTTTTCCTTCCTTTTGCTTTTTAATGAGTGCATTCATGCGTGCATCGATGGGCCATGTGATGATGACAGAGACTACACTGAGACAGCACACAAATGCTCCAAACCACATGGCAAACATCAAGTTCACGTGTTGCACCAAGTACGGAGACAGAATGTTATTCACAATACCTCCGAGTCTAGCGACAGCCAAGTTGATACCAAAGGAAAAGGCTAATTCCTTGCCCTTAAACCATTCGGCAAGTAATGCAGAAGAGGCTACGATTAAATTCTCCCCACCCAGTCCGAATATTACACGACCAAGTAAGATTATGGGCCAATTCTTGGCCGCAAAGCCGATGCACATGACTACTTGACCCCCTGTTAGTAATGCTGTACACAGCAAAAGGGAAAGACAGACACCAAAGGCATCTACGAACAGTCCTCCAAATAAAGGCAGAATCACATTAGGAACTGCATACAATGTGTACATCAATGCGAACTCCGTTTCGTAATCCGCTTCGTCGCCCATATAATCGTAAATCTGAGACTTCAAGGCGCTGGGAATGTCGAAACAGTAATAACTGCCAAGTAACATAATGCAACTTAATAGCAACACGGGCCATCGAAGCCAAGAGGACGATTTGTCGACCAAATTGCCATTCTCCGGTGATTTCTGGGCATCAATCAGGGGCTTCTCTACCTCACTGTCCGCCTCCATCACAGTTTTGACCCTTCTCCTTCTTTCTGAGCCCTGTGTGAGCACATTCAAGGAGAAGGTGACTGGCAGGGTGGGTGTGTGAGGGAGGGAGGGAGGGAGGCTTGGGATCTAAGGGTCCCATGGGAGAATTCTCATCGGAAAGAACATTATCATGGAAATCCGACACTCATAAAGTATGGTCGCTGTTTCACTTATTTATTTATATTGCTTTACTCCTGTAATAATAAAGATAAATAAATATAATATATAACGTACAAAGCGTTACAGTATCTTTACATTACTATAAAAGTTTATAGTAATATTTTATTTATAGTGAGTTTCAACAGAGGGGGGATGGGATTTAAGGAGAAGAAAATGTTGTTGTACTTCTTGTTCTTGAAATCACAATTTACTCGTTTTCACATCATGTATAAATATATAACCCATCATGGTGGCCATCACAATAACCAAATATTAGCCACAGCAATTGTTTGGCTTTCCATCGTGATGATCCAAGTAGTGTTTCATCTTTCTATTGTAGCAGTGATGGTAGCAGTACTTGTTGGTCTTGTCCCATAACTGCAAGTCTGCCTTGGCCACTTCCACTAGATAGTGCACCATGGGTTCATTGCCACGCTGAGCAGCCATCATCACTGGTGTCAATCCAGAATCATCTTGGACATTGACATTCGCTCCTGCTTCCACCAGTTGTCTAGCGACAATGCGATTATTCCATTTAGCAGCTTTATGTAATGCAGTGGCACCTGTGCGTGTCACTGCGTCCACATCTAGACCAGCATCGAGTAACATTTGAATGATACCCGCTTGGCCATGATAAGCAGCCAAGATCAAACAGTTCCAGCCATCAACATCTACTATCATACCCAGCTCCTTAACATCGCTCTGTCCATTTTCAACAACGTCATCCAAGATTGCTTGCAACACCTCAACTCTACCGTGTTGAGCGGCCATGAACAACGCGGAACTGCGCACATTCGTATCCTCAACATCTTTGGCAGCATTCTTAACACCAAGTACTCGTGCACTGAATTTATTGGAAATGTCTCCCACCTTGATTGAGGGCGCGCCTTTCGTCGAGTAAGAGCCTTCCACAGTTGCCATTTATCAAACTCTATATTCGTCCGTCTCCTTTATCAGATTTTCTTTTAAGCGGAGTATATCGATGTTACAAAGCAGTAGGATAACGTTTGAGAGGATCCTCTGAAGGTAGCACTGCTTTGTGATTACTCGTGATCGTCGAGGACTCGCTTTTTTTGGCACAGTCCAAAGTGACACGACGGGGTCGCGTGTCTTTTGTTAGTCGGCTCTACGTATAGCGCTACCAGTAGCTGACAAGACGTATTTCTAGCTTTACAGGACACATTCATCCTCTACTGATTCGCCTCAGTCGAATTTTTGAAGCGATTTGTTCGGTGCATGCAGGAAGGTGGGTCAATCTCATCGCTTTGTTTGAAGTGTGGTTTTGGAGACACACACATTCGATGGCTTGGTCTTTGTTGCTACTGGTAATCGTAATGAGCTCCGTGATGTCGCTCTCCTATAAACTGAATGCCAAGTTGGATCGCTTAGTCAACGTGCTATCTGGGGTTAAAGGGACTCGTTGTGGTCGTGCATCACTCCTTCAAATGTCTGAGCAGGATGACTACTCTCTTCGTTTCGCCAACGTGGCTCGCTTATATACATCTAGCCAGCCTACACCTTCGATTCAATTGACCTTGCAAATGCTTCGCGAAGCGAACGTGTGTGTGATTGGTCTTGGTGGTGTAGGTTCTTGGGCAGTGGAAGCCTTGAGTCGTAGTGGAATTGGCCAATTGACGTTGATTGATATGGATGACATTTGTATCTCGAATACTAATAGGCAGATACAAGCCATGACTAGTACAGTAGGCCAATTCAAAGCAGAACACTTGAAAGCGCGGGTTTTGGATATCAATCCTCATTGTCAAGTTTCTGTGGTTCCAAACTTTGTGACACAAACTAATGTGGATTCTATACTGTTGGGAAAAGGCGGGAAACGCAAATTTGATTTTGTCGTAGAAGCTGCAGATGGGGTAATGGACAAGACCAGTATCATTGATACTTGTGTGCAATCCGGCACTCCTATCGTCGTTAGCGGTGGCGTAGGAGGACTGACAGACCCAACATTGTTGCGTGTCACAGACATGTCCCAAGTGGTGGGAGATGGACTGATTATGCGCACACGAAAACGTCTGAGACAAAAATACAATTACCCCAAAGGAGCACAAATGAGTGGAGGCAAGAGACATAAATTGGCGAAATGGGGTATTCGTTGTGTTCACACGTTACCCATTAATGCCAAGAGAAGTCGAAATAATTCAGAAAATGGAGGAGGTTCATTTAGAGCATGTGATTCCTTTGGGAATAGCTGTTTCTCTACGGGAACTGCGGGTTTCGTGATGGCCAGTGTGGTTATCAACAGTCTCATGACGGAGACTATCATGAAGAGTAGACCCACCAAGATACTGCCACAAGTTTTTACAGAGAAAGAGGAAGGAATCAGAGGTCGTATATTTGGTAATACTTGTAGTACTGGTACTGGTATGGATACTGGTGGCGATCCTAGTACCAAAAACGCGGGTACTTTCACTACAAGCACTTCTACAGAAAGCGATTCTGTAAGGACTGGCGAGGCACACCCAGGTAGTGAAAAAAGTTCTGATCGGGGTGGTTCAGACATCGCCCGAGACATCAATACAGATAATCCTTCTGAGAAGGAACTCATAAATAGTTCTCTTGTAGATGCACATTGCCACCTACAACTAACGCCTTGTTATGAAGATATCAAGGGAGTGCTTTCAAGAGCAGTAGAAGCAGGCGTTGATAATGCTTGTGTGTGTGCGGTCTGTCCTGGCGAAGACTGGGAACGACTCGTCAGTTTGATAGAAAATGAAGCGACGCGGAATTTCATTGTTCCGCAATTTGGCCTTCATCCTTGGTGGATTGCTCGATACTGGAGCAAACACCACCAGACAGTGCTTGCTTCTCTGGAGCATTGTGAAGATTGCAATGATATTGTATTTGTTGAAACAGGAGAAGCTAGCACACACACAGGGTTGCAATCCTCTCGCTTCAATGATGCCTTTCTTGGTGTCTTATCTGAGGAACTACAGACAGTATTGATCAAGTATCCTCATGCTGGCTGCGGAGAATGTGGTCTAGATAAGGGAATTAAGAGAGATGTGAGCATGGAAGTGCAGGAGGCAGTACTAAAAGTTCATTTGGATGCGGCTCTGTCTATGCAGCGCACCTTGACCTTGCATTGTGTAGGTGCATGGGGAAAGCTTTTCGATGTGCTTTTAGAGCATATCTCTGCATCTCCCGGACAGAGCGGATACATCGTGCTCCACAGTGCCAACAGCATGCCACCAGAGATGCTACAACGCTTCGTCACCTTTGAAAACATTTACTTTTCTTTCAACGGTAAAGTGATGTCTAACAAAGCGAAGCAAGTCATCCAGAACGTACCCACAGATCGTCTACTGGTAGAGACAGATTCCCCCGATCAATTACCGACTGCTTTGCGAGATGCATACGGTAATGAACAAAAGAATGAGCCAGTGTTCCTGAAACATAATATCAGACAAATTGCAGAAATTCGCGGAGCTTCAGTTACAGATCTGGCAGAAATCGTTTCACACAACTGCAAACGAGTCTATGGAATCGATAGCACGAAGTAAATCATTATCATCAATTAGTATATATTGATAGGATTGTTGATTTGTAGATTTGTAATTGAATTGATTTGTATATCTCCACTTTTTACAAAAATCACATTATCTTACAACAGGTATATCTTTTCTTGATGCACAAACTCCTTGATGCTGCGATACATCCTTAGTTGGACTTCGCCCGACGAACTATTAGGATCATCAAGCAATGGACTCTTCTCCAAAGTGCTGGACCCACCCTCTGCTCCGTTGTCAATGTTGATACCCCCTTCTTCATTTGATACACAGAACACATATCCATTCAAATTAGGTTCACTATTATCAATCAACATATCTGTGATTTTCAAGAGTTTCAATAGTTTTGAGTTGCTATCAAGACGCACATGTTCCTCTTCGTTTTGCTTGTTTTTGTTGTAATTGCTCACTTCTTGCACGATCTTATCCACCATTTGATCTTGACGATAATCGGCATTTAAATTGGACAGATTCGATGCAAAATCTTTCTCACCTTCACTCAACAAATCCATACTCTGTTGTAAGATATAATCCAGATGTTTCTCAATCTTAAGTAAGCGAGCACGCAAGTAGCGGGTCAAACTGTAAGTGGTGCGCTCATAGTCCACTTCATAAAAACTCAATGTAAAGGCAGCATCAGCATTACTATCACCACTATCCATCTCATCTTTCTGCACTTCAATCGCACCTTTCTGACTACGCAACAAGTCCATTATGCCATCATGCCCATCAATCAGTTCATCACGATACGGTAAGATCTCAGGACTGTTCACCTCCGTCTGCCAAGCATGATCCAGATCCAGAACCTTGGCATTCAAATTGTTGCCTTGACTTGGCACGTTCTCATCATTCGAATCGACAATGCCAAATTCCTCCAAAAATTCAGCCATACCTTCAATGAGACTCGATGAGAGGCAATACTACGCGACTACTCCGTAGCGTACAAAGAGACACCTTTTTAAAGAGAATGCCATCCTCCCACCCCGTTAGATCACTTCCACGAAAAACCTGCCTGCTTGCATTAAGATTTACACTAGACTTCAGCATCTCTAACTTACTTCGCTAGCTTTGGCATAGATTCAATCGTCAGTTTTCGCTTCAAACGGCAGTATCTTGAATTCGGTTCCTAGTTTCTGCAATTTCTCTTTTTCATCATTGTTGGAGACTTACATCTAACAATA
>OZSS01000977.1_pt1 | contig 13618 bp, 10 predicted proteins | sample 1779911 | NCBI WGS metagenome assembly OZSS01 (sample SAMEA2603589, study PRJEB24840) | metagenome | biome: Water; feature: Photic zone; material: Seawater sample | place: Mediterranean Sea | collected 2013-11-12 | depth 10 m | reverse complement strand
GTTTATAACACCATTAAATATGTCTGATACGAGTAAAGATTCTGATAAAAAACCCTCTTCCCCGGCAGAAAAGAAAAGGCTGGCAAGATCGGAAGTGAGAAATGCACTTCGAGATCAAAGAGCCAAATTGCGCGAGTTAAGGCAGGGAATGCGTTCGGGGCAGGATTTATCCGATGACATTGATTCATGTAGTGGCGAGATTGAGCTTCTTATGAAGGAACTTCAGTCCATTGAAGAAGGAGGACATACGACTTTTTTGGATGCGAAGAAACTAATTGCACCCAAAAAAGATGTTTCCAGCAAAAAGAAGAACATTAAGGAGCAATCAACCGCGATTCAGAAAAAAGTCAGTGAGCTCGAGCAAAGGCTTTATCTTCCCAATCTCGGACAGACAGAACGGGACCAAATTCTTTTAGAAATAGCGGAAAAAAATAAGCAGAAGCTAGATCTTGACGAAGAACTTGTCGCCCTTAAGCAATACAACCATACTCGATTTGTCGCTGCCAGAGAAGAGAACAGGAAATCAATCGAACTAGAAGAGAAATTAGACAAGATTGAAACGGAATTGGCTGAACTGGAAGTAATGATGGTAGATGCACTTGAAATGCAGAATCACACTTTAATTTCTGAGCTTGAGGCCAAAGTCGAGTCTTTGAAAGAAGAGAAAAAAAAGCTCGTTTTGCCCGAAAAAGATCCCTTTTTGGAAGAAGACGAAGAATTGAAGGACCCGTTGATTCAGAAAACCGACGATTTGGACAATCATTAGGCTTACACTTTATTTTGCTCGGAGTAGATCGTAACCTTTGCATTCATACCAGCAACCAGTTCCTTCGCTCTTTTTATCGCTTTTGCGGTCGATAAAGTTGGATTGCTTACAGTGTGAGGAAAAACATTCTTTCTATTAATCCGAGCCATAACTCCGGAATCTCTTAAAATACGAAAAGCATCTCTCCTCACCTCGCAAAGCAAAACATGGCAGTTTTTTTCCTTTAAGTAGTCGAGCAATTCTTCAAGGGCCAGAACAGACGTGGCATCCAAGTGATGTGCGTGAAGAAGTTTTAACACCAAAACCCTTAAATTCTCATCTTCGCCAACGCGCCTTATCTGTTCGTAAAACAAGTCTGCGGCAGCAAAAAAAAAGAACTCCCTCAACATGAACAATGGATACTTCTGGCTCGGGCCTTTTTGTCTTTTCTGAAATTTCAGCGAGTTCGCCATCCTCATTGTATCCTTGTTCGACCATTTCCGGTTCGGCGACCTTTTTAAGCAGGAAAATAATCGAAGTAATGACACCAACGAAAATAGCGATCTGTAATGAAAGAGTAAGACCGACGATAAGAGTTATCAGAAAGGTAATGGCATCTGATCGTGTCGCCCTGGACACTGTTTTGATTTGCCTAGATTTGATTAAGGAAGTTCCGATGAAAATCACTAAGGTTGCCAGTGCGGGAAGGGGAATGTAGGCAACAAGATCCCCAAGGAGAAAGTAACCAATGAGAATGAAAATACCCGTATAAATATTTGAAAACCGAGAGATAGCCCCTGAATTTACATTTAGAGAGGAACGGGTAAGGGAACCAGAGGCAGGCATCCCCGAAAACATGGAACAGCCAATATTAGAGAGTCCAATCGAAAGGGTCTCTCGATTCGTATCAATTCGTTGCCCAGATCTTGCGGCTAAAGATTTTCCAATGGACAGACCTTCGAGAAGACAAAGAAGTGCTATTGCGGAAGATGACCAAAGGATGGTCTGCCAATGATGGGAGAGTCCGTTTACGGAGGGGATGCTAAGAAAAGCCCAATCATTATCAAAGGAATCCAAATAAGTTAAATCAAAGCCATTGCGCTTGAAAATCAAGGCAACAAGGGCGGAGATCATTAAAGTAAGGGCAACATTTGGGAAGGCTTTGAGTTTTGATTGAAAAAAGAGAAATATCAAAGCGGTGATGAGGCTAAGTAAAAGAGGTGGAAAAGAAATACTTTCTGCAGAACTAAACAAAAAGCCAAGTATCTCGACAAAGGAGGATGGGGTTGAGCCTTCTGGAAATGTTAAACCTAGGATGTGTTTCACTTGATTTGCAATAATAAGAAAAGCTGCGGCGGTTACATAGGCTGTGATAACGGTTCGAGAGATGAATTGGACCATGTAAGAAATTCGTAACAAAGATGCGGCAATCAACAAAACACCTGCAAAAAAAATAATCCATGGGAGTATTTCGATTCCAAGTTGTGACACTATGCCGCTCTGTTGAATTAAACCCAGGCTCGCAAAGACCCCGAAAAGTAAGACGGATGTGGCATTGGTAGGGCCAAGTGTGATGTACCGGGTTTTCCCGATCACGCCTCCAAGAAATGAGGCGAATGCAGACCCAAGAAGTCCGTAATGGATAGGTAAACCAGCAACAAGAGCATAGGCCATGCCTTGTGGTATGGCCAAAAGGGATACATTTATCGCTGCTTTTAAGTCGAAGAAAAGTGAATCCCGAATAAAAGATTTATCTGACATAGAAAAAGAAAAGTTCTACTGTAAATAAGAACTAATACATAGATTAGTAATTAATCGTATAGTTATTTTTTACTAACTCCCATTTAGAATATAGTAAATGATAATCATTACGCTTTTGTTGCAGTTCAGTATTTAATTCATTCAATAACTTAAAATGTGAATGGTTATGCAAATACTCTGCTTTGTCCTTGTTGATATCTACAATTCTTTTCTGTAATTCAATCCGGCGATCAACTGTAATTTTAGTGATCGATTTCAGTTGATCAATAGCCGAAATTATCTCCGTTTCAAGTAAGCGCGAATTTGCCACAATATTTTTTTCTATTTCAGTGGACATAAATTCATCTAATTCACGATTAGACTTTAGAATTCCGAGTTCTTCTATAATCTTTTTATATTCAAGAACTCGTCCATAATTGTATATATAATCAATACTCAAGAATTGCAGGGTTTCTCTGTTCTTTTTATATAACTCATCTATTTTTTTTAAATTACTTTTCATACTCTTACACTCCTCTTCTAATTGGAGAAGCTCCGATTGCAGTGCGATACTTTCAATGTTATGAGTATCATCTTTAACTTTTCCATGTAACTGTATCTTTATCTGATCCACTTTTTTTTGAAGGTTTTGTATGGTTAAAAACTGGGTATATAAGTGATTTAAAAGCGGATTCGTATAGCTCTCATTTTTAATCGCAAAATCTAAGGTTTCAAATAGTACATTAGCCAACAATTTCGCACAATGCATGCTATGACCTCTACAAATAATTAAAAAACTGTCTTCTTTGTCATTCCCTATTCTTGTAGAAAAAAGTGTACCAAGAATTTCAGACTTATTTTCTAGAAAGAATGAGTTTTCAAACGGACTGAATATTTGTTCCATAACGGTGATTTTCTCACTTAAGTTTTCTGATAATAAATCTCTGAATCTTTTTGATTCTATAATTTTCGAAAAAGAATGAAGAGCCCATTTATTCTTTCCTGGTACGGTTAACCTACTCTCGAATTCCGCCCAAGTTTTTGAGCTTGTGATTGTGCCTAAGTGCTGTTCGGTTTGGGTGTTCTCTCCTTCAGCATTGATCGTTTGATCTTTTGAATTTAGGTTTTCTGTTTGATCCTTGTCCGTTCCCTGTTGCTCATACTTAGAATAATCAAGATTTCCTTCAATATCTTTCCTAAACATTCCAAAAATGAAGAGTGAGATAGTGATGATAATAATTAACAGGCAATGCCACGCACGCATTCGCTAAGTGAAAACAGATTATTGTGTTTGGCAACACTCCATACGAATTTTATTACTAAGGTAATGTCCAATATCTTCTGCTAAACCCATAGACTGTATTATTTACTATGAATGATCCACAGATCTCATTTGAATTTTCGCAGAACCTCACCAGTATTCAGAGATCGCTCTATGGATATATTCTTTCGTTACTCCCCCATCGGTCGGATGCGGAAGATGTTTTGCAAGAGACCAATTTAATTTTATGTAAAAAGGCACCTGAGTTTGATCCCAAAGGTCATTTTCAAGGTTGGGCTTTTAAAATCGCTCGTTTTCAGGTGATGAGACATATAACCAAAAATAAGCGAAGCAGACTACATTTCAGTAATGATATTATTGATTCCATTCCTGCAGATGATTTTGATTCAGAAAAAGTGCAACTTGTACAAAAAGCCCTCTTGAAATGCTATGATTTACTGCCCTCACATATGCGTATTATCGCTAGATTAAGATTTCGAGAGGAATTAAATCTAAAGGACATATCCATCCAAGTGCAAAGACCTTTGGGATCAATTTCAGCTACTTTACATCGTATCAGACAGAATCTTAGTACCTGTGTGCACAACAAACTCTCAGCATATGACAAAGAGGTAGAATTTTAGTTTTTTTAAAAAAAACGTACGAAATTTTAATTCCGTGCTAATACCTTGTACCTCTTGTTTATGAAATCTACCTTAAATAATGCTGAAATTGACCTGTTAACCAGCAAACTAATCGATCAGTTGCTGTCGGATGACGAAAGCAAAAGACTGGCTGAGCTGTTGAAATCAGACTCTACTTGTCGCTCAAGGTATTCTTATTTGATGCTTCAGGAATCTTTGTTGCACTGGGAGGAAAGTGATGGTCTATCCCTCCGTCAACCTACCGAAGAATCTGCAAAAATTATAAATTTTTCTGCCGTTATTTCACTCGCTGCTTCGATTGTGATTTTGGCTTCAGTGTGGTTTGGTTATTCCTATCTGGGTGAAGGAGCAGGAAGCGAAAACAAGATTCTTTTGGGAGATGATGTTTTAACTCAATCATCCGTCACTCACTCAAACCCTTCCATGCAAAATTTAGCTGTAGCTGCACCAAGATTTTCCCCAAGATTTTTAGCAGGTATTCCGTCTAACGATGCAAACAATGAAGCCATTCGAGGGATTGAAATTCTGGAGAATGAAGAAAGTTTTGCAGATGGTGGTTTAATTATGATTGAACGCGATATCGCTTCATGGACCCGACAAGAATACTTGAGCGTTCCAGCTGAAATGGGCGTGCTTCCTTACCGAGGTGACCGAATGATTAAGTTTAGTGAAATGGAGGTGGATGTAGATGCGCAAAGCGCGGAGGTTTCTGAAACTATTCAAGTCTTGGACTTAAGAAAACTTCATGAGGTTGTTAATAAAGGGGAGGCTAGCTTTGATGCTGAGGTTCATTTTAATCAAGGAGTTGGACCTGCTGACGATTCGACTGAGTTTTCGCTGTCTTTTCACGCGATAAGCGGTGGTTTGGGCCAGCCAAAACGAACTATAGCCCATAGGCAGAACCCCTTGAAAAGCGATGTAAGTCCACAAACTTGGGAGAAACTCGAAACTGAATTTGCTGTTCCCGAAGGAACTGATTTTGTCGTTGTCGCCCTATCGGCTAGAAAGATTGGTTCGGATGCGTTGGTTTCCAACCTGACAGGCTATTATGCGGATCATTTGAATCTCAACTTATCGGTTGGTAGAGAAGATAAAATCGGACCCCTTTGATTCTACCCCTAGCTATTGGCATTGACAGATTGATAGGGCCCTAGAAAAGGTTATTGTTATGACTTTTTGGCATGGCTTCACCGTTTGTCTGCTCTCCTTACCATCGATGGTACATTCTGCGGATTGGGTTTCCTATGGAGGTAATCAACGCAATCATCATTCCACTGAAAAAAACCTAAGGGTAGAGTGGGGCAATGATGAACCCGAAGAACTTTGGCGAATGAAGATCGGATGGGGGTATTCTTCTGTCATAGAATCAAACGGATATGCTTATTGTCAGGGAAATGAGAATGGGAAGAACACACTTTTTTGCGTAGACTCGCAAACCGGTGATTTAGTTTGGACCCATCAATATCCCTGCCGCAAAGACCCCAAGTTTTTTCAAGGGGGGAGTCGGGCTACGCCAGTGATTTTTGAAAATAAGGTTTACCTACTGAGCCATGAGGGAGATTTATACGCCCTGAACGCAACTGATGGAAAAATCCTGTGGAGCCTTAATGTAATTTCAGATCTTGCCGGCGTCCGCCCCGATTGGGGTTATTCGGGATGCCCCTTGGTTGCAGAAGGAAAAATCATTATTGAGACAGGATCACCTGAAGGCTCTTTGGTTGCACTCGATTCAAAGAACGGTTCGGTGGTATGGCGAGGAGGCGGACACGAGGCAGGTTATGCCTCACCCGTTTTACGAAAAAGTGCACCCAGCGAGATTTTGATTTTTAATCAATTTGGACTTTCGGTTCATGACTTAGAAAATGGTCAGGAAGTAAAAAGCTACCAACACAAAACACGATTTGGTGTAAATGCGGCTCAACCTCTGGACCTTGGTTCTAATGTTTTGATAACAAGTGCCTACGGAAAAGGGGCTGCTTTGGTGAATTTGAACGGATCCAACCCGCAAGCAATTTGGGAATCCGAAGCCATCTCATGTCAAATGGCCAGCCTGGTGTATCAGGATGGATATGCTTTTGGGATTCATGGCCAAGCAGGTGGTCGTTCGGCTTCCCAATCGACCTTTTTTTGTCTGCGCATCGATAGGGGTAAGAAAGTTTGGGAGAAGAAGGGATATGGGTTGGGGTCCCTAATCCTAGTCAACGACACATTAGTTATGCTTACTGAAAATGGAGAATTGGTTTTATCAGAGGCAAACCCAAGCGAATTCAATGAACTTGCAAGTTTTCAAGTTTTGTCAGGTAAGGCAAATTGGACCGCCCCTACTTATTCAAATGGAAAAATGCATTGTCGAAGCAGCAGAGGTGATTGGGTATGCTTAAAAATGAATCAAGGCTCTTTGGATTCGTTCAGCAAATAGGAATTAGTCTTTGTCAAAACCCGAATGAATTCATCCTTTTCCTCCGGGGAAAATCCGTCAAGCAGGGCCTGCTCCACCCTCTCGGCAATCTCTTTTCCACGGAAATAAAGGCTTTTTCCTTTTGGGGTTGTTGCCAAGATCTTCTTTCTCAGGTCGGATGGATGTTGAAACCTTTTGATTAACCCTGAGCTTTCCATTCTTTTTACCAATGCGGCAATGTTATTTGCGTCCGTGAACATAAGACGCTTGAGGTCCTTTTGGCTTACGGTTTCATAATCGAGCTCATTTAGCCACCTCAGCACGGTGTATTGATCCGGAGTCAAACCAACCGTCGCCACTTGATTTTGAAAAGTGGCATTGAGCTTTATCCAGCAGGAGCGAAGCAAGGGTGGAAGCGTTTTGCTAACCATAGGTGTTTAAAGTAATTTCACGGATATAATCGAATGATGTTTGACAATATCGTACATACAAGTACTAAATTCACTAAAACCATCTGAAACCCCAATACTTTCTCCTAGCGATGCCAAGTAAACTTTTCTTTTTTTTCCTCTCTACGACAGCTTACTTATTTTTTCTTGGGTGCAACCCAAGGATAACAAGCTCGAAAAGCACTGAACAAACTGAAGAATCGGATTCAGAAAATATCTCCTCCTATCATTCGGATTGGTTTTTTTGGAGAGGGCCAAGCGGAATGGGAGTTTCCGAACAAACGGGATTGCCCGACGATCTAAACAAATCGCTTTTGTGGAACTATGAAATCCAAGGTGGGGGAGTTCCGGTCATTGCAGGAGGCAAGGCTTATCAATTTGGGTATTATGGCGTGGAGGATGAATTGCAGGAAGCCCTCGTCTGCTTGGATGCAACTTCTGGGGCGGTCTTGTGGGATCGTCGTCATAGTGACTTTATAAGTGATATAGTTTACAACCGATATGGAGTCGGGGCGGCTTGCATCGATCCGGTTTCTGGAAATGTGTTTTTTCAAACAAGCCCGGGTTTGCTCCTGGCCTATGATTCAAACGGTAAAAAGATTTGGGAAAGATCCTTGATGGAAGAGTTTGCCCGCCTTACCTTTCCCAACGGCCGAACCGGTGGACCATGCATAGACGGTGACCTAGTCATTATCCATGCCATCACCGCAAATTGGGGCAAACATGGACCGGCCCGAGACCGCTTCTATGCGTTTGATAAGCATAACGGAGACTTGGTCTGGTCCTCGACTCCCGGAATTACTCCAAAGGATAGTTCTTTTTCACCTTTGGTCTTCGAAAATCTTGAGGACGGGCGTAGGGTTTTTTACAGCGGTACGGGTTGCGGGCATGTGGTTTGTATTGATGCCCGAACCGGTCAACCGCTTTGGCGCTTTCAAATGTCTTACGGTGGGGTAAATGCTGGAGTTGTTCTTCATCAGGACATGGTCGTAGCTATTCATGGGAAGGAGAACATAGATTCTTCCGTGATCGGTCGAATGGTTGGCATTCGAAAGCCTTCAAAACTTCCACAGATTGGCGAAGACATTATGCTTCTTGGTTCTGAGAATGAAGTTTGGAGAAACAACGGCATGGAAGCCTTTACGAGCTCCCCGGTTTATCGGGATAGTCGAATCTATGTTACCATTAAGCGCGGTGAACTCGTGTGCTTGGATGCAAGTACCGGAGAGGAACATTGGGTTCTGAAATTAGCCCCAGATCAAGTGCATGCCTCGCCAACTTGGGCAGATGGCAAGTTGTATGTTCCTACCTTCAACGGAAAGTTCTTTGTGGTAAAGGATGCGGGTGACAAGGGTGAGATCATCAGTGAAATGGATTTGGGTTCCGCTTGTTTGGCTGCTCCATCCATGGCATATGGCAGGGTTTTCGTACAAACCAAGAAGAAGCTATTTTGTTTCGGTTCAGACCAAGATGCCCAAGCTTTTGTGGCTCGTCCCCAAGTGAATGGAGCAGGCAAAGGGGAGGCTGTTTCGCTCCAAGTTGTGCCCGCGGAGTTTGCACTCAAATCTGGATCTAACCAATCCTTTAAAGTGTATTCGCTGGATCAATCAGGTCGGAGAATCAGAGAGGAAACCGAAGGTTTGTCTTGGGAAAAATGGATACCCCCAACCGCTAGGGTCCAATCATATGTGGACGCCGAAATCAGCAACACCGGTGTGTTGAGTGCCGATTTGGATGCGAAGCTTTCCGCAGGAGCTTTGCGGGTTACCCAAAACGGCCTTTTTGGAATTACGCGAGGTCGTATCTTACAGGACTTGCCGTACACAGAAAATTTTGAAGAAGGATATGAACTGAGTAATACCAGTTCGGATGGAATCTCCTTTGCTTATTCACCTCTGTCTTGGCTCGGAGCAAGAATGAGATGGCAGGTTCAGAAATCGGGTGATAATTTTGTGGCTGGTAATACTCTTGACCGCGTACTTTTTCAACGAGCCATCAATTTCATTGGCCACAAGGATATGTCCAACTACATCGTTGAAGCGGATGTCATGACAGACGGTGACAGGCGTACGAAGTCAAACATCGGCTTGATCAACCAAAGATACATTTTTGTATTGGTTGGGAATAGCCAAAAACTCGAAGTCGTATCAAATTACGATCGTTTTCGTCATTCCGTTTCATTTCCCATTAAAACGAAGTCCTGGTATCGCTTGAAAACCTGCGTGGAAGTTGTAGGCACCGGCAAGGGTCTGATCAAGGCCAAGGCCTGGATGAAGGATGAGCCCGAACCATCGGAATGGACCTTGGAGGTTTCCCACGAAAATCCTCATTTGAACGGAGCACCTGGAATCTACGCGATGTCTCCTCAGAGCAAGAAGAAGGTCTACATCGACAACCTATCCATTTATTACAACAAATAAGCCAAATAGTATGAAAAAAATCAACCTTACCCTAGCGTTGTTCGCATTCTCATTCCCGCTCTTCTCCCAAGCAAAGGACTGGCCTGTTTGGGGAGGTGATGGAAGCCGAAACATGGTGACTACCGAAAAGGGTCTCATCACCAATTTTTCTCCTGGGGAAATGAGCGATAACGAGGTCGTTGACATGAAAACCACGAAGAACATTCGTTGGGTGGCAAAGCTTGGTTCGCAAGCTTATGGCAATGTAACCGTTGGAAATAGATGCGTGTTTGTAGGAACGAACAACGAATCCCCGCGTGATCCGCAAAAGAAAGGCGATCGGGGAGTGGTCCTATGTTTGGATGAAAAAAGCGGGGAGATGAAGTGGCAACTAGTCATCCCCAAGCTGGGAGCTGGCAAGGTGAGCGATTGGGAGTACATCGGGGTTTGTTCCTCTCCTGCCGTCTACGGTGATGTAGTGTATGTTGTGACTAACCGCTGCGAAGTGGTTTGCCTTGATATCAACGGACTGTCGGATGGAAATATGGGACCCTTTAAAGACGAGGCGACCTATGTTCGCCCCAAGGGTGCACAGGATCCGCTGAACGAATCGTTGGATGCGGATATCATTTGGATGTATGATATGCGGGACGAACTTGGAGTTTTTCCTCACAATGTGACCAGTTCTTCTCCTTTGGTGATCGGAGATAAAGTTTTCATCGCAACTTCGAATGGAGTGGACTGGTCCCATACCAATATTCCAAGCCCATTGTCCCCAAGTTGGATCGCTCTCGACAAGAACACAGGGGAATTGGTTGGCGAAGATGGTTCCGGAGCGAGTGCAAGCGCCTTGCATGCGGCTTGGTCTTCCCTGACCTACGGTAAGATCGATGGCAAGGATACCCTGATATGGGGAGGCACGGATGGTTTTTGCTATGGGTACCCAAACAAGACCGAACAGGATGCGGATGGATATGACCTTTTCATGCCTTCCTGGAAGGTGGATTGCAACGAACCTGAGTATCGTGTGGATAAAGATGGGAAAAAAGTCCCTTACGCTACTCCTCCCGGGCCCAGCGAGCTTATTGGTACGCCCGTTCTTTATAAAGATAAAGTGTATGTTGCCATTGGTCAGGACCCGGAGCACGGGGATGGGGTGGGGCGTCTGAGTTGTATTGATGCAAAGAACGGTGAGGTTGTCTGGAAATACACGGATGTCGGTCGAACGATCTCTACAGTGTCGGTTCACGATGACCTCGTTTACGTTGCTGAATACGCCGGGCTGATCCATTGTTTGGATGCTAACACCGGAAAATTGTATTGGACCTATGATTCCTTTAGCCGGATTTGGGGCTCGACTCTGGTAGCCGGAGGTAAAGTCCTGCTTGGAAATGAGGATGGAGACCTTTTGGTTTTGGATCATGGAAAAGATAAGCCCAAAGTGGAAAGCATAAACATGGGAGCCCCGGTTTACAGTTCTCCCGTATATGTCAATGGCACCCTTTATATTGCCACCCAAACTCATTTGTACGCGATTGGAGAATAACCCCAACCCTTATTCATTATGGGTAAATTAGTTGTATGGCTTTTGTTTTTGCTGATGTTTTTATTGCATCAGGATTTTTGGTGGTGGGACGATGCCGGTTTAGTCTTTGGCTTTATGCCCGTTGGGCTAGCCTATCATGCGGGTTTCTCGGTCGCATGTGCCATTTTGGGGTGGTTAGCAATCAAGTTTGCATGGCCCACTCATCTCGAAGAGTTTGCCGAAGGTCATTCCGAACAAGATTCAAATAGGCCGTCATGACCACCCTACTTGTCATTATTGGATACCTTTGTCTTCTTTTGGGCCTTGGGTTTTTCAGTAGCAGATTATTCCGGGGGACGAGCAAGGATTACTTCGTTGCGAGTCACAGCATTGGTCCCTTTCTCTTATTGATGAGCGTTTTCGGTACCACCATGACTGCTTTTGCTTTGGTGGGTTCGACCGGAAAATCATTCGAGCGGGGAATTGGAACCTACGGACTGATGGCATCGATCAGCGGATTGGTCCATGCGGCCATTTTCTTTCTCATTGGCATTCGTTTGTGGGCATTCGGAAAAAAGCACGGGTATCTTACTCAAATACAATTTTTCAGGGCACGATTCGAGTCTGACTCTATTGGCTATGTATTATTTCCAATCCTTGTTCTTTTGGTGGTGCCTTATCTTCTGATAGGAATAATTGGTGCAGGTAAAACCATTGAGCCCGTGACTGCAGGTGCTTTCCCGACCTTGTTCACCAGCCCTTCCGCCCCGCCTTGGTTGGGGGGAGTTCCACCTTGGTTGACCGGTTTGGTCGTTTCTTTGGTTGTGCTTAGTTATGTCTTCATGGGCGGATCCCGTGGTGCTGCCTATGCCAATACCTTCCAGACCATTGTTTTTATGATAATGGGCGTGGTGGCCTTTGTTTTCATCATCAACGCATTGGGAGGCATAGGAAAAGCCGGAGAGATTCCCGCTCGAATCACCGAGAAGGGTGTGCTCGTCCAAGATTACCGGTTCGACAAAGAATCCGGAGAACTTTTGAGAAACGATCCCCCCAAGCCAATTGGGAAAGTGCTTTCTTCTACCAGCTCAACCATCACTGACTCTCATCCCCATTTTGCTAGAGAGCCCGTTAAGGTGGAACTCAAAAAGAAAAATCCGAAAACGGGGGAACTGATTCCTTTCGAGCGAGAATTGGGAATCCCGTTCATTACCTTTGTCACCTACCTTTTCATACCCTTGAGCGTGGGCATGTTTCCGCATTTATTTCAACATTGGCTGACGGCCAAAAGTGCCAAATCCTTCCGCTTAACGGTGATTGCCCACCCCTTATGCATCATGGTGGTCTGGGTGCCCTGCGTCTTGGTCGGAGCCTGGGCTTCCGGGGTCTTGCCACCGGGTATTCCTCCGCCGGCGGTGTTATCCGCCATGCTCAACCTTTTGGTGGGAGATCCAGTTCTCATCGGATTGCTGACTGCAGGAGTATTGGCCGCGATTATGTCCTCTTTGGATTCTCAATTTCTTTGCCTTGGAACAATCTTTACCAATGACATCGTGGTGCATCGAGCCGGTAAGGAAAAATATTCCGACAAACAAATAATCCGCATAGCTCGAGCATTCATCATCTCCATTGTTGCCTTAACTTATGCTTTGGCGATGTTGGCCAAGGATGCCAATGTGTTTGATTTAGCAATCTGGTGCTTTAGTGGATTCTCCGCTTTGTTCCCCGTTGTTTTTGCAGCTCTTTACTGGAAGAGGGCAACCAAAGAAGGGGCGATTGCCAGTATTGTGGGAGCTGTGGTCACTTGGCTTTACTATTTCCATCAGTCCGGCTATGGGGGAGAATATATGGTGGGTCCGGGAATCGTTCCAGCAGCCATTTGTTTCGCAGTCTCCGCAGGCCTTATGGTGGTGGTCTCGCTTGCGACCAAACCACCATCTTCGGAAACCATCGCCAAATTTTTCCCTGACTCCGGCGAATTGTAAATCCGCAGAACCAAGTTTAATTGTATCTCCCATGGCAAACGAAAACCAAATTAATCAGGCAGCTGAAGAACTCGATTCTCAGGTTGCAGAAATCATCAATTGGCATTTCTCTTCAGAAACAGGAAGTCCCTTCTGGCTGAATTGGGCTGCGGAGCAAAGCTGGAATCCATTGGAAGAGGTTCGAACCTTCAAGGATCTGTGCGAGAAGTTCCCAAATTTTGAGGATGAGTGGCTACGGGATCAACCCAATGAGGTGTGGGTTCCTAAGGCTTATGAGGGTCGTCCATTCAATATTTTCGAAACCGGAGGAACCACGGGTATGCCCAAGCAGAGGATTGGGTGGGACGACTTCAGAATTGATTACACCGCCTTTTCCGAAACCTTAAGTGACGAGCATTTTCCCCGAAACCATTTCTGGATGATGGTCGGTCCAACTGGGCCACGCCGACTC
>OZSS01000975.1_pt1 | contig 13641 bp, 13 predicted proteins | sample 1779911 | NCBI WGS metagenome assembly OZSS01 (sample SAMEA2603589, study PRJEB24840) | metagenome | biome: Water; feature: Photic zone; material: Seawater sample | place: Mediterranean Sea | collected 2013-11-12 | depth 10 m | reverse complement strand
CTTTATGACATTCAAATAAAAGACTCACAAAAATACAAAACACTTTCTAAAAATAATCAAATAGAAGTAAAGCTATTAATGTTATAAAATAAACAAAAATTATTTGGTAGGAAGATAATCTAATTAAATATTTTTTAAGTAAAACAAAAAAGATTAAGAGAGATAAAAAAGTAATTAAATGAGTACCCACATAATTTAATAATAAAATATCAAATAAAACTCCATATACTAAAGCAACTACATAAAGATAATAGTGATAGTGGTAAAAAATTAGATAAATAAAAGTTAAGTGAAAAAGTACATAAAATGCATTATTGACGTTGGGAAATAAAGTAAAAGAATTTACAGAAATTGAAAAACTTATAATTAAAATAATATTTAGTTTTACAGAGGAGTTAAATAATTTGGTAAACACCTTTATTTGGAAGTAACTATTTGTAAATAATCAATATTTTCAAAATCAACAAATGGTAATACAAAAAATCTATTTTTTTCAACTTTAGCTACTTTGCCAACTAATAAATCAACAGGGAAAATTTGCGCTGTACCACTTGTCACAACAATATCTCCTAATCTTGGCATTTTATTTTCCTTAACAAAAGAACTTACCAGATATTTGCCATCTCCATTGCCAGTAAGTAAGGAAAAAATATCATCTGATATAGATTTTACTGAAATAGATAAATTTGGATCAGTCAATAGAATTACTCTAGAATTATTTGAAGTTGTATCAATTACTTTTCCTACTAATCCTCTTTCATTAATAGCTGACATATTTTTCTTAATTTTATCTTCGTAGCCAGCATTTAAGTTTATTAGCTTAGTATAAATTGTATCATTTCTATTAATAAGAGATGCTGTTTTTACTAAACTTAAATTATTATCAGTTGCATTTAATAATTTTTTTAAAACTTTATTCTCTCTTGAATTTTGTATTGCTAATGTTTGCCATTTTTTTAAGCGTATTATCTCTTCTTGAAGTAGTTTATTTTCAAATTTTAAACTCGTAAACTTATTGTATTCATCAACAAAATTAGAAAATACATTTAATGGTGCTGAAATCACTCTTGTAATTGGAATAATTACTGAACTAGATATATTTTTTATCCCATTGATAAGATACAAATCAGATTTTGAAAAAAAAACTAAAAGAAATGATAAGGTAACAATAGAAATGATTGTAAAATTCTTAACGAAACTTGAAATTTGAAAAACTTTTATTTGGAACTTAGGTGCCATTTTAGTTTTTAATCAGAGGCAAATACATCGCTCAATCGTGATTTTTCTTCTAGTGCCTGTCCAGTACCCATAACAACACATAATAGTGGATCCTCTGCAATTGAAACCGGGAGACTTGTTGATCTTCTTAATACTTTATCAAGATTATGTAAGAGAGATCCACCTCCAGTTAACATTATTCCTCTTTCAACAATATCAGCAGATAATTCTGCGGGTGTTTGTTCTAAAGCTCTTTTAATGGTATCAATTATTTGAGCAACAGGTTCGGCAAGAGCCTCTGCAATTTGTTTTTGAGAAATAGAGATTTCTTTTGGGAGACCTGTTATTAAGTCCCTACCTTTAACACTCATACTTCTGCCATCTCCATCATCTGGTGGACTAGCAGAACCTATATCTTTTTTCATTCTTTCAGCTGTAGTCTCTCCAATTGCTAATTTATGAGTTGTTCTCATATATTCCATTATTGCTTCATCAAATCGATCTCCAGCAGCTTTAACTGAAGTAGAATTAACAACACCTCCAAGAGATAATACTGCCACCTCTGTTGTGCCTCCTCCAATATCTACAACCATAGAGCCTGTTGGTTCTGCAACTGGAAGACCAGCTCCTATTGCTGCCGCAACTGGCTCTTCAATCAAATAAACTCTTCTAGCTCCTGCTGCATCAGCTGACTCCCTAATCGCTCTTCTTTCAACGTTTGTAGCGCCAGAAGGTACACAAATAACAATTTGAGGATTTGATAAAGATCTTCCTTTATGAACTTTTTTTATAAAACTCTTGATCATTTGTTCAGCGACATCAAAATCGGCTATTACACCATCTTTCATAGGACGTATGGCTTGAATTTTTCCTGGTGTTCTCCCAAGCATTTGTTTTGCTTCGTTACCAACTGCTAAAACTTGAGTTCTTCCATCATTTTCTATTGTTGCGACAACTGAAGGTTCATTAAGAATAACACCTTCCCCTTTTACATATACTAGCGTATTTGCCGTACCCAAATCAATGGCCATATCTTTAGAAAATAAACTAAAAAAACGATCAATTACCATTCATTAAACTCCTTCTATTTTTAAACTTGCAGTATTTTCTTTAATAGATTTAGTTTTTTTAAAGATCAATCTGTTTAATGCATTAATATAAGCTTTTGCTGATGCAACAATAATATCAGGATCACTTCCTTTTGCTTGAGACGAAAGATTATCATCTTCCAATCTTACTGTTACTTCTCCTTGTGCATCAGTACCTGCTGTAATTGCATTTACTTGATAAAGTTTAAGTCTAAATTCAGTATTAGTAAGTTTTTTTATTGCATTGAATGTTGCATCTACAGGACCGTTTCCATTTATTTTAATATTTTCCACTTTTTCGTTTATTTCTATCTTTAACTTCGCTTCAGCTTTTTCAACAGACCCTGCATTTACTTCTAATGATACAAATTTAATATGTTCATCATATGACGATGTTCTATCCTCAGCTAGTGCTATTAAATCTTCTTCAAATATTTCTTTTTTCTTATCAGCTAAATCTTTAAATCTACCAAATAATTCCATCAAGGCATTATCGCCTACTTCATAGCCAAGCTCTTTTAATTTTTCTGAAAATGCATGTTTACCTGAGTGTTTACCAAGGACGAGTGACGATTGATTTAACCCAATTGATTCAGGAGTCATTATCTCATAGGTACCAGCATGTTTGAGCATACCGTCTTGATGAATTCCAGCTTCATGCGCAAATGCATTAGCACCTACAATTGCTTTGTTTGGTTGAACAGGAAATCCTGTTATTGAAGAAACTAATCTTGATGATTTCATAATTAACTCTGTTTTAATATCGGTATGATAAGGCATAAGATCCTTTTTAACTTTGAGTGTCATGACAATTTCTTCTAGTGATGAATTTCCAGCTCTTTCACCCATACCATTAATGGTACATTCAACTTGTCTTGCGCCCTCTTTAATTGCAGCAACATTGTTAGCTGTAGCTAAACCAAGATCATTGTGTGTATGTGTTGAAAGAATAGCTTTATCTATATTAGGTACATTATTTTTAACATGCTTAAAAATTGCACCAAATTCTTCCGGCAATGTATAACCAACAGTGTCAGGAATATTAATTGTTGATGCACCAGAATTAATAGCAAGCTCAATACATTTGTATAGAAATTCTAGTTCTGATCTTCCACCATCTTCACAACTCCACTCAATATTATCACAAAGATTTCTTGCGTGTGTAACTGTCTTCTCAATAGCTTCTAAAACCTCATCTTCTGTTTTCTTTAATTTATATTTCATGTGAAGTGGGCTGGTAGCAATAAATGTATGTATTCTTGGAGATTTGGCATGCTGAACTGCTTCCCAAGCTCTATCGATATCTTTCAGACTAGCTCTAGCTAAACCAGCAATCGTAGAATTCTTTACATATTTGCTAACTTCTTGAACTGCTTCAAAATCTCCATTAGATGCAATAGGAAAACCAGCTTCGATTATATCTACATTCATTGAATCTAATACTTCAGCTATTTGAAGTTTTTCATCCAAATTCATTGATGCTCCTGGGGACTGTTCTCCGTCTCGAAGAGTTGTATCAAAAATATATATTTTTTCAGTCATTTAGTTAATTATACACTAATCAAAATTTAATTAAACTTTCATCTAGTTTTTAGATTTATCAACCATTTTTCCTTCTGCAATCCAAGGCATAAGAGTTCTAAGTTTCTCTCCAACGGCTTCTATTGGATGTTCAGCTTGATCTTTTCTCATTACTTTGAATTTTGTTTGACCACTTTTATGTTCTGCCATCCATTCTTTAGCAAATTGACCAGATTGTATTTCTGAAAGAATTTTTTTCATTTCTTTTTTTGTTTCATCAGTAATAAGTCTAGGACCTCTTGAATAATCTCCATATTCAGCAGTGTTAGAAATCGAGTATCTCATATTCGCCATTCCTCCTTCGTATAAAAGATCAACGATAAGTTTTACTTCGTGAAGGCATTCAAAATATGCCATTTCAGGAGCATATCCTGCTTCAACAAGAGTTTCATAACCAGCTAAAATCAAATGGGTTAATCCTCCACATAGTACTGATTGCTCACCAAAAAGATCTGTTTCACATTCTTCTTTAAATGTTGTCTCAATAATTCCAGCTCTTCCACCACCAATTGCTGATGCATATGCAATTCCTATTTCAAGAGCATTACCTGAAGGATTTTTATCAACAGCTACTAAACAAGGAACACCTGCACCTCTTACATATTCAGCTCTAACAGTATGTCCAGGACCCTTAGGTGCAACCATAATGACATCTATTCCTTCTTTAGGTTTAATGAGATCGAAGTGAATATTTAATCCGTGTGCAAATGCAATTGTCGTTCCTTCTTTAATATTATCAGCAATATCATTTGTGTAAATTTCAGATTGTAATTCATCTGGGGTTAACATCATAATTACGTCAGCCCAACTAGCAGCTTCTGCTGGAGTCATAACTTTAAAATTTGCTTGCTCTGCCTTAGGTCTTGAATTCGATCCTTCTCTCAAAGCTATTGAAACATTCTCTAAGCCAGAATCTCTTAAATTCATTGCATGAGCATGTCCTTGACTGCCGTAACCAACAATTGCTATTTTCTTATCTTTAATTAAGTTTAAATCTGCATCTCTATCGTAATATACTCTCATTATTCCTCCTCATTTTTATGAATTGATGATATTGCAACGGGACCACTTCTAACAATTTCAACTTTTGTAATTTCATTAATCTCTTTTATAAATCTATTTACACGTTCTGATGCACCAGCAATCTCAAAGATTGTAGTGTTGTTCTCATTTTCAATTTTTCTTGCTCTATAAAAATCACAAAGTTCGTAAACCTTCTTTTTATTATTTTCAGAAATATAAATATAAACTAAAGCAACTTCTGCTTCTACTGAGCTATCTTCTCTGTCAAGATTAGTTACGCTATGTACAGGAACAATTCTAAGTAGTTGCTTTTCAATTTGACTTACAACCTCCGATGTCCCATGTGTAACTATAGTAATTCTTGATATATTTTCATCATTACTTACTTCAGCAACATTTAAGCTGTCTATATTGTATCCTCTTCCAGAGAACATACCTATAACTCTAGCTAGTACCCCTGGTTCATTATCGACAAGTACAGTTAATATATGTCTTTTAGTCTCTGATACTTGATCAGGAGAAGCGTAAACTGATTTATTCATTAAACTAAAATTTTTCCTTTTTCAGCAGATTTTTTATCTTGTTTTTGATCCTTACTTAACATCATTTCATTATGAGCAGAACCGCTTTGAATCATAGGAAAGCAATTCTCTTCTTTAGTGACCCAAATATCTGCAATTACAGTATTTTTAGTTTCTATCATTTGAGTAATTACATCATCAAGGTCATCAGTAGTCTTTGCTCTTAAACCTACTGCTTTGTAACTTTCTGCTAACTTAACAAAATCAGGTAAGCTATCAGTATAACTTTCAGAATACCTACCTCCATGCAATAACTCTTGCCATTGTCTAACCATTCCCATGTATTCATTATTTAAAATAAATATTTTGACTGGAAGTCTATACTGAATAGCAGTACTCATTTCTTGAATATTCATAAGGATTGATGCATCACCAGCTATATCAATAACCAAAGCATCTGGATTACCTACCTGTGCTCCAATTGCAGCAGGAAAACCATATCCCATAGTTCCTAAACCCCCTGAAGTCAGCCATCTGTTTGGTTCCTCAAATTTATAAAATTGTGCAGCCCACATTTGATGCTGACCTACTTCAGTAGTAATAAATGTTTTTGTATTTTTTGTTAACTCATAAAGTCTTTGTACCGCATACTGAGGCTTAATCTGTTTACCCTCATTATTATAATTAAGACAATCTATTTCTTTCCATTTATTAATTTTATCCCACCATGATTTTAATGACTCAGTTTCTATTTTATAATTTTTTTCTTTCCAAATAAAAATCATTTTATCTACAACTTGCTTAACATCACCTATTATTGGAACATCAACATTAATAGTTTTATTGATATTACTTTCATCAATATCAATATGGATCTTCTTTGAGTTAGGAGAGAAGGCATCAAGTCTTCCAGTAACTCTATCATCAAATCTTGCACCAATATTAATCATGACATCACATTCATGCATTGCCATATTAGCTTCATACATCCCATGCATTCCAAGCATTCCAAGTGAATTTTTATCTGAAGAACCTACTACACCAAGACCCATTAATGTCATTGTAACTGGTGATCCAACCATATTTATAAATTCTCTAACTAATTTTGAAGCTTTTGGTCCAGAATTAATACATCCACCCCCAATATAAAAAATTGGTTTTTTTGCTTTTGCAATTAATTCAACAGCTTCTTCAATTTTACTTTTTTCAAAATCAGGACTTGGCTCAAACAACCTATGAGATGGGATAATAATTTTATTTTTTTCTTCATAAGTACCCTTAGCAAACTGAACATCTTTTGGAATATCAATTAATACAGGTCCGGGCCTTCCATTTTGTGCTATGGTAAAAGCTTCATGGAAAACCGATGATAGCTTATTTACATCTTTCACTAAATAGTTATGTTTTGTACATGGTCTTGTTATTCCAGTTGTGTCACATTCTTGAAAAGCGTCACTCCCTATTAAATGAGTTGGTACTTGTCCTGTAATACATACAACTGGAACACTATCCATCATTGCGTCAGTTAATCCTGTAACGACATTTGTTGCTCCAGGTCCCGAAGTAACAAGTACTACTCCAGTTTTCCCTGTAGACCTTGCATAACCTTCAGCAGCATGAATAGCGCCACCCTCTTGTCTCACTAAAACGTGCTTAATTGAATTCTGTTTAAATAAAGTATCGTATATGGGTAATACAGCACCACCAGGATATCCAAATACTACTTCTACGCCTTGCTCAGCTAAGCTTTTTAAGACAATTTCAGCACCTGTAATTTCATTATTCATTGATTTTAGCTCATAGGCTGTGGATAAAATAAAATCAATAAATTAGTTCAATTTTGGTCTAAATTAATGGATTTTAATTCAATTTTATCTGGAAATTGGTCAAATTTTTTAAAAATATTAAGATTTGAAGATCTCCACCAAGTGTGTTGTCTTTTTACATAATTTCTAGTTACCTGCTGAATTTTAGAAATACATTCTTTAATTGATACTTCGTTATTAAGATAAGATTGAATTTCAGGAACGCCATGAGCTTTCATTATTGGTAAACTATTATTATAATTTAATTTAAGCAAGTTTTTGACCTCCTCTATTGCACCATCTTTTATCATTACATGTGTTCTATTATCTACTCTTTTATAATTTTCACTTTTTTCAGGAAGAAACAATAAAATTTTATAATCTTCCATATTAATTAATTTTTTATTTTTATTTTGTTTCCAGTCACTAAATTTTTTCTTAGTAAAAAAATTTACTTCCCAAATTCTTCTTATTCTTTGAATATCATTAGGTGAAATATTTTTCATTGCATTACTATCGAGTTCTTTAACTAAATTAAAAAAATTTTCCTTACCAATTTTTGAAATCATTTTTTCTGATTCTAGTTTTACTTTTTCTGGAATAGATGGAATTGAAACTATTCCATTAATTAGAGATTCAATGTAAAGACCTGTACCTCCAACTAAAATAGGGTTTATATTTTTATCAAGTAAGTAATTAATTTTTTTTGATGCTTCCTCGCACCATTTTTGAACATTAAATCTAACATCACCTTTTACAAAACCATATAGATGGTGATTAATTTTTTTTTGATCATTTACAGTTGGTCTAGCAGTTAAGATACTTAACTCTCTATAAATCTGCATACTATCAGCATTTATAATCTCGCCATTTAGTTTGTTAGCTAGACTTAAAGCAAATTTTGATTTTCCAGATGCAGTGGGTCCTAATACAAAATAGATTTGAGGTTTCAATTATTTTTAAATTTAATTGTTACCCAATTTTGCTCATCATCTCTAATTATTTTAAGTAATAATGAGGATCTACCTGTTTTTTCTAAAGAATTTACTAATTCTTCGAATGCACTAATATTGTTTACAATCTCTCTATTAACTTCAGTAATAATATCTCCATTTATCAGACTAATATCGACATCTTCAACTGAAGTTACTTTAACTCCATTATCATGATCTTCAATTGTAATTCCTAAAGATTCTATTTTTAATTTACTTTCTATATTTGGAATTGTTTTTCTTTCTGTGACTACTTCTCCAGGTAATTCTCCTAATATTACCTCAATATTAATCTTTTTATTTTTTCTCCATACTTCTAATATTGCAGTAGAGCCAACATCTGATTCTGCTACAACTCTCGGTAAATCAGGCATTTTGTTAATTTCAATATTATTAAATTTTAAAATTACGTCACCTGGTTCTAATCCAGCAGTTTTTGAAGGTCCATTAGGATTTACATTTGAAATGAATGCACCTTTTTGATCAGGCAATCCAAGACTTTCTGCAAAATCCTTTGTAACAGGTTGTATTTGTACACCTAACCAACCTCTCTTTGTTTTTCCAAAATCTTTTAATTGTTGAACTATTTTTTTTGCACTATTCGCAGGTATAGCAAATCCTAAGCCAATACTTCCACCTGTCTGTGATACAATTGCTGTATTAATACCTATTACTTCACCATCTAAATTAAATAATGGACCACCTGAATTTCCTCTATTGATAGATGCATCTGTTTGTAAAAATTTTACATATGGCCCGCTTCCCAAGTCTCTCGAAATTGCAGATATAATACCTGCTGTTACAGTACCACCTAAACCAAGAGGGTTTCCAATTGCAATTGACCAATCTCCAACTCTCATCTGATCAGAATCTCCCCAAGAAACATAAGTAAGTTTTTTATTTTGAGGATCAATTTTTAACACGGCTATATCTGCTTTTGGATCTCTTCCGAGTAACTGAGCTGTAAATTCTGTTTCATCATTTAAGATAACTGTTATTTCATCTGCTCCTTCAATTACATGATTATTTGTAACAACTATACCGTCTTCACTTATTATAAAGCCAGATCCAAGTCCTGTCATAGGTCTTTGTGATCTTCTTTGATCTCTATCAAAATATTCTTTAAAAAATTCATCAAAAGGAGATCCCTCTGGAAATTGAGGTATTTGATTTTGACCATTATTTTCAACAATGGTAGTCGAAGCGATGCTGACTACTGCTGGAGATAATTTTTCAACTAAGTCTGCAAAGCTCTCAGGAACTGCAAATAAGGGTTTAGAAAAAAAAATGATACTTACAAATAGAAACTTTAATCTCATTTTAGTTATCGTAGTATTTGAAAGTGAAATAAATAAGGCATAATCCCATTAAAGCACAAAAAGCACTTATATTTTTTATAGTTTGAGGATTAATTGAACTTAAAATATTTAATAATTTATTTAAGTTGTTAGCAAGAAAAAAATATAGAATACCTTCGATGATCAGCACTAGACCAATGCTTGTAAATAAAATTTGATACATTAATTCTGGAGATCTATTTCACCAAAAAACTTTTCACAAACTTCGCCAGGCGCAATAACCATTGACATTTCTGTGTCACCAAAGGTATCTTTACAAGCTTGCATTGTTCTTAGAAAATCAAAGAATTCTTCATCAAGACTGTATGCATCACCAAGTATTTTATTTTTTGAAGCATCACCTTCACCTCTTAAAATCGATGAAGTTCTCTCTGCTTCTGCAATTATAACAGTTTGCTGTCTATCAGCAGAAGCAACAATTTCTTTGGATAATTCTTCACCTTCTGCCCTTAATAAGTTAGCTTCTTTTTCACGTTCTGAACGCATTCTTTGATAAACATTATTTGAGACTTGTTCGGTTAAATCTGTTCTTCCAATTCTAATATCAACTATTTTTACACCATAAGAATCTTCATTAATTTTTATTTGTTCCTCTATTTCTGCCATAATTTGTATTCTTTGTTGACTTAATAATGATGTAAGTGAGTACTTTGCGATAACACCTCTTACTGCTGCATTAATAATCCTTCCAAATCTATCAGAGAATGTTGTTTCATTTCTTACTGTCTGATAAAATTTTAGAGGATCTACAATGTTGTATCTAGCAAATGAATCAACAATTATTCTTTTTTGATCAGATAAAATCATTTCCTCTGGTTGTGGATCTAGATTTAATAGTCTTGAGTCTAAAAATACTGCATCTTGTATAAATGGGATTTTGAATTGTAATCCAGGTTTAGTTACAACTTTCCTTGGATCACCGAATTGAAGTACAAGAGCTTGTTTAGTTTCATTAACAATGAAAAAAGCACCAGTAAACGTTAAGAACAAAACGAAAAGAACTAAAACGATAAGTAAATTTCTTGCACTAAATCTCATACTAATTTGTTCCCGATTTTTTTAATTCATTAAGAGGTAAATATGGGACTACACCTTGGCCATTTCCAGTATCATCTAAAATTATTTTGTTCTTACCTTCTAAGACTTCCCTTAAAGTTTCTAAATAAATTCTTCTTTTAGTAACTTCTTTTGCATCTTTATAACTATTGTATACGTCAATAAAGTTTTGAGCCACACCTTCTGCTTGCTTAACTACTTGTTCTTTGTAAGCTGTTGCACCTTCTACAAGTTTAGCTGCCTCACCACGTGCGTTAGGAACAATTCTGTTTAGGTATGTATTAGCCTCGTTAACCAATCTTTCTTTATCCTGTCTAGCTCTTTGTACTTCATCAAATGCATCTATAACTTGATCAGGTGGATCAACGCTTTGAAGTTGAACAGACTGAACTAAAACTCCACTTTCATATGAATCTAAAACTATTTGAAGTTCATTTCTTACTACTTGCTCTACTTCTTGACGACCCTCGGTTAGTAAAAATTGGAGATCTCTTTGACCAACAACTTCACGAACAACACTTTCTGACATATCTTTTACTGTCAGTTCTGGATTTCTAAGCTTGAATAAAAAATTACCAGCATCTTTTATTTTAAATAGTACTGTAAATGCAACATCTGCAATGTTTTGATCACCTGTAAGCATTAAACTTTCTTCTATAACTTTTCTTTCAGCGCTTGAATTTGAAGCAAAACCAAGATCACTAGCACTTCTAAAACCAACATTGATTTTTCTAATTACCTCAACTTTTGGTGTAACTGTCTGCCCTATCGGAGTTGGAAAAAAGTAGTGAAGGCCTGGTTCAGTGGTTTGACCATTCCATTTACCAAATAAAAGTTCTACACCTTGTTCATCTGGCTCTACTCTGTAAAATCCTGTGGCTAACCATATTAGGATTGCGACTATAATAAATATTGATAGGTTGCGTCTTCCACCAAATTTAAAATTGCCAAATCTATCTTTTGCTTTTCTAATGGAATCTTCAAAATCTCTTCTGTTAGGACCATCTCCAGACCCTCCTGAACCCCAAGGGTTGTTATTTCCACCTGATCCCCAAGGATTATTGTCGTTGTTATTTTTATTCCAGTTCATATATTATTGATATTATTGGTTCTATCTACTAACACTAATTATATTATTTAATAACTAATATTTGAGTAAATCTGGAAAAATCAAGTATGTCTGATGAAATTTTATCTTTAATTTACACATTTTCTAAGAAATTTAGTGATCCTGAAACAAATCTTAGTTTTGATCCTAAAAATCAAAATATTTCGGTAGTTATAAAAGACGGAAATGTAAACATTTCCTTACTTGTAAAAGGTCAAAAAGAAGATCAATATACGAATATTGCAAGATTGCTTAAAAATAACGTTGAGCAAATTTCTGGAATAATTTCAGTAAATGTAATTATAAACGCAGATGTAGAAAATATTAAAACAAAAAATGATGATAATAAAAGATTTAAGATTGATGCAAAAAATATAGTAGCAATTGCTAGTGGTAAGGGTGGAGTTGGCAAATCAACATTTTCAGTAAATCTTGCCACGGCATTAAGCTCACTTGATCTTAAAATTGGATTACTTGATGCAGATATTTATGGTCCTAGTGTTCCTAGAATGATGGGTATTTCTAAAAAACCAATAATGAATGAAAACAAAAAACTTATACCCTTAGAAAATTATGGAATAAAATTAATGTCTATAGGTTTTATTCTAGACTCAGAGGCTCCAACGATTTGGAGAGGGCCTATGGTAATGAAAGCTTTAGAGCAAATGTTTAATGGAGTTGAATGGGGTGAATTAGATTACCTTATAATAGATCTGCCACCAGGCACTGGAGATGCTCAACTTACTTTGGCTCAAAGTTCAAAACTTTCTGGATCAATTGTAATTTCTACACCTCAAGATGTAGCTCTTACTGATGCTAGAAAAGGAATAAATATGTTTAAAAAAGTAAATGTTGATATTCTAGGTATTGTTGAAAATATGAGTTACTTCTTATGTGATAATTGTAATCAAAAACATCATATATTTTCAAAAGATGGTGTGAAAAAAGAAGCTGAAGAATCTAAAATACCTTTTTTAGGAGAAATTCCTATTGATACAAATTTAAGAATTCAATCAGACAATGGAATACCTGCTTTGATAGATAATCCAGATGGTGAAATTTCAAAAAAATTTATATCAATTGCAAAGATCTTAAAAAAATCTCTGGATTAAACATTCATCAGAGCATCAATTTTTTCATGATGCTGATAGTTTATTAATTTAAAATCATTTACGTTGTATTTAAAAAAATCTTTTGTTTCGAATTGAAGTTCAGGTAATTTTTTAGGCACTCTTTCTAATTGGATTTTAACCTGCTCAAAATGTTCTTTATAAATATGAAAATCTCCTAAAGAATGAATAAATGTTCCAACTTCTAATTTACACTCTCTAGCCAACATATGAGTTAAAAGACTATAACTAGCTATATTAAATGGAACTCCCAAAAACATATCACATGACCTTTGATATAATTGGCAACTTAATTTGTTATTAGAAATAAAAAATTGTGAAAATGCATGACATGCTGGCAATGACATATTTTTAATCTCCGGAGGGTTCCAAGCAGAAATTATATGACGCCTTCCATTTGGATCTTCTTTTAATCCTTTAATTAGATTTAAGACTTGATCCTCCCCATTAAAGTTTCTCCATTGAACTCCATAAATTTTACCAACATCTCCTTCAAACCGAGCTTGAGATTTCCAGTAATCAGCTTGAGCATTTTGCGTCCAAATAGTTTTTTTATCTTTTAAATTTTCTCTTGAATCATTGTATAAAATTTCAGCAAGTCTTCTCTCATCGTCTGAACCTTCGATGAACCACAATAACTCTGAAACTACAGATTTCCATGCTAGTTTTTTAGTCGTTATAGCAGGAAAACCTTTTGATAGATCATAATGCATTTGATAACCAAAAGACTTTCTAACACCACCCGCTCTACTTTCAACATC
>OZSS01000974.1_pt1 | contig 13656 bp, 10 predicted proteins | sample 1779911 | NCBI WGS metagenome assembly OZSS01 (sample SAMEA2603589, study PRJEB24840) | metagenome | biome: Water; feature: Photic zone; material: Seawater sample | place: Mediterranean Sea | collected 2013-11-12 | depth 10 m | reverse complement strand
ATTTTTGCAAATTATGAATTCGATGACCAAACTGATCCCTTTGAAGCGGGAATAGGTTTTACTGTTCCCCTCAAGTCAAAGGAGGATGATTTTATTGGCAAAGACTCTTTGATTGAAAGAAAAGCTAACCCACAAAGAAAATTAGTGGGATTGGAAATTGAAGGAAATGAAATCTGTGGCCACGGTGATTGTGTTCATCCCTCAAATGATGGAAGAGAGCAAGTTGGCGTTATTACCAGTGGTATGAAATCACCGGTTTTAAATAAAAATATAGCCTTGTGTCGAATGAATATTAAATATTGTGAACTTGATACGGAAGTTGAAATTGGAAAGTTGGATGGACATCAAAAAAGAATAAAAGCTAAAGTTGTAAATTTTCCATTCTATGACCCGACTAAATCAAGAGTAAAATCTTAATTTTTAGTTTCATAAATAATGACTTCAGTTTTTTTAGATAAATCAGTATCTCTGCCTATAAGCATTAATAGATTTGATAAAGGGCCATATTTTGATTTTTATCATCAAAAAGGCAACACCTATGGTGTTTATGCTGATCGTTATTTTCCAATTTCTGTTGGAAATAATGTTGAATCAGCTTACTGGAGCCTTAGAAGAAAAGCTGTTATGTATGACGTTCCTGAAAAACCAATCCAAATTGAAGGACCACAAGCTCCAGAGTATCTAGATAAAATCTTCAGTCGAAAAATATCCGATATGAAAGTGGGTCGAGGAAAGTATGCAATTGCTTGCTATGAGGACGGTGGAATATTTATTGACGGTGTTTTTTTTAGATTAGAAGAAAATAAATTTTGGTACGTCCAACCAGATGGCCATCTTCAAACATGGTTAAAAGCACACCAAGAAAACTATAATGTAAAAATTTCAGATCCAAATTCTAGAGTTATTCAAATTCAAGGACCAATATCTAAAGATATAATCATTCAATTAACTAATGGTTCAATAGATGACAACTTTAAGTATTATCACTCAGGTTATTTTAAAATAGCAAATCAGAGTGTTTATATTTCAAGAACAGGATGGACTTCAGAGTTGGGCTTTGAAATTTATACTCTAGGATCAGATACAAATTACAAAAAAATTTGGGATACTATTAATGAAATTGGTAAACCACTGGGTATGATTTTTGATGGATTAGAGTCCATGGATATAAGAAGAATAGAAGCTGGAATACTAGACAACAACACAGACTTTGATCAATCTATGAATCCTTACGATGCTGGTCTTGGTTCATTAGTAGATCTAAGCAAAGATGATTTTATTGGTAAAAAAGCACTAGAGGCTTTTGAAAAAAAAAATGAGAAAAAACTATATGGAATAACTTCTGAAAAACCAATCGTTCATCGATCAAATGTATATCTAACTCAAACTCAAAAAGTTGGTTATTTAAGTGCTTGCACTTGGTCACCCACTTTAAATAAATTTGTTGGTTATGTAAGATTTGATCACGCTAATAATTGGAAAGAGCACGAGGTGAAGGTTGAAGATGTTAACGGTAATCTATTAGAGTGTGAAATAGTAGATTTACCTTTCTATGATAAAGAAAAATTAATTCCCAAGGGCTTAGATAAAAATATTCCCTAGTCTTTATTTTTATCCTTCTTAAAGAAGGGAATTAAAAAAACAAAGCACGCAACGAAGAAAAATAAACTACCAAACATCGCCCAAAAACTCCCAATACTGGAAATAATAAATCCAACTGCAGAAATTATAAACAAAATCCAACCAATAAAATTGAGGGTTTTATTGGACATTTGTTTAGTTATTTAGTCTTTAAGTATGTTTGCATAGAGTCGTCCATTGCCTCTAACCATGTGGTGTGGTGTGATGGTCCAACAGTTCCTGTGACGGGGGAGGGAAAGGATTTATCTCTATAAGTCAGAATATTTTCCTCCTTGTGATCCTCCCATTCATAAAAATTTTTGCGAATTAACTCAAAATCAATCTTGGGATAGTCAATAGATGAGCAAAGATCAACACAGTAATCTGTTTGAAAATCTATCATCTGATGGGCATCTTCTAATGCTTCCTCTTTACTAACCCAGTTTTTAATATCCTTTTCCATTTCATCATTGGAAGGAAGCGAAATTTTATTCATGATGATGTCTCTAACATACCAAGCTTGAGCATCAAACATATTAAATGTATGAAATTGGTCCTGCATACCTAAATAAAACAAATTAGGATTATCTTGCCAAGCAACACCTTTGTAAAGTTTAGGAGGGTATAATCTATTATGAGTTTTTAATTTTAATTCTTCAGATAAAAAAGGAAAGTGATGAAGGTAACCGGTACACAAAATTAGAGCATCCATCTCTTGAATAGTACCATCTTTAAATATTGCCTTATTGCCTTCGATCCTATCCATATAATGAACTTCTTTCATTCCCTCTGGCCAATGGAATCCCATAGGATTATTTCTATAACCAATAGTTACAGACTTTGCTCCATATTTATGGCACTGTAAGGCAACATCCTCGGCAGAATAACTACTTCCTAACACTACAACATTTTTATTTCGAAACTCTTCTGCATCCCTAAAGTCATGTGAGTGCATAATTCTTCCAGGAAAAGAACTCATGCCTTTATACTCAGGTATATAAGGAACTGAAAAGTGACCTGTAGCTACAACAACGTTATCAAATCTTTCACTACTAATCTTATCTTCAACCTTATCCTTGAAAGAAACATTAAATGCATCCCCATCACTAGTAACACTAGTGACAGTAGTATTAAACTTTACATTTTTTTTTAATTCTGATTTTTCTGCTCTACCAATAATATAATCTTTTAAAACTTCTCTAGGAGGGAAGGAGGGTATAGGCTTGTTAAAGTGCTCATCAAAAGAATAATCAGCAAACTCTAAGCACTCCTTTGGACCATTTGACCATAGATACCTGTACATACTATTAGGAATAGGATCACCGTATTCATCAGATCCTGTTCTCCAACTATAATTCCAAAGACCGCCCCAATCAGACTGTTTATCAAATGCTACTACTTCCGGTATATCTTCACCTTTTTTTTTGGCTTGATATAAGGATCTAAGAAATGATAAACCACATGGACCGGTACCAATTAAAGCTACTTTTGTCATAATATTCTCCCCTGAATAGCCAATATATTAAATATAATAAATAAATTTCCAATCCATTTTTTAGTCATTAAGGTAACAGAATTAAGGATAAATAAAATATTGTTTCATATTATGGAACGTCATTATTGAAGCAATTAATTTATATATATATTTTCGAATAGGTAAATTTGAATCATGCAAAAATATTCTGTCTTCAGCTTAGTTAAAAATGCTTTCACTAACCACCAAGATTGGGAAGTAGCTTGGAAAGACCCTGAACCTAAAAAAGAGTATGATGTAATTATCATAGGTGGCGGTGGTCACGGTCTAGCAACTGCATATTATCTCGCAAAAGAGCACGGCATTACCAATGTTGCAATTTTAGAGAAAGGCTGGATTGGTGGAGGTAACGTTGGAAGAAATACAACGATCCTTCGATCGAATTACATGTTTGACTCGAATGCCCATTTTTATGAATTTGGAATGAAATTATGGGAAACGCTTAGTCAAGAACTTAATTATAATGTCATGTATTCACCAAGAGGAATTATTAATCTAGCTCACTCTGATGCACAAATGAATGCTTATGCAAGAAGAGGTAATTCAATGAGGCTTAATGGTATTGATGCAATTCTACTTAGTAGGGATGAAATTAAACAAATGATCCCATTTGCAGATTTTTCTGAAACTTGTCGTTTTCCAATACATGGTGGACTAATGCAACCTCGAGGGGGAACAGCAAGACACGATGCTGTTGCTTGGGGTTACGCTAGACAAGCGGACTCAATGGGTGTTGATATAATTCAAAATTGTGAAGTCACAGGTTTTGATGTCAATAACGGAAAAATTGAAGGTGTTCAAACATCAAGAGGAAGTATTAAAACAAAAAAAGTTGGACTATGTGTTGCAGGTAGTACAACTCTTCTCGCAGACATGTTAAATATGAGACTACCAATCGAAGCTCATGTGTTACAAGCTTGTGTCTCTGAACCGGTCAAACCATTACTGCATCAAGTTGTAACTTTTGGAGCAGGACACTTTTATTGTAGTCAGTCTGACAAGGGCGAAATGGTTATGGGCGGCGACCTAGACGGCTATAATAGTTATGCCCAAAGAGGTAATATGCCTATGATACAACACGTTCTCACAGGCGGATTAGCAGTATTTCCAAACTTTAGCAGACTGAAAATGCTTCGAACTTGGGGTGGAATTATGGATATGTCCATGGATGGTTCTCCTATAATAGATAAAACGCATATAGATGGTGTTTATTTAAATTGTGGCTGGTGCTACGGAGGGTTCAAAGCAACTCCTTCATCAGGATGGGTTTTTGCTCATACAATTGCACAAGACAAGGTGCATGAATTAAATTCCGACTTTAACTTAGAACGTTTTCATACTGGTAAAATTATTGACGAAAAAGGTGTCGGCCCTAAGCCCTGGATCGGTTAATTAATGTTAGAAATAAAATGCCCTTATTGTGGCAAACGATCTCAAAATGAATTTTCTTATGGTGGAGACGCTACTGTCAAACGTCCTGCGCTAGGTGAAGAAATCTCAACAGAAGATTGGGACAACTTTGTATATTTTAGAGACAATCCTAGAGGTAAACATACAGAACTATGGCATCACGTTTCTGGGTGTAGACAATGGTTTAAGGCTTCCAGAGATACCGCTACTCATGAAATTTTTGATACATGTAAAATGAACGAGGCTTTCAATGAGTAATGCTTACAGAACAAAAAATTCAACTGGCTTAATAAATAAAAATAAAAAAATTAATTTTTCTTTTAATGGCCACACTTATCATGGATACGAGGGTGATACTTTAGCATCTGCATTGATATCTAATGGTATCCATTTGATTGGAAGAAGTTTTAAATATCATCGACCAAGAGGTTTTTTAGGAGTTGGAGTAGAGGAACCAAATGCAATGGTTCAATTACATGAAGGTAATAAGTCAGAACCCAATATCATTGCAACCGAAGTTGAACTTGTTGAAGGGCTTAAAGCGAAAAGTCAAAATTGTTGGCCCTCAGTGCAATTTGATATAGGGGAAGTAAATAATTTGCTTAATCGTTTTTTCCCAGCAGGTTTTTATTACAAAACATTTATGTGGCCAAAGAGCTTCTGGATGAAAATATATGAACCTTTTATAAGAAAAGCCGCAGGGATGGGAGTGGCTCCACTTCAACCTGATCCCGATAGATATGAACATAATTACGAACACTGTGATGTTCTTGTTGTTGGTTCTGGCCCCTCTGGTTTAGCCAGTGCATTAGCAGCTGCAAAAAATGGTGCCAGAGTCATTCTTGCTGAAGATAAAGCCAACTTTGGAGGATCGCTTCTTACCGATGAGGTTACAATTGGAAACATGTCTGGTAAAGAGTGGGCTAATGATACCGTTGCTCAATTAAAAAGTTTGCCCAATGTGCTTTTGAAAAAAAGATCTCAGGTTTTTGGATACTATGATCATAATATGACTGTGATGATCGAAAGGGTCAGCGATCACCAAGAAAATCCATCTAAATATACTCCAAGACAAAGATTACATTATATAAGAGCTGGTGAGGTAATCGTATCAACGGGCTCTATAGAAAGACCAATTTCTTTTGGTAATAATGACAGACCCGGGATTTTGTTAGCATCTGCAGCCAAAGAATATATGACAGTTTACGAAACGTTGGTTGGTAAGAAACCAATTATTTTTACGAACAATGACACTGCTTATTCAACTGCCCTAGAATTTTTAAAAAATGACATTACCCCTGTAATTTTAGACACTAGAAATAATTCTAACGGAGAGTTGGTTAAGGAAGTTAAACAAAAAGGTGTCAATATTAGATTCAACTCTGGTATTGCTGATACAAAAGGTCATTTAAAAATTAAATCTGCAGTTATTGGTGAATTAGATAAAGATAAAGAAAACTTTACTAGCTTGGAGAGTATTGATTGTGATTGCATTTGTATGTCTGGTGGTTGGACTCCAACAGTTCATTTATCATCTCAAGCCGGTAATAAATTAAAATTTAATGAAGAAATAGATGCTTTTGTTCCTGATAAAAAAAGACAAAGAGAAAGCGCAGTGGGAGCAGCTAATGGATCATTTACACTAAACCAATCTTTAGCTGAAGGTTTTCAAGTTGGATTTGATCTATCAAATAAGTTTACAGATAATAATATTGTAACCAACACACCAAATTCAAAAGAACCAAAATACGAAAAACATGAAAGATTATGGTGTATGCCTTTACCACAAGGTAAAAAACCAAAGCGTTTCATTGACTTTCAAAATGATGTTGCAGTGTCCGATGTTGAATTAGCTATTAGAGAGGGCTTCAGATCTATTGAACACGTAAAAAGATATACAACATTAGGAATGGCTGGAGACCAAGGTAAAACCAGTAATCTAAACGGTCTTCAGTATGTCTCAAATATTGAAAAGAAAATTGTCCCTGAGGTCGGTCATACAACATTTCGACCACCTTATACTCCTGTAACTATTGGAGCAATTGTAGGTAGAGAAGTTGGAAACCATTACTTACCAACTAGAAAATCTCCAATACATAATTGGCATGAAGAAAATAATGCTGTTTTTGTTGCAGCAGGATTATGGCAAAGACCAAGATATTATCCTAAAGAGTCAGAGAATATGAATGATGCAGTAAATAGGGAAGCTGCAAATGTTAGAACAAATGTTGGAATATGCGATGTTACAACACTTGGAAAAATAGATATTAAAGGCCCAGATGCTCCTGAATTTTTAAACAGAGTTTACACAAATGCTTGGTTAAAATTACCTGTAGGTAAAGCTAGATACGGTGTGATGCTTCGAGAAGATGGCATGGTTTTTGATGATGGGACTACTTCAAGGCTATCAGAAAATCATTTTCATATGACGACTACCACAGCACAAGCAGCGAATGTTCTCTCTCACTTAGAATATTATCTTCAAGTCGTCTGGCCTGAATTAGATGTTAATGTTTTATCAACCACTGAGCAGTGGTCAGGTATCGCTGTTGCGGGACCAAAGTCCAGAGAACTTTTATCAAAATTATTTCCCAATATAGATTTATCTAATGAAGGATTGCCGTTTATGGGATTAGTTGACACCAACATTGATGGTATTTTTGCTAGAATTTATCGAATATCTTTCTCCGGAGAGTTAGCTTATGAAGTAAATGTTGAGTCTAATTTTGGTCTTCATATGTGGAAGAAGATTATGGATGAGGGTAAAGCTTTTAATATAGAGCCTTATGGTACAGAAGCATTGTCCACACTTAGAATTGAAATGGGTCACGTTGCTGGTGCTGAGTTAGATGGAAGAGCAGTTCCTTTTGACGTGGGTTTAAATGGAATGGTAAGTAAGAAAAAAGATTTCATTGGTAAAAGATCTCTATCTAAAGAAGCGTTCACATCAGAAGACAGACAAACTATTGTTGGATTAGTTCCACTTGATAAAAGAACTAAAATTCCTGAAGGTTCTCATATCGTTGAGAATGATAAAGTAGCATCTCCTGTACCAAAACTAGGTCATGTATCTTCATCTTGTTGGAGTGTGGAATATAATAACCCATTTTCTATAGCAATAATAAAAGATGGAAAAAATAAAATAGGAAAAAATCTTTTTGCTGTATCCCCTTTAAAAGATATTTCAATTCCAGTTGAGGTTGTTTCTTCTCATTACGTTGATCCAGATGGCGAGAGAGTTAGATCTTAATATGTCTATTATTGAGAATATTTCACCACTTCACTTTGATCATAAACTTGGTTTTTATGGAGACTATGAAAATAAAGATGACATACTTAAATTAACTGAAGTAAAAGAATTATCTATTTTTCAAATTGCTAAATTTAAAAAAAGTAGCGTTGATATAAATCAAATAATTTTTAATAATTTAAAATTACCAACTAAAAGTCTAACAGTTACTTCAGATAATATTGTTAGGATTTTATGGGTAGGTCCTGATACATGGTTGATTATATCTAAAGATAAAAAACTCATTGAGAATATTCATAGTATTTTTAATGAAAATGATTTTGCTGTTACTGACATCTCTCAATCAAGAGCAGTCATTGAAATCAGTGGCTCAAAGTCAAAGGACGTATTAAAAAAAGGTTCACCGTTAAACTTCAACAACGATATGTTTAAACCGAATAATTGTGCTAACACAACTTATAATGGAATTAATATTATTATTGATTTTATTAGTGAAAAACCAGACTGCTTTAATCTTTTTGCCCTCAGAAGTTTTGGAGGCTCTTTTTATCATAGTATAACTGACTCATGTTTAGAGTATGGTTATGAAGCCATATAACAAAGATGTGTGGAATAGTCGGTCTTTACCTAAAGAATAAAAAATACAACAAAGATCTTGGTAAATTTTTAACCGGAATGATGAATAATATGTCTACTCGAGGACCTGACAGTGCAGGTTTTGCAATCTATTCAACTGAAAGAAAAAAGAAATACAAATATTCTATTTGCTATAACGAAAACAATATCAAAGAAATAAAAAAAAATCTTATTAAAGAAATTAAAGATGCAAAAATAAAAATTATATCTGACCATTTTGTCTTAGAGACTTCATTAAAACCTGTAAAGGTTATAAATATTATCAAGAGCTATGATAATTTAAATTTAGTTGGCTATGGAAGTTCAATTGAAATATTTAAACAGGTTGGAAATCCAAGAGATGTTGTAAATAATTTTTCTCTTAAAAATTTTTCTGGTACTCATGCCATTGGGCATACAAGAATGGCTACAGAAAGTGCAATTACAACAGATGGATCACATCCTTATTCAACAGGAGAGGATGAGTGCCTAGTTCACAACGGCTCACTGTCAAATCATAACAATTTAAGAAGAACACTAAAAAAAAAGGGAATAGAAATTAAATCTCAAAACGACACAGAGGTAGCTGCTGGTTACATTTCAAATGGTTTATCAAATAAGAAATCTTTAAAAGAGACATTAATTGATGGATTAAAAGACTTAGATGGTTTTTATACTTTTATTTCTGGTACCAAAAATGGTTTAGCAATAGTAAGAGATGAAATTGCTTGTAAGCCTGCTGTTGTGGCAGAAACAAAGGATTACGTTGCTATAGCTTCAGAGTTTCAAGCAATGGCTCATTTACCTAATGTTAACAAAGCAAAAATTTTTGAACCTGAACCTGGTTTAGTATACAGCTGGGGAAAATGATTAAATTAAATCTTAAAAAAGACTCTTTGAGAAAAGTTAACGAGTTACTTCAAAATCTTGACCAAAAATCAAATGATAGAAGTTTTAAAATAATCAATCCAGATGGTAATCATGCTATTTGTGCGGGTTTAAAAGATGAAATGGATGTAACCATTGAAGGTCATGTTGGTTATTACTGTGCAGGGATGAACATGAAAGCCGATGTGACAGTTAATGGTAATGTAGGAACAGGCGTAGCTGAGAATATGATGTCAGGATCTGTTCACGTAAAAGGTAATGCTTCTCAGTCGGCTGGTGCTACTGCCCATGGTGGAACATTAATTGTTGATGGAGATACAAGTTCTCGTTGTGGAATTTCTATGAAGGGTATCGATATTATTGTAAAAGGATCTGTAGGTCACATGTCTGCGTTTATGGCACAGTCAGGGAACTTAGTAATTTGTGGAGATGCTGGTGACGCGTTAGGAGATAGTATTTATGAAGCAAAAATTTTTATCAAAGGAGAACCTAAATCCTTAGGTGCTGATTGTGAAAAAAAAAATATGAATAAAAAAGATCAAGACCTACTAAAATCTCTTTTGAAAAAAGCAAGTATCGATGAAAATCAATTAACAAATTTTAAAATGTATGGCTCAGCAAGAAAGCTTTATAATTTTAATATAGATAATGTATCGGAGTATTAATGTCTGAAAAATTTAAAACCGTTCCAAGAAAATCATGGACCTTTAATGATTACACAAACTCAGAAATAAGAAGAGCAGCAGAAACTGGAATTTATGACATACGAGGAGGTGGTTCAAAAAAAAGACTTCCCCATTTTGACGATTTATTATTTTTAGGAGCGTCTATGTCTAGATATCCACTTGAAGGTTATAGAGAGAAATGTTCAACAAATGTTACTTTAGGGACTAGACATGCAAAAAATCCATTAGAGCTTGATATCCCTATAACGATCGCAGGTATGAGCTTTGGAGCTTTATCTGGTCCTGCAAAAGAAGCACTTGGTAGAGGCGCTAGTATTTCAGGTACCTCAACTACGACAGGTGATGGGGGGATGACCCCAGAAGAAAGAGGACAATCTAAACATTTAGTTTACCAATTACTTCCCTCAAGATATGGAATGAATCCAGAAGATTTAAGAAAAGCAGATGCTATAGAGGTAGTTATTGGACAAGGTGCAAAACCTGGTGGTGGAGGAATGTTACTTGGTCAAAAAATTAGTGATCGGGTTGCTGAAATGCGTACCCTTCCAAAGGGAATTGATCAAAGATCCGCATGCCGTCACCCAGATTGGACAGGCCCTGATGATTTAGAAATTAAAATTCTTGAGATAAGAGAAATTACTGGTTGGAAGGTTCCTATTTTTGTTAAACTTGCAGGAGCTAGACCATACTATGATACAGCTCTTGCTGTAAAAGCTGGAGCAGATGTTGTTGTTCTAGATGGAATGCAGGGTGGAACTGCTGCAACACAAGAAGTTTTCATTGAAAATGTTGGTCAACCCACTTTAGCATGTATTAGGCCTGCTGTTGATGCACTTTTAGATTTAGATATGCATAGAAAAGTTCAGTTAATAGTATCAGGTGGCATTAGAAATGGCGCAGATGTTGCGAAGGCTATGGCCCTAGGCGCTGATGCTGTTTCAATTGGTTCATCTGCTTTAATAGCACTTGGAGATAATGATCCAAAATGGGAGAGTGACTACAAAAAATTAGGTACAACTGCTGGTGCTTATGATGACTGGCACGAAGGAAAAGACCCTTCTGGAATTAATACCCAAGATCCTAAATTAATGAAAAGACTAGACCCTGTTAAAGCGGGTAAACGCCTATCAAATTATTTAAAGGTAATGACACTAGAAGCCCAAACAATTGCAAGAGCCTGTGGTAAAAACAGCTTACATAATTTAGAACCAGAGGACTTGTGCGCATTAACTGTTGAGGCTGCCGCAATGGCTAGAGTACCATTGGCAGGTACCGGATGGATCCCAGGATCAAAGTTTTAAAGAATTTATTTAATTAAAAAATTCACTAAATGCAGATTTTATATAGCTAGCTATAGAAAATAAAACTACCGAATATTCAGAATTGAGTTGTGCTGTTGCAACTGTAGTGTTATTTTATTGTTTCATAATTTGAAACAAGGAGGAACTTTAAATGGGGCAGGATTTAAAGTACATTAATAAGTCTCTAGAAAAATCATTTAAAATTTTAGAGATACTCTCTAAATCAATTTTTCCTCTTAAAGCTTCAAATATCTCTCGCAAAGCAACTCTTTCAAGAACAACAACTTTTAGATTATTATCTGTTCTCAGTGATCTTGGGTATATTCATAAAAATCTCAGTTCGAACACCTATACAATGGGACACAAGGCGTTTCAATTTGGTGAAACTTCTGATTATCTTCAGTCAATTTCAGAAACATCAAGAGAGATTTTAAAAGATATATCAAGTCAAACAAATTTGATTACATACTTAGCCATGTTAGAGGGATCTCAAATTGTTCACTCTGATAAAATTTCAAATAATACTGATGACGCAACAATAAGAACTTTCAGAATGAGGTTAGACGCACATTGTTGTGCTCTAGGAAAAGTAATGCTTGCATATAGACCTGAAAACGAAATTTCTACAATCTATAGAAGTTATAATTTTTACCCTCATACAAATAATACAATAATCAATTTAAATGATTTAAGAAAACAACTAACAAAGATTAGAGGCAGTGGTTATGCCTTAAATCATGGTGAGGCTTTTGAAAATTCCTATGGTATTGGTGTAGCAATCTTAGATAAAGATAAAAGATCCTTTGCTGGAATCGCGTTATCTGGAAGTAAAAATATCCTTAATCCAAAAACGATGGATAATTACATTAATTTGTTGCAAGACGCTTCTATAAAAATTTCTAGATTAATTGTTGATAATTAAGCCTTTTCTTATGAAATTTTGTTTCATAATTTGAAACAAAATGTGTTTTTTTTGCTATCTAAATTCAAAATACAATTAATCTTGGAGGATTAAATTAAAATGAGTCTACCGTCTAAATGTGAATATTTAATAATCGGTGCTGGAATACACGGCTTAAGTACAGCTTGGCATTTATGTAAAAAGTTATCTAGTAAAGGACAATTAAAAGAAAATTCAGTAGTTGTTATTGAAAAAACAAAGGTTGCAAATGGTGCGAGTGGTGTAGCATGTGGAATTGTAAGAAATAACTACTATCAACCTGCCATGAGAAGTTTAATGGCTCACTCTGTAGATGTATGGAATGAAAACGCTGAAGCTTTAACATATAAACCTGTGGGTTACATGCAAATCAACTCACAATTAATGCAAGAGGGAATGTCTGAAGTTTATCAACAACAAAAAGAAATTGGTTTTGACTCAGAATTTATCGAAGGTGCAAGCGATTGTGAAAAATATATGAAGGACATGCTCCCAGATTGGCAAGCTCAAGGAATAACATCTGTCCTTCATGAAAAAAAGACTGGTTATGGTGCTAACAGAGGAGCTATAGAGGGTTTTCATAAATTAGCAGTTTCATCTGGCGCCAAAGTCATTGAAGGTGTCGAAGCAAATAATTTAATTTCTTCAAATGGTAGTGGTGCTGTAACAGCAGTAGAAACATCTGAGGGAACTATTGAATGCACCCAATTAGTAGTAGCTGCTGGACCTTGGGTTAGAAAATTTTGGGAAATTTTGGAGTTACCAAGTTCAGTTAAAATTAAAAAACCTGACGGAACTTTCACTGATGAAATACCAATGTGGTCTTACATGGCTTTAGAAGAAGGCGAGCTTGAAGTTGATCCACGAAGTTATAAAACAGCTAATGGAACTGAGTATCCTGTTATTCATGTCGACACTGAGTCAACCCTTTTTTCCAACAAGACAGGTGACGTCATTCACGAAAATGTAATGTGGGGTTTTTATTACAAACCAGACGTTTACAGAAATGGTATTCAAGGGGGTTCATCTCCATACGATGTTACTAAACCTGTAAATGATATTAAACTAGATCCTTACGGGCACGATTCTCTTGAGTTTCAACCAAGAGCGTCTTTTGAGGATAAATGGACTTCTGCTCTGGCTTTTTGTCAGAAGCAATTTGATGGGTGTCACAGTAAGTATAAAAAGCAAAATGCTGGCGGTATAGGATGTGTGACTCCTGACCGTTTTCCTGTATTCGACCAATACAGAGAAAATGTGTATATTATAGCAGACGCAAACCATGGATATAAAATGGCCGGAGTTGGTGATTTAGTATCTGATGAATTGCTTGGAGGAAAGTCTGAAATTCTAGAACCTTTCAGATTTTCTCGATATGAAGAAGGGAAGTTACATCCGGTTTCAAAGAGCCC
>OZSS01000973.1_pt1 | contig 13657 bp, 14 predicted proteins | sample 1779911 | NCBI WGS metagenome assembly OZSS01 (sample SAMEA2603589, study PRJEB24840) | metagenome | biome: Water; feature: Photic zone; material: Seawater sample | place: Mediterranean Sea | collected 2013-11-12 | depth 10 m | reverse complement strand
ACTTACAATATTGGCCATAGAATAGTCTTCCATTTGAAATGTGGCGGTAGCTGCTTCAACAGAGACAATAGCAGCTCGTTTATTAGGATTAGATTTTAAAAAGTTTTTTTGCATAAATAATTCCTGAAATTCCTGCTACACATCCCATTTCTGTTACCGGTAGCCTCACAATATCCTGTCTCATTTGCAAACTATTAATTAAATACGCATCTACCGAAGGAATCATAATTCCTGTACAACTCACTGTCACAATATAATCAATATCTGTCGTCTGTAATCTCGCTTTTTTTAGGGATTTTAATAATGATTGTTCTGCAAGTTTTGTTACTTCTTTAATATAAATATTGTTTTTTTCTTCAAAGGATGTATTTAAAAAAACTTCTTCTGCGTCCATAATAGAGTAACGTTTATCTACTCCAGCTCCTTCAAAAATTTTTAAAACTTTTCTTTGAAACCTGCTTTCCTGATCTTGCATCCATTGTTTAACATATGGTATGATCTCTTTTGTTTCTTTGACATACTTTGGCAGTTTTTTTGCTACCGACATTATTTTTACACTCATGATATTTCGAATACAAAGAATAGTTTTAGTTAATAATATCTTTTTTTAAGATCCACAAATATCGAAAAGCCCATTTCCATTGGATTGAAAAATGAACTTTTATTTCTTTTGCAATATTTTCCAAATCTTTTCTTTTAAAAGCTCTCAAAACAGATGTTAATCCATCTTGTTTGACCATTTTATTTTTTATAAAAACTCCTATTAATTTAAAAAGATAATAGGCTACTTTATGTCTATGTAAATCATTGACAACAACACCAATTGTTGCTTTATTAGTAATTGTTTTTAGAAATGATATAAGTTCTGCATTTTTAAAATGATGTAAAAAAAGGGTACACAAAACAACATCATATGATTGTTTTTTGAAATCTTCCGACAGTACATCAATCGTTTTAAAATAAATTTCTGTATAATCTTTTGATAATTCCTTTGCATACTCTATCGCTGTTGAATTTGCATCAATTCCTATTAGTTTAAAAGAATAGTTGTTTTTTCTCCCAAACTTCGCAACATCTCTTAAGATATCACCATTACCACATCCTAAATCTACAATTGTAATTATCTTATTTTTTGTTTGATTTTCAAGTAATTTCTTAAGGCCCATGATTGTTACTGAATTACCACCTAAAAATCTATTAATGACCTCAAGCTTGTCAAGTGTGTCTCTAAAAATAGTTCCTCCAAGTGAAAAATCATCCATGATTTCCATTTCTGAGGATCGTTGAGAGGTGTCAATTAAAAAACTCATATTGGTTTGATGTATTTTCCGTGAGTATATTGTATTATTTTAGGTAATAAAAAAGGGATTATTTTTAAAATTGAATAAGCAACTTGAGAAACAGTTTGACTTCTAAACAACCTTGCTATAAAGTGTCCAGTCTTTAATCGTGTTTTAAATTCTTTATTCCAATCCTTAAAATATTTTTTTTCAAAACTTTCTCTTGTTTTTATTTCTCCATTTAAAAATTGAAGTATTCGAATACTTGCTAATCTTGCGCTAGTAATGGCCATTCCCATTCCATTTCCACATAATGGATGAATCATACCTGCAGTATCTCCACACATGATGATATGATTCTCTACGGGTTTTTTAGTTTCAAAAGAAATTTGACTTATTGTTAGTGGTTTTTCAAAAACAGAGTTAGATTCCTCAAATATTTTTTTTAAGTATTTATTCTTGAAGACTACTTGTTGCTGAAAATTTGTAATATTTTTATGTTTTTTAAATAAGTCATATTCTGTAATATAACATAAGTTAATCAAATTGTTTTCTACTTTTGAAACTCCGCAATACCCCCCTTTAAAATTATGTAGAGCTATGAGGTCTTCTGGAAAATCTCCTTTAACATGCATTTTAACAGCTAGATAAGGTGATTTTCTTTTAATAAAGTCTCTATTCATCTTAAAGTCTAATAATGACCTTTTTCCAAAAGCGCCAATGGTAATTTTACTTTGAAAATATTTTGAGTCTTTAGTCTGAACTGTAAAAACCCCTTTTTTAAAAACTACAGAGTTAACGGCATCTTTTAAAACCTCAACTCCGTTAGTTTGTGCCTTTTTCATTAACAAGATATCCAAAAAATATCGACTCATCCCAAAACCACCTAAAGGTAATTCTCCTTTAATTAGATTACCTTTTGTAGTACTAACTTGCACTTTATTAATTTTTTTAGCCCCTTCTTTTATTGGATCAATCCCTAAAGAGTTTAAATATGGAAGTACTTCATTAGAAATATATTCTCCACATACTTTGTGTTTTGGATATGAGTTTTTTTCAATAAGTAAAACACTATATTTAAATTTTGATAAATGGATGGCGTTTGTCAGCCCTGCTAATCCACCGCCAATTATAATTACATCAAAAGTCGTTGTATTTTTCAAATTTTTTTTTAAAAGTGTGGTTTAATGTTTAAACTCTTTTTTAAGCTCTTCATAAAAACCAGCGTATGCAATAGAATACCTTGGAAGAAGCCATACCCACCAAATAAATAAAGTAAAAACTCCAGCAATAAAGTATAAAATGGCTTCCAAGTTAAGCATAAAAAGCTGCCATTTATTATTTCTCATCATTTTTTCACTTAAGTTAAAAGCTTCAATAACACCAATATCGGGATCATCTGCAAGTATGAAAAAAACCTGAGAGTACATTAGTGCTAAAATAATACCGGGTATAATTAAAAGTATAAACCCAAGAAAAACAGCGATTGAGAGAATTAGTATAAAAAGAATAGGCTTTATTCCATTAAAACGACTAAAAATTGTTGTAAAATCCCCCTCACCTTTATTATAGACATCGAGACAAAAAACAGCAATACCTAGTTGAATATATCCTGATAGACAAACCACTATAATATTTAAAATTGGATTTTGTGGAGCAGGAGATGCAATTATTTGTGGCAAAATAGAAGCTAAAATTAGGCACAAGAATACTTGTACATAACTATCTTTTAAAATTGGCTTTGTATTTTCAACTAAATCTCGATTTGTTATCATAAATTAATTTTTAAGATGGCTTTATGTTTGTTAACATATAATCAAAAAAAATCGATTTAAGAAAATTAACTAACTCCTCATCTTTAATTACCACATTATCCTTAAAAACACCAAAATCAATATCGTTTTCAAAATAAGTAACTACCATTTCATATTCACTTATTGAAGAATCATGCTCTATTTTGGTTTTTTTGTAAAGCATGGTATTTCCATTAAGCTCTTTTTGTCTTTGATCTTTTTCTGTTTCAATAATATTATATCTCATTTTTTTTTAAACAACTTAATATAGATCCAATATATTATTAAAAATAAGTAGCCAATAATAAAATAATATCTCAATGTATAAATTTAAAAAAAAATAAAATTAAGGTTATTAAATTTTAAATAGCTTTTTGTCACCGTATTTAGCTATAACCTTTAGTTATAATGTTTAAGTAAAAAATATTAATAAGTTTCTTAAGTTATTATGCCATTATTTAAAAAGTTTTTAATTTAAGGGGCTAAACTCACTACTATGGAACATATACAAAAAAATGGCTCTTCTGTCAATACCATGTCAAACGGCAAGTGCCCATTTATTCATGGGAGCTCAACATCTCCAAACACATCGCCACTAAAATGGTGGCCAAAAAGACTTAATTTGGATATTCTTCATCAGCATGATGAGAAAACAAATCCATATTCTAAAGATTTTGATTACAGAGAAGAGGTTAAAAAATTAGACTTTGAGGCTCTTGAAAATGATATGCATGAACTAATGACCACACCACAATCATGGTGGCCAGCTGATTGGGGTCATTATGGAGGTTTAATGATTAGGATGGCTTGGCATGCTGCTGGGACATACAGAGTTGCAGACGGAAGGGGTGGTGCAGGAACAGGAAACTTAAGGTTTGCGCCTTTAAACTCTTGGCCTGATAATGGAAATCTTGACAAAGCAAGGAGGTTAATGTGGCCTATTAAGAAGAAATATGGTAATAAAATAAGCTGGGCAGATTTATTTATTCTTGCTGGAAACATAGCTTATGAAAGCATGGGTCTAAAAACATTTGGTTTTTCATATGGAAGACCAGATATATGGCAACCAGAAATTGATATATATTGGGGCCCTGAGGATCAAATTATGGCTCCAAGTGAAAACAGGTATGAAGATTTAGAAGATCCTTCGACCCTTGAAACTCCGTTAGGTGCTACTCATATGGGGTTGATATATGTTAATCCTGAAGGTGTGAACGGGAAGCCTGATCCAATGAAAACCGCACTTCAAGTAAGGGAAACATTTGCTAGAATGGCCATGAATGATGAGGAGACTGCAGCTCTTACAGCAGGAGGCCATACTGTTGGTAAAGCCCATGGTAACGGTGATGAATCAAAGCTGGGTAAGGAGCCTGAAGCGGCAAATATTGAGGATCAAGGATTTGGGTGGATAAATCCGACTCTAAGGGAGAAAGGTGTAGTAACAAGTGGACTTGAAGGTGCATGGACTACCAATCCAACTAAATGGGATAACGGTTATTTTGACATGCTTTTTAATCATGATTGGGAACTGAAAAAAAGTCCAGCAGGAGCTTGGCAATGGGAACCAGTAGACATCTTGGAGGAAGACAAACCTGTTGATGCTACAAACCCATCCATTAGAAAGAATCCAATAATGACTGACGCAGATATGGCCATGAAAATGGATCCAATTTATAATGAAATATGTACTAAGTTTAAAGATGATCAAGAGTACTTCTCTAATACATTTGCTAGAGCTTGGTTTAAGCTAACACACAGAGATATGGGGCCAAAAACAAGATATATTGGGCCTAATTTTCCTAAGGAAGATTTGATTTGGCAAGATCCAGTTCCTGCAGGAAACAAAGACTATAATGAGGAGGATGTTAAGACACAGGTTTCTAACTCTGGATTGTCTATCTCAGACCGTGTGGCGATTGCGTGGGACAGTGCAAAAACTTTCAGATGCTCTGATCTAAGAGGAGGAGCTAATGGTGCAAGAATTTCTCTTTCACCTCAGAAGGATTGGTATGCAAATGAACCTGAAAGACTTGCAAAGACACTTGAAGTTTTAAGAAAAATTTCTTCAGAAACAGGAGCTAGTCTTGCTGATACAATTATTATAGCTGGTAACCTTGCAGTTGAAGAGGCTGCAGAAGCGGCTGGTAATAGCTTGTCAATTCAATTTAAAAAAGGGAGAGGAGATGCATCTCAGGAGATGACTGATGAAAATTCTTTCTCAAATCTAGAGCCTGCAGCAGACGGGTTTAGAAATTGGTTTGGAGGAAAATCTAAATCAAGTCCGGAAGAGTTAATGGTTGATCAGGCTCAACTACTTGGTTTAACAGCGCCTGAAATGACAGTGCTTGTTGGAGGTATGAGAGTGCTGGGTGCAAATCACATCGGAAATAAAGCTGGTGTTTTTTCAGACAACGAAGGAGTTTTATCTAATGACTTTTTTGTCAACCTTACTGACATGAATAATACTTGGACCGTAGTAGGAGAGAATAATTATGAATTGAGAGATAGACAGTCCGGAGGTCTAAAATGGACTGCTTCATCTGTTGATTTAGTTTTTGGCTCGAATTCAATTTTAAGATCCTATGCAGAGCTTTATGCTCAGGATGACAACAAAGAAAAATTCATTAATGATTTTGCACAAGCATGGTCAAAAGTGATGAATGCAGATCTTTTTTAAACTACTACATGATATAATTTCTATATTTAACAACTATAAAAAATCCATATGAAAAAAGATGTTTTTAAACTAATACTTTCAACTTTTTTATTTTCTTCTATTTATTTAAACTCACAGGAGTTTACTGTGACTTCAAACCTTGAAAATTTAAAGATAGAAGTGGGCGAGATTTTTGAGCCTATCACAAACATTTTAGACAAGGATGGAAATAAAGTAGAATGTCCAAATATATTTTATTACAATAAAAATGGAGCACTAAACTGGGATGACGGAATTAGTTTTAATAGAAGAAGAGGAACTATTAAGGGAGAAGTTCCAGGTAAGCATAAAGTAATTGCACTTTGTCTTGGACTTTCTGAAGGAAGAGTTAGCAGAGACTTTGATGTAATTGTTAACTTCGCTAAGCCTAAAGAGTTACAAGTTAATCTAAGCAGAGAAACTGTATATACAGGCTCATATGTGCCTCTTCAATATAAAATAGTTGATGCTTATGGCTTTACGAGATTTGATGCTAATATTCAGATAAGCTCAGAAAATAATCTTGTTGAAATAGATAACCTTAACAATGTCAAAGCGTTAAAACCAGGTAACGCAAAACTTAAAATTGAACTTGATGGAGTTTCAACATCTTTAAGTTTTAAAATTAAAGAAACACCAATTTCTAAACTTTCAATTAATGCTAATCTTGATGTAGCTAGAACAGGGGATGTAGTAAAGTTTTCTACAACAGCATATGATAAAAAAGGAAGCATAGTTATAGATGCTCCTATAACTTATTCTTTTTCTGGCGAGTCTTTTGACAAAAGCACAACTGCAGCAGGATTGATAAAGGATGATGGCAGGTTTGTTGCCGAAACAGCAGGTAAGTATTTAATTACAGTTACAGCAGGCGAAAAGTCAATTTCAAAGCCATTAGTTGTTTATGATAGAGGCATCAAAAGAGAAGTAGTTACCGTTGGATCAGGAACAGTTGAGGACAAGCATACCTCAGACTTTTGGGTTTTTGAGGGTCAAGATGGAAATGACTATGCAGTTTCTGGAACCTGGGGCGCAGATGGTACGACATATTTTTGGGACGTTACAGACCCTAGTAATTTGAAAAAAATTGATAGTGTCCAAGTTGATGCTAGAACTGTCAATGATGTTAAAGTTTCAGCAGATGGAAAAATATCTATTATAAGTAGAGAGGGTGCATCCAATAGGAGAAATGGGATTGTAATTCTTGATACCACTGATCCATATAATGTAAAAATTATATCAGAATATACAACAAATTTAACTGGAGGTGTTCACAATTTATTTATATATGAGGACCATGTTTATGCTCTTAGTAACGGGGAAAGGTTTTATGTTATAAATATTGAGGATCCAAGAAGCCCATTTGAAGTTGGTATGTTTGAAATAGGTGAAAAAGGGCAAGCAATACACGATGTGTGGATTGAGGATGGGATTGCATACTCTTCTAACTGGAAGCACGGTGTATATATGATTGATGTGGGAAATGGAGTTGCAGGTGGTTCACCATCAAACCCTGTAGCAATGGCAAATTATAGTTATGAATCAGGAGCTCATCATGCAACATTCCCTTTTAAAAGCAAATCAACTGATAAGTTTTATACAATTTTAGGTGATGAAATATTTCCTCAAGGAATTGATGTATATACCACTAATGAGACGGCAGGATTTCTTCATTTTGTTGACTTTACAGATATAAACAATCCAGTTGAAGTAGCACGATATGAACTTCCTGGCCATGGTTCTCATAACTACTGGATCGAGGACGATATACTGTATGTTGCTATGTATACAGGAGGGGTGAGAATTGTGGATATAAGCGGAGAATTGATGGGAGACCTTTTTAGACAGGGACGAGAAATCGGCCACATTAACACTGCAAATCCAAATGGATACATTCCTAATGCAGCTATGTCTTGGGGTGCGCAGCTTTATAAAGGTCATGTCTTTTATTCAGATCACAATGGAGGAATAGGGTCTTCAAAAGTATTACCAACGCAGCCTGATAATTCAAAAATCAATGAATATTTAGATAGACCAAGACTAATAGATTAGATTATGCAAAGACTATATTTATTTTTATCATTTTTAATTTTTCATACAGTCTTTTCACAGGATTATTATGTTTATGTTGCAGCTGAATCAGATGACCAAGTATCAGTACTAAAATTTGATGGTATAGAAATTATAGAAACAGATAGAATATCAGTTGGGATAATGCCAACAGAAAATGAGGGTCCACATGGAATAACTATTGATCCTAGTGGTAAATATTGGTACTTGACACTTGCGCATGGAAGTCCAAATGGATCAGTCGTTAAATATTCTACTGAAAATAATGAACCCTTATCGAAGGTTGAGTTAGGCCTTTTTCCTGCTACCATGCAAATATCAAAAAAAACAGGACTTCTTTATGTGGTTAATTTTAATTTACATGGCCTAATGAAAACAAGCACAGTATCGGTTGTTGACCCAGAGTATATGGTTGAGATAACAAAAATTAAGACAGGTATTATGCCGCATGGATCAAGATTGTCTCCGGATGGAAATTTTCACTACTCAGTCGCTATGATGTCCGGAGAGTTGTTTGAAATAGATGCAATTGATTTGAGTGTCAAGCGTATTCTAAGCCTTGATAACCATAAAGAGCATAGAAATGCAATGTATCATTCGAAAGTTAAACCAACATGGGTTACTCCGTCTCCTTCGGGTAAAGAATTGTATATAGCTGGTAATGGTTCAAACAAAGTCTTAATTATTGATGTTGACGAATGGAAAGTAAAAAAAACAATTGAAACTGGGAAAGGTCCATATAATATAGCCGCTACTACTGATGGAAGACACATCATAACTACTTTAAAAAATGAAGGGGCGGTTTCTATCTGGTCCCTAGATAAAGGCCAACAAATTTCCAAGATCAAAACGTCAACAAACATTCCACATGGAGTAGTAATCTCACCGGATAACAAATATGCTTTTGTTTCTGTTGAAGGTGTAGGAGGTGAGGCAGGTAAAGTTGATGTCATCAGTATAGAAGAACTTGAATTAGTTGATTCTGCTGAGGTTGGAAAACAAGCGGGTGGAATTGCTTTTTGGAAAATTGCAGATTAGTTTAAACTATGTTAAATTCAGAAATAACCAGAGAATATTTTCCTTCTTTGAATAGGTTTAATACTTCTAATCAACAAATCATATACTTAGATGGCCCCGGAGGAACCCAAGTTCCTATTCAAGTAATTGAGGCAATTTCTCAATACTATCTTAGGTCAAACGCCAACACTCATGGAGAATTTGTTACTAGCAAAGAGACGGATTTAATTATGAATGATCTCCGAGTTAAAGTTGCCACCATGCTGGGTGCAAAAAGCCCTAACTCAATTTCAATTGGTCAAAATATGACAACATTAAACTATAGTTTAGCAAGGGCATTATCAAAAAAATTTAATGAAGGGGATGAGGTAATAGTTACTGAGCTAGATCATGAAGCAAACAGAGGACCATGGATGATATTGAAAGAAGTTGGTGTTAAAATTATTGAAGTTAAGTTAAAGCAAAATGGAACGTTGGACTATTCTGATTTTAAAAATAAAATAAACGAGAAAACAGTAATGGTTTGTATGGGAATGTCTTCAAATGCATTAGGAACGTTAAATAATTTTATAAAGGTTAAAGAATATTTAAAAGGGCGAGAGTGTTATTTCTTATTAGATGCTGTTCATTATGCTCCTCACTTTTCAATCGATGTAGAAAAGTTAGGTTGTGACTTTATGTTGTGTTCAGCTTATAAGTTTTACGGCCCGCATATAAGTTTTCTTTATTCAAGGCCTGGTGTTTTACAAAGCCTTGAGCCAGATAGACTTATAGTTCAAGACCAGAACGCCCCCTACATAATTGAGACAGGCACATTAAACCACGCATCATGCGCAGGTGTATCAGCCGCCATAGATTTCATTTCAACACTTGGAAAAGGTGAATCATATAGAGAAAAATTGGAAAGTGCATATGCACACATTAGTGATCATGAGTTTAATCTTGCAAAATATCTTTATGAATCACTAGATGGGTTTGACAACACAACTGTTATTGGCCCGGATTTTTCTAGTAGAGAAAGAACGCCGACAGTTTCATTTGTTCATTCTAAATATTCTCCTCAAGAGGTTTGCGCATCCTTAGCTAAGCATAACATATGTGCTTGGGACGGTCATTTCTATGCCATTAAGGCAATTCAACAGTTAGGTCTAGAAAATAGGGGGGGCGTTACTAGGCTGGGTATTTCTTTATATAACACAAAAAATGAAATAGACACTGTAGTTGAGACTATTAAAGCTCTATAGTTTTATTTTTTTAATTTTTCAAAAAACCAGTTTTGAAAAACTTGTTGAGTTATATCTGAAGCTAGATTTAGATCCTGAATATTCAAAAATTTAATATTTGCTTGACTGTCTATCTTGTTTAATAAGCTAATTAGTTGGTTAGGTGAAAGCTCTCTAGTCTTTTTTATTTCAATTAGTTTACTAATGGGCGACTCTATAAAATTATTTTTCTTGATTAATAAGTGCCAACAAAGACTAAAAGGCATGTATTGTCTGCTATCCCTAAACTTATATCTTATCTGGTCTACAAGCTTTTTAGGATTTTTATCATAAAAATCTTTAATTACTGATTTTATTTGGGGTCTTCCACAATGATAAGACTTAAAATACCTATTTTGAAAGCCCACAATATTTGCAGCTTTTGATTGAGCAGCGTTAAAGCTTGGCCTAATTTTCAATAAGTTTTTTATTTTCTCTAACATAGTTTTAACTGGCTGCCGATTATATGTTTTAGCCCAAATTCCAGTTAAGACTGCTTTTTTATCTAAAAACCAATCTTCTGGATTTGTCTCTTTAATGAGAAACATATCATCATTAAAATAGATGAACTTTTCAGATAGATCTTTAATCTTGAAAAGTAAAGCATCTATTGATCTAATATTAAATGTTGGAAGAAACTCTATGTTATGGCGAAATATTTCTTCATGATCAACAATTTCAACCTTTTCTTTGGAAACAATATGCTTAATGTTGTCTAAATTTGGAGACTGTTTGTCGGTTACAATAAAGATTTTTCTTATGAATGGAGCGTATTTAACAATAGATGCCACACATAGATTAATTTCATTTGCTTGAATATAACGCCTCTTTAATTGGTTGTCGTCAGCAAGATATTCTTTAAGCTTTTTTTGATAGTTTGGTTCTGAACCATCCACCCATGTTATAACAGCATCAATTTTTTCCATTTAAACAAAATAAAAAAGCTTATTAATAGGGGTTTTTAAAGACTCGGCAATCCTAATAGCTATATCTAGTCCAGGTATAAACTTGTTTTTTTCTATTGATATGATAGTTTGCCTGCTAACCCCCGTCATTAAGGCTAAATCTTCTTGTGTTAAATTTGCGCCTTTTCTATAATCTTTAACTCTATTTATAAGCATATGTAAAATAAACTTTACAAATATAATAAATATTTTGTAAAATAAACTTTACATTGTTTACCTTTTTTCTAATTTGTAAAGTATGCTTTACATCTTAAATGTATAGTTTGCTTTACATTATAGTAAAAGATGTTAAAGAATAATTAAAACTTTTGTAAAAATATTCTTCAAACGTTGATTTTCCTAGTTTTGCTAAAATTTAATACATGAAAAAATTAATCGCTTTGTTAGTCTTTGTCTCACTGGTTTCATGTAACGTGAATTCAAATAAAACAGTAGAGACCAATGACGCAACAATTACCGCAGCTGACTCAACTTATAATATCAATCTAGATGAAAGTAGCCTTGTATGGACTGGACGCGAGGTTTCAACAAGTTCACATTATGGTACTATCAACTTTAAATCCGGACAGTTTGAGATTGCAGATGGTCTAATTTCTCAGGGGGAGTTTTTTGTTGACATGACATCTATTAACGTTCAAGATTTAACAGGTGGAAGTAAAGAAAGGTTAGAAGGTCATTTAAGATCAGATGATTTTTTTTCAGTTGAATCCTTTCCTTCAGCCCATCTTTATATTTCTAGTTCTGAACTAATATCAGATGGAAAATGGATGGTAAATGGTTTTTTAACTATAAAAGACATTTCACATCCTGTTTTATTTGAAATGGCAAATACTCAAGATGGATGGACTGCTAAACTTGTTTTTGACAGGTCCAAGTACAATGTAAAATTTAGATCAGGAACATTTTTTGAAAATCTTGGTGACAAGCTTATTTACGATGACATTGAATTAGAAATTAATTTAAAAACTTCATAATATGAATAATAATAAACCTAGATGTGGATGTGGATACACGCAAGACCCAGAGGGATTTTGTGATGGTTCTCATAGTAACCAATAATGAATAAGTTACTTGCATTTGGGGCCTCTTCCTCAAAAAATTCAAGGAATAAAAAACTAGCCTCTTATGTTGCCAGTAGAATGGCTCCAAAAGAGGCTATTCTCATCGACTTAAATGAATTTGAAATGCCTATTTATAGTGAAGATAGAGAACAAGAGATAGGAATTCCAGAAAAAGCACATGAGTTTAAAAAATTAGTTAATGAAAGTATAGGAATAATAATTTCACTTGCTGAGCACAATGGCTCCTATACCTCAGCATTTAAAAATATATATGACTGGATTTCTGTAATTGAAAAAACAGTATGGAGTAACAAGCCTCTAATACTATTATCAACTAGTGATGGCCAAAATGCTGGAAAAACAGTACTTCAAACAGCCTTATCTCGCTTTTCTAGAGAAAGTAGAGAGGAAATTCCACATTTTTCACTTCCAAAATTTAATGAAAATTTTTCCGATACCGATGGAATTATCAATACAAAATTAATTGAAGAGTTAGATAAACAAATAAGTATATTCTCCGGTCAGGTTGATAGTTTACTTGACTCCGGTAACTACTAAAGTTCCATTCCAGTCACCATCTTTTCCGTGACACCATGATTCAATTTTTTTGAATCCAGCTTCTTCAAACATAGACTTCCATTTATTTTCAGAAAAAAGTTTCATAATTGTTACACAACAATCTTGTTTCCATGAATGTGAGGGTTTATTTTCTTCATAATGATCTATCCCCATAATTAATCTTCCGCCTTTTTTTATCCAATTAGAATAGACATGTTTAATCAAGTGGTCTGGATTCTCAAAATAATAAAATACTTCCATTGAGTGAACGATATCGACTTTATCATCAGGAGACCATTTCAGAAGGTCCTTACAATAGTATTGATTTTTTGAATCAAGTTTTTTTGCTTTTTCAATCATATGAGCTGATCCATCTATACCAATTGCTTGTTTGCATCTTGGGTCAGAGGAAATACCTCGAATAACCCAACCATTTCCACAGCCAGCATCTATAAAACTATAATTACCTATCCCTTTAGTTGAGTATTCAATCATATTTTTAACAGACGCAGAGTGGTTTCTCTCCATCCCTTCATCTTTTCCACTTAAAACCCAATTACTAAAAACTTTAATAGGAGATTCCATCTAATCTACAGTTATTAATTTATGAGTTAAACCTGAGTTACAGTGAGAAACGATATAAAGGTCTGAATTATTTAAGTCATCTATTTGCTCATAGTAGTCTTCATTAATAAGATTATTTACAAATTCAGGTATTGTATTACTATGACCAATAACAACAGTGTTTTCTCCCTCATTTAATTTTAAAAAAGTTTCACATACAATATCATCGGAAGAGTATATAAGTATTTCCAAGTTTTTAATTTCGGCAATAGGTTTAACTGTTTTTACCGTTCTTTTGTAATTCGTAGAATATATTTTAGAAATGTTTTTATCAAAAAAATACTCTTTCCAAGTTTCAGCTCTTATTAACCCTTTATTATTTAGATCAGGAT
>OZSS01000972.1_pt1 | contig 13678 bp, 15 predicted proteins | sample 1779911 | NCBI WGS metagenome assembly OZSS01 (sample SAMEA2603589, study PRJEB24840) | metagenome | biome: Water; feature: Photic zone; material: Seawater sample | place: Mediterranean Sea | collected 2013-11-12 | depth 10 m | reverse complement strand
GAATAAACTTCATCTGGCAATTTAAATGATGTCCCTTTAATTTTCCATTTTTTTTCAATCATTTCGTATCTTAGGTCAGAATAAAGATGAGTCCAAGAAACCAAGCGCCAGAAGAGATACTTTTTAGCTTGCCAGTAAAAATTTTGATAGCAATATAAGCAATAAAACCTAAAGCTATTCCATTAGCAATTGAAAAGGTTAGAGGTATCATAATTATAATTATTAAAGCTGGAAGAAGTTCAGAAGAGTCTTGCCAGTTTAGTCTTTCCATCCCGCTAAGCATTAATATCGCAACATAGACTAAAGCACCTGCGGTTGCATATGCCGGTATTATCGCAGCAACTGGTGAGAAAAATATTGCAATAATAAATAAGATGCCAACTACTACAGCAGCTAATCCTGTTCGACCTCCTGCCTCAATACCTGCAGAACTTTCAACATAGCTTGTTACCGGTGAACATCCAAAAAACGCGCCAAAAACACTTGAACTGCTATCGGCCTTAAGAGCTTTATCAAGATTTTTAATATCACCTTTTTCATCGACTAAATTTGCTCTAGTTGCAACCCCTAAGAGTGTTCCAGCAGTATCAAATAAATTAACGAATAAAAAAGACATAATGACACTTATCATCGCAAGATCCAATGCACCCATAATGTCTAATTTCATTAACGTTGGAGCAAGCGATGGAGGCATAGAAACAACACCATTAAAATTGACTATTCCTAGAAATATACCAATTATAGTTATTCCAAGAACTCCTATGATAATAGCTCCTGGAATTTTTCTTACAGATAAAATTGTTATTGATAAAAAACCTAAGGCAGCAAGAAGAGTTTCTATTTTAGAAAAATCTCCTAAGCTTAATAAAGTTGCATCATTTGAAATTATAATCCCACCACTTTTTAAGCCTATAAAGCCAATAAATAAACCAACACCTGAACCCATAGCTATTCTGAGGTTCAATGGAATACTGTCCAACATCCACCTTCTTAAGGGAGTAACACTCATAATTACAAACAAGATTCCAGCCAAAAAAACTGCTCCAAGTGCAATTTCCCATGCATAGCCCATTTCGTTAACAACGGTATATGTAAAAAATGCATTAAGCCCCATACCTGGAGCAAGACCAACAGGCCAGTTTGCATAAAGACCCATAGCAATGCAGGCTATAGCTGCGGCTAGGCATGTTCCAACAAAGCTTGCTCCTTGATCCATTCCACTTGCAGCCATCATTTGAGGATTAACAAATATTATGTATGCCATTGTTATGAAGGTTGTGAAACCTGCTAAAAGCTCTTTTTTAACAGTGGTGTTGTTTAATTTTAAATCGAATGTTTTTTCTAATATTGCTAACATATCTTTTGTTTCCAAACGACAAGTTTATTATTCAAATATTATCTTTACAAGTTGGCACAGTTTTTGCATAAATTGTATATAATATATATTTAACTTTTCCGAGGGGATTCTAGATGAAATTATCAAATTACATAAAAAAATCTTTTTTATTTCTATCATTTTTTGCATTTTTTAATATTACTGCTCAAGAAGCGGTAATTGAGGAAGTGATCGTGACAGCTGAAAAAAGAAGTGAGAGTCTCCAGGATGTTTCTAAGGCTGTTACTGCGTTAAGTAGTGAAGAAATAGAGAGAAAAAATATTGTTGATTTTGTTGGCCTAAGCGCTATAGCACCAGGAGTTACAGTTGCTAAAAACGAAGGTTATAAAACTATTATATCAATTCGTGGCGTAGGAGATGAAACTAACCAGAACGCTATCGCAGCACCATCAGTTGCCTTACACATGGATGGTATTTTTATTGCATCTAAATTTTCTTTAAGAACAGATTTTATAGATTTAGATAGAATTGAAGTTTTAAGAGGACCGCAAGGAACTTTATTTGGACAAAATTCAACAGGAGGGACAGTAAATGTTATTAACACTGCTCCTACTTTTGAGGATTTGTCTGGCAAAGTAGATCTTACATTGGGTGATTATGATTTAGTAAAATTACGTGGCGGAGTGAATGTGCCAATATCTGACACAGTTGCTACTCGTTTTTCATGGGTTACAACAGATCATGAAGGCTTTACTGAAAATTTAGTCAATGGACAAGATTTAGATGATACTAACCATTCAACTTTTAGAACTGACTGGCTTTTTGATATCAGTGATAATTCTAGCTTAAGATTATTCGCTCAATTTTTTGAAGCTGATAATAATGGTGCGGCTATGAAAGGTTTAGATGACCCCACATTAAATCCAAGAAAATTAAAACAAGACTCAGCTTCTGTTTATGAGCTTACATCAGAAATTATTGCTGGAATATTTAACACTGATTTAGGTTTTGCTAACCTCAAAATTTTAACAAGCATACAAGAAGACGATATTTATGTTAGTAGAGACAATGACAGACATAATTACGGTGATGTTCATTCCAGTGGTCCAATGGAGGGATTTCCATACAATAGAGCAGAATATAGACCAGAAACCTCTTTGGTTGAAACGTCAACCTTTGAAATAAATTTAATCTCAAATGAGCCTTTATTTGGAAATACTGATTGGATTCTTGGAGCTTTTTATTTTGATCATGAAATAGAAAATCACATATATGAAGTAAAAGATGTTAACAATAATAAACAGGCTGCTTTAATGGATGGTCAGTTTACTCCCTATGTTCATGCTCCAATATGTGCAACAAGTCCTTTTGAAGGGATATGTTTTGCTGCTTACGATGCTGAAATTGGATTTGTTTCTGAAGCCTATCCATCTAGAGAATCTCAGTCACTCTATGGGCAAGCTACTGTAAACATTGATGATGCTAATAGAGCTATTTTTGGATTTAGATACACTGAAGATGAATTTTCAAGTAATGTAACAAACTTTTTTGGACTTCAACAATATCTTATACAAGACGAACTTGACGAAACAACAGGAAGAATTGCTTACGAACGAGATCTTGATGAAGATACAATGGTTTATGTTTCATATACAAAAGGATTTAAACCAGGTGGAAGCAATTTAACCTTTGGATGGCCAGTTGACGACGAACGAGAATTTGGAGCACTACCCGCACCACAATTAGTATTCCCATTCTTTCAAAGTGAAATGATCGACGCTTTTGAAGTTGGATTAAAAACAGATTTTCTGGAGGGAAGAATGAGAGCTAATATTTCCGCATTCGCATACGATTACGAAAATCTCCAATTTCAGTCAACTGATCCAGATGTTTACAGAGGCGGTGTAGCTAATATACCAGAGTCTGAAATGAAAGGTTTAGAGCTTGAATTAATAAGCTTAATTTCAGATTCTTTATCATTTGATTTAAGGGTTGCTTATCTTGATACTGAAATTACTTCTTCATACGAAGCCTTGGATAATTTAAATGCAGAGCTATATTTCTTTGGCGAAGAGCCAATTCGATATTCTTTAAGAGAAGATATACGTGGAAATGAATTAGCAAAAAGTCCAGAACTAACAGCAAACATGGGCCTTGTATACACTACTCCTATTGATTCTGGTTTGCTTACAATTACTGCTGAACTTATTCACCGAGGAGCCTTCCAGCAAAGAGTGTTTAATAACCCAATTGTCGATCAAGTTGATGCTTACACAATTTATAATTTAACAGCTAGCTTAGATCTTATCGGGGATAAGTGGGGCGTAGACCTGCTACTTCTAAATGCTGGCAATAAAGATGGAATGAATTCAAGCATGACAGATGTATTTGGAGTTGCAGGCACAGGCATAGAATATATACCACCAAGACAAATGATGCTCCGTGTAAGTAGATCTTTTTAAATAAGTAAGTTTTTTTAGATATATTCCATAAAGAATTTATAATTGTTACATGGAAAAGTTATTTATAAGTTCTGATAGCCTTTTAGAGGACTCGTTTTCTTTAGCATGGAATGTTTATGAAAGTGGATATCGACCAAACTATATCGTTGGAGTTTGGAGGGGTGGCGCGCCTGTTGGCATAGCGGTTCAAGAATTTTTAGATGTTCTTGGTGTATCTTCTGATCATATTGCCATAAGAACATCTTATTATTCTGGCATCAATGAAACAAAAGATAAGGTACAAGTATATGGACTCAATTATATAATTCGAAAGCTTGAAGCTGAAGATTCATTACTAATAGTAGATGATGTTTACGATACAGGATTATCTGTAGAGCAAATAATTAAAGATTTAGAAGTTGCATGTAAAAAGAATACCCCTGAAATACGAATAGCAACCCCCTTTTACAAACCGAGTAAAAATAAAAGTGGCAGAAAACCTGATTTTTTCTTGCATGAGACAGATAAATGGTTAGTATTTCCTCACGAGTTACAGGGTCTAAGTGAGCAAGAAATAAAGCTAAACAAACCAGAACTAAAGAAACTTATAGGTAAAATCACACCACACATTAAAAGTTTAAAAAAAGAAAATATTGAAGATGAAAATAATTAAGTTATTTACTTTTATCTGTTTAATGCTTCTTCCATTAAGTGGGAACTCTCATAGTCTTGAAGGAGCAATAAATAGTAAAGATAGAGATCCAAAAAATACTCTAAGGGATGAATATAGAAATCCTTATGAAACACTAACTTTTTTTAAAATTAGATCTGATATGACAGTTGTTGAGCTATCGCCGGGCGGAGGGTGGTACACAGAAATTCTTGCAAATTATCTTCATGATCCAGGTTATTTGATTGCTGCTCATTTTGATCCCAATTCAGAGAGATCATATTTCAAAAAAAGCAGAGCAAACTTTGAGAAAAAATTAAATTCAAAACCAATGTATGAATCAGTACAGCTTGTAAATCTTTTTTCAAATCTTGCTGATGATAATAGCGTTGACGCAGTCTTAACTTTTAGAAATTTACATAATTGGCTTGGACCAAATATGGATATTATTTTTTTAAATTCATTTAAAGCACTTAAACCAGGAGGTATTTTGGGCATAGTTGAGCATAGAGCAAAACCTGGAACGTCATTCGATGATATGAAAAAAAGTGGGTATGTATCAGAAAGTTATGCAATAAAAATTGCCGAAAAAAATGGTTTTAAGTTTGTTTCCAAGTCAGAAATAAATGCTAACTATAAAGATTCAACTGTTCATCCCAGAGGAGTTTGGACACTGCCACCTGTCATGCGATTAAAAGATGAGGACAGAGAAAAATACTTAGCTATAGGTGAGAGCGACAGAATGACTCTTTTATTTGTAAAGCCAGAATAAAAATATTTTATACATCTAATAAATAAATTAGAATGCTATCAAATCTTCTGCCAAAATATTTAGGCTCATGATCATCACCTTCAAACTTTTTATAATCGTAGTTAATGTTATTAATATCAAATATTTGATTAATCTGTTCTTGAGGCTTTGAATAGTAACGATCAAAACCTTCACTACCATGATCAAAATAAAGCTTCTGATCATTTAAAACTTCAGATTTTGACTTGATATATTTGATAATTGCGCTTGTAGTATTTGGATCACCAGATATCTTTTTACTAAATGGTAAAGCTAAATATTCAGATATTTTTATTCCTATCCAGTGTGTCGAAATACACCCAGCAAAACCAAATAAATCAGGATATTCTAATTGAGCGTTTATAGCATTTAAACCACCCATACTTGCACCAATTATTCCTAAATTGGTATTATTTAAGGTCACATTAAATTTATTTTCAATATAAGGCACTATTTTCTTTTCAAGAAATTCAAGATAATCCATTTTTGGGATATCTATGAATGAACTATAAATATATTTTTTAAAACCTCTCTTAAAGAAAGGAATAGCATCTTTTGGGAAATATTCTGAGTATCTTCTTGTCTCATCAATTATCCCTCCCTTTGCTCTTCTTGCGCTATCTATTGCAACAACAACAATGTTTAATTGATACCCAGATTCTTTTAATCTTTTAAAGCTGTCATCGATGTTCCATGCTTTTCCATGCCATGAATCTTTTTCATAAAACAACTCTTCTCCGTCGTTCATGATTACAAATGTAGTATTCGAGTCAATTTTTTTTTCAAATGGATAATAAATCTGTATTCTTCTATCCAAGTCATCATCGACACTTACATAGTCTTCTTCGATATATCCAATCGACAAGTCTGCAAATATATTTGTAGATAAGAAAAATGTAAGCAGAATATATTTTGTTGAAATATTCAAAATGACCTTATTAATAATTTACAATATTCAATTCGAATTTATATAAGTTAGATAACTAGTATTAAAAATGACAGAATTGACCTATCAACAAGTATATCTTATTGGCCTACCAATAGTAATTGTATTTATTTTAATTGAAGTACTATTTTCAAGTTTAAATAATAAGAAGCTATACAGAAAAAACGATACTCTATGCACTATCGGACTTTTAACTGGAAATATTTTAATGGTATTTCTAGTAAAAGGCATTACTCTGGCAATTCACATATATTTGTATCAATACAGAATATTTGATCTTAGCTCATTAATACCTATTTGGATGATGTGGATTTTAGCTTTCGTTTTGATAGATTTAGTATTCTATTTTTACCACCGCGTATCTCATAGGAGTCGTTTTTTGTGGGCTGTGCATATGTCACATCACTCTAGTGAAGAAATGAATTTTGCAGTATCTTTTAGACAAGCTTGGCTTGGGCCAATTTCAAAAATTCCCTTTTTTATTTTTTTACCAATCGTTGGCATTGATCCAACAATTATTGCAATTGCTGGAGTCATAAGTACTTTGTGGGGGATAGTAGGCCATACTCAAATAATTAAAAACCTAGGTCCATTTGAATATATCTTTAATACACCCTCACATCATCGTGTTCATCATGGCTCAAATAAGCAATATATTGATAAAAACTATGGAAACTTATTGATTGTATGGGACCGTATGTTTGGAACTTTTGAGCCTGAAAAAGAATCCGTAAAGTATGGCCTAGTAAAAAATGTTAAAACATTTAATCCGATCAAGATTACTTTTATGGAGTGGAGCAACATTCTTAAAGACATCAAGAATTCAAATAATATAAAAGAATCGTTGTATTTATTTTTTGGGCCACCAAAAACAAAAGAATAATCTCATATGTCAAATATACTTGACATATTTATCTTTGTATTTCAAAATTAAATAACATAACAAAAATACATATGATTAGATCAAAATCCTTATTCCTTTTATTCTTTTTTACATTATCAATTAGTGCTTCTATTAACAAAGCACCAAGTGATACTAGAGAATACGGAACTTTTACATTAAAAAATGGAATTGAGGTTGTTACAGTTAGCGATAAAAATTTAGCAACATCTGCAGCAACTCTTAGTGTTGGGGTTGGTCAGTTTCAAGATCCAGATGACGCCCAGGGAATAGCTCACTATTTAGAACACATGATTTTTATGGGTTCCCAATAAATAGTTTATCAAAAACATAAATACAAGAAGCAGAGACGCAAAGAAAAGAGCTTGATGAACATCTTTAAGATATGGTCTTTCTTTCTCAACGATAATTGCATATGAAACCACTAGGATAATAACAGTATGTCCAATTTGATTTTGAATATATCCAACATAAGGAAAACCATAGAAAGTATCTGGCGTTAATATAGACATGCCAGCACCTGCAATTCCAAAAAAGAAAGCAAAAACAAAAAAAGGTCTTTTTTTGGTAATTAAATATGCAGCTGCAGCAAAAGTTGAAAAATCACACAAATGCAGTGGTAAGCCAAGTTTCCAATCGTCAAGTATTCCTTCTCTATAAAAATCCGTAGCTTGATTAATTATCATTATCACGATGACAATAATTGCAAAATTACGTTTAGTTTGTTCGGATGTGCCAATAAAAAATCTTGGTAAAAAAATTATGGTAAGAGTGCATAAAGCAACAATAATTAGGTGAGATGTATCAAAGAGATTAAGTTTGCTCATCAAAAAGGAATTATTAAATATATAAAGGCATTATAAAGTATTTAAAAAATATATCTCCATTAATTGTCAAGCATACTTGACATTTTATTTTCTTCAATTATATTAAAATTACATAATTTTAAAGGATTTAAATATGGCAAAAATTACATTTGGTGGAATGTGGGTAGATATAGAGTCTTTAGAAGGCAAAGATAAGTCATATTGGATTGCTTGCTTAATTTTTTCAATAATAGCAGGAATGTGTTTTGGCGTTATATTGGGTTTTACTTCAGAGAGTTGGCTTTTCGAAGCCGATGTTGAGAGAACAAATGAAGTTTCTGATATTTATAAAGAAAATAGCTGGCTTTTGTATTTAGCAATAGCTGCTGTTATTTCAACATTTATTGCTGGGTATACCTATATAAAAGTTCTAGTTAATCAAGATGACTTATTTAAAAAATATAATGAAATGAGTATGATTGGTGGTGCATGCGGTTTTGTATTTATTGGTGTACCAATCGCGGTGCTATCACCTTTTATTGGATACTCACCGAACTTTTTTGATTTTTTCCTAACATTTGCTGTAGGCTCTATAATAAATGGTTATAGGTTTAGTAAGAAATATCTTAATTAAATACCATAATGAAAAATAACATTAAAGAGCTTAGGGCTAGCATTGCAATTAGTCAAAGTGATCTAGCGAAATCTTTGAATGTTAGTAGGCAAACAATTAATTCAATTGAAAATGGTAAATTTGATCCATCATTGACCCTCGCGTTAAAACTAATAAAATATTTCAATAAGCCTTTAGATTCTATTTTTAAATACGAAGATAGTCTTTAATTAAATTTATTTTTTTTGTGCCCCCGAAATAGCTCACTTCATTAGCATCTAAGATATCTAAACTTTTCTGTAGGCCTTTTTTTGCCTTTGGAAAATTATGGATTGCGCTAAGTGGTTGAAAAATTACATTTATAGTAAATAAAGAAAAGTCTTCATGGAATCTACATATTGTTTCTTTTTCAGATCTAATAAACCAACTGGAGGGATTAGTCTCTAGAGAATCCTCCTCATTTAGATGAAACCTTTTAGTGTCACCGTGAATTAACCAGTTTTGTCTGGCAAAAGGTTTCTTCAAGGGTGACTGTTTTATAAATGTTTCTATACGAGAACCAATTTTTTTGTTTAAAGAAATTACAGGTTTATGAATATCTCTTAAGGGTTTTCCTATTTTTGTTTTTACATTCCAGTAGCTTGGCGAACAAATGCTGGCAGCTATCATCCTCTGATCTCCATGTGCTTCTATTAAACATAAATCATCTTGAATACATAAACCAATGTCAGCTATTAAATCTTTATATAAAGGCTTTTTAATTTTAAAAAATTTGCCAAGTTCTAATTGCGCATCTAAAGAATCTTTGGTTGCAGCAACTACTTGATCGTATTTATTTTTCAGGAGTTTTTTTTTATGCTCAAGAATTTGACCATTGATTGGCCTATCTATCCATGTATCAAAATGTATTGGATGAAGACCAAGCTTATATTTTTTATTGCCATTTCCCCATGGAGGACTTCTCCAAAAACTTGAATCGATTTGTAGCAAAACTGTTCCTTATAAAATTTCTAAAAAATCTTATGTTTACCCCTTATGATTTCTAGGTACATAACATGATCCGCTATAAGACTATACAAAGGATATTTGAATGTTGCCGGTTTATTTTTTTCGATAAAAAAATGGCTTATCCAAGCAAATCCATAACCACTAAACAATGCAACTAAAAGAAAGAAATAGTTTAATGTAATAAAAAATAAAACTAAAAAAGATAAAGAGAATGTAGTTCCAATAAAATGATATAGCTTTGTTTTCTTCTCTTTATGTTCACTTAAGTAAAATGGGTAAAAATCCCTAAAATTATTATACTTTTCCATTAATGACCTCCATACGCATTTACTAGAATAACGCCATTTACTATTAGAAACAAACCCAAAATAGATTGCCAACTCAAGGTCTGTGAATAAAGATAATATGAAAGGATTGCTATTAAAAAAACTCCCAAGCCGCTCCAACATGCATACACTATTGCTAAAGGTATTTCTTTCAAAGCTATTGTTAAAAAATAAAAAGATAAAATATACAAAGCCGATAGAATCACGGTAGGAATTATTTTTGTAAATTGTGCGCTAATTGGAAGAAGTAAAGTACCGGTTACTTCAAATAAAATAGCTAAAGTTAGAGCTGCATATGCAGACATTAATCTCTTGGTGGTAACCCGTTAATTCTTGTTAATGTAATTGTAGTTGAAGCTCTTCTAAATTTACTAATCTCTTTATAATCAGAATCATCCCACCAAGCATCTGCTTTTTCGGCAGACGGAAAGCTAAAAAGTATAACTCTGTCTTGCTCAATTGGACTGTCGCCTTCAACGTGAATAGGATTATCATCAAATGTTATAAATTCTCCATCATACTTTTTTAAAATAGGAAAAAATCCTTTTTCATACTTTCGATAGGTTTCAGCGTCATGGATTTTTATATTTACAATATAATAAACTTTTGTATCGCTCATATTTGCTCCTTATTTATAAATTTTTATTCTGGAGCAGCAGAAGGCTGATAATCATAATAACCATCCAAAGGAATCATTAGGTGGACAAATTTTGTTCCTTTAAACATAACGTATGGCGCACCAGTAGTATAGTCAGTTGTTTGACCATCTAGGCTTGATGGATCTTTTGGCATTAACATCATGTGAGCACCAGATTCAATGTAATGCTTATGACCAGCATCTTTTTGACCATCAGTATAAGGTTTAAAATTATCAACGCCTAAGTCACCATGTTTCATCCAAATCCAACCATCGCTTTTTAATTTAGGAGTCGTATCTGCTATATATGCCTCTACCCATGCAACTGCATTTGGATCTGAACAAGCTGCAGCTGAAGCATGTGCATCTGCATAACCGCCTTTAGGCATCGGCACAAGTGGTCTGCATGTCCATCCATTTGAACCTTCTCTTAGAACCTCGCCTGAAGCACTTATAACTGTTGCATAATCACCAATAAATGCAGGCGCAGCACTAGTATATGCTTTTAACTGCCAATCTGAAGAATTACCAGTATTTTTATGATCATCTGCAATTAAACTAACTGCAAAAATGATAAATAATAGTCCTAAAATAAAATTTGTTTTTATACTCATACTTCTCTCCTTTATTTAAAAATATAATGTCATTTAATATTTACTATTTCAAGAATATTTGAATAAAAAATGGGTATTATTGCCAACTAAACCAAGGTGATTCTGAAAAATCATCTCCTTTAATTTGAACTGTTGTATTCATATAGTTACCTTGGATAAAAAAGTCATTTATCAAATTGGTAAGGTCTTGTTTTGTAGTATTTTCTAAATATTCTTTTGCCTTTTGTTTCGTATCAAAAGAATAGTTTCCTTCTCCCCAATCAGCAAAATATTGTGATGCTTCTATTCCTAAATTTTCAGGGATTTTATTCATTTCGTCTAGAAGTGCTTTTTTAGTATTCTCTACTGTAGAATCTGGAAGTTGATCAAAAGCAACAACAAAACTATATATGAAACCCATAACTTTTTCTTTTAGATCTTTAAGATTTGTATTGTCACTTACTATGAGCATTGATAGAGTTGGATATTCGTTTGTTTCACTGTCAAAACTACTAGCAATATAACCAACTTCTTGTAAAGTTCTCAATTCATTAAAAAAAGTTGGTCGCATTAATCTATTTATTAAGTTCAGTTGGATGCTTATTTCTTCTGATTTGACTGGATATACATAATTATCTAGCAATCCAACTCCGTCCTTAGAAATAGAAACTTTTTTCATTCTTGCAGTTCCGGTCTTTACTGAAAAATCTGGTATATCTCTCCAGTGTATTTTTTGAGAAGTATCTCCAATTATATTTCTTGCACTTTTTGCAAAATTTACAACCTCTGATGGATCATAATTACCATACGCATAGATATCTAAAAAGATTGAGTTAGTAAATTCTTGATAAATTCTTTGCACATCCTCATACGTAATTTTTTTTGTAGCTTCTATGCTTTCTTTAGTAGTCCATTTTTGAGTTTTATTAATCAAAGCATCATGCACAAAAAGTTGAGAACTGATATCGTCTTCCTCTATTGATTCTAATTGATCCAAAATAATTTCTTTTGCATTTTTAAATTCCCAATCCTTAATCTCAAATTCCATTAATTTAGATATTAAATCATTTGCATATCCAATCTGTCGCATTGATCTGCCCGCCATAAAGAAACCTATATTTCCATAATTATCTGGATTTGGAAGAATACTCACTCCTCCACCTTGATATGCTTTTTGTAGAATTCTTCTGTTTGATTTTATAAAATGATAAATAATTATTCCCATAGCTGCGTCAATTTCAGCAGTATTTGAAAAAATTGGAGACATCATATTAATTGACATCAAACCTTTGTTATTTTTATGGTTAATGCTTTGAGAAAGATAAGCTTGCACACCCTCATTAAAATAAACTTTCTGAGGAATTTCATAATCACTTGAAGCTATTACATTTTCATTTGGTTCATCTAAAAGAATTATCATTGGTTCTGGGAGTTTTAATGAGGCTATACCAGTTTTCCATCTAGAAATGTCTTCAGCTGGTATTGGTTCAGTTCGATAGGAACCATCAGCATATTTTAATTCAATATCAGCATTTTCTTCTGTACTTAGATGATAGATCCTTACAAACTCAGGTTTAAGTTGTGACATAAGATCTTTGATAGCTTGTTCATCATACTCTTCTGTTAGATAACTATAATCGATTAAATTTTCTACTGGCACATCAAATATTTGACTTCCAAAACCTACAGCAACAGCTAGAGCTCTTGGAGCAGAAAAATCTATAAAGTTCCTTTCGTTAATAGCTTTAATTTCATCAAAATACTCTTTTATAATTCCATCTGACTGAATTAAATTTAAATATTCAAAAGTTAAATCCAAAATAAGGTTCTTATTTTCAACACCCTTTTCTGTGAGAATATAATCAATAAATGCTGATCCATCGTATCCCCATACTTTAGATTGTATTGATGCATTACCAGATTCTATAAAACCTTCATCAACTAAGTACGACATCAAGGTATTTTCTTCTTGGGAATTTAATAGTTTTTCGACAAAAGAGTTTGGTTTGGATTTCCATTTGGATGAATTATCTCTTATGGGAAATTCTAACGATAGACTTGGTGAACCAGCTCTTTTTTTAATATAAATATTTTTTAGAAGATTTGAAGAAAGATAAGCTTTCTCTTTAGTTAAAGGTCTCTCGACTTTTTTATTTTTTATTCAAATCTTTAATTGATTCTAGAAGTTGCTCTCTATCATCTGAGAGTGTATCTTTATTTCCAACTCCAAGATTTGTTTTTGGATGGTCAGGATTTCCTGTCATTGCTGCTGTTCTTTGAGTCACAAACTGATCGGTTTGCCTTGCAAGAAGCCACTCAGAATTAACTGCTGAAATTTCTTTTTCAACCATTGATGGGTCAAAGATAGGCGCCTTAATTGCAGCACTTAATCTATCAAGGCCTGCTTCAAATTTATCACTATTAATTGAAAACAAATAAGTGGTTTGCTCTGTTGCAGTAAAAGCGTTAGTGCTTCCACCGTTCTCACTTATAAACTGCATATATTCATTCGGTTTTTTATATTTTTTGGAACCCATAAAAATCATGTGTTCTAAATAGTGAGCTATTCCTTGAGCGTCATCTGGATCTTGAAACTGACCAACCCCAACAC
>OZSS01000971.1_pt1 | contig 13679 bp, 15 predicted proteins | sample 1779911 | NCBI WGS metagenome assembly OZSS01 (sample SAMEA2603589, study PRJEB24840) | metagenome | biome: Water; feature: Photic zone; material: Seawater sample | place: Mediterranean Sea | collected 2013-11-12 | depth 10 m | reverse complement strand
TGAATATTTCCACTTTAATTATCAAGCTTTCTAAAACCTAGCTCTGCCAACTTAATCATTTGGGCATTCCGCGTTTTTGCTTTCTTGCCACGACTACGACTTTGTACCGCTTTTTTTAAATACCATTATAAACGATACGAGGTCCGTTGGTTGGTGTTGAACGACGTGAGCGGGGATCTACTTCGTTTATCATGGATATTCTGAATGCAACCGGCGTCTACAAGAGCTTTGAGACTGGTGAAGGCTCCCTGCAGGTTTTACGGGGGGGTGTCGCTGTCTTTGGAGGCCGGCCAAAGCCTTGCGCTTACAGGTGAAAGTGGCTCTGGTAAATCCACGCTGCTTTATTTGGTCGGTGGATTAGATGTGCCGGATAAGGGTCAAATCCGGATCGCAGACAGCGATATTGCGACACTTGATGATCTGGGGCGCGCTGCGTTAAGGCGGAGGACAGTCGGTTTAGTTTTTCAGCAATTCAATCTGATCCCTTCGTTGAATGTAGGCGATAACTTAGCGTTCCATGCGCGATTGTCTGGCTCAGAAGACGTTGCTTGGACTGAACACCTTACCAACCGTTTGGGGCTTAGTGCATTTCTAAGCCGGTTTCCGGAGCAACTGTCCGGTGGCCAGCAGCAACGGGTGGCCATAGGGCGAACTTTGGCAGCGCGGCCTGCGCTCGTGCTGGCAGATGAACCGACGGGTAATCTTGATGAGGCAACGGGAGACGCTGTGATGGAGTTACTATTGGAGCTAGTTTCCGAGACCGGCGCAGGACTTTTGATGGTAACCCACTCCAAGCGGCTTGCTGGGCGTTTGGATCGGCAAGTTCATTTGCACGCGGGATTAATCGCGTGATCAAAGCAGGCGCACAAGCCCTGTGGTCACATTGGGCGCGCCACCAGCTGCAATTGGTAGTGGTAATTATCGGTTTATCTCTCGCAACTGGGCTTTGGACCGGGGTGCAGGCCATCAACTCAGAGGCACGGGGCAGCTATGATCGCGCCGCAAGCGCGCTAGGCCAGACCCGTTTACAACGGATCACACGCGGTGACGGTCCATTGCGACTAGTTGACTTTGTGGCGTTACGCCTTGCGGGGTGGATGGTGTCTCCCGTCGTTCAGGGCACGTTGAGGGGTACGGGACTAGAGGTGCTGGGGTTCGACCCGTTTACTGTTCCCGCAGGTACTGTTTTGCCAGATCTGAGTGGTGCTGGTGATTTGACCACCTTTCTGTTACCGCCTGGGGTCATTTTTGTGAACCCCGATACGCTGAATAGTTTGCCTGAGGGCCTGCCACCTGTCCAAGTGCTTGAGGCAATTGCGCCGGGGCGGATCATGACAGATCTTTTGATTGCGATGGAGCTTTTGAACCGCGATACACTATCATCAATCCTTGTGCTTGAGGATCAGCCTCAAGTTCGCACACCCCTTTCCGATGTGAATGCCTTCTATACTCTCAATGCGCCGAACGAAACTTCCGACATTGCCCGGCTGACAGATAGTTTTCACTTGAACCTGACTGCTTTTGGATTGCTGTCGTTCGCCGTTGGGCTATTTATTGTATATGCAGCAATCGGCATTGCGTTTGAACAACGGCGCGTGCTGTTCCGGACGCTTCGCGCGTTGGGATTGCCCCAGCGCAAGCTTGTTTGGTTACTTGCCGCAGAGGCATTCGTACTGGCTAGCATAGGGGGTACTCTTGGGATTGCTTTAGGCTATGTGTTAGCTTCGGCTTTGTTACCCGGTGTCGCTGCGACCCTTTCGGGGCTTTACGGGGCCTCGGTCTCCGGTAGCCTAAGCCTGAAGCCAGTTTGGTGGCTAACCGGCTTTGCAATGTCCTATCTTGGGGCTGCCGCAGCCGTTGGGGGCAGTCTCTGGCAATTGTCGCGCATGCCAATTCTGGCGCCAGCGATGCCCCGGGCTTGGGCGCGTGCAAGTGCGGTCACTGCACGCATGCAGGCGCTGGTTGGCCTTGGGCTTTTGTTGAGCGCGCTGATCTTGGGCCGTTGGGGTGAAGGTTTGGTGGCGGGCTTCGCCTGCCTGGCGGCCTTGCTATTAGGAGCAGCGTTGTTAGTGCCTACCGCTTTAACCGTAATCATCACGGGCCTGTCGCAGTTTGGCAAAGGCGTTGTCATTGGCTGGGTCTGGGCAGATACGCGGCAACAAATTCCGGCTCTATCGCTAGCATTAATGGCACTGCTGTTGGCGCTTTCTACCAATGTTGGGGTGTCAACAATGGTTGGCTCCTTTCGGGGAACCTTTATTGGTTGGCTAGATCAGCGTTTGGCGTCTGATCTTTACATTACTACGCGCAATCCGGAGGAGGCATCAGCGTTTCAGGACTTTGTTGCAGAGGATACACACGCCATTTTACCAATTGTCTCGGCCGAAGCTACTTTAGGTGGCGCACCAGGTGAGGTCTTTGGCATTAAGGATCACGCTATTTACCGTGATCACTGGCCGCTATTGGAGGAGACGCCCGACGTGTGGAACAGGGTAGCGGCGGGCACCGGTTTGTTAGTGAATGAACAATTGGCCCGTCGGGAGGGCTTGTGGATCGGTGCGACCCTTTCGTTCGCGCCTGACTGGCGAACTGAGGTTGTGGGTGTCTATTCTGACTATGGCAATCCTGCCGGACAGGCGATTATAGGTTATGAGACCTTTTTAGCGCGCTATCCCACTATCAAACCGCTACGCTTTGCCATTAGTACCAAGGCTCCAGCCACCCTCCGAGACCGAATAGTTCGCGATTTTGGCTTGCCTTCTAGCAATGTCATCAACCAAGAAGACGTGAAGGCGTTCTCCTTGGGTGTGTTCGAGCAAACATTCCTTATTACGCGCGCCTTGAATGTGCTGACTTTAAGCGTTGCGGGGTTTGCGCTATGGGCTTCGCTGACGACGATTGCTGGGATGCGTTTGCCCCAGTTAGCGCCAGTCTGGGCGCTCGGGCTGACGCGCCACAACCTTGCCGTACTTGAGCTGTGCCGCGCGCTGGGACTGGCTGTGCTAACAGCATTGCTGGCGTTACCTGTGGGGCTAGGGCTTGCTTGGGTGCTGTTGGCGATTGTCAATGTAGCAGCCTTTGGTTGGCGTCTGCCGATGGAGGTGTTTCCATGGGATTGGGCGAAATTGTTATTATGGGCACTTGTGGGAGCTGCCCTTGCAGCGGCCGTGCCCATGCGCAGGTTGGCAAAGCTGCCGCCCTCTGAATTGTTGAAGGTTTTTGCTCATGAACGCTAAGTTAATCGGCCTTACGGTTTGGCTCACACTCGCGTCAACGGCTGTGATGTCACAGGGCTTTGCGGGTCTCGGCCAAACGGCTGAGGGTTATGCGGTACCCACCCCTGAGCCGAGTTTTTCCTTTCCTGCGGACCACGGCCCCCATCCAGACTTTCGCGTTGAATGGTGGTATTTGACTGCTGTTCTTGAAGGTGAGGATGGCGAAACCTATGGGGTGCAATGGACGTTATTTCGCTCAGCCCTGAGACCTGAAGGGGATGTGCAGGTCTGGATGGGTCACGCCGGCGTGACGACGCCAGACGAACATTTTACCGGCGAACGGCTTGCGCGTGGCGGGATTGGGCAGGCCGGTGTAACCGCCCAGCCCTTTGCCGCATGGATCGACGATTGGAGCATGCAAAGTCGCGCGGATGAAGGCGACCTGCTAGACGCGCTTCAACTTCGCGCGTCGTTGGACCAGGCCGCATACACTTTAGATCTTAACGCGAATGGGCCGCTGGTGTTTCACGGCGATAAGGGGTTTTCAATCAAATCCAACAGTGGTCAGGCAAGCTATTATTATTCGCAACCCTTCTATGAGGTTAAAGGTCTGCTGCGTTTACCGAAAGGGAATGTGGAGGTCAAAGGGCAGGGGTGGCTTGATAGGGAATGGTCGTCGCAGCCACTGGATGCTGACCAGTTTGGCTGGGATTGGTTTTCGCTGTCCTTTGAGGGAGGAAACCGGCTTATGGGCTTTGGCCTTCGAGATGTGTCAGGCATGTCGTTCACCTATGCCAGTTGGATTACCCTAGACGGTCAGGTCACTTCTTCAAATGATTTGAGGCTTACACCCCTACGCACGGCTCAGGTTGCTGGCCGTGATGTGCCTGTGGATTGGCGGATTGAACTACCGTCTCAAGGTCTAGATATTACCACGAGCGCCCTTAACGACGAAAGCTGGCAGGCGACGCTATTTCCTTATTGGGAAGGTCCGGTGACTGCTTCCGGTACGCATGAAGGCCAAGGCTACCTTGAGATGACAGGCTATTAGCCTGCGTCAAACATCGGAAAGCTGACGCCCAAGGCCCATCCAAGACAAAGGCCAAGGCCTACACCAACGGTAACAACCGTACCACTACGGCGACCGACCCATCCGCCCATCACACCAAAGCTAGCGTAGAAAAGTCCGATTAACGGCAGGATCAAAAGCAGAAAAAACAGGCGTTCGAAATCAAGGGCTGTGGCGATGGCAAGGGAGCCAAGAAAGCTTAGCCGCGCGGCAGTTTTGCGCAAGAACGTGGCATTCCCGACTTGGGTTAATGCGGCCTCAGCCAACAGGGCAGGGATCGTGCCTAGGGCGATAGTAGCGATTATTGTGATGCGCGGGCCAGTTGGGAAAAAGTTCGCAACATAGCGATCCAGAACTCCGCCAAATAGAGCCAGTCCCCAAACCAATATGACAGCAAGCGGCAGGATGCGCGCAGCCCCCAGCCGAACCTGGTTTACATGCAAAATCCCGAGCGTCAGGATGCCGTAAATGGCGGCGTGCACCGCGAGATAATCGGCAACCAACACTGGCAAGAATTGCAATTCAAACGGTGCAAGAATTAGAGGCGTTGTGAGGGCGGGAAACAACGTTGCGATCCAGAACGTTCGGGTAGGAATAGATAAGGGGGCTGCGCCTTCGGGTAGTGACTTTGCCAAAGGCCAACCGAGCGCCACGACGCCCGCAAGCGTGATCGCGATCCACAAACCCGTGAGTGCAACCGCAGGTGCTCTCTCCCGCTCATATGCCGCATTTATCCACGCGAGCGCCTCTTGCTTTGCTGTTTTCGAGTAGAGGACGCCAACGTGTTCGACACCTGGTGCCACGACAGCCCGCCGCGCAAGAGAACCTTTGAGCACGGTGTCGCCTTCACCGCTTGCGCCGACCATTGCCATGGCGTTGAGCGCTGCGTCTCGTAGATGTCGCTCAGCCTGCCCCGAAATCATCAACAACCGTTCAGGTGCGATACTAGATACGGCCTTTGAATACATCGAAATACCTACAACAGTTGAGATTTCGTCCTCAATCGCGACCCGAGTAATCACATCCGTTGCCATCGAATGGCCCAATAGTGCTATGCGGCCCTCCGTGCCAGGTAGTTCGTGCGCAAAGTCAATCACGCGTCGGGTCTCATCCATCAACATTCGAGTGGTTCCGGCGATTTGGGTGACATCTCCGGACATTGGGGTAGGGTTGCGTCCATGACCTTCAAAATCGAAAGTGACCGCATAGTATCCGGCGCGCGCGAGGGTCAGCGCATAACCTTCCATCAGCTGACGAGAGCCGGCGAAACCGTGTGCAATCACTACTGCAGGACCGGGGCCTGTTCCATAAACACTGACCGGAGTGCTGCCCACGAATGTGTCTGTGCGGGGAATGTCGGCGCGCTCGCGCTCTAGCTGAAGGACCCCAATTGTGAGGGCAAGAAGAGCGCAAAGTGTTGTCAGCAGACGCATAGGGAGGGCTCTCTAAGGTGCAATTATACCAGCATCTATTTAGCCTTTTTGAGCTTTGGGTAAAGAGAAGCCTGATTGAGTGTTATATCCAACTATTTTGCTCAACTCACCATTATCGAGTGTAAGAAAGTCATCCAGGATTAAAGCCAACAAGGCTGGATGCGTAAAGTCACCCATACCGTTTTCATGGCCGCAGTGATGGAGTTTTTAAGTTGATATGGCTCTCTGCTGTCACAAACGAGAAACAACGAAATTGTAGGAACATAGTAGCAAAGGTGTAGAACTGCATTTAAAGTGCTAGGTGGCCTTGAGCGCCATCTAGCAGACTGGCCGCTATTCGCAGCACTGTTGCGCTCCAGACAACATTATGAGGCGCGCTCAGGACAGTTATCCGCTGATCCGCCTTTGCACCGCTGATATTACGCTAGAGAATTAATCTGATCTAACTTTGCCGCTCACAGTCAGACGCTAAGATAAATAGCTTAGCGTGGTTCCTGCAATGCCAATGTGTGTAAGGGTTACCAAAATAGAAAGCCCATGAAGTTTGCCCCAAGTTTTCTTATCATCATTATCTGATGCTTGATTAATCGCAGGCATTAGTATCTGGCGATTTGGAATTGTCGTCGCGCAAATTAACCCCATTAAAACGCAGGCACGGGCGTCAACATAATAACAAAAAACAGCCGCTAGAGCGGAGTTGAACAAGATAAAAAGATAGAAGTATGGGAACGTATCTCTGATCAGCTTACGCGCCGTTGTTTTGTCGAGCAGTTTAAAAGCAAGTGTGCCAAAGCCAATTGAGAATAACAGCATCCCACCGAAAAGTGAGGCTACGGCTAGGATAGATAATAATTGCACGTCGTTAGTCCCTCTCATTTACGAAAGAAATAGGTTTACTCTAGCGGATGACAATCACAGCAGCTAAGTTATGCATTCATGAAGGTGAACCACCCTCCAAAACTCTTGACTAAGATGGCGACGGATACTGTAACCAAGGCTCATCCAATATGGGCATCACGGGGATAAAAGTATCTATCACTTTCACGGACTAGTAAGAACCTATTGAGGTAGTGCAAAAAAAGACCGCAGCAGATGTCACTGCGATCTATAAGCAGAATTACTAGTATCGAGTGCGCGCGGATGCGACCCGGTTGTCTCCAAACTCTTTCTAAATCATCAGCGTTTGCGAACTGTACAAATCTAAAGCCACTCATGGATCAATGAGCTGGTGTTAGGTCAAACTTAACGTAGGGTCACTACGCTGCAATCGGAGATGATGGATGGCCTAGCGATCCAAAGCATCCGAGCGTCGATTAAATTTATCTGCTGTCAGGCGCTAGCTTGTAAATTTTATGGTGCATACCCATTCTTTGGCGATTAGGAAACGACGGGGGGTGGTCAGATCGCTAAAAGCGATGATCAAGAAACCGGCGTCCAAATCAAACTTTCTTTGCGTCTACGGAAATTCACATGAAAAAACGATCTGACAAAAGCAGCGCGACATCAGCAGTGGCAGGCTTTGTTGGTGCAATTAATGATCGCATTCCATTGCCGGCTGGAGTGGAGCTACGCAGCGAGGCTGAGCTAATAATCTGGCACCAGTTCACCCGCGCCCGCGCGAGGTCAGACTGGCGCGATATGGACCTAATCCTGTTGGCGAAAATCGTAAAGATGGAAGCGGACATCCTGGCAGCTCAGATTGAGTTGGATGCCATGGTAATGATCGTCGAAAATAAGCGCGGCACTCCAATACCCAACTCGCTGCTGTCAGTTATCGATGTCCTTAAGGGGCGTCAGTTGATGGTAATTCGTTAAATGTCGATAAACAAAACGGCCTCTGATCCGCGCATGATAAATGGATCAGCTAAGGTTGAGGGTGAGGTTAGAGCGGCTTTAAGGATGTCGGTGTTGAGGGGCTGATCGCTCAGCCCGCTCATTAATTTATTTGAGTGGTGTTGCGCCAGTTTCAGTCTTCCAAATCAAACCATCTTTTTTAATATGGACGGCCATCACCGCTTCTTTGTCACCAGAGCCAAAAGTTGTAACGCTGTGTTCGACTAAAATGTTATTGTCTTCATATATACAACGTTGCTTTTCAGGTTTTATGGTCTGCATCATGCCCAACATCATTTCGTCAGACATGTCGTCCCTAGTCATCGTTTTGCCCATAGCATGGCTTACGAAGGTGTAATCCGAATGATGGCAAGATTTCCATCCTTCAAGATCCCGTGCTTTCCATGCGTTATGCATTTTTTCAAATAACATTTCGGTCTCCGTTTTTAGAATGCCTGATTGCTCAGCCCGCTCATTGACACTAAGTCTTTAGTCTAAAATCAGTGCGCCAAGCTTTAAAAGATAGCCATAGAATACAGTTAAAGAGCAAACGGCTAGTGCCATACCGATTTGCCCCATATCTCCAGATGCAAAACCTTCGCTTCCGAAGATTGCAATAATGCCAATAATTGAACCTATCCATCCGGCCCTTACAGCACCATCTCCAAATTTTTGGATAAAGCTTCCATCACCTTTTGCTGCCAAGGCAAATAATACTCCCACAACCACGACAATAATTGCTGATGGCATATCAATGTACTGGCCGACATTGCCTACCATTGCCAAAGTGGCTGCAATCATTATTGCATAGATAACAGTGCAAATAATTTTTGTAGTGTCCATTTCTTACTCCCATTTGTTGGCTTGCCTGACCAAATTAAATTTAACAGATTCTGTCAAATTAATACTCAAGAAAGTTTGCTTTGATGACACGCGGCCAAAAAATATGCGCATTCATTGAGATTTACTGTTTAATCCCAGAAGGCGCTCAGGTTGGTCAGCCAATCAAGCTGATGAAGTTTCAGCGCAAGTTTATTTTGGATATGTTTGATAATCCGCATGGCACCAGTCGTGCTTATCTTTCTGTGGCGAGAAAGAATGGCAAGTCTGCACTGATTGCAGCCATACTGCTGGCGCATTTAGTTGGGCCAGAAGAAAGGCAAAACGGCCAGATCATTAGCGGTGCTAGATCACGAGATCAGGCCAGCTTGGTTTTTAAATTAGCTGAAAAAATAGTCAGACTATTGCCTGATCTATCAAAGATTGTGCGTATCGTACCATCGCAAAAGATGCTGGTGGGTTTGATTTGTAATGTTGAATTTAAAGCCATAAGCGCAGAGAGTGGGACCGCGCACGGGCTTTCTCCTGTCTTAGCCATCTTAGATGAGCTAGGGCAAGTACGCGGTCCCCACGATGCCTTTGTTGAAGCAATTGAAACTGCACAGGGCGCACATGCTAACCCGTTACTTATCGCAATTTCTACGCAAGCTGCCACGGATGCTGACCTCTTTAGCATTTGGTTGGATGACGCGGCGGCTGCAAAAGATCGGCGCATTGTTTCGCACGTTTATTCGGCTCCGAAAGATTGCGAACTTTCTGACCAAAAAGCGTGGAAAATAGCGAACCCTGCACTGGGTAAGTTTCGCTCAAAACAAGATATGAAGGATTTTGCCGAGCAAGCTGAAAGGCTCCCGGCAAAAGCAAACTCCTTTCGCTGGCTATTCCTCAATCAGCGGATCGAGGCTCAGTCTCCGTTTCTGTCACGGGCAGAATGGGAGGCGTGTTGTTCTCCTGCACTTGTCGAGGATGGTGATGTTTGTTTCGCTGGCCTCGATCTTTCGGCAAGTCGCGATTTAACAGCGTTGGTCTTGGTATTTCTAAAAGATGACCAGCTGCATGTTGTCCCGCATTTCTGGCTGCCAGAGGATGGGCTGAGGGATAAGGCGCAGAGCGAAAGGTGCCGTGGGATATATGGGCCGACCAAGGTTATTTAACCACCATAGCGGGGCCAGTAATTCAGCCAGAGGTGATCGCTAGAACGGTGGCAGAGATAGCTGAGGAATATCAGCTGCAGCTGCTGGCGTATGACAGGTGGCGCATCAATGACTTTAGGCGCGAGCTAGAAAAGATCGGCAGCGAAATTCCAATGCAACCGTTTGGCCAAGGCTTCCGAGATATGTCGCCAGCGGTCGATAAGGTCGAGCAGCATGTGGCAGAGCGCAAGCTGCGCCACGGCGGCAACCCGATCCTTAACATGTGCGCAGCTGGAGCGGTTGTGCAAAGCGATCCTGCGGGCAACCGCAAACTGCACAAGTCTAAGTCGTATTCTAAAATTGACGGCCTCGTCGCATTGGCAATGGCGCTTGGTGTTATGTCTGCCGACGAAATCGTTAGTGCAACCAGTCCATGGGATGATCGCGAATTTAAACTGGCCGTGTAGTGCCTTTGGTTTTCAACCACGGCTTTTCACAAATGTAGGGCGAAGTTCGGATAAAGCGAAAATTATCCGCAGTCTCTACTGCTGGGACATGATGTAAGCAACCGGACCTAAGACAGCTAAAATTATAATTTGCACCCAAAACCAAGTATTTGATGGCTTTCTAAATCTACCACTCCCAAATCCCCTCGTTTTGTAGATGTAAAGCATAACAACCAGTGCGGTGACAAAAATGATGTCGACGAGGTTATCTGTAATCACAGAGAACATTTTTGATCTCCAAAACTAAGGTAGTTTAGCTAAAACTTGCGCAAGCATGACTTTTAATTCTGAAATCTCTTGCTGCATGGCATCGAGCTGAGATTGTTGATCCTCGGATTGGTTTTTGGCGTTAGTTAAGAATTTAAAATCTACTGTGCCTTCATAGAAAAAGCTTTCGCCCATGTTGATGAGATGTTCGTGGTCTTTGAAAAATTTTGTTCGCGCATCGAGGCTTTCTTCCTGAGCTTCTTCATTAGGATAAATTGTCATTCCTAATGCAGAAGTTGCTCCAGTCCGAATGGCAATTGAAGCCTCAGCGGTTGGGAAATTTTCATGGTATTGTTCTGCATAATCTTTTGAAAATTTTTCAACGCCTGCTTCAGTTTTAAATTCGACCACACTTACTCGTCCAACACTCACGTTTCATCCCTCCAATAATTACGGCACCTTAAGGAAACCACAGCATGGCATGTTTGACGATTTTTTAAAGCCTGAACAGCGGTCACTCGAAAACCCCAATGTGCCTGTCAGTTCCGAAAACTTTTTGCACCTTATGGGTCTGGGCGAATATCAAGCTGGCGCAGGCGTTACGATTAACATCGAAAACGCAATTGGCGTTCCTGCTATTTGGGCTGCGACGAACTTTATAAGCGGCACAATAGCCAGCTTGCCGCTTGAAATACTGAACGGCAACGAGCCTGTCACCACGGGCATCGACGCATGGATAAATCGCGCGGTAAACCCGTCAATGAGTTCATTCGCTTGGCGCAAATACATCTTTGAGCAAACGCTAACGACAGGCCGCTCTGTAACCTTGATTGTGCGCAACGGTCAAGGAACAATCACCGACTTAGTGCCGCTCGATCCAGCGGCGCAGCGTGTTTTTTACAAAATGCAAATCCTGCTGCTCAACATTGCTGAACGTACCTGTCGATAAATCCTGCAAGAATACTGGCGGCAGCGAATAGATGCGTGCGATTTGTTAAACGCAAAATTTCTGCAACTCCAAAAGCTGCATATCTTCTGGAGAAAAACCAACCGACTTTAGTTCATGACCAGCTGGTAGAGCCGTTTAACTATATCTCTCTGTTTGCTCAGTGGAATTGTAGAGCAAACCTGATAGCCAAGATCATATCTGTCGCCATCTATGGTGTGACCCTTTTGGAGTGCTAATAGTGTTGGGTGTAGACCACTAAAGTCGATTTCATCAGTGGGCTCATCATCAATGTAGATGTCTTTACGTAAGTCTTGGCCTTTCTTTGGTAGCTGCTGCCAAAACCCTCCATACCATCTCCCGTGTTTGTTAAACTGACCCCTAGAGAAGATGCGTCTGGTGAATAGGTTTGATGGATGTATGTGAATGATTTGAGTTTCTATTTCACCAGTTTTCTTATTGGTTGTTTCTCTTTCAAGCATTGGCTCCGCAAGTGATACTACATCTACGTAATGCCGCTGCATCATAGTATTATAGGCTTCTAATTCCTTTCGCATCTCAATTACTTGAGGCGTTTCTAGGCCAAGCTTTTTATACTCAACGTCCTTGGCTTTCTCATCTTCTGGGTCATCCTTATCACCTAATATGATAGTTTCTTCTTTATGGTGAGGATCAATACTAGAAGGGGAAACATCCATAGCATCAAAGAGTGTGCGTAGTTGTTCAGTATGTTGAATGCGTGAGGTTTTGTTTGATGGATCGCCTTTCTTGTAGAAGTATCCATCCTCATTGCTGAGATATCCAGCCTCAATAAGAGCATCTACCACATCAATGATTTTGCGGGGTATCTCCAACCCGTTATATTGTGAGCTTACTATCCAAAAGTTTATCTTACGACTGAATGCGGTACAAAGCTTGGGGTTTTGTTTGTAGGATAGGTACTGATCTACCAGAACCACTTTCAGAATAGTTTGTGGGCTGACTGATCCTTTATTGTTGGACTTTCCGATCAACTTCTCTTTGCTTTCGCTGGAGAGTGAAACAAACACAGCGTCAGCTAGCTCATCAAAGGCAGGATCATCTGACCAAGCGTGTCTGTTGAAGAGTCTGCTAAAGTTGGGGTTCATTTTTTGCGGATTATCGAGCTACGCTTTATCAGGATTGACCAAGGTTTCATCTTTAATGTCATCCGATTTTACATAACGTTGCATTTCGTGAGGCAGACTTACCATCAAAGAATTAAATCCAGCGGCTTCTAATGAGTCAAAAATTGCATCTTCATCTTCCGCATACCAATGACAGTAAAAGAAATCTTCTTGACCCATCCAATGCTGCAGGGTTTCTGCTCTAGGGGTTTTTATTGACGCAAAGAATTCTCTATCAGTCATTTGGCTGGTGGCTTCTAAGCCCATCTGTTTTGCCTCATCACCCACCCAAGTGTGGGTACACATAAAATGCTTCTTAGCCATCACGATCTCCTCGCCTAAACTAAAATATGACAATGAGAAAAACGATACGAAGCACATTAAGACAGGTCAAACTTAATTCTTGTCTTCTGTAACTCTGGTGGAATGGATTTAAGGCGAAAAGCCCTAGTACGGATTGATAAAATTGCGTGTTCTTAAATCACTTGATTATGCCTTGTATCGAGTTGCAGGTTAAACAAGAGGAAGTTTTGACCGTTTCAAATTGTACAAAGCAAATTAGAAGTTAGGTGGTAATATGAATTTATACACTCACACTATGGCAACCAATCTTGCTGTTACGAGCGTGTATACAAAAGCGAACAACGTGTTGGAACCCAAGCACTCGGGTGGTTCGCGTCGTGACAAAAAGCATAAAGATGGAGTGGAAGTCTCAGTCAGTAAATTTAAGCTGAGCGATAAAGAGAAAGCGCTACTGAGAACACTTCAATCTATGTACGGATAGGTAAGAGAGTGTTTATTGAGTAGGGCCCAATTCCTAGTTAGCTCCACCTGCTCAAACTCTTTAAAGCCTTATCTGGATCTCTTGTAATCCTTGATACGCTAAACTTACTCAGTCCAACATCTCTAGCTATCTTATTAACGCCATCACCCTCTTTAAACTTTTGCATAATCAAGCTTACCTGAGCAGCGGTGTAGCTGGGCTTTCTGCCCTTGTAGCTATCTGGCTTGTTAGCCTTAGCGTGAGCTATGCCTGCTGACTGAGCTTCCTTCATCGCTAAAGCCTGTGCCTCTGCCATAGCTGACATAAACGAGAGCATTGCATCACGTATAGCTTTAGCCATTGCGTCAGTTGGCTTGGCATCAAAAGTCATACCGTTGATGACAGTCCTGATGGTTACACCACGATCCAAGAATAACCTGATGTTCTTTTGTATATCGTCATAGTTACGACCAAGACGGTCTACCCATCGTACCACTAGAGTGTCGCCATCTCTTAATAGATCAAACAGGCGCTTTCCATTTGGGCGTTCAGCTAGGGGAGTGGAAACACCTGATAATACCACGTCTTC
>OZSS01000970.1_pt1 | contig 13680 bp, 16 predicted proteins | sample 1779911 | NCBI WGS metagenome assembly OZSS01 (sample SAMEA2603589, study PRJEB24840) | metagenome | biome: Water; feature: Photic zone; material: Seawater sample | place: Mediterranean Sea | collected 2013-11-12 | depth 10 m | reverse complement strand
TTTTTTTTTTTTTTTTTTTCAAGCAGAAGACGGCATACGAGATTCGCCTTAGTCTCGTGGGCTCGGAGATGTGTATACGCCTTAAAACAGCCGATTCTTTTGTAAATTTAATACTTTAATGTATACAATATAATTTTTTATCTTGCTCCTCTGAAATGTGGTAGAATGTCCATAATAATCTGACTAATAAATTTGCAAAGGATTCTATTATCCATAAAATCCATTAATCGTATCGTAGGATAATTGCCATAATCCGTATTGATGATTTTTAAATTGTTTGCATCAATCCATCGATACAAGCAACGTTGTATAAACGCATTATCGGTCACGTTAATTAAATGAATCCACGTGTTGACTGCTTTAACAAAAGCAGTGTTTTTTGGTTCCTTTGGTTGCCACACGTACGTCTCCAAGTCTGGGCACAGCCAAGGTTCCAAGAAACAACCACAATAGATGGTGCCGTGGAAATATTCCAACAGCTTCTCTAAGGAATAGTTACAGCGCTTTGAAGTTGTGGTTCTCTTCAAAGCGCTCATTGAAAAAACGGCACGGCATTGCTTTCCGGGTACTTATAACCTACCTGTTTGTAATAACGAATGCCGCCAACGCGTTTCAGATCATACCATTTCCTGCAATGCACTGCCACGGGGTCCATAAGACCAACCGAGCTCGTAGCGCTAGGCAACAAGCATTGGTTGATATCGTACTCACCAACCACCCCAGCGTAATTACGGTAATCGCTAATTAAGCTATCCGTATTCACGCCATCGCTTCGAAAGCTAATATACATTTTAGCCACTGCGGCCCGGCGGCACATCAAGCACAATTGCCTTTCTTTCGGCAGCTCGTTGTTTTCTAAAAATTTCTTGTATTGCGACGGTAACAAAAACTCTCTAAGTGTAAAGCCTTTGCCTGGTTCCACCGTCGTAATGTAATTGCCCTCGCACTCCGGGCCTTGCGCACATCGCCGTTCTTTCGTCTTCGGCTCTCGCAGAAACTCCTCTTCGTATTCACGGTTCACGGCCTCCACCACACGACGGAAGCTAATATCACTGCTTTTGCGGTTGATATAGAGGTTGTCCAACGGTGCCTTTTGAAGCAGTTTGCGCAAGAATGCATAATCAAAGCAATTTTTTGCATTGTTCAACATTGTCAAGCTATTCTCCTGTTTCAAAAACAGGGACTCCGCTTCCACTTGGCTCTCGGTAGACTTTAAGTACGATTCATCGACCATTAAAATAGTCTGGCTTTGCCGCGGGACCTCGCGTAATAAATCCGATACCACGGAAGGTATGTCCTCGGACCCTGATCGCATGCGTTTTGCCATTCCTTTATATAAACACTAGTTATTTGTTATATAAGCACTTTGGAATCAAAGTGAAATATGTTGCATTATATAATTATTTGGTACTGCGCATGCTTCGTGTTGTCCTTGGCCATTTTGCATTCAGGGACTTGGGTCTACACCGAGAAAGCAGCCAAGCCAGAACTAGTCGATAGGGGCGTGCTCTTAGTGCAGTTAATCTCTACCTTCTTGGTCGTGTTAGGGCCTTTCATTACGGAGAGCAACGACCTGACCATCACTGCGATCGTCAATAATAATATGATGTCCTTCGCGTCATCGACGCTGCTACTACTGCTCATCGGTATTGCTAGCGCGATGGCTGTGCAATACAAAAAAGAAGGCGATAATTTATTGCATATCATTTATTGGGTGCTTGCTGGAGCGGCATTTGTTAGCTACTTGGCTTTAATTCTTGTTTTTATTCCAATCAATGTACCAAGTTGCGGTTGCAAGGACGGTTTTTTTGGCACGGATTGCCAACTGACTTGCCTCGTGGATGATAGCATTTGCTCCGGGCATGGTGTTTGCACTAGCCTCGGATGCAGTTGCGACAATCGCTTTCGAGGAGAATTTTGCGATGCTTGTGTCAACCAATTCAACTACGACACCAACTGCACGGCATGCAACCTTGGCTACTCGCTTGATTTAGAATGTACGACGTGCCAAGCCGGCCGAGATCCAAGCACAAACTGCGTTGATTGCATTGATGGGTACCTTGATGATCCAAATTACAATTCCGCAGATCTTGGTTGCTTGGTTTGTAAGGAAAATTACTATCGACCGACATCCAATCCACTAGTTGGTTCTTACAATAAATTTCTAGAATTTGGCGATGTATGCACGGCATGTGAAGGATACCCGAATGTATGCAATGGGCATGGCACCTGCGCACACTTTCTAAAAGAGGATTCAGCCGGTGGATTCCAGTATGGAAACGTAACGGTCTTGGGGCAACTTGCGGATGGAGAGTGCACTTGTGATGTTGGCTACGCTGGGCCCAACTGCATACGCGCGCATGCCTTTGATCTAGACAATTCCGAGTCCATATGCAATGGCCACGGTGATATCCTAGAAGTGTATGATCAAATTGGAAACAATATTTTCGAAACCTTTCAATACTTGGAATGCCAATGCGATGATGGATACGTTCCAAGTACCGGGGACGATGCTTGCAGCTGCCTTGGGACCTCCACGACTACCTGCCAAGCTTGCATCTTTGGCTACTACTTGGAAAATAATGAATGCAAAGCATGTCCTGGTGGCGGCTTCTTGAAGTCGTGCAATGCCGATATCGGAGCTGGTGTTTGTGATGATGCCGGCACTTGCACTTGCTTGCAATCTTATGTTCGTGGTGCTTACAAAGGCGATAGCTGTGCAGAGTGCATGAACAATAATTTTTACAAGATTAAGAATTCGGTTTACGCCGAGCAGGAAGCCGAGCCAGAGCGGTGCCAAGCTTGTCCCGGAGCGACTGGGCCAGAACCAAACGATGCTTGTGGTGGGCATGGCTTCTGTATTACGGACACGTATTTAACATTTTGGGATCAAGGTGGTGAATCGAGTGATAGTTTAAATTTGTTTCTTGGTCTTACTGGTTACACAGGCACTCGAGCCGATTTGGATCAGCTTGTAGGAACGTGTGTTTGTCACGAGGGTTACAGTTTAAATATGTTTGGACTATGTTCTTAATGGTATTTGTTATGTTTTTTATGTAGCCAAGTTAGCAGGAGTATATCATCGTAGACAACAAACGATATCAATCCATAGTATGGCCATAGTATTTGCTCGAGGTAGTAAAATTGCAAGAACCAGTTGAAAAAACATACTATGGCGTAGGTATAGTATGCCACACCACAAACGTCAAATAGATCTTCTTCGTCAAAACAATGCCGCAGGCCAAGATATGCATTTACAGGAAACGTTAAAGCGGAAGCAAAGGTGTAAAGAAACATCAATTTTGCCATTTTACTCTCTTGGAAATCAAGCGAGTAGGATATCATCAAAAATATAATTGTTGTGTAATGGTGCAATCGAGTGGACGTTTTTAAATTTTTTATTTTGTAGAGTCCAATGGCATCATTTGATACATACATGGATGCCAGCGAATTTAATAATGCGTTTGGCCATATATCATATAACCAGTAGGGCCCGAAGAGTATAATTGTTAGTGTACACAAAATGGCCAAGTAAGTTGCTTTCAATAGATTTTTTACAACGTAATATTTTTTGTTCTCATCTAATTCTTTGAATTTTGGCGTGCTATGTTCCAATTGTATTTGAACCGGTTTGTAAGAGTATTGTAGCAGGGATAAACTTCCGATGAATATAATAATTTCAATCATTTTTAATCATTTTCAATAGTTTCTTCAGTTTTATATACTCCAACTCTAATACTATCGTCAGGATCTATGACGACTACCATTTCTGGCATAGGAACCAGTTCTATTCCATGCTCTATCTCCTTTTCCAACACGCAACATTCATAATACAGAAACACAAGAAGCATAAACAAAATAGTGCCTAGGATACCAGATAAGACTGCAAGTTGATGGAACCATGTTAAATACGGAAAAATGGCACAAAAAAGAATAAGCAAAGCCACGCTTACGATGATTACGGTTAATTGACATGTATTCGTGTTCATTCAAAAACTTTTATCTTGTGAACTATGTGCGTACGGCAAATCGGGCAACTAGTAACCTTCTCCACACAATCTTTACATAATTTATAGTGTCCACAAGGAGCTACAAGATATTTTCGCTCTTTTTTATAACAAACAACACATCTGGTTTTTGTCGTGGGACTGGACACTTTTTTACATTCAAGTAAATGCTTTTTGATTTCTTCAATCGTTTGAAAATCAGACAATAGTTCGACAGAAGCGGTACCAGCTGTTCGGTTCATTACTTCTTGATAAGCGACGGAGGGTGGCACAGTTATTTTCATATGCTCCATCATTTCCATTAACCTTAGACATCGCTGCATGCGATTCGGCATCCGGAATCGTTGAATACGTTTTTGAGAAAAGCTCATGATTTGTCGTTACTCTAAGCGATTAATATACTGCTATATTTTGGCTTTTTTCTTCTTTCTTTTTTTTTTCCGCTTTTTCACGTACATGTCTTTAAGGTCGAAATGAATGGCTATAGGTTCTTTCTTCTTCTCAGTTCCTCCACATGACCTCTGTCTCTCTATACAGACTGGTATTATATTCCCCATAGGTAAAACAAATAATAATTTTCCTAAATAACATTATAAATAGAGTTATCAACCAATACATAAGTTAAATAATGGCACGGATGTTACAAGAGAACGAACGATGGTATACACCATACAAAAATTGCATAGAAAAATTGATTAGGGAAAGTCAGGCAGCTGGTGTTTTAGATTTAAGTAAACCATCTTCGCAATCTACTATTGCTGATGGTTTCATTGCAAAAAAAGACGTCATGAAAACAAACGAGTTTTTTAGATTGGAACATTTGCAACAGGCAGGACTTTGTGCCGCGATAGCAGCGTTGTTACCAAAGCCAGAAGATTTAGGGAGCATAATGGTTGATATTTGTCGCGAAAAAAAAAATATGGTGGTAGTAGAAAACGTCGCTGTTGATGTGCCATTTTACAGCTTACGAAAAGGTATTCTCTACGACAATTATAAAGGTGAATGGAAGCCATTCAGCATAAATAATTTAGGCTCTGTTTACTGTGAAAATGACATTGTTTTCGTGGAAGTAGAAAAAAATAACGAAACACGTAAAGTCTTGTACAGAAAAGCGAGAGCAGCTACCGGTAATGAGCGTCCGGATCTTGCAAGTGAAGGTGATTGGAGTCGTTTTGGAGTCGATGGTAAAATATTAGATGCCAGAGTGTTAACGCTGAAAGAGAATGCTGAAATTGCAAGAAAAAATGAGGAAAAGATGCGTCAAAGCAATGTAAATCATTTTCAAAATTGGCTTTCACAGATAAAAAAGTGTCACGAAGCAGCTGATAAAGTCACATCATTAACAAACTTAAAAGATCGTATGGTAAGCGATTTGGGTTGGACAAAAAACGTGTTGCATGCTGACGACGAACGAAAGGAAGATAATGAAGGTAGGGGTGCAATGACTACTACCACCACAATGAAAAAGACAAACGTTGATGAAGAATCAGAATCAGACGATGCACAACAAGTAGAATCATTTGTTGATGAAACACAATTGACATTTTTATGCAAAAATCCGAAATTGTGTTTTGTTGCCGTTTATCCAACAGATTCTCCTTATTACCTTCCAAACGAAGAAAAAACATATTTTCGTGATAAAATTGTGACACCAAATCCAATGCCAACTCCTGGAAAAGAGGTGGACAACTCTTATCCACAAGAAAGTGATCTTGACATGTGGACTTTGATGCCGAAACAAAATGTTAGAATTTTGAAATTGAATAAATGGCGACACAGAATATTTGAAGATTTCTTACCAAAAGATGTCACAGTATCCGGAAACTTTAAAGCTGTTGAAATCATACTGTATCATTATCTTGTTATTTGGGATTTAGACGGTTTTGAAGCAGCTGCAAGTACAGATCAAGAATCGGGAATAAACACTGCAATGAGAAACGAAGATAATAAGAAAACGGCTTTAAATTATTTAAACGAAGCCATGTATGAAACTGCTATGAGAACAACGTCAATCGACCAGAAAATGTCACAATTAAATGCTACAAGCTCTAATGTCGAATCAAAAAAGACTATACGATATTGTCAAAGTTGTAGGACTATCGCAGTTTCGCCTGGAGTCGATTGCGACCTTGGCGACGAGGATGGTTTCAGTTTATTTGTTGGCGATGAGGAAAAACTATGTAATTTAGGATGGCAAGATTGGAAGCCTTTGAATAGAATTGTAAAGTACGACCCTGAGAATCATCAATTTAATGTTATTGGGTCCTATAAACTTAATAACCAATGGTATTGCCCAAAATGCGTTGCTGTGCTAAAACCGTTTGAGTTAAGCATGTATGAGGATGCAGACGGACCTTCTTTTATAGCAATTTGTGATAAGTGTAATTTAAGCAAGCCATTTGCTAACAAACAACAATGCATCAAGGCAAAATGGTTTATCAACGGAGATAGAATTTTGCCTTCAATACTTCGCACTGATAAGGGAGATATTAAGCATAATGATAAGTACGGAGTGTTGTGCCATATCCATGAGGACTGCAACAGTCAGAAAAGAAGTGGACGTGACGACGATAATTATAATAATAATAATCTGAAAAAGGTAAAAACAAATAAATTAAAATATTAAATCTCTATTGTTATTGCTTTTTTACGTTGATAAACCTCTCTCATTCTCATTTTTAAATCTAACGGAAAATCAATTTGCTTCTTCTTGCCTTTGCAATCGATATCTTGGCAAAACCAAAAACAAGAGCCAGTGCTGAAGTACATGTAAAGGTAGCTGTGATTGGTGCGGTGCGAGCCATTATAAGAGCCTTTGTTGAATGGACATTTTGTAGTGCAAAGCGGGACGTAAATGGTATCAATCGACTTAAACTGTGCAACGTCGAAATTGATGGCATCTTTGAAATACTTTTGTAAGTGCAGCTTTGCATCTCGCCATATATCCAAGCCGAAAAAAAATTGTTCCAATGCCAGATGCCCATGTGAATAGACACGCTTTGGCTTCTTTCCTCTTTTTTCAGTAGTCTTGCTACGGCCAATTCGCTGTCGTTTCAATTTCGTAGTGCTCTCTATGCCAACGATGTCAAACTGTGCTCGCTGTACATCGGCATCATAAGGCTGAAGCACAAGCATGTCGCGGAATGTCGGCTTCCTCGGCTTCATTGGGTAATAACAAGCAAATTCTAATACCCCGGAGTTTGAACCTTCCTTTTGATTGCCGTAAATACGAAACAATTTGTGTGTCGAATAGACAGACATGTCAATTGCACTTTTCACGCTGTCATTTTCGTGGTAGTCAAAGATACGCAGATCCGCAGCTTCATCCCATGCCTCCATCATCGCCATGACAGCTAATGAATCTTGAAATAGGTACTCTTTGCCATCTCTGGAACAAATTGCAATAAAATGCCATGATAATTTATTTCTTCGATGTGATTTTAAAATGATTAATTGACAATCACATTCTAAATATTGTTCCAAGTGCGTATGAAACATTTTGGCAATTTTTTTTCCGATGTCTTTTGGTTCCATGACACTAGTTGTATGGTTGGCCCAATCGCAGGGTTGCTTGAATTCAATGTCCAAGTAGGCTCTGGTGCCAAAGTTACCTAGCATCAGGTGACAAGCATCATTGTCGGATGCGTGTGTACACGTGGAGCTGGGCATGAGCTCGTAGAAACAATTTTGTATGCCTTTTTTGCAATTGCATTTCATCGTGTCATAAAGAGCTGATGCGCTCATTAACCAATACTGCCTGGCAAAAACTTTATTACCCATGTAGTTGACGTACGAATTGTCTTCCGCAATGTACCGCAGTTCCTTGTCTGCAATTTTGCTATAGTTCAAATGCATTTGGTGCTGTGGCCCCTTCCCTTGAAACCGTTTAGACCACGGCCCGAACTTTTTCGTCGAACTTCTTTCGCCAGACATCCACTTTGCTTACTTTTGGTAGTTCCGGAAATACTATTTTTAACTCAGGGTCTGCTTCTTTATTCACACTTAACGTTTCTTTCTCGACGATGCAATTTTCTAACTCTTTCATCAAGGCATCCTCAGACAACTCTTCGGTGTCGAAATCCAAGTCCCTCGTCAACATGTCGTTGATATCGTCAAAGTCATCCTTAAACTGATCCAACTTATCAATCAACCCTTCGACATCCTCTGTGTTTAATTTGCTGCTACGATGGGCTTCAGCTAAGTTTTTCAGAGACCGTACTTGCAACTCGTTTAAATGTAAATTTTCCAACTGCAGGGTCCGTGCCAAAACATTGTTTCTCCGTTCCTCAATGTTTTGTATGTGCCGCTTGTACATCAGTCTTCTGCGAGCCAAGTGCTTCGTCGGCTTTTGATCCCTCGTAATCCGAACAATGTCTTGCTTGACACGGCCTATCATCAACTCCAAAGTGTGGTCCAAATTTTTCATGTCATTAATATAGGTAGCAATCGATTGTGTCTGTTTGTTTTTTCTTCGATAACAACGTTGGAACATTTTTATTATACACACACCTCACGGATTATATAGGTTTTCAAATGGATGAAATAATCTTTTTTCTTCTGTGTAACTATGATAGTTGCTTTCCAACCCTGGTGTGATCCGCAAGTCATTCAATGTATTCTGGCGCTCCAAAAGCAGCGCGGCAATTTTGTTTCGTGTCATTTCCTTCTCCAAATCGACGAAAAGAAAAGCAGTGTATCCTAAGGTAAAGGCCACAAATGCGCTACCTGCCATTAGCACGATTAAGCAGAATACATTTACAATACGAGTTACTCGAGCTTCTTCCATTTTTTATTCGTTTCTCGTTCCGGCCTATATAGGGGTCGTGGAAAAGCAGTGAAATGACGCGTTTTTTTACAATTTTATTATTCTTTGGACTTATATCAGTACAATCCCTAGTAATCGATGAATCACACACAATATTAAAAAAATCGTCTTACTACAAAAAGGCAATAGAGAATTTTAAACATTTTTGCCAGTTATTAGACGAAAACAAAAAGATATACGTTTGCCGTGAAACCTTTGCTGACCAAACGTTTGCTTTACCGTTGTACCCATACGTGCATCTATTGCAGTTGGTAAACGACAAAGTGTATCAACACAAAGAAGACGTAATTGCGTACTTTAAAGGCACTCACGAACTGCTTGTCCCAACCACAAGCATGACGCCGGAAGAAATTAAACAAATAAAGAGTCCAGCGGTAGATAAAATAGAGCAATTTTAAAAAGTCTATAATTTAGTTATACAGTAGCATACAAGATGTTTTTTTACTTTAAATCAGAATACGTCAATCGGCATGTTGGTAACATATCATTGCCATATCCAAATGATACCTTTTACTTCCTTTGCATGACAGCCATTTTCGCACTGATAGTCATTATGATTATCTCACTCAGTTCAAGCAGCAGTAATTTTCTGCCTTTCTTGGTCCTGACCATTGTTAATGTAATGTTTAACTTACTGTTTCTTTTCTTATTACATACTGCTAAAAATTGGCTGCATGTGTTTTTCTCAGCGTTGGAAACTATTTTTGTCATAGAAGATATTCTGCGAACAAAATTTTCGTCAAGGATGCCGGGTGGAAAGCGAAAAGTTCGCATTGAATCAGATGATGATGACGATGAAATTGGCGATGTAACACCAAAAGCAAGTGATAAGACGTTGCGAATCAACATGGATACCTTGAACAATGCACTGAAAAAAAATATATTTCGTTGACAAGTATATATAACCGGAAATGCATATATAAATAAAATGACTAGTATCCACGAAAGGTTTGAACAATTTTTAAAACACAATTTACAAGCCGTAGATAAAATTAGTAGGCTGCCATTCTTCCAACTGTATGCCAACTTTTCAAAGTTAAAATGGAACGAAAAAAAAACACTGCTATTACGGCCTGATAAAATTCCGGAGGAAGCACAGCGTTTTTTAAATATCATCGATGAATCGGAAAATCGTATACTAAAATGGTTCATCGTCAACCGACAAATTGGATTAAGCGATTCGAATTTTCACCGGGCATTAAACTTGTACAAGAGCAAATACCTGTACGTCAATGTGCCGCAAACAGAGCACAAAGTCGATTTGGGTGTCATCGAGTACCTGCTGCGGTTGAACAAAAATCAACTGCAGCTGCGTGTACCACAGCCAAAACCGATCATTTCCATGCACACTGCGCGCCTGATGAGAGAACTCTATTTGTTGAAAAAGAACAAAAAAACGACCTACACATTGATGACGGATGACGAGCAACTAAAAAGTATCTTGAAAAGTTGGTTCCTCGAACACTACACGCTAACAGGCGAAGGTATTGGTTACGCCAGAAGGCAATTACTAGAAGAAGCCAATGATTTTTTGGTATCTAAGTTTGGTGATTCCAAATTAGTCTACTGTCATGACCCATCTTGGACTTGGCTGATGCAAGAAGTCATTGGTATGAACGACAAAGGTCAAAAAGGGATGTATTTGCGATTGCCGATATGGCGCAAAGGCCCTGGCGGAAAAGCCATTCCAAATGAAAGGAACAATAGTGGTACTGGTGGAGAATACACACTGGAGCACCGACAGAAAAAACGGCTGAAACACAGAGGTGCCACGGCGAGGGAAAAAGATGCTGCCAGAAAAGCCAGGGAGAAGAAGAGGAAGAGAGAATCGGAAGCATTGTAAGAATTTCTTTTATCATTATTTATTTTTATAACATGCAATCCACTTATATTCGAACAACTGATTGACTATGACAGTAATTAATGGATTTGGACTGATTGGAAACCAATAAATCATAAAAAACTAATACAATGACTTTTTCCACGTTTGTAGCAAATTTATGATTCATCGGATGACCAGAATCCATCATAAGAATAACTTCTTCGAGTTCGTGGAGCTCTTCTTTTTTTTTTGGATCGACCATAATACGCTCTCTCACGCGCCGCTCTCTCACGCTCCGCAGCTTCCTGCAATGCTAGTTTTTCAGCCAATATTGCCTTCCCTTCTTTCAACAATTTTTCTGGATCACAAGTTTCGCAACACACTTGTAATTTGCGGTGGCGCGGAACTGTCGGACGGTGATTTCTCCACTTCTCTAATGGACCAACTAAGAATCTTTCGTGGTACTCAATATCATACTCAAACATCCATTCATCACCTCCACGACAATACCATTTTGCAAGTTGTTCTGCTTTCCTTGCGGCGACTACATCTATCAATTTGATTTTACAATCCACTATTATGCGTTTATGCCAAATAGCATGTGGTGCTGTGATTGTACGATATCTTTTGCACAAAGGGCACTGTGTATAACTCAATATTAAACGCCAAAGGTTTCGATTGAAATATACTTGTTCTTCTGGAGTTAACACTGGAACCCTAAGCTTCAATTTTGTCTTCCACCACCTTTGAATTTTTGTCAACCTCATCATGGCAGTGCGACGTTTGGTTGGACCAGGAGATGGGACGAATAGAGGGTATATCACAGGAGTAAACATTATTCCCAACATTGTAAATGCAGTACCGAAAAACTTAACTGAATTACTGAATGCACGCCATCTTAGTTCTTTTGAAAAATCGTAATAAAATTCGTTCTGTTTTTTTTTGAGGGGCATTGTTAAAAAACTAATACGATGACGTTTTCCACGTTTGTAGTAGAAATGTTTTTTTAATTTATTTTATTTTAATAATTTTTTTAAACACTTTTTTCTTTTTTTACGTGTGTACTACGTGTGTAGGTTCTTTTGCACCTCGAATATATATTTCTCCCCCTTTTTTACAAACTTGTGGCCCAAGTCACTTCATTTACGTATCTATTGCTACACCCTGCTAAACGTGATAGCTTTATAATAGACATAAGTTTATACCACTATATTATAAATATACCACCTATACAAATGAAGTTTTTCACATTATTCTTTTTACTACTCGGTAACACCTACGCACATATGCCCGCTTTTCCCGGTGATACCTCCGCCGCTGCTCCCTACCTACTCACCGATGTGACGACAAAAAGTTGGGGGATATACGGGACCCTCAGCGACAAAGTGGTATGGCTAGCTATGGACGGCGTAAAAGACGAGGAAATGACCGTTTCCTTGCAGCGCTCTTCCTCCCCAGCAAACTCTTACGACGTTGCTATATGGGGCCCCGGCATGGCCGCTGTCAATTGCACGCCCGGCTTTTACGGCTGGGCACACGTTAGCTGGGGTCACGCCACCCACGACACCAGCGAGCTGCCAGCAGCGGTTAAAGAGGCTATTGGATCCAGCGAGGTACTCGTTCTGCACGGGGATGCCACGGAAGACCCGGAATACGAACCATTTGGTGTAAACATATACTATCCTCTAGGCGGCTGCAAAGATAGGTTTCCTGCCAGTGAGCGATACTACATGGCACTAATTCACGATTTCAACAAGACCGTGCACTACTCCCTCGGAGTTGGCATGGTGGAGTCCTTTACCTTGGAAGAGTTGACTACAATGTCCTATGTCATGGTCCATACCTTCGTATGGGGCGGTCGTTCTTTGATTTCCATCTTTAGCATCCTTTTCTTTGCAACTGCACTTGCCTACGCGCTGCAGCTTTATGCGGTTAGTCGCCGCGGCTACAACCAGTTGAACCAAAGGTCGCTTAGCAGTCTGGCCACGCAGCTGGCTTGGCTCGGAGCCGCGGGTCTTGTTGGCTCGGCTGCCGTGTGGCTGTCGCAATTGATCTGGTGCTACACCAAGCTGGCAGACTTGGGGAACAAAGTGTGGATTGCTATGTTAGTGCACATCAGCTTACCGATCTTGTTCGCTGGTCTTATTTTGGGCACGTTTGACCCGCAAGCCTTGGACCAAACGACAAAGCGCTGGTTTTGCGCGGGCACAATCGTTGCTGGTGCCCTGATGTTTTTTACCGCATGGCAAGCATACATTGTGTTCCCTGTCTTTATCATGCTCGGTGCACTAGTTAATATTTTTTGAATTTTGGTTTGGCGCCAATTCACCAATGCGTTTGAACTCCAGAAGCATTTTTTTCAAATTCTGGCACATTTTGATGTCGCGATGCCGTGCAATTGGCAGTGCAAGCTTTTGCCGCAATAATGCGTTTCTTCTTAAACAGTCTTCCATATTAAACATCGTTTGTAAATATATTCACTAATCCTTTATAGTTTTAGTCCTTTGATGAATGCAACTGAACTAGTAGCCAAGAATGGTTGCCCGAAAGAAATCGGAAGCATGCTGGATTACCGTTACTCGATGGGTTGGCAGTTGCAATTGATTATTCCTACCGAATCAAATTTTCATATCTATTTATTTAAATTAATTACTTTATTTTTTAAGCTGTCAAATATTGCTAATTCTTTATTATCCTTTGCAACGTTTAAAGCTTTGTCGATGCTGTCAAAATGTTTATTTAAATCTAAATAACTAAATTCATATGCATTCCAAAAATCATACCCATAGCTTTCAGAACTCCTTATTCTTTCGATTGGATCAAGAATCTTATAACCGGTAAGTGGATTAGATTTATTTTTTCCAAGATGTTTTGTTTTCATTGCCTGATTCCTATTCCTTTCTTAAGCAAATATAAACAAGAAAATGAGAGTACTAATATAAAAGATATTATCATCCCTAGAGAAAATGAAATTGAGACATCGCTTGCACCCAACATGCCTTCTCTAAAGGTGTTAACAACATATA
>OZSS01000969.1_pt1 | contig 13685 bp, 16 predicted proteins | sample 1779911 | NCBI WGS metagenome assembly OZSS01 (sample SAMEA2603589, study PRJEB24840) | metagenome | biome: Water; feature: Photic zone; material: Seawater sample | place: Mediterranean Sea | collected 2013-11-12 | depth 10 m | reverse complement strand
TTGCACAGTGGACCAAAATTTTGATCCGTGGATCGCGGGCACGGGTGAGACGCCTTACTGGATCCGAAGTGGTTTGACCGAGGTCTTTCCGTTCACTTTGCCCGCAAGAAGCGATGCCTCCGATACGAGATATGGATATCTCCACTTAACTACGGGGGAGCGGAAAAGAGATAAGACTCAAGACGATATCTTCCATGTGTGGTTTTCCGAAAAGCCTAATGGACCCGTCTTGGCAGGGACCAAGTGTGAGTGGTACGGGGAACAGGCCAAAACGTCTTTTCATTGGACACAGGATCCGTCATTGGCAGGAGAAATATGTGATTTGGGCACTGCATCACGGATTCTATACGTCAACTTTGAGACCAGGTGTTTCGAACCTTTATATAGCGGGAGTTGCAGTGATACGAGCAAGCAAAAGTCCATTGTAAAGTACCAGTTTGATGTGTCGCGCCGTATTAGGGGATATTAAGGTTACCTAGATCGCAAAGGGCGCCTTCTGGCGCCCTTTTTTCAACGTGGCCTGGTTGGAAGTGACTGGTGGCTTTGATTATGGAAAATTCGACACTCTGCATCCGTCTTCTGTTGCTCTGGGGCCTGCTGTCAAACCCAATCTTTGCGGCACATGCAGAGACGGGCATTCTCTCCAAAGGGGAAGTTGAGATTAACTTTGAGGAGGCATTTGCTTACTCTCTCAGGCATACCAACCCCAACGCCTATGAGGCTTCGCTAACGAAACCTCAGGCGACGTTTCGAGTACTACAAAATCTTTACGTGCTCAAACGCGTTGCGCACCAAGTGGAGGATGAGGGTCTAATCTCAGAGGGTGAGAGTAGATATCTGCGCGAGGACTTGTATCGCAGAGCTCTGTTAGAGCGCTATCTCGATCACAAAATCTTGGCTCGCATTGAAGGAATTGATTGGGAAGGGTTGGCTAAAGCGGAATTTGCTCTTCGGAAGACTGATTTCGTCTCTCCAGAGGAAGTTCGTGCAGAGCACCTGCTCGTGTCGATTAAAGGTATGCCCTTTGACGTCTTCGTGTCGAAAGTGAAGGCAGTTCAAAAAGGATTGGCCGAGGGGACAGACTTTAGCTTACTAATCTCTCAGTACTCAGATGACCCGTCGAGCGCCGCAAATGGAGGTGATCTCGGTTTTTTTCAGCGTCAGCGCATGCAGCCCGCTTTTTCAGAGGCTGCTTTTAGCCTTGAGCAACCCGGGGACATTACAGGTCCGGTTATGACCGTTTTTGGAGCGCACTTCATCAGGCTCGTCGATCGAAAAGAAGAACAGGCGCTGTCATTTGAACGCGTTAAAGAAGCGCTGATACAAGAGTTGAAAGCGTCTACAAAGGCCCGATTAAGACAAGAATTGCTGGGTGAGATCCGTGAGGAAATTGAGCCGGAACTAGCAGCAATCGATGAGTCAGAGATGGTGAGGTCGTTCTTGAAGGCTTACGATCAGCGCCAGAGGGCTAACGAGGATTAACTGCGTTGATATCGAAATAAGGGGTGAGCAAAAGGGCGCCTACACCGAGGCATTGCGTTGTATTCGTGCCCTAGGCCGGACGTTGGGCCCAATCCTGAGGGTCATACTGCCCTGAGTGGCTCGCTGGACGGAGTGGGAGCCTAATATATTTTTTTGGGTTGAGAGGGAGTCTCAATGGCGACGCTTACTTTTCTAAGCTACCTCTCCACACTCGGGGTCGACTTTTGTAAGGAGTGATAGCTTGCGAAGTCCGGGTGAACCGCGCACTCAAACCGTTGGAGCTTGTGCCGGGCAAAGATTTGTCCACCCAAACTTTGGTGTGATGTGGTCTATGGTGGGTGTTGCCATCGAGTGGCGTGCCTTCCGACGCGACGTCGTGACGAATGAGCCAGGTTCCTCGCCTGCGGCAATCGACTTGGTGGTGTGATTGTGAATTCCACCTGGTTGGAGGTTGTTTTAAGTCGCCGCATGCTGATTTGCGTGTTTACGGGCCTTGCCTCGGGCATGCCACTCTACTTGCTGATCCAGCTGGTGCCCGCCTGGTTGCACTCCGCCGACGTGTCTCTTGCCGAGATCGGTTTATTCTCTCTCGTGGGGTTGCCATACACCTGGAAGTTCCTCTGGGCCCCGTTCATGGATCGGATTACGCCCCCACTTGGCCGACGCAGAGGTTGGATGTTCCTCGCCCAGCTTAGCTTGATTGCCAGCATCGGCGCGTTGGGGCACCTCGATCCGCTGAAGCAGACTGCGCTCGTTGCGGTGTTTGCCTGCCTGATTGCTTTTCTCAGCGCAACGCAAGATGTGGCCATCGACGCGTATCGCAGGGAAATCCTGTCCGATGAGGAATTAGGCCTTGGTAGCGCTATTCACGTTCAGGCCTACCGTATCGCCGGTCTGGTGCCTGGGTCCCTGTCACTCATTCTTGCTGATGTGCTGCCCTGGGTATGGGTCTTTTGGATTACCGCCGGATTTATGTCTTTGGGTTTAGCGCTGTCCTTGATTGCACGTGAGCCAGAGAACTTGAGCCCCAAATATCAGTCCTTCCGGGAAACCTTGGTAACTCCTTTCAGCGAGTTCTTCCACCGGGCGGGGCGTCGGTCCGCGCTGTTGGCGCTCGTTTTTATGGTCGCCTACAAGTTGGGCGACAACATGGCCACCGCCTTGGCGACGCCGTTTTACTTGGACCTCGGTTTTTCTATGACTGAAATAGGTCTGGTGGCCAAGAACGCTGCGCTTTGGCCTGCGATCGCGGGCGGATTGCTGGGTGGCTTGGTGATGTTGCGTCTGGGCATCAATCGTGCGCTTTGGATTTTTGGGGCTGTGCAGATGGTCAGCATTCTGGGCTTTGTCTGGCTAGCCAGTGTCGGTGCGGAGCTCTGGGTTCTCGCGACGGTGATAGCGTTTGAATACCTTGGCGTGGGTTTGGGCACGGCAGCTTTCACTGCTTTTATTGCCCGGGAATCGAGTCGCGCTTTTGCGGCCACCCAGTTTGCACTCTTCACTGCTTTTGCGGCCTTGCCGCGATCCATCGCTAACGCATCGACCGGCTTTATCGTGGAGAACACAGGTTGGGCAATGTTTTTTTTATTGTGCACGGCGCTAGCGATTCCGGGCATGGTGGCGCTGATCTGGGTGGCACCGTGGCGGGGCGTGCCGCGAGACGGTAATGCGGAGAGCGGTACCCAACATTTGCCTACCGCACCGCTCCGCGAAGACGGAGCGTCATGATGAGAACTGCGCTGTTTTTATATCTGCTAGTCGAGTTGTGGAGCCTCATTGAACTGGGCGAGGCGACAAATGCAGGACTGGCAGTGCTCTGGGTATTGGGAGCTGGGTTTATGGGCATGGCCACTATCCGTTTTGCCGGCGCGCAAGTGATGTCACGATTGCAAGCCGCCCAGCAACAGGGCGTGCTTAGGGAGCAATTGGTCGCAAGCGATATGGTGCTGGCTATCTCGGGATTACTCTTGATTATCCCCGGATTGATATCGGATGGCTTGGCGGTGTTGGTGCTGATCCGCCCTCTTAGGCGTCTGCTTGGCATCGTGGTTGCGGCTGGCTGGTCCCGCGGCTTTCGTCGCGCTGGAGACGCCTACGCGCAAAGTCAGGCAAAACCGAGTCGTTTCGACTCCCGCCCAGCTCGTGGATATGCAACGCAACAGGAGGATGGCGTCACCCTTGAAGGGGAGTTCCAGGAGCTCGACGCAGAAGCGGCGAGGCTCCCTAATCAAGAGTCAGACGCTCAGGATTCCCGATCACGTTAATGCCCTAAAGTGAGGATTGTCTCTCGCAAGAGCGGGTGCGAGCCACCCAATTCGTCTCGATTTCGCTTTTTTTTGCTCAAAGCCGGCATTTTTTTAGCACTCTCCCTTGCAGAGTGCTAAAAAATCCCTTGAAATGCGCGTGCCTGCCCCCATAAAGGGTGGAAGCCCGAAAGGGCGAGCTAGCGAAATCGATAATGTTGGAGAGTTAAACCCATGAATATTCGTCCGTTGTACGACCGCGTGGTCGTTCGTCGAAAGGAAGAAGAGGAAACCTCAGCCGGGGGCATCGTCCTGCCCGGCTCTGCCAAAGAGAAGCCCAATCAGGGTGAGGTCGTGGCGGTTGGTGATGGCAAGGTGCTGGATAGCGGTGAGCAACGCGCGTTGTCCGTAAAGGTGGGCGATACGGTTGTTTTTGGCCAGTACGCCGGTAGCAACACCATCGAGGTGGACGGCGAAGAGCTGATCCTGATGAGCGAGAGCGAAATTTTTGCGGTCGTTGAGTAAGCGCACCGCACTGACTTGAGAAAGGAATAGAAGAGATGGCAGCTAAAGACGTATTTTTTGGCGATAAGGCCCGCGCCGGCATGCTAGAGGGTGTCAATATCCTCGCGGACGCCGTGAAGGCTACGCTGGGCCCCAAAGGCCGCAACGTGATTCTGGAGAAATCCTTTGGTGCTCTATCACGTAATCGAGTTCAAGCGTCTCCCCAAGAATAGAATGAACCACCTCTGCTAATGGCGCACTCTCAAAATTCACCATCACTGCCTCACCGGCAAGTGAAACAGCGGGCTTGGGCGGGGGCATCGTGACCTGGGTATCAGTTCCCAAGAAAATAGTGGGCGGTGATTCAGTCACTTCTGGGTTTTGCGGAGTGTTTGGCTCCACGGGCTGTGCTGACGTCATCGCAGTTGCGGTAGCGCCCTCAGGCACTGCCTGAGACGGCGCCAGCGTCGTGGCGCAACCGGCTATGACAACCAGCGCAGCGCAGGAGAGCAGCGTTCTTACCAAGCCGCGGCCCGGACTCATCTTTTCATTTTTCATTATCGGTATCACCTTGTTTGCGCCGGCTTGACTCTGGGTCATCCGCCTCAGCTTCATCCCGATCCGAGGCTACTCTGGATTGATACATATTCTCAAAGCTGGGAACGAAGCTTGGTGCCTCTTCGGCAGTGCCCGCAGCTCCCGCAGTGGGCTCAGCCCCAAGGCCGGTCCGATCGTTGTCGATGTTGCGCCTAACCGGTGACCCCGCCACCTTGGAGAGAATCTGCATATCCAACCTGGCGGTTTTACCTCCTTCGGAAAAAACCGCCCCCCGAGGCTTAACGCCAACCAACTCCCAGCCTTGCAACTGATCGCCTTCAAAGATTCGGCGCTGACCCACTCCCTTCTCCGACACAATTACGCCCGAGGCATCGCCAGAGGAGAAAATACCCAGAAGGGTAACGCCCTCAATCTGCTCGACAACGTCCTCAATTACCGCGTCGGGTTGGGCCAATTGAGACGCCTCCTCAAGCGAGACAATTGGTCGGCGACCGCCCAAAAATAACGGGCGGCTGGCAAACCCGTCACTGGACCCTGCCGAGTCAGGCTGGCCGAGAGTGAGCGTATCGTCTACTAGAGCAGTCCTCTCCGGCATGATGGGTTCGACGTCCGGGGTCCACAAGCTGATGATCACGAGAAGGGTCACCCCTGCCGCAACTGCAAGCCAAGCCGGCTTTAGTATTTTATCGGCCCAAAGCGAATGATCGTCGAGGCTGTTCATGCCGATACCATTAGTGCGGAGACCTGTATATTGATATCCAGATCCTGCTGTACTGTGGGTGGAGGTTGATTGCGGCGCGGGGAGGTACGGCGATCCCGCACCTTAACAATATTCAGCTCTGCCACCTTTAACAGCGGGCTATGTCCGTATACATCCCCTAGAAATTCATCCAGCGCGGAGGGCATGCCTCTCATGCTCAATTCCACAGTCAGAATCAAGAAGCCTTCTGGCGATTCAGACTGATCAGCGACAGACATCAACTGACTGCCTCGGACCGTGAGACCTGCGGTCTCGGCAAACCCTCTCAGCGCCTGTTGCAGCCGCGCACCGGTTTGGCTTTCGTCATCGCCCGAGTCAAAAGACATCTGCTTTAAAATATCGGTCGCCTCCGACATCGCCTGCCGCATTGCAGGGCGGGCAGCCTGGTAACCTTTCAGCCTCGCTATTCTGGGCTCGCTTCTGGATATTTCAGACCAGCTCTGTGTCACTGACGAGTATTGATTGCTCGTCATAAACAAGGCGATCAAGCCAAGTAAGGTAGCCAAGCCCAAGACCACCAATCGCGCTTCCCGGGGTAAATGCATTACCCAACGCCTGAGAGCAATCCAACTCACTGTGTGCTATCCAGACGCATTGTAAGAGTAAACCGTTCTCGACCTGTCTTTTGGTCTCGGGTAAAGGCGGACGGGGCACTCAGGTCACTTACCAAGCCAGAGCTGGCAAGTTTTGTTTGGTACTCTGCGGCGTTCATCGCCATACCAGAGATGGTAAGCCGGTTCCCCTCTAAACCAAGACGCGTCAGGTAAACCGAGTCAGGCGTGACGTCTGACAACGTATGCAACCACTGATCGTAAAGGGACCTGTCGGCGAAAAATTCGCGAGCAGCGAGCACTCTGTTCTCTACTAATACGAGCTCATTACGGGCTGCGGTCGCGGCACTGGCTTCAGCTTCAGTCAGAGCCAAAACCTCAGCCAGCTGATTCGATCGCGCTGCCAAAATCGCCCCGGGCAGCATCAACATTAAGCAGACCGCCAAGACAATCAGCCCTATTTTCTTGCCCTGCTGAAGCAATTGCTGCATGTATGCTCGATTTCGCGGGATATCCCCTGCACTTTCCACTTGCACCAAATGACCATCAGTTCCAGCCCATATCTCAAACTGCTCGACAGAATCAGCCACATCAAGGGCGTACCGAGCGATCAAATCATGCACCGCAGTGCGCGCCGCGATTACGTAAGTGAGTCTCAAGGATGCGTCGTCCCGCGCAACCACCCGCCAACCGGCGCAAGTTTCCTCTGACGTAAAAGGGGAGTTACTCGCAATCTCAAACTGCATCGCCGAATCTACATCTAACTCGGCCTCAATGGGCATTTCGATCTGCTTTGTGAGTATAAGGTCCGAGGGCAACATTAACGCCTTTGGTTGTTGCGGCAGAGGTCGCTCACTCGCGGAGACCAACTTCGCGTAGCGATCATGAACCTCCTTGCCCGGGTTGAGGAGACTGGCTTCGGGATAAAACCTCTGTCTCAGACCCGCCTCCTCGCTCCAGAGAAGTTGCGACACACCAAGCTTCAACTTGTCGATACCCCGGCTGAGGTCCAATCCAAAGAGTTCCCACTGGTTAGTCACTGCCATAACTGACCTTCTTTACCAATAATGGAGAGTCGTTCGGAATGGATGACCCGCTGGGTAGCTCCGGCGACCCAGACGCGGTAATTGGTTTGCTGACCGTTGTCGAGCTGGATTTTGACGATGACGGCACGATGTGTATTGGCTGAGATCCTTGCCGCGCGCTGTCGATTCAGAGACTCGAAAGTGACCAAACCATCTGAAGCGGCAGCAGAAGCGCTACCACTGCCGCGATTGCCAGACCACCCGGCTTCAGATTGACCGCCATGGGCGCCGTTAGGGAATAGTTGACGCAAGCGCTTTGGTGCTCTCGCCAGATCCAATGAAGATGCCTCAAACGGCTGAACAAAGTCTTTTACCCTGTCATAAACCGCTTTTCGCATACCGTCGACCGTCAGTAATTCCTCGCGCGACCGAAATCCTGCAAAATCGTCCAGCACCGCAGAGCGGGATGATAGCTGATTGCGATAATCAATCACCGCTCCAGCCAGCGCAATGGCCTCTGAGCCAGAAGCACCGCCAATGCCCCTAAACAAGGCCTGAAGTTCTTCTTCTGATGCACCATTGAGAGAAACGAAGCCTGAGGCCGGATGCACCGTCGCAACCGCGATATGACCAGAGAGCTCATAGCGCCTAGAAAAGATCGAGCTGTCGCGATCACTATTACCCAATGTGTCCTCGCTACCGTGCCTGTTAGGTCCATCTCCGCGATCACTTCGGTCCGAGAGAAATGGAGCAAGCGCCGCGTCTCTCAAGACCAGCAGCGCAACACCCCTTGCCAACGCATTGCTTTTTGCTTCGCTCAGCCGTTGCTCCGCCGACCCTATGTCGTCTTGCGCAAAATGTATGACGGCCATTACCAGCAAAGCCATCCCGGCAATCATCCACATTAATAGAGCGATCGCATATCCCTGCGCTGGTTGCCGGCCCGTCACTCGGGGTACCTGTAGGCATCAAACTGAATAACAAGTGGGGGCCACGGCTGGCCGCCTGAGACCACCTCAATAGCAATTGCGCGCGGTAAGGCTGCTGTTGAATCTGTAGCCCCCCCATAAGGACCCTCAGACCAAGGGTCAGTCGGTGTCGACTGGTAAAGAAATCGAGCTGAATCCAGCTCGCCGACAAGCGGGAATGCAGGCACGACGCTATCCCAAGCTGGCGGCGTATCAGACTCGGTAACGGGCGCAAACGACAACATCAACCGGTTGCCCTCCCGACTGAGACGAAGATGCTGGAGCCCACCTGCCGATCCAACCCGGTCGATCGGTGCAACCCACTCAAGCGCGTGCAATCCCCCCTCAAAAAAATCTGGGTGATTGATTGCGCTCCTTAATATCACCCTGAGGAATCGATCTGCCTCGCGCATTTGCGTAGTGCGCGCAGTCATCTCCTCCAACTTTGCATAGGTGCCGGCAAAAGCTCGCAGGGCAGTGACCGTAGCCAGCATAATCATCGAAAATATCACCGTCGCCACTGTGACTTCGACCAACGTCATGCCCTTCTGACCGGAGATCACTCTAATGCCTCCTGAAGTGGCACCACCGTCAAAAGCTCAAGCTGCCGATCTGATTTGCCACCCGGCCAAGTCACCGTAACACTCAGGTATTGAAGAGGCTGCCCGATGACGGGAGCGTCTGCCTCAGTATTGTCCGAAATGTCGGCAGGCCAAGACCTGGCCTCCCAGGTGTAGATTTCAAACTCACCGCTGATTGACGCCCGTTCAGCCGTGACATAATTTGAAGACGCCATCATCGATTCAGCCAGCATCACCGCGCGGGTATACTGGTCTGCCACCGAGGTGTTTTGGATGGCGCGCGTTGCCCCTTGATAGAGGGCACCAAGTGAGACAGACAAAATCACGAGAGCGACTAGCATTTCGAGCAGTGAAAAACCCCTCACTGACTCTGCCCACATTTTACTCCGCGCCTTCACAATGATTCCCTGCGGACATCGCCAATTAGCCAGTCGATTGTCAGTTTAGTGCCTGAACCTGACGGTCGCTGGATCACCACCTCCCCGCCTGACGCTCCGCCCTCAGGATAAAAACGAATGGCCGCAAGGCCATTACCCGGGCCGATCTCTTCTGCAAAGGTGACCTCAATTCGCAAATTTTCTGCCAAAGGTGCGTACTGTCTCTCTTGCAGGCGGCGGGCATCAGAAGTTACCGCAAACCGATTTTTATTGGCGTCAATCACGACATCGACCGCATGACCCGATGCCCTCGCCGCTCTCCTCGCTTTTTTGTGAGCCGAAACAAGCTGTCTCACTGCATCACGATATTCAAGCGTCGCGGATAATTTACCGACGGATGGCCCGGAAACGGCCAATAGCAGACCGATGACGGCCATGACCACTGCCAGTTCTAGGAGCGTAAAACCTCTCTCTGGTGCCCTCACCGCGAGTTAGCTACTGACGTCCGCCGCCTCCCCCTGACCGCCTTCTCTCCCATCTGCTCCATAGGAGACAATTTCGTAACCCGCGCCGTTTGAAACTGGAAAGCGGTAGTCGTAAGCGTTCCCCCAAGGGTCGAGGGGAACTGAATCCTTTTTTAGGTACGGGCCATTCCAACCCCGCGCACCGTTTGGCTCTCGCACCAGTGACTCGAGACTCTCGGGAAAACGGCCTACATCAAGCTTGTAAAGCTCAAGAGCCTGCTCGAGATCACTAATCTGGATCGTCGCCGATTTGGACTTCGCCCCACCCAGTTGATTGAGAACCTGGGGGCCGACTAGCGCAGCCAACATGCCGAGAATTGCCAACACCACCAGAAGTTCTACGAGAGTAAAACCGGATATTTTCTTTTTGGCTTGTCGTGCCTTCATTGCGTCATCCCTTCTTGTCGAAATCAGTCTGAGTTTGATACCTAAACAACGAGCGTGTTCACCGACAGAATGCCCATCAAAATCCCCATGATAATGACCGCAATAAGGCCGCCCATACCAAGAATCAGTGCAGGCTCCAGCAATGCCAGCACACGTCTTATCCCTGCCTCCACGTCGGTCTCATGCACTCTGGCCAGCTCCAATAACATGGTGTCGAGGTTTCCCGACTCCTCGCCCACCCGAATCATTTGTAAGGCGGTGGGGGAAAAGATCCTGGCATCGAGTGCATGCGACAAACGGCCTCCCCTCTTTATCGCGGGTGCCAGCTCAGCAAGAGAGCCCCTTACCAAAGTGTTGCCAACAGTCGCCACCGCAATATCAACCGCTTTCAACATGGAGACACCATTGTGCAACAGGGTCCCGAGCGTCCTGGCGAACCTCGCCACCTCATATTTCACCACCACACGGCCCATTAGCGGCATTGTCAAGGCCTGTCGATCCCGCCAGATCACACCAGCCGGCTGATGTAACCAGCGCCGCAAAAACCATAAAAGGAGCATTGTCAGCGAGAGCAAAACCCAGCCCCAATTAGAGACCGCGTCTCCCAAAGCCACAATAATCCGCGTGAGCATTGGAAGCGAATCACCCATGTCGTCAAACAACGCCTCAAATTCCGGCACAACGAAGCCAAGCATAATGAATACAGACAGCGTGGCGACCAAGAGCAATATGAGCGGGTAGGTCAATGCAGATACCACTGAAGCACGCAGCACTTTCTTTCGCTCAAGAAAAGCTCCCAAGTCAGTCAGCACTCGCGCCAGATTGCCGCTAGCCTCTCCCGACCGCACCATATTGATATAAAAGGGCGCAAAAACGCTCGGAAACCCCTCCAAGGCGGCACTGAAAGATTTGCCGCTCTTTAGCGAATCCAGGCAGGAGAGCAACGTGTCTCGCCAAGGCCCCTCACCCGTGCTATCGATCTGGACCCGCATGGCTTTATCCAGCGCTAACCCTGCGGTGATAAGCACACCCAATTCCGTGCTGAGCCGCATGACGTCGTCTTCAGAGACGTTTTTACGTTGTCTTGCGGACACGTCGTTGCTCGAGACTTTTTGCAGAGCCGTCTGCAGCGCATTTTCGTCGACCGGCAGAACAGCCCCTGACCGAGCCCCGTCGTCGCTCTGCAGATCACGAGGCAAGCCACTAGAAGTTTTGAGAGACAGCACACGCATCTGTTTGGCTCTCAAAGCCTGGAGTGCCGAACCCTCATCGTCAGCGGTAATCACGCCCGAGCTGACAGTACCGGCACTGCTCACAGCCCGATACTGAAAGTTAGCCACTGCGTTTACGCCTTAGAGGTGCATCAGCGATTACCTCAAGCAACATGAGAGTCATTTTCCAACTCCATTGTCTGGTCCTGAGTGATTCGCAGCACTTCGTCAAGGGAGCTGAGCCCGGCCGCCACCTTCTTCAAGCCATCTTCGTAAAGCGTCCTCATCCCGCGGCTTCGCGCATATTCCTGTAGTTGGCTAGCGTCGGTACCATCCACTATTGCACGTTGCGCACCCGCATCGAGTACAAAAAGCTCGTGAATCGCCAGGCGACCACGGTACCCCGTGTTTTTACAGTGATCGCAGCCCGAACTCTCATAGATGTGACTGGGCGTCCCGCCAGGAACTTCCACCAAGCCGGTTTCCCGCGTCATATCGGGCGTGACAACGATCGGTTTCTTACAGTGGTCGCACAATCGCCTGATCAAACGCTGGGATAGCACCCCGTTTACAGCCGCAGTAATCAGGAACCTTTCAACCCCCATATCCTCCAGTCTAGTTATCGCCCCAGCGGCTGTGTTGGTATGTAACGTGGATAAAACGAGGTGGCCGGTTAAGGCCGACTGCACCGCAATCTGGGCAGTCTCCGTATCACGCATTTCGCCAATCATGATGACATCGGGATCCTGACGCAAAATCGAACGGAGCGCCCGCGCGAATGTCAAACCAATCTGCGAGTGCACGGGGATTTGATTGATGCCGTGTAACTGGTACTCGACCGGGTCTTCCACAGTAATGACTTTGAGCGCCTCGGCATCCATGTTGGAAAGCGACGCATAGAGTGTCGTTGTTTTCCCAGAACCCGTTGGTCCCGTTAGTAGCAAAACACCGTGGGGTTTATTCAACAGGCCCTGATACTGATGCAGCGTATCATCGCTAAATCCCATATCATCCAAGCTTAGGCTGATGCTCTCGCGGTCCAATACACGCATCACCACTCCCTCACCGTGAATAGTCGGCAGGGTCGAGACGCGAAGGTCCAGTTCATGGCCCTTGACGCGCATCATGATGCGGCCGTCCTGCGGAAGACGACGTTCAGCGATGTTGAGGTTAGCCAGCAGTTTGATGCGCGACACAATGGCAGCGGAAAGATTCGCATCAGCAATCTGACTCGCCTCCTGAAGCACGCCATCAATCCGATACCTTAGCCTCAGGCCGTCGTCAAAGTGCTCGATATGCACGTCGGACGCCTCTATGTCCAGGGAGCGTTGGATGATCTGATTAACGCGCTGAATCACAGGCGCCTCGCTGGCGAGGTCCTTCAAATGTTCAACAAACTCGTCGTCGTTGACGTCGAATGCGCCAAGGCTATCAACCTCATCCTCTTCATCTCCCCGAACATAAAGCTCAAGGGCCGCTTCTATATCCGCTGCCATTCCGAGCTGAAGCTCTATCTTCTTGCCAGTGGCCAGATGCAGGGCTTTCCTGACGAAGTCATCCTGAGGTTTCAGCGCAGCGAGCGTGATGCTGCTCTCTGTCAGAGCCAGTGGGACTACGTTGTTATTGAGCAGGAAGTGCTCAGGCAAGCCTTCGATAATGACAGGCTCCTCGGGATATCCGCCCTTTTCCGCGATCGGGATATCCAGCTCTTCGCCGAGGTATTTGACCACGTTTGACTCTGCGACGAGACCCAAACGCACGAGAGCCTCACCCAGCATGCAACCCATCTCTCGCTTGGCGAGCCGCGCCCGCTCGAGATCACGATCGCTCAGGAGGCCCGCGGCGACCAGCCGCTCCCCCATAGGCGTGGCGTCCACGTTCTGTGAATTGAGGTCCTGCGTCACCATAACTATCCTGAAGGCCTTGTTCTAGGAGGCTTTGGATTGACGGACTCAGCTTGGAGCTTATTCCTTAAGCATCCGTCGAACGATTTACACTTTAACATCGCATCGCTCGGACCGGTGACGGGTAGTTTTCACATCTGCTCTGAGAGGCTATTGGTCTTTGTTGGGTTGAATTCACTGCTACCCAATCATTAAGCTTCGCCTCACTCCGCCTATGACGGCAGTCAGTACCAGAACACTCTCTTCTCAATACGGCCCTGATCGACATGCAACTGCGCAATGTGCTTCTTCACTACCACATTTTCAAAAACGCCGGCACGACATTCGAACGCGTGCTGGATGAGAACTATGGCGATGGACACATCACATTTGACGGCCCGTTCTCCTTCTCAGTGATTGATCAAGACCAGCTCAGCACGATTATTCAGAGGTACCCCAACGCAATAGCCTGTTCTTCACATCAGATTCATCTGCCGCCGCCGTCGGCAACACAATTTAGACCGATTCCCGTGGTTTTCATTCGCCACCCGTTGCTGCGGATACGATCGGTGTTCCTGTTCGGCGAGCGAGGTGCGGAAAAAATGCTCGAGACGGTGACGCGCTCTGACCC
>OZSS01000968.1_pt1 | contig 13686 bp, 8 predicted proteins | sample 1779911 | NCBI WGS metagenome assembly OZSS01 (sample SAMEA2603589, study PRJEB24840) | metagenome | biome: Water; feature: Photic zone; material: Seawater sample | place: Mediterranean Sea | collected 2013-11-12 | depth 10 m | reverse complement strand
GGGGCCTCTGCCGGTGGTTTTATTAGTGCCTGGATTGCCTACAATGACAACTGGGAGTGGCCTGCCTTTGCCAAGTACAAGCCAAAGAAGCTGAATATTGTGGGCTGGTTCGGAAATAGTCCCGGCCTTCCACCTAATATTATTAACTTAGTCAACTCGGGGGATCCTCCCGGCTTTGTAATGTTTGGTGGTAAAAAAGAACATCCGAAAACCCCGGCAAGTATGGGTCATGCCATACAGGCTATGCTTACAAAGAATAAAGTCTGGAGTAAAATGGTCTATATTGATTCCATGGGACATGTTCCCGCCAAACGCATTTTATTCAGTCCTAAAACTCGGGATGAAGAGACCTACACTGCTTTCAATGAATTCCTCGATATGGTCTGCCACAACCAAGGAGAACCTAAAGGGGGGATGTTATAAATGTTAAAAAGAATAGCCTGATTAGCTTGCGAAACCCCTTAAAAAATATGTATCCATAATAAATTATGTGTTTGTAACATAAACGAAGTGTTATTCATAATTCCAACAGACCTTTAATTCTTACTCATCATGAAAAATAATTCACGCAGAGACTTCATCAAATCTTCAGCCGCCCTCGGTAGCTTTTTTATTCTACCTTCTGGCTTACGGGCCAAGTCACCCAACAGTAAAATTTGTACCGCTCATATCGGGACTGGTGGAAAGGGCCGTATTGATACGGTCTACCTTGCCAAGCATGATAATGTCGAAGTCATCGGGCTCTGCGATGTGGATTATGCTCACGGAAAAATTGATACTTGGTCCAAACAATTTAAAAGCGCCACCGCCTTTCAAGACTATCGTGAAATGCTTGCTAAGTTGGATGATAAGATCGATGCGGTTTCCATTTCTACACCGGACCACACTCACTACCCGGCCACCATGGATGCCATGGAAAGGGGGAAACATATCTACCTTCAAAAACCCCTTACCCACAAACTTAAGGAGGCACGACAATTGGCGGAATTTGCTGCCGAAAAAGGACTCACCACGCAGATGGGGATCCAAAACCAGTCCCGTGAACCCTATCGTTTGGCCCGACATTATATCCAGGATGGACTCATTGGAAAAATCAGTAAAGTCTATGTCTGGTCGTTCAAAACCTGGGGCTATGACGGAGAACCTTTTAAAGAGAAATCTGAAGTACCTGACACCCTGGATTGGAACCTTTGGCTCGGTACGGCTCCTAAACATGATTATGTTAGCAAGGTTTATCACCCGGGTCAGTGGCGTAAGCTTCTCGATTTTGGATGTGGAACATTAGGCGATATGGGCATCCATATTTTTGATACTCCCTTTAAGGCCTTGGAACTTAAGGACCCAAAATGGGTGGAGGCCGAGTGCCGTGAACCCAATGGCTTTGGGCACGCCGAGAAGAATATGGTTCGTTACGGTTTTAAACCTTCCAAATATACCACCGATGATTTTACCTTTACTTGGTGGGACGGTTCCGATGCCCCAAGGCACAAAAATAATTCGGACTTGATGTTGCCAAACGGAGATGAACTCCCCACACAAGGTGCGGTCTTTGTGGGTGAGAATGGTCGTATGGTTCTGCCTCACTGCTCGATGCCGACCTTTTATCCGGAGAGTGTGTTAAAGAATATTCCAAAGCCTGATATTATAGGCGTGGATCACTACACCCAATTTCTCGATGCCATCGAAGGCAAAGACAAGACCTTAGCCGGCTTTGATTATTCCGGACCCTTGGCCGAATCGCTCTGCCTTGGGGTTGTAGCCTGCCAGTTCCCCGGTAAACGCCTCAACTGGAATGCGAAGAAAATGAAGGTGACCAACCTCCCCGAAGCCAATCCGCACCTAAAGGGAAGATACCGAAAGTTCTAATTCCGACCCCCTTTCAGGGGCTTTCAAAGTTCAAGTTATGAAAATCTACACGGATCGTATCGGGTGGTTTTTTGCTATGCTACTTTTCTGCATAAGTGGACTGAGATTAATGTCGGCTGAGAAGCCAAATATCGTACTCATCTATATCGATGACCTTGGTTACGGAGACCTTGGATGCTATGACTGCGAAGATATACCCACCCCGAACATCGATCGATTAGCCAATCAGGGGGTACGCTTTACCGCGTCCTACATCACCAACCCTCCCTGTTGCCCGAGCCGTTGTGCCTTGATGATGGGCCAGTACGGTCAGCGCTTTGGCAAGTACGGGATGTCCCGAGGGCTGCCCATTCCAGAAGACCGCCCCACCCTTGCCAAATATCTTTCGGGTCATGGGTATGTCACCGGGCAAATCGGGAAATGGGATATCGGCTCGAAAGTTCAAGGTCCACTCCAAGTCGGCTTCGACGAGGTTGCCCAGAAACCACCCAAGAAAAAAGGATCCAAATACTTCTGTACTAATCAAGAAGGTAAAACCCAGTGGCTAACCGACTACGACGGCGACAACATCGTCACCTTCATCGAGCGCCATAAAACAAGGCCTTTTTTCCTCTACTGGTCTCCCGAAGCGGTCCATTCAAAAAACGACGAGGCTCCCCCAAGCCTGACCAAACGAACCACTGCCAAAGGCAAACGGAGCAAATTAGCGGGAGCAATCGTCTCGGTCGACGACCAGGTAGGAAAGCTCACCAAAGCTTTGAGCAAACATGGCCTTCGCAAGAACACACTTGTCATCTTCTCCAGCGACAACGGAGCCAATATCGGTGAGGAAGGATCCTCCGCCCCCTACCGGGGAGGAAAGGGGGCTGGCACTCAGCAGGAAGGATGGGTGCGGGTACCGACTATTTTTTCGATGCCTGGCCTTGTTCCCCAAGGCAAGGACTACCAGAAGCAAATCGCCAACTTCGACTTCTATTCCACCATTGCATCGGTAGCCGGTCTCGCCATCCCGAAGCATTGCGATGGAGTGAACCTCATTCCTTATCTTACCGGTAAGAACAAAGGAGAGCCCCACGAGTATCTTTTTTGGCTCAACAACGAACCCGAAGACGCTGAAAGGAGACATCTCATTGCCGTGCGCTGGAAGAAATGGAGGCTTTACAAGAAATACGTTGCGGACCGTTGGCAATTGTTCGACCTCAAATCCGACCCGAAAGAAGAGAAAGATGTCGCTTCAAAAAACCCAAAAGTCGTAGAAAGCCTCTCTAACAAACACGCGGTATGGGCAAGGACCCTTGCTCCTCTGGGCAAGATTCCCAAACTCGCCAAGCCCGATGACAGTATTAAAACGGGTCATGGTTGGGCCTTCGCTAAGCAATAAATAACAACCTGAGAATACTAAGACTATCGAGAGCCGACCAACCGGGGTGCGGTAAAGCCACGCTCTCTCGCATTCTTTAGTTCTTTCTGTAACTCGGCTACCTTCTTGGGAAATTTCTTGGCCAGGTTATTGCTCTGACTGATATCCTTGGCATAGTGGAAGAGCTCGACCGAGTCATCATCATCCGCTGGATAATTCCGTTTTTCTTCCCATGTCTTTACCCGGCCCGAATGATATCCTGACTTCCCTTCAATCAAGTTCCATTCTCCCACCCGAATGGCCCAAGCATCCGTCCTTGTATTGTGAACATGAGCTTTTCGGGGGCTTGCCTTCTTTCCCTTTAGCAAGGGCAAAAGATTGTGAGAATCTTCGGCCGCATTTCGGGGAAGAGGATAGTCCAAAGCCGAGGCAAGCGTAGCCATGAAGTCGATCTGGGAGACAAGCTTTTCACAAGTAGTACCCGGCTTGGTCAAACCCGGCCACTTGACCATGAAAGGCACATGATGACCCCCTTCATAAATATCCCTTTTTAATCCACGAAAAGGCTCAGCGGACCAGTGGTCAAAAGTTTGATCGCGTTTATAAGCATACTTTTCCGGTCCGTTATCTGCAGTGAAAATAACTATCGTATTATCTGCCTGTCCACTCTGCTCGAGTGCCTTGAGAATTCGGCCACAGGCGTCATCGGTTTCATACACAAAATCGCCATAGGGTCCGGCACCTGACTTACCATCGAATTCATCATTAGGGATAATCGGGGCATGGGGGGACGGAAAGGCAAAATAGAGAAAGAAAGGTTTATCATTCTTGGCCTGCTTCTTGACATACCCCACCGCCTTTTGAGTGGTGGTCGGTATGTTCTCGTAGGGATCCCAACCGGAAAACATCGGGCCAGGGCGACATTCCCAGCCTCCCTCTTTTATCTCTTTCCACTTGGAGGTGTCCATTATGGTATCCGGGACATCCACCACCTTATCATTTTCAATCCAACAATAGGGTGGGAAGTTGATAACCGTATCACCGAAGTAGTAATCGAAACCATGATCAAGCGGACCATTAGGTATGGACTTGGACCAGTCGAACGCATCGGGGCCAAATCCTGACCTCTTGCCTTGCTTTATTGGTTTGGCATCCGGCTTCTTAATCGCATCCCAATTCCATCCTAAGTGCCACTTGCCGATCGCGGCGGTGGCATAGCCACACTCCTTCAACATCTCCGGCATGGTAAGCCTGTCTGTATCGAAAGCGGAATCCCCAAAGGCATTAACGATTCCGTGGAACTTGCGCCAATGATGCCTACCCGTGAGCAGGGCATAGCGGCTGGGGGTACAGATTCCCGAGGAGGAGTGACCATCGGTGAAAATGATGCCCTCCTTTGCCAGTTTTTCCAAGTGGGGTGTGGGAATTTTTGATTTGGGATTCAAGATTTTGAGATCGCCATAACCAAGATCATCCGCGTACAAAATCAAAATATTTGGTTTCACCAAACTACGATCTGCCCAACCAAGCATAGAGAAAAAACAGCCTACAAAAACTACAATTACTTTGTTCATAATGAATTCAATACACCCGTCCGTTTACCAAATAAAGAGTAATGGTTGTTGCTTACTCGATAAATTTTTGGGGTCTCTCGGGAATTCCAAACCGAAATCAACGATTCAAAAATTATTTCTTCTCACGCTCCTACCCCTTCTACCCTTTCTGGCTTTTGCCAAAGAAAAACCCAATGTCCTCTTCCTTGCCGTAGATGACATGAACGATTGGATCGGCTGTCTTGGCAAGACCCCACGGGCCATTACCCCAAACATTGACAAGCTTGCCAAGAGTGGAGTTAACTTCAGCAACGCTCACGCAGCTGGGGTCTTTTGTGCTCCGAGTCGGGCGGCGATCTTTTCCGGCCAGTTCGCCTCCACCACCGGTTGTTACCAAAGTGCAACCTACTTTGTGGATCACCCCGAGATCGAATCCCTCCAGACTAGCTTTGCCAAGGCCGGGTATTCAACCTATGGAGCAGGTAAACTTTTTCATCACCCGGCCGGAGCTATCGATGTGAGGGATTGGAGTCACTTCTTTTTACGGAACCCTGAGCAAAGGGAAACGGGATGGCCGATGAATTCATGGAGTGAAGAGACCCCTTTTCCTAAAACTTTTCCCGCTAGCATCTACAACCGTGGAAAGGAAATCACGGGTGGCATGTTTCTCGAATGGGCCGGCATCCCCAACGAGAAAGAAGAGGACATGGCCGACACCAAGCGGGCGAACTGGGCGGTTGAACAATTGAAGAAGCAGCACGAGAAGCCTTTTTTCCTAGCCGTCGGACTTTACGCCCCCCACTACCCCAATTATTGCCCCCAAAAATATTTTGATCTTTATGATCCCGAAAAGGTGGAACTTCCCCCATTCAAAGAAGATGACTTGGCCGATCTTCCCGAGAAGATCAAAAAAATGAAAATCGCACGTTCCCGCATCCTTCAAAAACTGCAGTCTCTCCATGCATGGGATGATGCCATTCATGGCTACCTTGCAAATATCAGTTATGCCGATGCCATGATTGGTCGTGTCCTTGACGCCCTCGAAGCAAGCCCCTACGCAAAAAACACCATCGTCGTTCTCTGGAGTGACCATGGTTATCATCTGGGCGAAAAAGGAGACTGGGGGAAGCACACCCTCTGGGAAAGAACCTCCAATGTACCCTTCATCTGGTCTGGTCCAGGAGTGGCCAAGAACCAGACCACCGATGTCACCGTCAGTCTCATTGACATCTATCCGACCTTCCAAGAATTGTGCGGTCTTCCACAAACCAAACAAAAACTGGGAGGAGCTTCTATCGCCTCTACCTTAGCTACCCCGGATCAAGCAAAGGATCGCTCCGTCTTTCTTCCCCATATGCATCCGGGAGAATATGCCATCATCAACCGCGATTGGCGCTACATCCGATACGGAGAGGATGGTGAGGAACTCTATGATCTCAATAAAGATCCGAACGAATGGAACAACCTTGCCGGAGAAGATAGGTACGCCAAGGTCAAGAACAGGTTGGCATCCTTTGCTCCCAAGGAATTTGCTCCGCAGGCGAAAAAGCTAAACGCCAAACGGGACCTGTTGGTTAAGGATGGTTCCTACCAGTGGATTAAGGGCAAGGGAAACCTGCAGAAAGCTAAACCCTATCGGCCAAGCATTACGCCTTTGGTTACTCCGACACCGTCCAAGGCCAAAAGAAAAAACATCCTCTTCGTGGTCTGCGATGATCTCAATACCCATATTTCCACCTCCGGGTACGAACCCATCACCACTCCCAACCTTTCCAGTCTTGCCGAGGAATCAATTACCTTCAATCGGACCTTTTGCCAATATCCTGTCTGCGGACCCTCCCGAGCATCCTTCCTCAGTGGCTTGTACCCACAAAGCACCGGGGTTCTTAACAATACCTTCGACATCCGAAAAACCCGACCGGGTACCGTTTCCATGCCCCATTTCTTTAAGGAAAATGGATACTGGACGGCCAGCGTAGGCAAGGTCTTCCATAACACCAAAAGTGATCATGGAGAGATTGCCTGGCACGAAAATTTGCGATTCGAAAATGACGAACTCGCGGTCGTCCACGAAACGCGCTTAAAGTTCGAGGCCGAACACGGTTCGATCGACAAGCAAGCAAACAAGAAAAAATGGAAGGAGCTCAAAAAACTGGTTACCGCAAAACTTGACGCCCAAACCCCACCCGGTCGAGGACGAAGCGGACTAACCGATGCCCAGCACAAAGATGGCAAGAATACCCGTCAGGTTGTACGCTGGCTGGAGGATAAAGATTACGGCCACAAACCGTTTTTCATCGCCTTAGGTTTGCAAAAACCACATGTCCCCTTTCTTGCTCCCGACAAGTACTTTGATCTTTATCCCTACGATAAGATTCGCTACCAAATCGACCGTCCCAATATGTGGGATTTTCTTCCCCCGTCCGCCCTCTCTAAACGATACGAGGCCTTTGGCTTTGAATTTAGCAAGGAGAACCATATCCTCCGAAAAGAATACATCCAAGCTTACCATGCCTGCGTCAGCTTTATTGATGCCCAGCTTGGACTTGTGATGGATAGTCTGAAGAAACAGGGTCTCTGGGACGATACCATTATCATCTTCACTTCCGACCATGGCTATCACTTGGGAGATCATTTTATCTGGGGCAAAGTCACCCTTTTTGATATCGGAGCAAAAGTACCTTTCATCGTACGAGCACCCGGCTTATCCAAATCAGGTGCCAATTCGGAAGCCATGGTGGAATTGATCGACATCTACCCCACCCTGGCCGACCTAGCCGGCCTGGAAGCCCCCATTCATTTACAGGGTACCTCCCTCCTCCCACTACTCGGCAACCCCGAGAGACTGGGTAAAAAGAAATATGCTTACAGCGTGGTTACACGTGGCCCAAAAAACCTTGGCTATGCCCTCCGCAACCAAAACTGGCGATATGGGAAATGGCCCGATGGTGAGGAACTCTACAATTTACGCAATGATCCTCATGAGAAGAAAAACCTGGCTCAAAAAGAACACCTAAAGGAAAGACTAGATGTATTTCGTAAAGCCTTGGCCAAGCAACAGGAGATCTTCCAACAAAATTAATTCCACTTGGCTCTGTCATTTTTTTAGTTGGAATCGATCCATTAAACAAACCACCACGGTATGAGGAAGGGTTAAAATAGAGATACCTAACATAGCCTTTCCAAGCCAGTCCAATTGAATCCCTCGAAAATAAAGGGGCATCGAAAGAATTAACCAAAGCCCCAAGAGGGCAAGAACAGTCATTAATGAGGTAAGTTGAAGCCATCTGCCCTTTATTCGGAGGAAATGTCCACTGAGAAGATCTTTTCTTCCTGCTTGATCGATCCATAGAATTCGCAATCCATGCCGCAAGCTGTGCCAAAGGGCAAAATAGGTTCCAAGTGCCCATAAGGGGGGGACCCAAAGAAACCAAATAAAAAGAAATGCTGACTCCAAAAGTTCGGTGCAAAAGGCAAGTCGTTCCTCTTGTGTATGTTTTAAAAGTGAACCGATCATTTGAAACCCGATCAGAAGCAAGGGAACCATAAGAAAGAGAATTTGATTTTGAGTGATCCATTCTAAACTCTGCTCCGATCCACCACCCTGCCTGACCATGGATTCAAGAAACAATCGGTAGGTTTCGTTCCCAAGGAAGCCAGGAAGTAAAATGGGTAGACTCCCACGAGCAAAGATGTGAAGCCAAGAGAGCGACTTGGATCGAACCAGATACTGTGCACGGTGAAGCTTGATGCTTAGGTACCTGTCCCCTTGGCCCCAGTGGAAAATAGTTAGAGCCAAAAAGAAGATCGCTGAAGGAACCGGCTGAAAATTCCAGAACACTAAATAAGCGATCGACAACAGCGGATAAGCCAGCAGGGTCACAATCCGAAAAGCCAGCGGACTTTTCTTCACCATACCCCAGAGCAAAAGATGATCCGCTCCACCATGAGGCATTCCGAATATAAATAGACTTAGGTAAAGGGGAAGAAGTTGCCATGCCAGGGGCCAATCCGTACTCATGTAGCCAAGAATTCCCATTGGTAAAAGAAGGCTGAGGCTGAGGGTATGCAAACCCTTTGCAAAGGAAGGCGGGATATCCTCCCGTGCGGTTCCATTGAAGGGAACGGGGCCCCATTCGATCCATTTCATGACTGGGCTTTCCTCCATGCATGCCAAAGGCAGAGTCCTTGGATCACGAACAAATTAGTAAGAGTAAAGAACATAGCTTCCTCAATAGGTAAATTCCCAAGGTCCCACCCACTACGAGTTTCGGGATTGAGTGACCAAATACCTCTGGAAATGGCAAAGGCATCAGCCAAGCAAAGGTATACAGTCAGGAGTACCCAGGGCAGAAACCAAAGTTTGAAAGTACGAATCAAGGCTTTGAATCCAAGAGCCCATTGAAGGGCAAGTGGCGGGCATGCCCATACTAAAATGAGACCGGCATAGGTACCTGGTTCGCTCATTAAAAGAAAACATCCAAGAGCACCCAGTAAAAAAGCAGGTAAGGAGGCAAGCGGAGAAAATTGAAGGGCTTGGATTTCCCTGGAAAATGGAAGCAGTGCAAAAAGCACACCCGCTAGCCAGGTCTGTAGGATCATAAATCCGTATTCCTCTAAGGGAACATAGCCAAGCTTACCGACAACAGCATCCGGAGGGTATGTCCAAACCCCACGAAAGATAAGGTAGTTATCCCAAGGGGTGGTATAAACTAAAGCAATTAGGCTAAGTACAAGAATGCCCGAAATGTTAAACTGGGTTAATTTTCCTTTCCGGAATGCCATCAATAAAAGGATAACCAGGGGAACTCCTACGAATACCAATAGGAATTCAAAATAGTTCATCACAGATCAATTAAAAATGGACTTAATGAGGCAGGGAATCAAGATGCTGAGCTTTTTCAAACCGCTCACTACTGCACGCTTATTATGGTATAATTCAGGATTATCCTGAATTAACTCACCAATCTCGCGATACATTCTGCCTGCCCAGCGGACCACGATGCGCATCCGCCAGGGAAGGTAGCGAATACCCTGCTCACCACTTGTATAACCACGGTCTGCTTCCATCAGAATTCTTTTTTTGATCGAAGTAATCTCGTTCAAAACTCCATTTGAATTGTTTTCCAGAATATCCGAAGGTGAAGGGGGAGATTTAAAATATTCTGCGGGCAGATAAATTCGGCCATTTTTTGCATCCTCGAAAACATCACGGCAAATGTTGGTTAACTGCATAGCAATGCCTAAGTCATCGGCATGTTTCAGTGCCTTCTTATCGGTTACCCCAAATATCGGGCAGGTCATCAACCCTATGGTGCCGGCAACCCCATGGCAGTATGCCAGTAATTCAGCCTCGGTTTTCATGGCTACTCCATTCTGTTCCTGAATCATCGCTTCCAAAAGTTCAGTCATAGGTAAGGAAGCCAGTCCCCAACGGGCTTGCAGGAACCTGTAGTGATCAAGAAGCGGATGTGGTTTATGCTCGGCCCAACATGCCATCGCATCCCGGAGCTTATGTTCCTGCCCTTCGTCCGCCCAGTCGTCTAATGTTCGGCACACATAATAAAGCCTAAAAATCGCTTCGGCTCTTTCCTTGGGAAGCAGAAAAGAAGCGAGTGAAAAGGTTCGACTCTTAGAACGGAAGAGCTGCTGAAAAGCTTCCTCGTCTTCTACGCGCGAGGGAGGAACCAGCTTTTCAACTACTTTGGCTGAAGAAACTACGCCAGGTAAGCCTGCACCCGGATGGGTGCCAGCACCACAAAAGTAAAGGTCTTCTAATTCTTCGGACTTGTTGTGAAAGCGGAACCAGGCAGACTGGGTAAAAAGGGGGGCAATCGAAAACCCACTCCCCCAAAGCGTGTTGAATTTATCTTCAAAGTCATCGGGGGTTACAAAAAACGATACATCGAGATATTCATCCAGTCTTGGAAGTAAGGAATCTTGAAGTTGCTTCTGAACTTGCATGCGGACTTTTTCTCCAGCTTCCTGCCAATTGACATGGGCTTTTTTATTAGGCACAGGAGCAAGGACATAAAAGGCATCTCCCCCTTCTGGCGCCATGGTGGAATCGGTTGCTGCGGGTCGGTGAAGGTACAGGCTTAAGTCATCTGAAAGAACTTTTTGGTCATAGATTTCAGCGAGCAACTCTTTAAAAGTCTCCCCCATAATAATAGTGTGATGCTGAACATCAGGGTATGCTCTCGTGGTACCAAAGTACCAAACAAACAAGCCCATAGAATAAGCTAGGTTGTCCAGTTTAGAATCCGTCCACTTCATCCGGTGAGTTGAATCTATAAGTTTACGGTAAACCTTGGGCGGGTCGGCATCAAAGGCAACCAGATGGGAGTTTCTCTTCTCGCCGTTAGAAAACTGAATGCCACAGGCTCGACCCTTTTCTACTAAAACCTTGTACACTTGGCTATTGAGTTCGAACTTAATCCCTACCTCTTCAGATAATTTCACCAATGCCTTAACCAGTTCCCCGGTACCTCCCTTAGGGAACCATATACCCCATTTTCTTTCCAAGTAATGGATGAGGCAATAGATAGAAGTGGTTTGCATCGGATTTCCACCAACGAGCAAGGGGTGAATACTAAATGCACGACGAAGGCGGTCGTCTTTGAGGAATTTTGAAACTAGGGTATATACGGACAGGTAACTTTTAAGGGCAAGCAGAGGGGGCACTTGTTTAAGCATTACCCCAAAGCGGTGAAAAGGTTGATCGGCTAGTTTTTCGAAGCCAACCTGGAATATTCGTTTGGAAAACCTAACCAAATTTTGATATCCATTCCCTTCCCCAGGAGAAAGCCGGTTAATTTCAGCGATGGTATCCTCCAATATTCCCCCGTAATCAAGCCTCTCCCCATCTGCAAATTCAAAACGATACCATGGTTCCACCTGTAAAAATTCAACATAGTCTTTCCGGTCTTTTCCAAAAAGCTGGAATAGTTCGTCAAAGAGGAACGGAGCCGTAATTACGGTGGGCCCGGCGTCAAACTTGTAGGCTTTTTTTCGGTAAACTTGTGCCCTGCCACCGGCCATTGGGTTGTTGTCGATTATAGTTACCTCATACCCAAGCCTGCGAAGCCTAAGTCCCATCGCCAGACCACCAAACCCCGCACCTACAATAATGGCTTTTTGGGATGGGGTTTCTGTTATACTTTTTTTACTTTGCTTTGAAGTTGAATCTTCAGGGAAATTCGGCCCAATCATTTTTAATAGGCCAAATTACAAGAGGGGTCAGGGCTTTTAGTGAGCTGTACAAAGGGTAATACTAATTCACGAGTCATAAGGGTAAGGCTATTCGGGAAAGCTTCCAAGCCAACTTCTGCCTCCTCTATTAATTTTTCGTGAAAATTCGAGGCATGTTTAAATAGGTCGGGGGCATGCGCTTCACTTTTGGAAAGAAGATAATACAAATTGGGTCGATCATTAAGAATGTCAGACATAGTGGCTCGCCCGGTTTTATTTCCTAAATAATCCGCCTCGTCATCGCGAATCTGATAAGCCACCGCAAGCTTGGCAAAAACCTCAGTTAGTTTTTTTATTTCAGCATCTTCTAAGCGAGCAGCATGCCCAACACAGGATATGGGTAGGGTGAACATTACCCCAGTTTTGTCGTAAGCCATATTGAGATACCTTGAAAACAAATCATCGTTTTCAGCCACTTTAAAATCCAGTTCACAGAGCGCTCCCCGAACCGCAACCGAAACAGCGTTCGATAAACTTAAGGTCCATTTGGATTTTATAGTGGAATCGATTGCAGATGAGGAAGCGATTTCAAACGCTTTTGCGATTAAGAGGTCACCGACAAGGAGTGCTTTGGAAAGGCCGTACTTATGCCAAACAGTCTCTTGTCCTCTTCTTTCATGATCACTATCTACAATGTCATCATGAACTAAGCTGGCGTTGTGCAGGAGCTCGGTAAAAAGAGCAATTTCTAGCAAATGTTCTTCGGGTAAGTTAAAACAGGTTCCTGCCCGCATCGATAGTTGCCCACGGAAACCTTGACCTGACCAAAAATACCCTTCGTCAACAAACGAACGAAGGGTTTCGTCATTAAAAAAACAATCCTTGAGTCGTCTGTTTAGACGACTCAAGGCATTGTTAGTTAAATCCATGCCAATTGGCCGTAAAGGCTCAATTATTCTGTTTCGCTATCGCTGACTGCAGCAACCCAAATTGCAAGTCCAAATGCGGCTTTATTGATTAAGTCCGCGAGGTTATACACGATGTTTAAAGTGTTCATGTCAACATCACCTGCACCTGCACCAAGATAAGCCATATAGTAACCGATAGGATAGATAGCCCAGCCAAAAGTTACAATCGCACGAATTGTTTTGAAAGCTTGTTGGCTAGCAGCATTCCCACTGTTTTCATTAAGTTGAGAAGCTTCACCCTTGAATATTTCCCAAATGATGTAAATCCAGCCAGCCATACCTACAATAAAGCCCCCATTTTGGTAGGCTTCATTGGTTTCCCCAACATAACCTCCTATAAGCATAACTAAGGAACCTAGCAATAACCTCCAAAACACCCTGACATCAACTTTAGTTACTGCGGTTAAGATGAGATAAAATTCTACGATTTGAAGTGGCACGGTTATCAACCAGTCAATGTATCGGAATACGGTCGGACTAACGGCGTCTGTAATCCAAACCTCACGCATGTAGAGATAGTGCCAAAAAGCAACACCTGTAACCAGACCGGCCACGGTGAGCGAAGTTTTCCACTTCCCTTTCACGCGGTCGCGTTCGATGAAGAAGAATACGGTTGCCGCAAGCATCATTGCTGTTGCGAGCCAGAAACTAACGCCGACAAAGTCGTTAGGATCCAAAGCAGCAGATTTCGCTCCATGGCTTTCCCCAAATGCAAGCAATGGAAAAAATAGTAATATTAAGGTAGATG
>OZSS01000967.1_pt1 | contig 13688 bp, 10 predicted proteins | sample 1779911 | NCBI WGS metagenome assembly OZSS01 (sample SAMEA2603589, study PRJEB24840) | metagenome | biome: Water; feature: Photic zone; material: Seawater sample | place: Mediterranean Sea | collected 2013-11-12 | depth 10 m | reverse complement strand
ATGGGTGGTATCTCCGATGGAAAAGCTGAAATTGTAAATGGTGAAGACTTATTTTTAAGGTTATCAGGTAATGTTAGTACTAAAAATAATGGTGGTTTCATTCAAGTGAGGTCTTCCAAGGAAACCTTGTCTAATAACTTTTCAGGTATTAAGTTGAAAGTTCGAGGGAACCCAAGTTCTTATTATGTTCATGTAAGAACAAATTCACTTTTATTCCCGTGGCAGTATTATTCAGGTGAGTTTTCAGTAGACAACAACTGGAGTTATGTAGAGATCTATTTTAAAGACTTCAAAAAATCTAATTTTTATCAACCCTCTAGCTTTTCTTCTTCAGAAATTAAGAGTATAGGTTTTGTAGCCTTTGGGAAAGATTTTGAGGCTAAGCTTGATATTATGGAAGCTGAATTGTTTTAGGTATGTCTGAAAAAAAAAATAACGTTCCAAAGACTAAAGTTAAAAATCCTGAACCTAAGGGTTTTAGTACAAACGAATGGGTTATTTGGGCAGCATGGGCTGATAGGATTACATTTGAAGAAATATTTGAGAAGTCAGGTAAACGCGAATCTGAGGTAATTAAATTAATGAGAAGAAGCCTCAAGCCATCATCATTTAGGTTGTGGAGAAAAAGGGTTCACACAAAGTCTATAAAAAATCGCAAGAAGTTCGAAGAAGAGAGAAAAAGAATTAAAAGAGGCTCATCAGTTTTGTTTGATTAGTTCTTCAGCAGTGGCCTTGGTTTCCGCAACTTCTTTTCCTGTAAGGTGAAATAGGCCTGTTAGATTCCTAATTAGCCCAGACTCATAATCATCAATTACACCGTCGGAGAGAATGACTTTCCACAAATACACAAAAATATTTAATATTTCATCCTTAGTAAAATTTTCTTTTATATCTTTTGTTAAAGAATAAAGTTCAATACTATCTTGTGAAGTTTCTAAAGCTTTATCAAAAATTGAATTGGTCAGCTCTTCATCAAAATGAAGTTTGTTGGAGACTATTTTTTTTATTTTAGTAATTTCCTCATCAGCAAATTCATCGTCAGATTTTGCCGCCTCAACCAACAACGTTGTGATCATGATACCTTTTTCTTCATCACTAGCGGATTCAATATTACCTTTTTTTTCTTTTAAATTTTTGAATATATTTAGCACTGTTAATATATAGTGTAACAGTTTAAAGCTGTCAATTTACAACTAATATTTATTTATTGTTGACAAAATATGAGTAAAATATAAATTGAAAATCGGGAAATATAAGGGGAAGACATTCATGAAATCAATAATTAACATTATAAATACCCAAAAATTTTATATTCATTTAATAAATATATTAATTGTATCTTTTTTAGTGCTTTCCACATCACATGCACTTTCTCAAGACAAAACATATATGGCACCAGATGTTAATATTATTTCTGTAACTCCAGTTCAAGGATCCGGACTTAATATAGACAGAGTTCCCGGTAAAGTTCAAAGTATAAATAGAGAAGTGATTGGGAAAAAAAAGAATTTCTCCATAACAGAGACGCTTAATAGGGAAGCGTCGGGTATCTCTCTTTTTAATTTAAATAGTTCTCCAATGCAGAACGATATAAATTTTAGAGGTTATGTAAGTGGACCTCTCTTAGGTACAGCCCAGTCAATAGCAGTGTACCAAAATGGTATGCGAGTAAATGAATCGTTTGGTGAAGTAGTCCAGTGGGACTTAGTTCCTGATTTTGCAATAAATAATATGCAAATCTTTACTGGTGGTGATCCAATTTTTGGACAAAACGCTATTGGTGGAGCTATAACAATGGAAATGAAAAATGGATTTAATTTTGAAGGAGCTAACTTAACCACATCAGGTGGAAGTTATGGACGTACAAATGAGATTTTTGAATACGGAAAACAATTCGATAATGTTGGAATTTATCTTGGTGCTAACTTCAATTACGATAACGGTTGGAGAGATCAGTCTGAATCATACCTCAACACAGTTTATGGTGATGTAAGATTTAGACCAAACGATGATACAGAACTGTTTGTAAATTTTGGACAAGCTTACACTGATTTACGAGGTAATGGTGCTGTCCCATTAACTCTCATGGATATGGAAGGTAGAGATGCAGTTTATACCTATCCAGATAATACCCACAATAAAAATTATTATGCAAATTTTGGAGGTAACCATTTTGTAAATGATCAATTATCCATTCAGGGAAACATTTACTACCGTCATATGGAAAGAAGAAATTATAATGGTGACGAATTTGAGGCAGGGGATTGTGGTGCACAATTCGACTATACACCGGGTAATGCAGATGGAGTACTTTGTTCCGAACTTGAAGTAGGAGGTGCTTCAACTGAAACATATTTAGACGTAGCAGGAAATACAATTAGGTATGGAAGCCTGGGTCTGGAGCTTGATGATGACGAGAATGAGATTGAAGATATAGGTGCTATTAATAGATCAAATACTAAACAAAATCAGATGGGGCTAAACTTCCAGTCAACTTATGATTCTGATCTTTTTCAAAAAAACAACACACTAATTACTGGTATGACTTACGAATACTCACATAATAGCTTTGCATCGTCAACGGAGTTAGGAATAATTCAGAATGACAGAGGTGTACAAGGGACAGGAGTTCTCCTTAGTCAAGATGAGGAAGGTGAAAATATTTTCATTACAAACATAGAGGCTACAACACATAATATTGCTTTATATGCTAGTAACACAATTGATATTGACGATTTTACTTCTCTAAATTTATCAGGTAGATGGAACTGGGCATCACTTAAAATGGAAGATCAATTCGGCACTGCTCTTGAAGGTCATCACTTTTTTAACGAATTTAACCCTGGGGTAGGGGTTACTAGGAAGTTCGGAGATATTTCAGTCTATGCATCCTATAAAGAATCAAGTCGTAATCCTTCTGTAGCGGAATTAGGTTGTGCCGATCCAGATCAACCTTGTAGACTTCCCAACTCATTTCAGGCAGATCCGCCACTAGATATGGTCAAAAATAGAAACATAGAACTGGGTGCAAGAGGCGTTAAAGCATATAACTTATTTGGTATGAATCATAATATTAACTGGAATGCTTCTGCATATGCTGGTCGAAACTTCAACGACATTATTTTTATTGGAGGTAATAGAGTGGGCACAGGATACTTTAGAAATGTAGGTAATACCCAAAGAATGGGAACAGAGCTTGGTTTGAATGGAAAGCTTGGAAATAAGTTATCATGGTATGGAAATTATTCATATGTTCGAGCCACTTTTGAGACAAGTCAGAATATTTCAAGCGCAGGTCATTCATCTAACCCATTTGAGTGTGATGGTGCAATAGCCGGTGCAACTGCTAACGATCAAGACACTTGTGAATCTTCAGAGGGTTATCAAATTGGTGTAGGTCCTGGAGATGCAATTCCTGGTCTTTCGCCTCATGTCACAAGAATAGGAATCGGTTATGCCCCAACTGAATCTTTTAGCATGGCGTTAGATACGGAATATAATTCTAATCAATTCTACAGAGGTGATGAAAATAATCACCATGGTAAAAAAGTACCTGGGTACTTCTTATTGAATGCATCTGCAGAATTCAAATTGCCATTAAAGGCAAACTCGCCATTTAGCACAGTCTTTTTCCTAGACGGTAGAAACTTATTGGATACCAACTTTGAAACTGGTGGTATAGTTGCTGAAAACGAAGTCGAAGGAACAGGTGGAAGCGGAACATTTGTTACACCAGGTCAACCATTATCAATTATGGGCGGAATGCATATACGTTGGTAATAGTAAATATGAAGTTTAAATATGAGTTAGTTAGAAAATAATAACACCGTTTAATTTCCTCCCCCTTCCTATCTTTATTGCCCAAATATTATAATTTGGGCAATAAAACTTTAACATGGCACAGATTTAATAAACTTGATTTTAATGCATATAATACTTGATTAAATTTTAACTTAATAAACAAAGGAGAAAAAAAATGAATAAATTAGCATTTAGTGCAGCAACACTTACATTACTATCAACAAGTTGGGTGTTCGCTAACAGTACAGCAGACTTAGATGATATCAAATTATACGACATAGTTAAGGTAGAACAGTGTTTAGATCAAGCTTATGATACAGTTCCAGGACATGCTAGAAAGTTAGAATTTAAGTTACAAGGAGATGATCCAATTTATGAGTTTGATATTGAATCGACAAAGGATGGCTTTATCTACAATGTGGAATGTAATGCAGAGGAAGGTTATATTACAGAAATTGAAAAGGAAGTTGATGCAAACAATCCTTTATTTAAAAGTGAAGCTAAAATTACTATCGATCAAGCTCGAGTAAAAGCTCTTTCAATTCATCCAGGAAAAATCATGAATGAAGAAAGAGAAATAGGTATGGATGGTTCGTTTACCTACGAATTTGACATACAAACTAATGCAGGCTATGAAGTAAAAATAGACGTTGATGCTAAATCTGGAGAGATAGAAGAAGCAAGCTTCGAACTTTATGAAATTGGTATGGAAAAAGAGTAAGCTTGTTAAAATTTACTTAAGAATCAAATCCATTGACTTTATTTAAATTAGCTTTTTTGGTTTAAGTGAGCTAACGATTTAATCGAAAGCTCACTATAATAAATTTAATATGGTTTTTCTAAAGGAACCATATCGAATAAATCTGCATTGAGCCACAAATGGCATGCAACCGACGCTGCATAACCTATCAATATTGCCCAAGACCATCTTAGATGTGCAAAGAAAGTATAAACCCCTCTTGCTTGACCCATTAAAGCTACACCTGCTGCAGAACCAATAGATAATAACGAACCACCTACACCAGCTGTAAGCGTTATTAATAACCATTGTCCCATATCCATGGATGGATGTGCTGTTAGTACTGCGTAGACTATTGGTATATTATCGATAATAGCGGACAAAAATCCAACAAGTATGTTTGCATAAGTGGCACCTAAAGTAACATACATATCGTCAGATATTAACTTCAAATATCCAACAGCTGCTAATCCACCCACACAAACTAAAATACCGTAAAAGAATAATAATGTATCCCATTCAGCTTTACCTGTGAGTTCAAAAATATCGAATTTATTTTTTCCAGGGTATCTGGTTTTAAGAAAATAACCGTAAGTGCCCAGCATTCCTAGACCAAACATCATACCAAAGACTGGAGGCATGTGTAAAACTTGATGTCCTGCTACAGTAATTGAAATTGTAAGAATACCTAATATAGCAATCACATTACCACCGGGTTGAACAATAACCTTTTTTCCATCTCCTTTTGGTACCTCGTTAGGAATTGCAAAGTAAATTATTGCAGCAGGAATTACATAATTAACAACTGATGGTAAGAAAATATTAAAGAAGTCAAAAAATGATACAAAGCCTCGTTGCCACACCATTAGTGTAGTGATATCACCAAACGGTGAGAATGCACCACCAGCATTTGCAGATACGACGATATTTATCAAGGCGGGGACGACGAATGCTTTGTTACCTCGTCCAGCAACCGTTACAACCGTTCCTAAAATAAGCGCAGTAGTTAAATTATCAGCAATAGGGGATAAAAAGAATGCAATAACACCAGTGATCACAAAAATCTTTTTATAACTAAAATTATTATTTGAGAGCCAAGAGCAAAGTGCATCAAACATTTTTCTTTCGGTTAATGCATTAACATATGTCATGGCTACGAAAAGAAAGAAAAATAATTCTGCAAATTCAAGTATAAGATGTTTAAACTTTCCTTCTGCCCAATGAACCGATAGGCTTGGGTCCGAACTTGCGTAAAACGCAATCATAGCCCATATGGCTGTTGCTGCTAATATAACAGGTTTTGACTTTCTGAAGTGAGTAAATTCTTCTGCCATAACAAATCCATAAGCAATAATAAAAAGTAAAAGACAAGCAATTCCAATTGGACTGGTAATCATATCTAAAGTCGCTGGGCCATCGCTACTAGCTGCTAACACCAAACTTGGTGAAACTAAAGCTACAAGAAAAATTGGAAATTTTGAGAGTATTTTAGTTAAGAAGTTCATAAGCCCACCTGAAAAAATTGATATTTAAATATAAATCTTTATTTGTTATATAACATTATGAATTTAAAAAAAAGTAATAATAGTAAAAACAACAATGAACTTTCTGTTTATTTAGATCCAAAATTTGTTCCGGCGAATTTACAAAAATTTTGTAAAGATTTGAAACAAAATCAGTTAGATGAAAAAAGCTTTTTAAAGAAATCGAATGAGATCGATATATTTTTAACAAACTTTGATTTAGATAAACTACAGATGAATTTTTTCTTATTACTTATTGGAAAGAGACTCTATAACTTTTGTGATACGGGAAATTATAATTTAAAGATTTATGGTGGTGACGAACTTCAAAAATCTAATATTATTCTTGGGTGGGAGTTAGAAAAATATAAATTTCAAAAATTTAAAACAGTAACGACAAAGGAAATAACTAAATCGCTTACTTTGATACCTAAAGATATTAAGAATAAAAAAGAGGCATACTTTTTCATTAGAGACTTGATAAATTCTCCTGCTAATATTCTTGGTCCTAATGAAATATATCATGCTGCCAAAGAACACTTAAATGATGACTATGTGTGTAAAAAAATAACGGGAAAAAAATTGGAAAAAACCTTTCCGTTAATTTCAGTTGTTGGAGCTGGTGCTAGCAAGAAAAATCAACCAATATTTGCCTCATTTATCTCTAAAAAAAAGAATAAGAAAAAAATTTTTATTATCGGTAAAGGTGTTTCATTTGACACTGGGGGCCTTAATTTAAAAACTGGTATTGGAATGTCTTTGATGAAAAAAGATATGGGGGGTGCGGCTAATGCAATTGGTTTAGCAAAACTTATAAGTAGAAAAAATTTAAAAGTTGAAGTTAATTTATTACTTTGTTTGGTAGAAAATTCTGTATCAGATAATGCAATGCGACCATCTGATATCTATAAATCCAGAAGTGGTAAATTTATTGAAGTTAGTGATACCGATGCCGAAGGTAGGTTGATTATGGCTGATGCATTGTCTTATGCTTCTGAAAAAGCTCCTGATCTAATCATTGATCTAGCTACATTAACTGGTGCATCCAGGGTGGCAATGGGCTTAGAGGTTCCAAGTTTTTTTTCTAATAATATAATTTTGTCAAATCTTTTAAATAAAGCTTCTATAGAAACCGGTGATCCTTTATGGCAATTACCACTCTGGCAAAATTACAACAATCAAATACTCTCTAATCATGCTGACTATAAAAATATTGGAAATGGTGGTTTTGGGGGAGCTATTACTGCAGCACTATTTTTAGAAAAATTTATTAAGAAAAAGATTCCTTGGATTCATATTGATCTTATGGGATGGACTCGTCCGAATAAATATTCAAAATATGAGGGTGGTGAGGCAATGGGAATTATTGCTTTGTCAAAGTTAATAGATTATATGTTTAAATAAAAGCAGACTGCATTAATTTTTTTGTATAACTTTCCTTTGGCTTTAAAAAAATTTCTTTTACCGAACCCTCTTCTATAACTTCCCCATTTCGCATAACAACAATTCGGTCAGATAAAGCTTTAACAATTTTTAGATCATGACTTATAAAGATGTATGTGAGTGTTAAATCTTTTTGTAATTGTAATAGTAAGTCAACAATTTGTTTTTGTACTGTCATGTCCAGAGCACTTGTAGGCTCATCTAGAATTATAATTTCAGGTTCTAAAATCAATGCGCGGGCTATTGCGATTCTTTGCCTTTGCCCTCCAGAAAATTCATGAGGATACCTATTTAGCATAGATTTTTCTAGTCCCACCTTTTCTATAATTCGTAATATAAGATTAGATACTTCATTTTTTTTTAAACTTTTTTTATGCACTTCAAGCCCTTCACCAATTATTCTCTCAATAGTGAGCCTTGGGCTCAAAGAGGCAAAAGGATCCTGAAAAATTATTTGTATATTTTTTCGAAAGCTTCTAAAGGAAGTATCATTTAATTTTGAAATATTATAATTTTTATAAAATATATCACCTTCAGATTTTATTAATTTTAACATAGCCAGTGCAAATGAACTCTTACCAGAACCACTTTCACCAACTACTCCTAATGTAGAACCTTTAGCTAATTGTATATTTAAATTTTTAACTGCATGAAAAAATTTATTTTTTCTACTAAAAAAAGAATTACTATTCAATTGGTAACGAATGTTAAGATTGTTTGTTTTCAAAATTATCATGGAATTTTTAGACTTAAACTTTTTTTCATTCGGGCTAGAATTTATTAATTTAAGTGTGTAGGGATGCTTGGGTTTTTTAAACAAGCTTTTTGTTTCTCCTTGTTCAACAATTTGACCGTTCTTCATAACACAAACTCTATCGGATATCTTTTTTACAATTGACAGGTCATGTGTTATTAAAAGAAGAGACATTTGAAATTTCTTCCTTAAGCTATCCAACAAATCTAGAATCTGCTTTTGTATTGTTACATCTAACGCTGTAGTTGGCTCATCAGCTATTAATAATTTTGGATTGTTTGCAATAGCCATTGCGATCATTACTCTTTGCCTTTGCCCCCCAGATAATTGATGAGGAAAATGATCTAACCGCTCCTCAGCATTTTCAATTCCTACCTCTCTGAGTAGTTCGACTATTCTTTCTTCTTTTTTATTTAAATTGAATAAACATTCTCCTATTTGTTTTTTTATTGTATGGAGTGGATTAAGTGAGGTCATTGGCTCTTGAAAAATCATTGAAATACCTTTACCTCTAATTTTTGTGAGTTTTTTTTCAGATAAAGTCAATAGGTTTTCATCTTCAAATTTAATGTGGCCAGATATAAGAGTATTATTACTCTCCTTAATTAGTTTCATCATTGACATAGCAGTAACTGATTTTCCCGAACCACTCTCACCAACGATAGAAAAACATTCACCTTCATTAATGAAAAAATTACTTTTTTGTACAGCTTTGACTAATTCATTATTTTGAGTAAAACTTACTGAAAGATCCTTTATTTCAATAACTTTTTTCATTACTAAGATACCTTTCTAGGGTCGAATGCATCGCGGACGGCTTCTCCAACAAAAACAAGTAAACTCAGTTGTAAGGAAAGTGTTATAAAAGCTGATATACCTAACCAAGGGGCTTGTAGGTTAGCTTTTCCCTGTGAAACCATCTCCCCTAGTGAGGGTGAGCCTGGAGGCAACCCAAATCCTAAAAAATCTAATGATGTTAACGTTGCTATGGATCCGGATAAAATGAATGGCATAAGTGTTAAAGTTGCAACCATAGCATTAGGTAAAACATGTCTATACATAATTTTTAAGTTACCAACACCAAGAGCCTTTGCAGCCTTCACATATTCAAAATTTCTAGCTCTTAGAAATTCTGCTCTTACAACACCTTCAAGTGACATCCAACTAAATAAAAGCATAATAAATAAAAGAACCCAAAAACTTGGCTCAATGAAACTTGAAATAATTATTAATAAATATAACACCGGCAAACCTGACCATATTTCAATAAAACGTTGCCCATATAAATCAATTACACCACCATAAAAACCTTGCAAGCCACCTATCACAATTCCAATAAAACTTGAAAGAAATGTTAAAATTAAACCAAAAAAAACAGAAATTCTAAATCCATATATTAATCTCGCTAAAACATCTCTACCTTGATCATCAGTACCTAATAAATTTTCAAAAGTTGGACTTGATGGTGATGGAACTTTAAGGTCATAATTGATAGTATCATAAGAGTACTCAATCAAGGGCATAACAAAAAAACCATTAGTATTTATTAACTTTTGAACAAAAGGATCTTTGTAATCAGATTCAGTTTCAAATTCACCTCCAAAAAAAGTCTCCGGAATTTTTTCTATTACGGGAAAGTAAAATTTATTATCAAAAACTACCAAGATTGGTTTGTCATTGGCTATAAATTCAGCAAAAATTGTAATTACAAACAAAAAAACGAAAATTATAGCAGAATAAAACCCTCTTTTATTTGATCTAAAGTTTTCAATTCTTCTCTTTGATAGAGGACTTAAACTCATTTTTAATTCCCTCTAGCTTCAAAGTCAATTCGTGGGTCAATCATTACGTAAGTCAAGTCACTAATGAGCTTTATTGTAAGACCAAGTAGTGTAAAAATGTATAAACTTCCAAATACAACTGGATAATCTCTTCCTAAAGCAGCTTCAAACCCTAAAAGTCCAAGACCATCCAAAGAAAAAATCACTTCAATTAACAATGATGAAGTGAATAAAATATTAATAAATGCTGATGGAAATCCCGAAACCACGATGAGCATTGCATTTCTAAACACATGACCATACAAAACTTTTTTTTCACTTACTCCCTTAGCTCTGGCTGTGACTACATATTGTTTATTGATCTCATCAAGAAATGAATTTTTAGTCAACATTGTTAGACTCGCAAACCCGCCAATTACCATTGCAAGTACGGGAAGTGTGAGATGCCAAAAATAATCAATAATTTTATTAAAAAAAGATAAATTTTCCCAGTCGTCAGAAATAAGCCCTCTTAGTGGAAAGATATCTAAGTAACTTCCACCAGCAAAAATAACGATCAAAAAAATTGCAAATAAAAAACCTGGTATAGCATACCCGATGATTATTAGTGAGGATGTAAATATATCAAAGTCGGACCCATCTCTAACAGCTTTTTTTATACCTAGAGGGATTGATATCAAATAAACAATAAGCGTTGTCCATAATCCAAGGGATATTGATACAGGTAGCTTTTCAATTATCAAATCAATAACTGATTTATCTTTATAAAAACTTTCACCAAAATCAAAGACTAAATAATTCTTTAACATATTTATAAATCTCTCTAAAGGAGGTTTATCAAAACCATATTGTTTTTCTAGTTCCTTAATTAGGTCAGGGTCAATTCCTTGAGATCCCCTATATTTTGAATCTTGGGAGGTACTGCTTAACTGAGTGGATTGAGAACTTTGTAATTGCTCTCCGCCCGAGGAGGTAAACCTTGATGTTACAGAAACATCATTACCTTTAATCTGTGCTATAGCCTTTTCTACTGGACCACCAGGAGCTGCCTGAATTATTATAAAATTAACAGCAAGGATCCCCAGAAGAGTTGGGATTATAAGGATTAACCTTTTGAAAATATAATTTAACATTATTTATTTTTCCTAATTCTCCATAATATAATAAATGGGAAAATAAGAATAAGAAAATACATAAAACTGAAATTTAATTTTTTTTCATTATTACTTTCTGCTTCTATACTACCAATTTTCATTTCTTTTTCCTTATCAAACCACCAGAAATCAAATCCGAGATCATATTTTGGGTTGTTACTTGGTCTTGACAATTTATTCCAATAGGCAACTCTGTAATGTCCAATATGGAATTGGGGAATAAGGTAGTAATTAAATAATAAAATTCTATCTAGAGCTCTGGTATAATTAATAAGCTCCTGCCTATTTTTTGAACTTATTAAATCTTCAATAATCTCGTCAATTATTGGATTTTTCACCCCGACAATATTTGCACTACCTGGTTGGTCTGCAGATAAAGATCCCCAATAATTTCTTTGCTCATTTCCTGGAGAAATAATTGATCCATAGTTGGTTACAACCATATCAAAGTCAAACTCTTCCAATCTTTTTTGGTATTGTGAATCATCTTGAACTGTTCTAATCCTCATTTTAATTCCTAATTTTTCTAAATTTCTCTTCATAGGCAAAACAATTCTCTCAAACAATTGAGATCTGAGGAGAATTTCAAACTCAAATATTTGACCTGTTTTTTGGTTTGTTAGTAAATCATTCTTAATAACCCAACCTTCTTGTTTTAAAATTCTTCTAGCTATTCTGAGGTTATTTCTTAAACTATTCCCCTCTACTTCGGTATTTGGAGGGCTATAAACTGTATTAAATACTTCATTAGGTATTCTTTCTTTATACTTATTTAATATTTTCAACTCTGCTTTACTTGGAAGTTTTTGAGATGATAATTCTGAATTATCAAAAAAACTTTTAGTTCTCGTGTAGGCATTATAAAATAAATTACGATTTGACCACTCGAAATCAAAAGCATAAGTTAATGCCTTTCTTACATTTCTGTTTTCGAAGATAGGTTTTCTGATATTGAATGCGAACCCTTGCATCCCACTTGGTCTAAAGTATTTTATTTCCTCTGTAATTACTTGTTCCCTTTCTACTGCTTTAAATTTATAAGAAGTTGCCCAGTTTTTTGAGGAGTTTTCGATTTTAAAATCATACGCCCCAGATTTAAAAGCCTCTATAGCTACTGTTTCATCTCTATAATAGTCTGTATGAATAGTATTGAAGTTATATCGACCAATATTGACATTGATATTTTTACCCCAGTAATCAGGATTTTTTTTGAGGGTAATGCTTCTTCCGGGTTTTATGTTTTCTATTAGGTAAGGACCACTTCCAAGCGGTGGCTCAAGTGTTGTTTGGCTGAAATCTTTACCATCCCAGTAATCTTTGGAGAATATCGGTAATTGATAACCTATTATAAGTGGTAGTTCTGGGTTTGGTTCTCCTTTAAAAAAAAATTTCACCTCATTACTGCTAATTTTTTTTACAAAATCCACTTGTTTATAATAGCTTTTATATGCAGGGTGACCTTTAGAAATAAGCATATTGAATGAGAAAATAACATCTTCTGGTTTAATTTTAGAGCCATCTGAAAATTTTGCTTCCTTTCTAATTTTAAATTTGACCCACGAGCGATCTTTGGGAACTTGTATACCTTCAGCAATGAGTCCATATTGACTAAAAGGTTCGTCAAATGAAGATTTCATTAATGTTTCAAAAAGGTAAGTTGTCTGCCAAGCTGCTACTCCTTTCAGAATATAAGGGTTGAGATTATCAAAAGTTCCAATACTCGATAATTTAATTTTTCCACCTTTAAAAGCATTCGCATCAGCATAATCAAATTTTTTAAAACCTTCTTTATACTTGAGGTCTCCATGCATTGCTATACCGTGAGAATAATCACTTCCTAATAAGCTAGAGAAGTTTAAAAAAATAAACTTAAAAATTAATAGAATTATTATCTTCATTTTAAAAAATTTATAATTTTTTTATGGTGATTCATACTCATTGATGCAATGATTTTTCCTTTAGATTTGACATTTAAATCTTTTCCTTCCCAGTCAGTAATATTACCACCAAGTTCTCTTATAAGTGGAATTTGAGCCATATAGTCCCAGGGTTTAAGATTTGCCTCAATAATAAGATCTATTTTTCCAAGAAGTAAAAGACCATATGCATAGCAATCTGCTCCGAAAATTGGAAAACGTGAATCATTATAAATTTTAACAATCTTTTTTTGGTCATTTTTATTGAACATAAATGGTGAAGTAGACGAAATAATAGAGTCCTTAATCATTTTTTTACTTTTAATTTTACTACATCTTTTTTTGTTAAAATAAACTCCAACGTTCTTACCCCCATACCATCTATGATTTAAAATCGGGATATCGATTACACCAATAATTGGTTTATTATTTTTTAAACAAGATATTAATGTTCCAAATAAAGGTTTACCAGAAATGAAACTATGGGTTCCATCAAGAGGGTCTTTTACATATCCAATATTATTTTCTAGTAAAACTCTCGCTTTTACAATATTTTCATCTTCAACTTCATCATTTT
>OZSS01000966.1_pt1 | contig 13693 bp, 17 predicted proteins | sample 1779911 | NCBI WGS metagenome assembly OZSS01 (sample SAMEA2603589, study PRJEB24840) | metagenome | biome: Water; feature: Photic zone; material: Seawater sample | place: Mediterranean Sea | collected 2013-11-12 | depth 10 m | reverse complement strand
AACGAAATCCATACGCACCAGCGCGTGCTGATTTAATAATATAATTTATAAATAAATTTTCTAACTTTTTTAATCTTGTGTATCGAAGTAAAGCTGCTTCTTTCATACTCTGTTTTGCGACTCCTTCGGTTTATAGCCAAAATTGTAAGGGTCCACGTGTCGCAAATTATATAATTTTTTATACATAAACAAGCTCGTGATGCGATCTCTCCGTTCTTCTTGTAGACAACACGTGAACAAGTCATACCATTTCCCATAATGTGAGGGATGCATGTTGTCTAAGAACGGCATGCGGTTGTAGATACTTAAATGAATTGTTTTTGCAAATGCATAGACATCCGATTTTTTACAAACAATACCTTTGTGAATTTCTGGTGCACAGTACTCGAGGGTACCAACTCGCATTGGTACGGTCACTTCGTCTTGTGTACCTATGCGATGCACAGTTGCAAAATCGCATAAAGTAGCCCTTCTACCTTGAATCAAAATGTTCTCTGGCTTAATATCCAAGTGCACGTAGCCATGTTGGTGCAAGGTAACGATAGCATTTGCCACTTGTAGTAAAATATGCAGTATGACTGGCAGGGATGCTCTGTGGTACAAAACGTAGAAAAAATCGAGCTGGTACGAGTGCATCACGTAATGGTATGCCTCGTTGTGGAAAAATTGGCAAACTAGCGGGGTGATGCAGCGTTTCAAGCTTGGTATCGCCGTCAACTCGGCCCACATAACCCATTCTCGTTTGCTCAATCGGTGAGATTTTTTGACGCGTTTGTAGACATATTTTCCGTTGATATCTTCAATGTATCTAATGAGGGTGGTTCCGGACTCTTTGATGGTTTTTTCACCCTCTTCGATTTTTTTGCCAATTCCTCCCATGATAAACTTCCTAAATGCATGAATTTGCCCCACGTTTGTTTCCAAAAGATGTCCTTGTTGATCGAATCGTCTTTTGGTGCCAACACATGCATCCGTAAAACTACTTGGTTGTCTTTGTCCATTTCGGGCTGCATCACAACATCCGATACCATAAGTATGGTTTTTTGACAACACAACAGCGCCTGCTTGTTTGGTGTAGTCAAAACACCCCAAGCCTCCTCTGGTACTTCGGTTGGATCGTCGGTGAAAAGACTGATTACTGGGATTTTTTCCTTGTCTTTCAACTCTGCTATTTGACGACACTTGTTCTGTATTGTCCATCCTCGTTCTCTTTTTCCAGATACAGCACCTTCTATGCTGACCTTTACTTTTTCGTTGGATGTCTCTTTTTGCACTGGTTCCACTGTTTTTGTCTCGGACATTGTTATTGTTTCTCTGTTGCATCTACTACAGGGTAAGCTCTGAGTATAAAATGGTAACTGTGAAACGGATATAGAGCAAAAGTAAAACGTAGTGTAATTTGTAAAATACCAAATTCCGTATAGATCTTCTTGTCCGTTTCCCAAACGTAAAGGTATCCGGAGTAACAGCACTGCCTGCCAAAATAGATACGAATTTCTTTCCATGGTTTTACAAAATACAGCGGGGTATGCACATACAGATTGACCGACTCCTTGACCGGCTGGAATGCATAGTAATCTTTGTCAACTAATAACGCAATGTTTGCCTTTTGTATTGTTTTCTGCTACAATATATATAATATAAGTCGATAAAACAAAATGCAAGTCTCTTATAAAAAAGTATTCGAAGGATTGCAATTGGCGCATCAGACCAAACTAGATGCTAACATGAAGAGAAGGCGATTGCAAAACATGACTACCATCATGCAAGATAGGAAAACAAAAAGCCATTCCACGAAAGGTTGGAGGCGATTAAAAACTATACGCAAATGCTTAGATAGTTACAAACCCTACAATCGCACCAAAATGCAAAAGCGCTTTCATGATGCATTCTTACAAGCGACTGCTTCTCATATTTTCGCCGATGATGTTGATGTAGACTTGGCACGCGTCATGAAGCAGAATAAATGGAAACATCTTAAACAACAGTGTTTAGCAATGACCCCGAGGCGATTTGGAGTAAGTAAATACTACGAATGGTTTCAAAAATAAAACAACTCTAACATAAAATATAGAAAACTATGTCTGTTGGGATGTTTGTTGCCGTAAGTAAATACACCTTCACATTTTTACCACAAAAAATGCTAACCAAAAGGAAAGTCTTATCTCTACTCCGTGGAGAACTGTGAAATTGCAATATTTTCCACTGGTAGAAGGGCAAGTCAAAAGCTCTTAGAATTGATTCATAGTTTAGTATGCAAATTACCGAATGGTCGAGATCGCATTGCTAAATACAACGCGGAGATCCTGAATATGAAAAATTTTGACGGGAGTTTTGGGCAATCGAAGCTCAGCTCCTATCCCAGCAATGGTAAGTTACTATACCTTCCACTTTGTTTTCCACAGTCTACTAACATCAAATATTAGCCAAAACTTTACGTGGCGTTGGCGGTGATATTGTTATAATGGAAGAGGTAAGTTAATTTTTTTTCTATCCTTGGGGGAGGATTTAATTTTTATAACCTATATTACACAAAACCTACCAGTATAAAAAATGGAGAAACACCTTACGGCCCTTTACTTAGAACATGAAAATGAGTTAAAAGCCACAGTACCAGATTTTGCTCATCAATTAGAAAAATTAATCGACGTAAAAAATAAACCAGTGAATTACGATGAAAAGCCTGTGGCAGCTTACGAACAGGAAGTCTATTATGATGATGAAACCAAATTCCACGAAGATTTTGAGTTAAACGTCAATTTTTTGAGTCATTTTGAAAACAATATGATATTATCTTTATTTAAGAAACATTTTCCAAACGAGCAGTTGCAACATGCAGAGCAAATTGCACTGTTAGCAGATTCATTTGCTAACACACAGTTACAGGAATTTATGCAGACCGAGGTGGAAGAAGACTTCAAAGCTGCCGGCGCGAAGGGCAAAGGACCTCATACCAAAGAAGAAAAGGAATATCTTGAAAAGAGCAAAAAGGACATTTTACGTGAATTCGAAGGTGGATTGCGAAAACAGAGGGCGGAAGAATTGGATCCATACACGGAACGAGCTACCGTGGCAGAGGAAAAGAAAATGTACGATGAGAGTAAAAGACGACAAGATAGAGAAAAATTGCAAAGGTTGAGGGAAAAGGAAATGAGAGAAGCAAAGCGAAAACAAGAAGAAGGAAAATCAACATGGGAGAAAATGACAAGCGTATTCAGAGAAAGCGATGAAATGGAAGAAGATTTAATTACGTTAGCAATGGCCAAAAATGTAGAGACAGACATAGAATTACATTGTGGAAAAAAGAAAAAACATAAAGAACAAGAATTAATAAAACCATTACAGTATTGCGACACTTGTGAATTTGAACACGCTGACCACTATCGTTTATGTGCAAATTGCAATGAAGAACACGACGGTTGTTGTGAAATTTTGGCATAATTTATTCTACTATTGAAATATTTTCTTGTTTTACTACAATTGCTACCTCTGTTTCCATCATATCCTCTACATCGTCTGAATCCGATTCCGAATCTAATGCTACATCAAAACAATCCTTGTAACAAATAATTAACATATTTACGAAAAAATAAAGAAATAAAAACGAAAGCATAAGAAACAACATTGTCACGGCACAGTCATAACATATGACCATCAGACCGAACAAAAACACGCATAGTAAAACAACAGTACGAATTTCATGATCTTTCTGCATTTTGTCTGTACAGTAATCATCGGATATACTCCTTCCAAATATAATTCAATGCAAAGTGTAGTGCAAACCGCTTGAAGCTGGGGTACTTTGCTGCTTGGATCCGCACCACGCCCGGCCACAACTTTAAACTTCGTTCACAGGCTACCGACATTTCCAAAGCCTCGTCTTTTTTTATTGCTGCCATCAATCCCTCTTGTCGCTTAGCATGTTCACAAGCTTGCTTCGGCATCCGAGCGACCTGCTCTACGGCGACTGCAGTAATGACCTCCGCAAGTGCTTTCGCATCGTCCAATGCCTCGTGCCAGTGCGGATGGAAATCAGAGTCTTGACATAGGGTCTGATGCAGCATTCCTAATTTGTGGCACTTTAACTTTTTGAAGCATTTCCTCGTGATGTCGTGCAAGGAATCAAGGTACCGGATATCAGGCAGTGCCCTATCGGCTCTGTCGTATGCTCCACGGATGATTTTGTGGTCAAAGGATCTGCCATTGTGTGCTACAATGATTGGCACTGCCAACACTTTTGGCGTCTGCATCAGAAAGGTTTCGAACTTAGAGAGTGCCGTTTCTGGCATTTCCGCTTTGTCATAGCGCCATCGAATGTTACGCATGACCGTATTCGTCGACTTCATCCTAACACCATATTCTTCGAGATCCTTCATGTACTTGTTTCGATTGGATGCCAGCGGGTTTACATAGCAATGGAATGTGCGCTGCGGGTTCATCATATCTACAGCACCAATACTCAAGATAAGAACATCCTTTCTTTTTTTTCCTTTTTTCAACAAGCACGTTTCAAGATCATAAGATATCATAAAAGTTTTATATAATAAAGATATTGTATTTATAGATATAATGAGTTGTTTTTATGAAGAAGGGTCTTTGTTCACACTAGACACACAATTCGCTGGATACACTTGCCCCAAAAATTTTAATGCTCTTTTTTCTGTAATTGTCTTTAACTCGTTCATGGTTCTATTGTCCATTTTCATTTCGACTAGAAGATACCAAGAAGAACGTCGGTTCCTAAACATAGATAGAAACTCCCCGGAGTGGAACAATCACTTTTGGCGCTTTCTGTCGCTAGTTGCAATTGCCAATGTTATTAGTGTGGTAAATTTTTTGCTCCTCGTCCAAAGTAATATACTGCAGATCATCGTTGTTGTTCTCGTACGTATATTTGGATACTTCGCTATGCACCAATTGAATCTCGTCAAAAATGATTTTGGGCAATACAGAAAAATAAATTTAGTAGAGCAGTAAATTATTTCTTAGAAAGGATACTCGGCGAACGCTTAAAGCGTGTTTGCAAGGATAGGATAAAATTGTCCGGCACATCAGGATATAAGTTGATGTTTATTTTTGTATTATCATCAGCAAAACAATCATTTTGAATTTGTGTAATTCTTACAACAGTTGGTTTGTGGTGAACTAAACAACTTTCGCGTCGTAAATCTTTATCTTTAATATGCTTGTAAACATTCATTTGTATCGATTTTATCATTCACTGTTTTTGATTACTTGTGCTTTCTAGATATATATATATATGAATTCGTATACGTCCAATTATATATTTAATATTCATTATTGGCGCGAAACATTTAAAATGACACGTGGCTTCAATAAACCTTATTTTCTATATAAACAAGGTCTATGACCTTACGTAGTATGTCGCGCCGTGTTTCGAAAACGCTGTCGCAAGAAGGATTAGCGCTATTTAACCTTTGTTACGAAAGCAAACCAACGCGTACATCAATAAAAAATTTACTATGTTCAATTTTCTACACGAAAGACGACGAACTGATTGATAGTTTAACAAAACAATGTAGGGAATCATCAGAACATTTAATTGCGAATATATCAAACGAACACATGAATACGTGGGTGGATAATTTTGTGCAAAATATTGTTATCCTAATCATGAAAGACGGTGAAAAGTTAGCACGGCTACATACCGTAAGGAAGAATTTTAAATTGTATCTAAATGTTGCAAACAAGGCTTTAAAAAATGATGATCACAACACTGCTTGGCTAATGCTATTTGCTTTTCTTAACAAATCCATATCCGATTTCAATTTTAAACATGCAGAGGCATTTGTTAAGAAATGCATTTCGATGTACGGAGACACAAATAATTGCTTTCAAAATCATGCTTTGGACGTTACGGAACAATATTCGTCCGACCGTCATGTCTATGGCCGTAAGTATATTCCCGCTGCAGCAGTTTTAAACATGTATTGCAAGAAGTTGCGAGCTTATCACAAAGCATACGACGACCTTGGAGTGAAACAAGCGAAGAAAAACAAATTACTACAAATTGAGAAAACGGTAGAAAAATACGAAACGCACTACCGCAGTATGAACATGCACGAAAAAGAACTGATGCCACTTTACAGGACAATGGTCAAGCTACCTGGTTTTGAAGACAAGGAGAAGATTGCATTTGGCGATTTACTTAACACCAGCAAGCAAATACGAGCGAAGAAGAAAAAGAAGAGTCGAGTCGAGCCAGAAGCCAAGCCAGCTTTAAAGAGGACTCAAGATCGAGATTGGGTATACAATCCAACATATAAAAAATATAACAAGTATACGATTGCTAATTAGTAGTTTAAAAAATGTGACACCGCCTATTTACTTTGCCAAAAAAACATGGATTGCAGTACGAACCATTTTTTAATTCAAAAAATATGTTTTCTTTCGCTTCAGTGTAATCGCAAACTTTTTTATCCCATACTAGTACCTTTGCACACTCCAAACACTCCTTATCTGCTTTTGCTCGTAAGTACGAAAAGATTAATGAACGCAAATCGTAACATCCAAACACCTTCTCTTCCATTTTCTTACAACTGCTAGCTTTTTATATATATTTCTTTTATACCACGTAAATGTTTTAGTCATAAATTAATTTCCAATCGCTAGGATTTTCAGAGTGACAAGAGTAAATGACTGGTTTTAAATCATCTTTTTCAATACGATGTGAATATTGGGAAATGCAACGTCCAACATCTATGTTAGAAAATGCTTTTCCATTGACTCTGTAAGCTAGTGATATGTGAATCCCACGTATTGATGCACCATTGATCCATAAGGGTTGCTCTATGGCATAAAATTGATGTGTCATTGATGCATATTCATTTCGTATATGAAATGTACTTGCGTAGGGCGTGCCACCGTAACCAAATACGGGAATTGGTCCTTTCTTGCAGAATTCTAATTTTTCTTTTGCTTCATCTCGATTACCTATAGAATGTTCAATTGTAATGTGTGCTGGAAACACCTTTGTATTTAACATGGCTGCATTGCGTTTTATTAAATCATTTACTGGGTGTGATTCCTTTAAAAGGTACCAGAGGCAATATTTAAACATAACTCAAGATTAAATGGAGAAATTCGTTAATTCTACTCAGATAGTTTATAGGATTTTTAAAAACACTAAAAGTATCAAAATTTATTTTTTTTTATAATGCCACAGACCTTTTGCTCTGCAGTCTGTGCACTGTTTTTTCTCCATGATGTATCCTGCAGCCACGGATCAAATATGATCCTAATTAGAGCGTTTCGGCAGCAGTACAAAGTGTTTTAATTGTGGCTAACCTAGACGAAGCGCTTGCCAAACCATCTTCAAATGATTTTACCATCAGAGGAATATCTTTTATCAAGTTTGAACGTGGTTCAATTGTAATATCGTTATATCCAACCCATTTGACTTTAAAAAAAGTTTCATTGTTTCCCGCTTGAAATCTGGATATTAATTTTTCCACAGTAAACTTTTTAACTTCTTTGCGCCTCTTTTTTTTCTTTGGTTGACCCCAAACTTTGGTTGTTTGTCGCCCATTTAAAACTGCATTAGTAGGTGGTGTGACACCAATAGATGTGGCGGACCAATTGTAAGATGTTCGTGTTTTTTTTTTTACCGCCTTACGTGGTACTGTTTTTTCTTCTTCCAGCCACTTTAAATTCATTCCAAAAAATTGCATTTTTGTCTTACTTTTTCAGTCTTCTTTATTTTCTTCGTTTTCTTTGCTTTCTTTTTGTTTTCTTTGCTTTTGTTTTAGTCGTTTAAGCTGTTTGTGTTTTAGTTGCTGTTTCTTTTGTTTCCATTGTTAACATATAGAATGTTTTCCACAAAAACCAATGTAAGTAGCACAGAGATAGCACTAATTTCCCGCCGAAATTAAAGCGGTAAGTCTTTCCTTCCGGGAGGCCGGAAAAAATCTGCGGCAACACAGGACAATGTTATCACCATGCTAAAAATTTTTAAAAAAATCTGCGGCAACACAGGGTCATTATGCTATCACCATGCTAAGAAAATTTGAAAAAATCTGCGGCGTCACAGGAAGCCTATTTATACTTTTTTAGTGCTATTTTTATATTAGATAAATTCGTTTAAGTGCCACGTGGCAGAAAAAACAAATAAGACAAGCACCGTAAATAGAGAAGAATCAGTAAGAGAAACAAGACAAAAGTCAATCATACGAAGATACATTCAAAACATAAAAATGATTAGTGATTGTGTATTTTTTGATAATTTTGATTTAGATAGAGATTATGGGTGTTTAAGTAGTTGGTACTCCTGCAAATTTGAAGATGAGCTTGGAAGAATATTTTCATCGGTGGAACAATATATGATGTGGCATAAAGCAACATTAGTAAAAAATGATGCACTAGCTTGTGACATTATGACAGAAGATAATCCAAGAAATTTTGCAAGGTTTGATAGGTTAATGTTTCTTAGCAACTCAGAATGGAATCAAGAAAATATGAAAATTGTGACGAATGGTTGTTATCTTAAGTTTTCACAAAATGAAGAAATGAAGAAATACTTCTTAATGACAAATCCAATTATAGTAAAAGCTTGTTTAAAAGATAAAATTTGGGGAATTGGTCTTACTAAATCTGAGGCACGGCTTCACTTTAAGTGGCAAGGGCAGAACAAACTTGGGCGTTGCTTAATGCTAGCTAGAAGTAGAATCGAAGCAGAAACAAATGTTGGTGCTTACACTAACTGGCATAAGGTTTACGCTTTAAAGTATCCTAAATTAACATTAGATGCACAAGAAAAGAAAATGGATAGATGGCTTAAAATTCATTGCCATGGTCACTTGGCAAAGTTGATGAGTAATATTATTGACTCTACGCATTTGACAGATGAGGACTGGTCTCGATTGAAATCCTATGAAACATGGGGTCCGATACTCCGTGCAAAGTTTGGACAAAATTTAGAGGCACAAGAGTTGTTGCGGAGCACCGGTAAAAAACTTCTTTACGAAGTTGGTCGAATGGCGAGAACCAAACCTGGCCTATGGGATTGTCAGATTTTTGATGATACTGGTTGCAAGGACTGGTCAGCGGCGGTAAATTCTAGTGAAGGGTTTGCTATGAGAACATTCCAAAAATCAGAAAGAAATTACAAAGATCAAACTCCAAAGATATTTGGTGAAAATTTGATGGGAAGATTTTTAATGAAACTACGAAAAGAATACATTGAGACTTTACCAGATGTTCCAAACACAGCGGCAGAGCAAGAAGCTTACATCAAAAAACATGATGGTTTTGCATTTGGTTCTAATGTACAAGGCGCAAGACTGTTAAGTAATTTTCACTATGCACAAGTTATCGTAGAGGAGGAGGAGGTTACGTATGTGTACCCAACATCAGAGCACGCATATCAATCGCTGAAAGACAGACCAGAAAACAGATACAAATGGTGTCTGTTGGTAGGGAAAGAAGATAAGCTATTAAAAAAAAGAAAAATTGACAGCGATAGCGGTTCATCGAGTAAAAAAAATAAAACTTAAATTATTGTAATGAATCACCTTCACCCTTTCTATCTTCTATGCTTAACGAAGAGTCTTCTATGGCAAATGAGAAACTCCCACCGACATTATTGAACATGTCTGACGTAAAATGAAATTGCTTGAATCTGGTAGCATCCAAGTACTGTAACATATTTTCATCCATGTATGCCACTTCTTTATTTGTCAACACCCAACAAAATAATTTTTTTCCGCTGTACTCTATTTGAAAATAATAGACAAATGAACCAGGCTCCGCAACGTGATACACCTCTCCAAAAAAAGTCGCCCAAAACGGGTCGCTTGGTTTGTCTGCACTTTTGATAAACTGCTCATACCAATCATTGCTTAAATTTGTTTTTTTTTCATTGGTATATTTTTTCCCGACTTGCCTAGCAATTATCGATACCCTGCCACCATGAAAATGCATAGAATTATCTGGTTCATCTTTCATAAAGTCGTATGGGGTTTTGTAAGTTGTTTCTTGAATGTGTTTCATTCTCTCCCACTCAATCCATTTTGAAACTTTAAATGCAGCATTTTTAGTTGTTGTCATTTTTTGGATTTTCTTTTTCTTATTTATTTTATTTTTTTAGTCATGCACATTCTTTTTATCTTTCGTTTGTTACCTCCTTAGTTATATATTTGTTGTGTTAAAAACCTAATTAGAACTATTCAAATTTAAAAAAGGGTTATTTCGAAAAAAACAAATAATAAAATAATTAAAAATTAACCTTAACACTAACCTGAAATTATTTAAAAGTCGTTGTCATTTGAGCCTATTAAATACCACATATGGTAAGATATTTCCTCTCTACTGTGAAACAAACCAACGTGACATGTCATTTTAGGAGGTCCTGTTTTGAGACTGTTCTTAAATGCTGCACCTTTTTTCCTTTGATTGTAAGTAGATTTTAAAAACGACACACTAAATTTACTTTTACTCCAACGGTCTAATTCATATTGCACCATGACCATTCGTGATTCCCATTGTTTCTTGTCTTGTCGATACATCAACGTTCCACATTTCAAATCAATAATGTGTTCGACGATTTCTTCTGGTAACAGTGTAAAGTAATTCATTACACTAATCTTCTTCTATTTCCACTGCATCAGGTACAACAACAGAGAAAGGTACTCTACCTCTGCTTTCAACCACATTTGCCTCTGGAGTAAACTCAATGATAATACAGTGCACTCGCCTTTTCTTTTTCGCACGATCAGTTAAATCTGTTGTAATGATTTCCAAAACATCAACACAACACACATACGTTCGGACAAGACATACACCAAAGTAAAAAAGGAAGAGTATTGAAACTAGTACATAAATAAATGCGAGTATGAAGGGTAAAACATTTGGCATTATATAGATCGACTAAACTTCTTTAAATGGTGATTTAGGACGTCCTTGCACATCCAATTTGACGGCTTCATTAAAAATTTCTTTGATTCTCATTTGTTTTTTCAATGGTTGATGCATAGGATTGCGAACAGCATTCATCTTATTATTTCTCATATTTTTCAATACTAAATGTCTTAGTTGTTTATGTTGTTTTTCTTTTCTATTTCGTAACAACCGGCGCTTTGCTTTTCTCAGCTGTACAAGCTGCTCGGCTGCTTGCATGACCGGTGGTGGTCTGTCTACCTTTTTAATTAGTTCATCAAGCCATTTCTTAACTATGTGTTGCCGCATTTCTGCCTCTGGATCATCCTTGTCAATGTCAATACGATGAAATTGGGGCTCTGGCACGACGCTGCGCCGCCGCTTCTTTTTGCGTCGTGGCATGCAAGCATACAATATGAGAAGACAAACAAAAAGACAAAAAAGAATTACTATGATAATGCCACTAAAGTCGTTTGTGTAATTTAATTGTGCTTGGTTTAAAGGATTGGATGCTACCGTTACGAAATCTTGATTGACGTAATTCGATGCATTTGAAAGGTTTGAGATGCTGTGGTTGGGGATTGCAACCGGTGCAGCTATGGCGCCTAGTGTAGGTGCTTGTGTAAATGTTGTTGTTGTTGGTGTGTCATTTATAAATGTTAATTCTTCCAAAATCGTCGTCGTTGTAATTGCTTCAGCTTCAGGTGGTGCTTCAGGCAGCGCTTCAAGGTCGGGTGGTGTTGTGTAGCTTGTGGTAGTGGTTTTCAAGGTTTTAGTAGTAGTTTCGGGCGTGTCCGTCGCAGTTATGGTTACGGGCAATTCTACTTTTTCGTAGCATTCATGGATGCAAAAGTTGTTATGCTCAAACAGAATAATGCAGCTGGGATCGCATTGCGGGCAACTATGTATTGTCGAGTTACTGTTGTTTAAGATTGTAGTACATGCATGCATTTAATCTTAAAGATTCATATTTATATATATTTCATGATTTAAACAAAATTTTGACGCAATCCCCTTGCTCCAACTTCCTCTGATGATCTTCCCAATCGTCTTGAAAACATTTTTTGTATCTTTTTTCCACTTCATCATCGATTTTTTCCCCTGTGTTTAGCTTTTCTGAAATTTGTGTCACACAGGCGCACAGGTGCTTCTTACATTTTCTTAGATTAAATGCAATTTTGATAGTTTTGTCCATAATCTATAAAAGATCGTGTACTTTAATATAGGCTTTAAGTTTAATGAATAAATTTATAGAAGAACTCGATTCGCTATGGGGCACCGCTACACCGACAACAGTCACGACGAAAGAGTGTTGGGACGAATATTGCAAACGAAATAAATTAAGTGGTAAGCCGGACACTGTGATTGCACAGCTCACATTTGATCAATTTGATGCTTTACAACGAGAATTTACTAGCAAAAGTATTGTAAAATGCATTGCATGTGGAAGTGATCACGTAGATTGGCGTTCTGTTCAGACGTGCCGTGCCGACGAATCAGAGACAATATTTGCAGAGTGCAAAACTTGTAAAAAAAAATGGCGGTTCCGCTAGAATTCTGTTGAGTCAGGCGTACCCCCTTTTTACACCTGTTGTGTCTATGCTACGTGTTATTACATACTAATAAAAATGCACTGTTTTTTTTTTTCTGAAATCAAAAAATAGGATTAGCAGCGCATAGCAGTACTAGAATTCTGTTGAGTCAGGCGTACCCCTTTTTTTTACCTGTTGTGTCTATGCTACGTGCTATTACATGCTAATAAAAAATGCACTGTTTTTTTGTAATTAAGGTCAAAAACAGGATTAGCAAGGCACAGCAGTACTAGAATTCTGTTGAGTCAGGCGTCCCAAAAAAAAATTACCACAGTGCCTTTTTTTCTACCCTACACCGGAACTCTATTTAAAAAATAAATAAAATATGGTGAAACTTTTTTTTTAGGCAGGCACTTACGCCAGAATTCTAGTGCCACGTGGCAAAAAAAAATAGAAAAATATATATATGTATCGTAGTAAAGAAAAACATAGGAAAATTTTATTTAAAAAAAATATTCAACATGTCGAAGGCAGTTTTTATGATAGCAAAGTATGATTACGAAGACGGCACCTACCGCAACGATGATCCTGAAGCTTGCTACAATCGATTACGTGCAGCTTTAATAAAGCATCAAATTCCATGTGTATACGGATCCGATGCCTCTTCTTCATGCGGCATCACCGATTGTTTTTGGCTTATTGGTGTAGACGAGGATAGCAAGTGGGAAAACGCGCTAAAGAGTGCTCGCGTCGTTGCATCCTATACGGAACAAGAAGACGGCGATAATATTTACGATATATCGGATAAAAAGATTGTTATGCATTGTAGTATTTGTGGAATAGCTGGGCATACCAAAACCACGTGTAAATTGAACCCCAAAAAATATAACAGTATTGCTATACAAGTTGAAGATAACGTCTTCCAGAGAAAGAAACGAAAAATTAGTGTATAATACACAAGTATACATACAGTTAAAATGGTAGATATCAGCAAATTAAATAGTGATATGAATGATTATTACGTAAGTCTAATGTTAACTATTGCATTCACATTTGCAGGAATAGTTTTGGCATTAATTGTTGCAGTTATTATTGGGGTTACTGTGTATTACTGTTGGGTACAGGAGCCAGCGGAACCAGTCGTAAATCATAATTATTTAAAGTTTAAAGATAAAGAGGAGATAGAAGTGGCGGGGGGCCCGTCCTTTTTAACAGATATGACCGCCGTACGAAGCCTAAGTGTAAGGATCCGTGGGCGCCGGAATATT
>OZSS01000964.1_pt1 | contig 13699 bp, 14 predicted proteins | sample 1779911 | NCBI WGS metagenome assembly OZSS01 (sample SAMEA2603589, study PRJEB24840) | metagenome | biome: Water; feature: Photic zone; material: Seawater sample | place: Mediterranean Sea | collected 2013-11-12 | depth 10 m | reverse complement strand
CTTTGATTTTTTGTGGGAATCGAAGAGCCATTCCTATAGAGTTGAAAATAATATCCCATAACTTCCCGAAAACAAAATAGCCTGTAAATGATTCAAGCATCCTTTGATTAAGGTGAAGAAACTCATCTGATAAAACAGGTTCTATCCGTGAAGGATGTAATTGGAGGAAGAAACGAATTAATACGAATCAAGTGATATGAATAAGAAGCATAATCGGCTATTGGATTCGAGTAAAATTCAGCAAGAATCTTCTCATAAGGAGAGAGTCAAAAGGGATGAAGTTTCAGGTAATATTGGTGAAAATATGAATTCTGAATTTCATGAGGAAAAAGTCATTAAAGAAATGGAATTCAATGATGAAATTTCAACCATGGTAGTTGATGGAAAAGAAGATGAACTCAAATTTCATGATTCTCTGGGAGTGGTTGAACACCCTTTTGAAGAGTCTGAAACTGATGAAAGTCAGAAGAATAAACAAAGAAGAGGAGGCTTATTTCTGATAGGCATTACCATTGTTTTTTCTTTGGTGATGGCTTTCAGCTTCCCAGTGGTTGAAGAGACGAAATTCTGGAAAACCCTCTGGGAAAAAACCCCTCTCAAATGGGTCAATCACATGCTTCAAGTTGATGAAAAGCAGCAACTTCCAGTCATGACGGTTAAATTAGGAAAAGCTTTAGAAAATGGAAATACTGAAGAAATTCATCTATTGCTAAAGACTGAAGGAGATTTGGAAAGCAGGGATGAAAAAGGTCATACACCTCTGATGAAAGCAGTCATTTATCGCAATCCTGAATTACTTCAGTTTTTGCTGGATCAGGGTGCCAATCCAAATGTGAGTGATCCTCAAGGGGACACCCCATTGGTCTGGGCCGCTTCAAAAAATCAGAATGAAATGGTAATCCTTTTGTTAAAACATGGAGCTGAGCCAAACAGGGGAATGTTCAATTCATTGATGTGGGCTTCTTTTCATGGAAATGAAGAGACCGTCGAACATTTATTAAGTCATGGAAGTCAACCTGACCTGCGTTCACGTGACGGATGGTCTGCTTTGATGTGGGCTTCTGAAAGAGGACACCAGCCAGTCGTCCAAAAACTGTTGGCTTCAGGAGCAGGAGTCAATCTCCAGAACAGCGAAGGATACACCCCATTGATGCTTGCCGTGAAACGCGGAAGAACCGAAACAGTCAAAACACTGCTCTCCTCCGGAGCAGATATTGGAATCCAGGGTTTTGACCGAAAAAGTGTCATCGATCTGGCAGTTGAATATGAAAGAAAAGCGTTGTTGCCTTTACTTCATCCATAAAAGGGTCCGATGCCAAAGATTCTTTTCAATTTTCTTCATCGTTGTTTGTGGAGGCATTTTATTCTTTCATTATTTTCCTGATCATGAATGATTCAATTTGGTATTGATCACGTTCTTCTAATTTAAGGAAACTGGTAAAGACGAAAAGATGAATCGATGGAAGAATCAATGCGAACATTGATATTAAATATGGGGGTCTGCGTATCGGTTGTTGTTATGGCATCCCTCATTGGATGTTCCAAATCTGAAAGCCAAAATCCTTCAGGCACTTTTGTCGTGGGACAGTGGGTTCCCGCATGGGATGGCCAATTCCGGGGCAGGATCAATCCGAATCCTCCACGACCGCCTGACAAAACCCGTTGCCGGGGGAGGGTCTTGTATTATCCTGGAGACCGTCCATCCAATACGGCTGGTTCCGTTCCAGTCAATCAGATTTTTCTCAAGCGCTGTTTCACTGAAGGTAAAACAGTCAATGTTTCGGAATCAGGTTCAGCACCGTGAAAGAAGAGGAAATGAAGCAAACGAATTTGGTCCCTTTGAAATCCTTCAAGCGTTACCCATTGGATGAAATGCAAAGACGCGCAGATGAATTTTACAGGGATCTGGACCGAAGAAGAACGATCCGGGATTTTAAGGATGATCCTGTACCAAGAAATGTGATCGAAAACTGTTTGAAGGCTGCGGACACAGCTCCCAGCGGCGCGAACCAGCACCCATGGCATTTTGTCGTTGTTGAAGACCAGGAGATTAAATCAGAAATCAGAAAACTGGCAGAGGAAGAAGAACGGGAGTTTTATGAAAAAAGAGCACCACAGGAATGGCTTGATGCTCTGGCTCCCTTGGGAACTGATGCGGACAAACCTTTTCTGGAAACAGCCCCTTTTCTGATTGTTATTTTCGCAAGAGTTTATGGGGTTAAGCCTGACGGAGAGAAAATCAAGCACTATTATGTTAATGAATCGGTGGGGATCGCCACCGGGATGCTGATCACCGCCTTGCATCATGCCGGTCTTGTGAGCCTGACACACACCCCAAGCCCGATGAAATTTTTGAACCACTGCCTGAAACGTCCTGAAAATGAACGGCCCTTCTTGATCCTGGTGACAGGATTTCCATCACAGGAAGCCAAAGTTCCGGATTTAAAACGGAGAAACCTCGAGGAAATTGCAACCTTTCTTTGATCCTTTCCGGATTTTGAGCTCTTTCCAAAATTCTCTTTTTTCCCTTTGTTCAACTAGATTTCAGAAATTCTGCCTCCCATTGCTTTAGCACATGTTTGAATTGCTGTTGGATTTTACAGGCAAGGCCCTGGCCACGGCTTTGGTGTTGTTTCTCGTTTCCCGGGTAGCTGAAAGACTGGGCCCCTTTATGGCCAGCGTTTTGATGGCAATGCCGATGAATGCAGGTCCAGGTTACTTTTTTGTCAGTCTCGAAGTATCACCACAATTTCTTTCCAAGGGAGCATTGATGAGTTTTGCTGCCACAGGGGGAGTGTTGGTGTTTACAGGATTTTACATACAGTCAACACGCAGGTTCTCATTTTTAAAAAGTATCGGTATCGCAAGTTTGGGCTGGTTGACTGCTGTATGGATTTTGGGGAAATTGGAAGCAAATTTTCAGAACGCCATGATCACGGTGATGGCCGGATTGGTGGTTGGGATAATGATGCGTAGACCTTTGGATTTGTTTTCAAACCCGAGTTCATCTTCAAAGAAATGGAGTATTATCCTCCTCCGTTCGGCGGCAGGAGGGCTTTCAGTAGCAGCGATTGCCACAACAGCATCCATGTTAGGCCCTGAGATGACAGGCTTGTTATTCGGTTATCCGATAACCTTTGTGGCTACGGCCTGGATGCTTTCCAAACAATATGGAATCGAGTTTTCAGCAGCAACACTTCAATCCGCCCAACTCACGGTATCCGCTTATGCAAGCTTTTGTCTTGTTCTCCATTTTGCTGCGGATCCGGAAATCGGTGGTTTTACCGGGCTTGAATCCTGGGGTATGGGGATCGGTGCATCGTTGTTGGTAGGAATTATAATTGGTGGAGTTGGGATCTTTCTTAGGCGGACTTCCAAAACTGGAAGTGAAAATTCATCTCTCGGTTAAGATTCTGGGCGGAAATTCTGCGAATACCACGATCCCACTTCTTTCATCATCTTCTTGTAAAATTCAGGGTAGGAACCAAGCAGACGGTAATCGATCAACAATTCTTCTCCTGAAAGTATTACATTCTGAGCCCTGATGTTTCCGTCCTTTTGACTGAAATAGACATTGGGTTCCGGAGAATGATTGATCAGTTCCATATCATCCTTCAGCACCACGATTTTGTCTCTCCAGGCGAAGACATGCTCCACCCATAATCTTTTTTCTTCGGGGCTTGTAAGAGAATTCAGAACCTTCCCTGCTTCTTCTTCGCTGTATTCATCCACATTGTATTTCCAGATCAGGGTTTCGGGTTCTAGTCTGTTGTTGCTGTATATTCCTACTCCCCTGGAATGTCCATCTATGAAAGACTCTCGGATCTCACAAGGCACCGATGTTCCATTGCAAATCCTTGAATTCAGTTCTTCTGAATCAACTGTGGGGTATGTCAATTTTCTTTAGGGGATAACAATGAGTATGTTGAACCAATGAGATTTTTGCCCTGTTGGTATTTGGTGATTCCTTAGCGGTCAAGCTAAAGAAGCTCGTGAAGTATGAAATACGAAAATATTGAATTTATGAAAAGACTAAAGTTTTGAAGAATGAAGACGATAAACCAATTGAAGGCCAGCGGGAGGTGCCTTAAAACACCCGCATTTTTCATGTGTTTCTCCTCTGGAAGGCGGGGTGACTACCAACACCCCGTCGACCAGAACCCCTTTTTACTTCCTTCACATTCACTTGAAAAATCCTTTTCTGGGTGAAAAGGATCACTTTCCCATTTATCCTTGCAGTCCACTCCTATTTGAAGTTTTCGGTTTCTGCCGATTCAAAGTTATTCTATTTTGGAACTTATGGAAGAGATAGGAGTGATGAAGTATTTAATGTATCAATCGATAATTTTTTACCAAAATTTAACGTGAAACCACAAATTACAGGTTGGGGGCATACCCAATTCGGTAAATTCGTAAATCTGGAGCCAGAAGACATGATCCGTGAAGCGGCTTTGGCTGCTTTGACCAAAGCAGGACTGGAGCCCCAGGATATTGAAGGAATATTCATAGGCCATTTTAATGGGGGCTTTTTGAAGCAGGACTTCAGTGCTTCCCTTGCAGCCCTTGCAGTGCCGGAGTTTCGGCATGTTCCTGCAGTGAGGCTGGAGAATGCTTGTGCTACCGGTTCTGCTGCCGTATGGGCCGCATTGGATGCTGTTGAAAGCGGTCGTGTCAATCGTGTTCTGGTCCTCGGGTTTGAAAAAATGAACACACTTCCCTCAGTTGAAATTGGCGAGACCTTACTTCGTTGTTCCTATGTTCGGGAAGAAGGGGATACTGCAGGTGGATTTGCAGCGGTCTTTGGAACGATTGCCAGTGAGTATTTTGAGCGATTCGGGGATCAATCCGATGCTTTGGCGATGATTGCTGCGAAGAATCATAACAACGGAACAGAGAATCCATTTGCCCATCTGCGAAAGGATTTTAGTTTTGAGTTCTGCAGACATGCTTCTGAGAAAAATCCAGTTGTTGCACCGCCCTTGAAACGTTCTGACTGTTCAATGGTATCCGATGGGGCGGCGGCCTTGGTGATTGAAAATCTTTCATCGAGAAGTTTTAAAGGACCTTTTATAGGCTAGAAATCCGGTGCTCAGGTCAACGATTTCCTTCCCCTCAGCAGACGAGACAAAACTTGTTTTACCGGTGCTGCAAAGGCCTGGAAGAAAGCATTGTCACAAGCGGAAATGAAAATCGAAGATCTGGATTTTGTGGAAACCCATGATTGCTTCACCATTGCGGAATTACTGGAATACGAGGCAATGGGCCTTGCTGAGCAGGGGAAAGGAGCCCAGGTGATTGAAGAAGGAATGACAACCAAGGACGGCTCTTTGCCGGTCAATCCTTCAGGAGGACTTAAATCGAAAGGTCACCCCATTGGAGCAACAGGCGTCTCGATGCATGTGATGGCAGCGATGCAGCTTTCAGATGAAGCAGAGGCGATACAGATTGAAAATTCGGTGACAGGTGCGGTTTTCAACATGGGAGGTGCTGCCGTTGCGAATTACGTGAGTATTCTGGAGACCCGTTAAATGAAGGACGCCCGTGTCAACAACCTTGGAGGACTGTTAACTCGAACTGCACGTCTTTTTCCAAGTCACCATGCGGTGATTGCAGAGGGAAAAAGTTGGACCTAGAAGGAAGTGGATCAGCGGGTGCAGGCCATGGCTTCTGCTTTGAAAAATCTCGGAATTGAAAAAGGGGACCGGATTTTGGTGCTGTCCCAAAATAACCTCCAACTTTTCGAGAGTTCGTGGGTTTCTTTTCGTATGGGTTGTGTCTGGGTTCCCACTAATTTCAGGTTAACGCCTCCTGAGGTGGCTTATCTTGCCTCTTCAAGTGGGGCGAAAGTGATGATTTATCAAAAGGGTTTTGAGGATCATGCGAAAAGGGTTCTGGAAGAAGCGGATTCACTCAAATTTCTGATTTGCATCGGCGATGATCAAGGAGATCATCAGGATTATGAATCCATGATGGAAAGTCATCTGGGGCAAGAGTTTAAAGATGAAACGGTTGAATATGATGATCCGCTTTGGTTTTTCTACACATCGGGGACAACGGGCAGACCCAAAGCAGGAGTATTGACTCATGGTCAAATGAATTTTGTTGTTAACAATCATCTTGCTGATCTCATTCCCGGAACCACTGAACAGGATGTATCGATTGCGGTAGCCCCTCTCTCCCATGGAGCAGGAGTGCACATGCTTTTGAATGTCGCTCGAGGAGCTTCCCTGGTTATGATGCCTGGTAATAAATTGGATCCGGAACTCTTTTGGCAGTTGGTGGAACGGCATCGTGTCAGTAACCTCTTCACGGTTCCCACCATTGTCAAAATGCTGGTCGAACATGAATCTGTGGATCGATACGATCACAGTTCCCTGCGCTACATGATCTATGCGGGAGCACCGATGTATCGTGCCGATCAGAAGAAAGCTTTGGAAAAACTAGGACAGGTGATGGTTCAGTATTACGGAATGGGAGAAGTAACAGGCTGCATCACCTACCTGCCGACCGAGATGCATTCCCTGGATGATGAGGATCCGAATGCCAATATCGGTTCATGCGGGATTCCCAGGACCGGGATGGAAATTGCGATTCTTGATTCAAATTTAAAACCTTTGAAAACAGGCGAAGTTGGAGAAATTTGTTGCAGAGGCCCAGCGGTCTGTGCCGGGTATCATGACAATCCGGATGCAACCGAGGAGGCGATGGAAGGAGGCTGGTTCCATACCGGAGATTTAGGATATGTTGACGAGCGTGGATTGGTTTACATTACCGGACGTAGTTCCGATATGTATATTTCTGGAGGAGCCAATGTTTATCCTCGGGAAATTGAAGAGGTCTTGTTGACTCATCCGGGTGTCAGTGAGGTTGCCGTTTTTGGAGTACCTGATGAAAAATGGGGAGAAACGGGAGTCGCGATTGTTGTCCGCAATCCTCATACTGAAATCGCTGATGAAGCAGCATTATATCAGCACCTGGACGGAAGGTGTGCTCGATACCGTTGGCCAAGCCGGTTTTTCTTTTGGGATGCCATGCCAAAATCCGGTTATGGGAAAATCGTCAAAAAAGATCTTCGGGAAATGTTAAAAAATCAGGGAATGCTTTAGACAAATCCAAAGATTTGAAAAAACTATCTTAGGATATCTGTCCATCTATTTGGAATTAGACTTTTTTCTATCCAGAATAAACTTAAAAAACGCTCCGCCAACAAGAATGGGAGTGATTCCTGCCAGTAAAAACCAGCTTATCGAAAAGCCTTCATAGAATCGTTCACGGTCAGCTTGCTGATTCAGTTGGAGGCTGGAGAAAAAGATGACGACCAGCCATATCACAGCAAAGACCATAAAAATGACCAATGGTCCTTTGGTTCTACTTTTTTGAGAGTTTTCCTTCAAACCAGCATCTTTGAGCCACGCTTGCGGCTTTCATCAAGGGTTTCTTTTCCCCTCTCAACTTTGTAGGGGACGCATATGCCTTTTTGAAAAGCTGGTCGGGCATAGAGGTCTTTTATCCATCGTTCCAGGTGCTCCAATCCTGTTAATTCGACTCCTGCCCAATTATGAATCCGAACCCAGGGCCAGCAGGCAATGTCAGCAATGGAGAATTCTCCTGCCAGGTAAGGATTATCCTTTAATTGGCGGTCCAGTACTTCATAAAGCCTGCGGGTTTCGCGTTGGTAACGGCCAATCGCGTATTCAATTTTTTCCGGGGCATAGCGGTAAAAGACATGAGCCTGTCCTTGCATGGGGCCGATCCCTCCCATTTGAAACATCAACCACTGCATCACCTGCGATCGGCCTTTCATCTCTTTTGGAAGGAATTTCCCTGTTTTTTCAGCAAGATAGACAAGGATTGCTCCTGATTCAAAAACCGGCAGCTGGTCATTTTCATGATCGACGATGACGGGGATTCTTCCATTCGGATTCAAAGCCAGGAAATCTTCCTGTTTCTGTTCCCGTTCCATCAGGTCCATCGGGAAAACATGGTAAGGAAGCTGAAGCTCTTCGAGCAAAATGGAGACTTTGTAACCATTTGGAGTAGCGGCCGTGTAAAGATCAATCATGTTTTTGGTTTAAAGTGGAGCTTGGCATTTTCGTATTCTGAAGGTGTGTTCATGTCTTTGACTTCCAAAGGGAGATCATGAGTCGGTTCAAGTTTTTTAACCCGCCATCCTTTCAGCAATTCCAAAGGTCTTCTTTTGCCTTCATTCAATAATTCCTGGGCTCTATGAAGAACCTGCGGGCGGTAGAGTGCAAGAAGGGCGTTGGTGATGTTTTCAGAATGAGTGCAGACCGCGTCCCAATCTTCGGTGAAGGCTTCATTCAACGCTTCGATCCATCGGTTGCTGAGAAACGGAAGATCACAGGTGAGAACAAAAACCCTTTCTGCTTGAGCGGGAAGGTGAATCAGTGAATCGGCAATTCCCTGTAATGGTCCTTCACCTTCAACACGGTCGAATCCTATCTTAATTCGATCCGACAGATCACTCTGGATTGATAGGGGTGGTTGGTCTGGTGCTCTCATCACCACAACATGCCCAGAAACCTTGAGTACATTTTCAAGAATCTTTTCCAGAACACTTTTTTCTCCAAGTAGAAGTCCTGCTTTGTCCTGGCCCATTCTACTCGAACGACCTCCAGCAAGGATAAGGGTTGTGATCCTATCATTCATGCCGCTCAGCTTAACAGTTTTAAGGCATAAGCGGAAATTTCACTGGATTCTGTGAAATAGGATTCCTAATGATCTAATCAAAGATGCACTTCGGGGTTGTGTACGGTTTACTTAAACCGTCTGAAATACACTTCCGGGATTGGAGTGGAGTTTGGCTTTTTTTAACTTTAAAGAGGAATTTCCAAGGTAAAGACCGAGCCTTCTCCCAAGGTACTGTTGACGGAGATTCGGGCCCCGATCAATTCGACGAGACTGTGGACCAATGCCAGTCCGAGACCGGTCCCCTCCAGGTGGGGACGGTTGTCTGTTTCAGCCTGTTGAAAAACCTGAAAAATGGTTCCGAGATCCTCTTCCGGGATTCCACAACCATTGTCTTCGATGTCGATTTGGAAGCCTTGACGTTTTCTAAAAAGCCGGATTGTTATTGATCCTCCGGGTTCCGTGAATTTAATGGCGTTGCCCAGTAAATTGATGAGTACCTGTCTCAGTTTGGCTGAATCCGAGACCAGGAAAAATGGATTTTCATGATTTTCTCCGGATTCCATTTGATATTCCTCCCACCCTTTTTCAGTATCGAAATGATGCTTGCATTCAAGGGATTTCTCCTGAATGAGGGGTTCCAGCATTTCAATCACTTCGAGTATCAGTTCATCCAGGCGCATTTTGGAATTTGTGATCTTCATTTGACCTGCTTCCAGTCTTGAAAGATCCAGCAATGAATTGATGAGCTGCAGTAATTGTTTGCCGCTTTGAAGAATTCGGCTTAGACGGTCTTTTCTGTAGCTGGATAAGGGTTCATTTTCATCATCCAGCAAGGTTCCGGCAAATCCGATGATTGCGTTTAGAGGAGTTCTCAGTTCATGGGACATGCTGGTCAGGAACATTCCTTTCTGGTGGCTTGCTTCTTCCAAAAGCCGGTTGGATTCCTCCAATTCCCGGGTTCTTTCACGGATAGCCTTCAACATTTCCCGAAACTGATGGGCCAATTCGCCGACTTCATCAGATGAATCGACATTGATTTCTCCGTGAAAACGATCCTCTTCAACCTTTTTCACCGTATCTCTCAGTTCTTGAAGTGGGAGGATGATTTGCCTCGACAGAAACCAGGCGAGAAGGACAAGAATCAACAGTACGACGAATGCTGCGACCCAAATTTGCAGGGTCAGTTCCATCATACGGCTGCGAAGCAGTTGATTTTGCTGATGGCTGAATCGTGTCTGCCAATGGATGATCTGTTCGATCGATCCCTGAATTTCTAAAAAAAGCGGAACCAGCTCATTTTGCCACAAAGGAGTTTCGGATAAGCGGTTAAAATCTTCTTTCTCAACTTTTTCTAGAAGTCCCTTCAACTGCATCAACATCAGACGGATGTCATAAAAGGTTCTGGCCTCTCCCTGCCGTTCATTTTCCCAGAGGCGTTCTTTTTTGTAGAGATCTTCAAGTATGTTCAGCAGCGGCTCGATTTCCTTGATCCATACCTTTTCCCAAGCGGCTGTGTCCCCCTGCTGATCTGTTGCTGTTTCGAGCTGAAGACGAAGAGTCTGATGCAGTTTGTTACTGAGGCTGAACCAGTTTTCAGCAACCAGGGGCAATTCCAGATGGTTTTGGACGAGTTTCTGCTGTTGTCGTGCAATCAAGAACACGGTGCTGAATCCTGCCAGGATCACCAACGCGCATAGAACGGTAGTCAGCAGGATTTTATGCCGGATAGTGGTGGGAAGCATAACTTGGGATCAGCCTAGATGCGGGATGGGAATTTTAGGCTTATGTAAAACAACAAAAATGAGATGAATCAAGAGCATTAAGGAAGAGACCATCCATAATCTCGCTCCGATTCGAATGGACAGATCTTCTTGGAAAAAAATACCGTTACAGACTAAAAGTAGCGATACCCCATGAAGAGTTGCTTGGATTGCAGGTCCCCTTTTGGGAAGGAGATCTTTGAGCAATGGGACCCTGACTTGCCCGACCAGGGAACTGAAGCGATGAAACCAGATCAGAAAAGGAACGATTTTGTAAAGCATTCCGATGCTTACGGAAATTGCAAACCCTCCGATGAAAAAGATTCCAAACAGAAAAAGCCACTGCTGTCCCGGGGAAACCAAATGTGACAAACCAAGCGGAAGGGATAGGCAGAGGGCTAAAATTCCTCCCTGCCAGAGTCTCAATGTAGAATCGTGAACTTTGCGTTTCCGTTGATGAAGCATCCTAAGCAGGGTGTAGGAAAAATATAACACGGAAGCCAAACCAGGCAAACTGAACAGAAGCAGCCAATCTTTACCCATTCCCAGAATACTCCCTGTTGAGAGAGCAGAAAGACTCCCGAAGGCGGTGAGCAGAATACCCCTGGCTTGTTTATCCGAAAAAGGTTTTGAGAGGTAGAACATTGGGATGACATGAAATCCTACCCCGAAGATTAGAAAGCCGATCCATCCCAGAAGGCCCATCTGCAAATGGAGGGTTTTCAAAAGGTTGCGATCCAGGAATCCCGGCAACCATCCTGAATACTGGGCCAGATTCAGGGAACCCAGCAGAAGGGTCAAGGCTAGACAAATCGCTGCAAACCGCATAGCAAGCACCACAGGACGGCTTCCGTCTGCCTGGACGAGAGGTTGGACCAACTGCAGAAGGAACAGCAAAATGGTAGGAAAAAGCAGAGCTAGTGAAGCTTTCAACATCCATGAGTGATTCCAGAAAAAACCAGAAACCATCAGCAGGATGGCAGGAATCAGTATGGTGTGTAACATCCGCGATAGTCTTGGAAAAGGAACGATCCCTCCCACCAGTACCGGTATCATCTGATAAAGAGCACCAAACATCACCGATCCCATCCACCCCAGGGTGAGCAGGTGAGTTAGGGCCACCGTCTCTGGCATCCAGAAATTGGAAAAAAGTAAATTCCCCTTCAAGAGGACCATCAAGCCTGCAAGGATGCCGAAAATCGGAGCACTGATGAAAAAGCGCAGAGGAATGTCTTCCGCAGGTGCCTGATCCAGGCTCAGGCCGCCGGTTTTCACATCGACTCCTGCCAGATACGGACTTCGACTTGGTCCGGAGTGTGTTCAATAACCCTGAAGTTCCAGCCTCTTTCCTGAAGTTTGGGAAAAAGCAACCTGGGTTTCATCCGGTGCAGCATTTTAATTCCTTCGCCCTGTTTGAGATGGTCAAGTTGTTCCAGCACTCGAAGCATCGGCTCAGGAGGTTCCATCAGGCTGCAATCGAGGGTAATCCATTTAAGGTCAGGAGTTTCGGGTTCGGCTTTCATGCTGGGATTGCAACCGCATCCATCCGTTCAATCAGTTCTTCCCGGTAGGATGCCAAATGCTGGTCTGCCATGGGGTAGAGGATCCCTTCCTCTTTCACATTATGCTGTTGCATCAGGATCATCATGGTTTCACCGACTTCCAGGATTTCCTCCGGGTCTCCGTTTGAAACTGCTTCGGACATCCTTGCCAGAAGGTTTCGCATCTGCTGATGTTCCATTCGCATCACCTGGGTTGGACCCTGACGCATACCGCTGATTTCTTCGAAGGTAGGAAAGAGCACGGTTTCTTCCATCTGAAAATGCCGTTCCATTTCGTTCAGGAAAGACTTGATCGACTCCAGACCTTCTTCGATTTGTTCATCAAGCAAAAAGTTTTCTCCATCGGCATAAAGCTGATCGCATCTACCATGATGAGCCTGCATGTGTTCGAGCAGTGTTTTCATATCCATTACCTTTGTTAGATTTCATGTTGGCCTCCTTTTTCTAATGGTTTAAGTTCGCGCGTCCCACACGACTCTGTGGAGGACGTCCAAGGGATTGACTGACGAATTGAACCACGTCCAGCAGTTTTTCTGAATCAATCCCGGTTTCGATTCCCATGCCGTCGAGCATGTAAATCACATCTTCCGTGGCAACGTTCCCACTGGCACCACTCGCATATGGACATCCTCCCAGGCCCGCAACGGAAGAATCGATAACCGAAACCCCAAGTTCAAGACAGGCATAAAGGTTGGCCAGGGCCTGGCCACGGGTGTCATGAAAGTGAAGAGCGATTTGATCGAGGGGAACTCGTTGGCCCACGGTTTTTACCAGATTTTGTGCCTGCAGGGGAGTACCGACACCGATGGTGTCTCCCAGAGAAATTTCACGGCATCCCAGTTTGCACATGGTTTCCGCAAGTTCCGCAACGGTTTCAGCATCGACTTCTCCCTGATAGGGGCACCCCATCACACACGAAATGTAACCCCGCACTGTAACTCCCGCCCCCTTGGCTTCGTGGATCAGAGGACGGAAACGTTCGATCGATTCGGAAATGCTGCAGTTGATGTTTTTTTTGTGAAAAGGCTTCAGAGGCTGCAGCAAAAATAGCAACTTCTTCTGCACCTGCCTCCAGTGCCCGTTCCAAGCCTTTCAGGTTTGGAGTTAGAACCGGGTAGCGAACCGAGGATTTTCTTTGGATGCCTTTCATCACTTCAAGAGAATCCTTCATTTGAGGAATCCATTTGGGACTGACAAAACTCGCAGCTTCAATGGTTCTGATTCCAGTAGCAGCAATTCGGTTGATGAGTTCTATCTTCATTTCGGTAGGAACCCACTCGCTTTCATTCTGTAGTCCGTCACGTGGCCCAACTTCAACGATTTCAACCCTTTCCGGAAAAGATTTCTTATTGGGATTCGGATTCATTCGGCCTCGAATTCTATCAGTTGCTCATCGGTCTTCACGACGTCTCCTTCCTGAAAAAGCAAGCTTTCGACGCGACCGTTTTCGGGAGCCAGAATGGGATGTTCCATTTTCATCGCCTCTAACACCATCAATGTCTGGCCACGATTGACCTTTTCCCCATTTTTGACACAGACCCGAATGATATTACCCGGCATGGGTGCTTTGAGTTGACTATCAGTATGTTCGGTTTCGTGTTCGTGCTCCCTTCCACTTTCCAAGATGAGTTGGGGGTTCCAGAAAAAAGTTTTTAGAATGATCCCAGGGTTGGAAAATGCAGAGTTTGTCCGTCTGGGTTCCATCCATCGCAACACATTCATCAA
>OZSS01000961.1_pt1 | contig 13719 bp, 12 predicted proteins | sample 1779911 | NCBI WGS metagenome assembly OZSS01 (sample SAMEA2603589, study PRJEB24840) | metagenome | biome: Water; feature: Photic zone; material: Seawater sample | place: Mediterranean Sea | collected 2013-11-12 | depth 10 m | reverse complement strand
CTGTCCAGGCAGTTCTGGACGCCCATGTTGGGGTGGTAAACGTCGTGGATACCACTGATGGGGTGATAGTGAGGTCTTTGGAGGGTGGATGTACCGGTTGTAGCGCCACTCCGATGACCGCCATGCAGATTTACTACTCCCTGATGAAACTAGATCAGGTTCAGGATGTAGTTTTCGTTAACGGAGAGCTGCCAGACTACATGCGTTCTTTCATTAACGACAAACTAAATTCAGAGTGACTAATCTTCATCTCTTCGTGCCTTCATGATATTGTGGGGATTCGCCTCCCCTTGGACATCTTTTCCCTTAATGTTCATCACCGATGCAACTGCCATCGTTACCGCAATCACTGCAAATGGTCTTGCAATGTTCTTCGATCCCCATATCTCTCCTCCAGAATAGTGTAATGCGAAAAGAAGTGCAGCCGAAGACAGGCAAATTACAGAGATGAGCCTCTGAGCCAAAATCTCGCTTCTAGTTGTCTTCGACAGAGATCCTATGGCCATCCAGAGGAAAGTAGCAAGGCCACAAAGACTCAGAGAAGCAGTCTCAACCAACTCTAGATATTCCACGTTAAGCCCTGATGATAGGTGGTTTGAGTATGTTATGATTAATCAACAAGCCAATATATTGCACTATTATGGGCATTTATGGGCACATCTCCGCGATCTAGGTGGTCAAATCGCGATGAATCATCATACAAGGAGCAGAGATCGGGAACCAAATCAGGAATTAGGCCTAGAACGAGCAAATGGGCCGAGCCATCAGCAGAAGCCTCTGCATCGATGCTGATTGTTGGGCAGTTGACAAGCCTGGTAACATTGGCAATGATGCATGCAGGGAAATCTCCCGGTTCAGAATCTTTGGAAAATGCCTCATGGGCACTAGGAGAATCGGCATTGCTGGCGACTGGAGTCTTCGGAATCACCTCGTTCCTCTGTTTGTTCAAAGTATCCATTTCTCGAAAAGCTCCTAGGAGGCGAAAGAGGATGGCTAGAATTTGGCTACTATCTTGCATCCTTGCGACACAACTGACTTGAGTGCCTAAGTACTCCGGAGACTGGTAGTTGCCATGCATCCTGCAACCAGTGCGACCTTTGCAATCTCAGGATCGCTCCTATTCATTGGAATACTCTTCTTGGGCACTGGGACCCCAATTCCTCTTCTCGAACCGACTGATGATGATGAGGAGGTACAGTTCTTCTTCTCTGGAACAGAGACTACCCTATTGTTCGAGCAAACCGCCTCCGGGTCCAACAATGGATGGGCTGTTTACACCTATGGGCTGTACAATGACTCAGATGGAGATGGTTTGTGGGACGATTGCTTCTCAGTAGAGATTTCACTTCTGAATGAGTCGGGGGAAGACTTCCATTATCCAGTTTGTGAAGTTTCCACCCAAAGGGAAGATGTCGCAGATATGATATACATCGGCCAGTTTTGCTCCGATCCAAACAACTCGTCCTCTCCTCGCTGTAGTGACGGCAATTACTCGATGGAGTCAAAAGCATACGTCAGAATCTCCCAAGAGTTCGAAAAACCAGACGTTTCCATATTGTCCTCAATTGTCAGTTGGATCAGAGACGGGCTCGTTTCAGGCGTCTCCTTTATTTGTGGGGGGTTAATGTTGTTTTTACTCGCGTTGATGCTCTCAATTGCCCTACCGGATCAGTCGGAAGAACCGCCAACAAAGAAGAGAAGCGGGCCAACCGCCGAATGGCGGGCATACTCCCTTTCTGGCCAGGAGAGGGGTGGTGATGGGATGCCCAAGGCATTCAGCAGACATTCCGAGAGGAAGGATATCTTTAGGAAGCCGAGGAAGGGAAATGTAATCGGTGGCGTCCACAAGTCAGGTGGCTTATACCTGGAGGGATGGAAGTCGGAAGACTCAGATGCTGCATACAAGAAAAAGGTGGAAGACAAAAGGGGGAAATGACTCATAGCAGCAGAGGAACGAGCATCAGAAGTACCCCTGCCATTACAATTGCCCCTACTGACTTGATTAGAAGTCCGAATATCGAATCTAGAACCATGCCGCTGTAGGGCTTACGAGCCTTTCTCACGTAGACCGGAGAAACCTCTTCCTCTTCCATTTTCTAGCCTCAATCATCCGGATACAATTTGAAAACCGGAATCGGATCCATTTTGTGCGAATTTGATTTATTCAGCCTCTGGTAGATATCCCAAACCTTCCTTTCACGTTCAGAAAGATCTCTGCTGCTCGGTTTTGCCGACTCTTTCATTGCCCATTCTATCTCCTCGTAAGTTGCCCCTATCTGATCTTCGTCAGTCCTCCCATCGTTCCACAGGCCATCAGTGGGAGCAGCATCCAGAACCTCACTAATTACGCCCAATTCTTCCCCTATTGAGTAAACATCCGATTTGAACAAGTCAGCAATGGGGGAGATGTCCACCCCCCCGTCCCCATATTTCGTGAAGAAGCCGATTCCAAAGTCTTCAACCTTGTTTCCTGTCCCTACGACTATCCCATTATTGGAACCTGCAATGGCAAACAAGGCGGTCATTCGCAATCTGGCCCTAGTGTTTGCAAGGGACAATTCGGTCACAACATGGCCGTCCAAATCAGAACACAACTCGTCAAAAGTATTCGATAAATCTATTTTCGCCCTTTCCACATTTCTCCATTTTGACAATAACCACTCAATGTGGAGGTTTGAGAGATCATACTGGGCTTCGTCCTGGTGGATGGGCATATTGACTACAATTGTCCTTATTCCCGTCATTGCAGTGAGTGTAGATGTTACTGCGGAATCTACCCCTCCAGAAACTCCGACGACCAGTGCCTCCAAGCCATTTCTGTGGGCGTAGTCCGATATCCAATCTGAAATGTCCCTGGCAACTTGGCCCCAGTCTTCCATGCTGAAACCTCAGTGGCAGGAAACTCCGAATTTCTTGAGTCTCCAGTAATTGTAAGGCCAAGGCGTTAGAAAACCCGCTATGAGCATGGGTAAAATCACCCACCATGTCAACTTAGCACCGCCCGTGAGCACGAGATCTACTACGTTCATCGCTGCCTCCATTGATATCATTGAAATCAGGGACATTCCGATTGCAACTCTAAACGCCTCATATAGGGGCATCTGGCTTAGAAGGATGAAGGTCTCTAGAGCTATTGAAGTCATTATCCCGTTGAACATTGCGAGTGCCATAATCATCATCGCACTCCATCCAGAATCTGTGAAGATGAACTGGAAAGCCGCTATTGTTCCGAAGTCCCCAATACTGCATCCGATTAGGCACCACTTCGTGTTATTAGCAGACTGCCGCCAGACCGCCGAATCCCTCCAGTGGAAGTCTTCTCCTTGCCCATCAACGGTATATCCCGCCGATCTAACTGCTGCACTTAGATCCTCTCTGGAAACTCCAGAGTGGCTAATTTCAGCAACCCCGTCCACATGCCTAACGTCCGCCGAGACCACTCCGGATAACGCCTCTAGAGATTCCTTTACCCTGTTTGAGCAGCCATCGCAGGTCATCCCCCCCACATCTAGTCGAACAGTCTCTGCCATGATAATCACCAGCGCATTGGGCATTTGAAGTCTTGCAATTAACGACCATTCTTCTGCGACTAGATCCCCCTCAAGTTCAAGACGAACTCATAGGTCCGAATAGTCGATGACAGTCCCATCATCCCCTGGAGAACTCGATCCAGTTTCACTGGAGAGTTCTCTGATGGAGGTATGGGAGAAGGAGTCAACATTCTCTGAATCAATCGAATCCAGAAGAGAAAAGGACTCGCCATTCACATTCCTGGAAGGGCCACCAACCGCCAACGGCAGACCAGGAATTCACCACGTCCTATCCAGGCTATTCAAGGACATGGTCTGTAGATGGAAATCTATGGAGGGGCACTTAGTAGAGAGAAAGGGCGGATGGGACACACACGGGCTCCCTGTGGAGATAGAGGTTCAGAAGCAACTAGATCTGATGTCGAACGAGGCCATTGAGAAATTTGGCATGGAGGCATTCAACAAGAAATGCAAGGAGAGTGTTTGGACCTACGAAGAGGCATGGAGGGAGATGACCGAGAGGATGGGCTTCTGGGTAGACATGGAGGACCCATACGTCACTCTGCATGATGAATACATAGAATCGGCATGGTGGTCACTAAAGCAGATGTTCGAGAAGGGGCTATTGTTCCGAGGACACAAGGTGCTTCCTTATTGCCCTCAGACGGGAACGAGTTACTCAACTCACGAGGTCTCGCAAGGATACAAGGAAGTTACAGAGCCCGCAGTCTTCGTCAAGTTCAGACTAGAAGATGACGATGCTTCAGTTCTTGCATGGACTACCACTCCGTGGACTCTCCCGGGAAACGTCGGATTGGCCGTTGGGCCAGATGTGACATACTGCAGAGTGAGAATCACTGATCCGGCTTCCGAGTCATGGGAAGGACGCGGAGGGGGAGAAGTTGGAGAGGAACTGATATTGGCCAAGGACCTTATTGGAAACGTAATGAGAAATCATGCCGACGTGATAGAGGAATTCCCTGGCTCAGATCTTGTCGGAAAATCATACTCGCCCCTATTCCCGGGTGCAATTGACAAGGGGGAATCCGAGTCAGCTTGGACGATTGTCTCTGCAGACTTCGTCACCACCACCGATGGAACAGGGGTGGTGCATACTGCTGTGATGTACGGTGAGGATGACTACAGGTTAGGGATGGAGGTCGGATTCCCGGCACAGCACACAGTTGGGATGGACGGGTCTTTCGTTTCCGGGGTCCACGAGAATCTAGATGGCCGATACGTGAAGGATTGCGATGATGAGATCATCAACCTGCTGGATGCCCGGGGGCTTTTGTACAGGGAGCACGATTACACTCACGACTATCCCCATTGCTGGAGGACAGACCACCCTCTTCTATACTATGCAATGGACAGCTGGTTCGTCAGGATGACAGCTGTCAGGGACCAGATTCTTTCTCACAACTCTAGCGTCGAATGGGCTCCGGAATGGACTGGGACAAAGAGGATGGGCGAGTGGCTATCCAATATCAAGGACTGGGCCATCAGTAGGGAGAGGTACTGGGGGACTCCCATTCCAGTATGGATTTGCCCGGATTGTGGAGCCGAGCACTGCGTCGGAAGCATCGAGGAGATGAATACGATGAGTACCGAAGACTCCCCTACTCCACAGGAACTACACAGGCCATATGTCGACGACGTGAAATTGGTGTGCCCGTCCAAAGAATGCTCAGGAGAGATGATCAGGGAGCCATATGTCATGGATTGCTGGTTCGATTCCGGATGTGCTTCCTTCGCACAGTGGCACTATCCGTTCGAGAACGAAGAATTGTTCGAAGGATCGTTCCCAGTAGACTACATCTGCGAGGCTGTTGATCAGACTAGAGGCTGGTTCTACTCGTTACTTGCGGTTGCAACCACCGTGTTCGATGAGCCTTGCTTCCGAAGATGCCTATCCCTGGGGCATATACTGGACAAGGACGGAAAGAAGATGAGCAAATCAAGAGGAAATGTTGTGGATCCATGGGACCACTTCAACAAGGAGGGAGCAGACTCCATCAGGTGGTACATGACCACACAAAGCGCACCATGGTCCCCTACCAATTTTGACCCCAATGGAGTTCGGGAGTCGTACGCAAAGATGTTCCTCACCCTCTGGAACGTCTACAGGTTCCATGCCGATTATGCGGCCCTGGATGGATTCGATCCCGATGAAGGCTCAGGATTCGTTCCAGTGAGCGAAAGGAGCCCATTGGATCGTTGGATACTCTCCAAGGTCACCGAGATGGCCGATGACTATCACTCGAACTTCGTATCATGGGACTTCCACAAGGCAGGAAGGGGATTGGAGGACTTCGTAGTCAACGATCTCTCAAATTGGTACGTTCGTAGATCAAGAAGGAGGCTATGGGATGAGGCAGATAGCAACGACAAGAGAGCGTGCCAGCACACCTTGCATGAGGTTCTACTAGTGGTTTGCAGACTCATGGCACCGGTATCCCCCTTCACACCAGATCACATCCACAGGAGCCTGACTGGCTCCTCTGTCCATCTTGCCGACTGGCCGGTCGGCTCGGAGATAGTTGACAGATCACTCCCCAACAGGGACTTCGGACTTGAACAGGAGATGGCTCTGGTGAGATCCCTAGCAGAGGCAGGTAGACGAATCAGAGTAGATTCCAACAGAAGGCAGAGGCTTCCTTGCAGGACAGGATGGATAGTCGGGGGCCCAGATATTTCGCGCTTCAGCGAGATTCTCGCAGAGGAGCTCAATGTAGAGCTACTTTCTACAGAGAAGGACCTCGATGCCTTCCAGAGAATAGTCCTTGAGCCAAATAGGAAGGTACTCGGAGCCAAGTGCCGTTCCGATCTCCCAGACGTTCTGGCCCAGCTAGACTTGGCTGACCCCGAAGAACTACTGCTTGAGATAGAGGCGGGAATTGCCGCACTGGCAGGATACGAGATCACTATATCCGACATTGAGATTAGGAGGGTCGAAAGGGAAGGTTTCGCCGCGCAGACTCTATCTTTTGAGGAGGGCGACGTATCCATTGTCCTGGATATGCACACAGACTCAGACCTCCTATCGAAGGGACTAGCTAGGGACATTACACGAAGGATCCAAGCCAAAAGGAAGGAGCTTGACTTGCAGGTCGAGTCTTCGATAGTGCTGTCGGTTTGGATTGAAGGAATGGAAATAGAGGATAGGGATTGGCAGCATATTACATCGGAGACTAGAGCAGGAGAATCCTCACTGAACGAAGGTAAACCCTCAGAAGAATCCGACAAATTCGAGGTCGATGGGACTATTGTTCACTTCCAAATTAGTTGAAATTGAGACTATAGATAGCGCTCGGGAATCAACATCTCAACCCCGAAGAGTGGGTCGGGATCGGTCGAGTCATGGTATGCAATGAACGATCCTCCATCCGGGAGTATCCCCATACTGGCGAAGTCGAATCTAATGTCATTCCCCGCTCCAGAAGTAGAGTCAAGATCTCCCTGTCCGAGATAGGTAAGGACGTCAGGCTCCAAGCTCTGGGAGAACTCACGCACATGGTAGGCAACGTCTACGTCCGGTCCATCTGCGCTCTGGAACCTAACGTTAAGCACGAATAGGTCATGCACCCCGCTAGAGTGGAATTCCCACTCCTCTATCTCAGTGGCTCTCTCTGTGAGGTTGTATGTCTTGTTTTCCCACGTCTCCCCACCATCCCATGAAAGCATATGCACGAGAGAAGTCTGTCCCGAGCTTACGCAGTGCAGGGCAGTGGACGAGTCAAATGCGCAATACTGTGACGGCAACGAGGAACCATTCAGCGTCACCCCCGTCCACCAATTGAGTGAAGTGTCCAAAAAGGCATCACTTCCATCAATGAAGTAGCTAGGAAAGTACAGGCCACCAGAGGGAACGGGAAAGGCCCTCATCTCTTTGTGAGGCTTAGTGAAGTCCCACTCTGGCCCTAGGCTTTCGGGACTCAGATCTACCTCCATGACGTCCAGGCTCTCATCTCTATCTGGGAACCCGAAATAATCGTAATTCAGACCATCAGTTGATATCTGCCCTCCAACGTTCTGGACCTGATGCCAGAAATTGGAAATAACTAGACTGGCCCAAGGTCCGTTACCATATAGTCCGCCGTTTATGGGCCCCACTACCTCTACCTGCCAAGACCTATCATAGAATGGCTCGGGAGTCCTATTGAAGCACCAACTCCACTCCTGATCCTCAGCATCATAGAAGAACGCGTAGAATTGGTCGGCTCCGCTTGTACTCGGGTAAGGGAACCACCCCATCGAGATAAGATCGCCATTCGTTGCCTGAACTATGCTTCCTTCTCCTAGGCCTTCCTGTCCGGGGACCGTAGGCTTGGGCTCAAGACATCCCAATTGTGAGAAAATAGTAGGCCTGTATTCCTGCCAAGTCAGCCCCCTGTCCTCAGACCATGTCGGATATTCCCCGCCGAAGTTTAGGATCCATCCCTCCTTGGTCGCTGCTAGGTAATGCTCGCAGCAGTTCCCCCCGTGCTCGTTCCCGAACACGGTCCATGTGGCGTTCCCCCAAGTCTCATTTTCTACTGGATCGGATACTACGAACATACGCGGATCCTCGTGCCCGCTTGGGTCAATTAGAACATAGTCGCGATTCCAGTCGAACTCCTGTTCGCTCGAAGTCACCTCCTCGAGACAGCCCGGAAAGAGCATCATCAGTGCCAAAGCCAGAGATGCTATGATTCGACCCGATCTCATCGAGAGCACGTACTTCCGTGATGACGGTAATATATCGCACTTTCATAGAATTGATGACTATTCAATTCTCCAAGTAGCCCCGTTTGGACCATCCTCGACTATTACTCCCATTCCTGTTAGCTCATCGCGAATTTCATCTGCTCTCGACCAGTCCTTGGATTCCCTCGCTTCATCCCTCTCCAAAAGAAGACTCTCGACATGCTGGGAGATCTCATCCTTCGCACTCTCCTGGCTCTGCATTTTGCCCAGAACATCAGAATCCTCGGGAAGAAGTCCCAGAACATCTCCAGCGTACTCAGAAATCCAGTGTACGGCTGCAGCAATATCTTCAGACTCCCCTCCGGAGTCCAGCAGGCCCCTCATTCTCTTGGCCACTGACTGCACTTCGACAAGAGCGACTCTCGTATTGAAGTCGTCATCCATCCCCGACTCAAATCTACTAGTAGCTTCTTCCAACCAAGAGAATCCCCGCCAGTCCGAGCTTCCTTTCTTCGCAAGCCCTTCTCCGTAGCACGTTACAAGCCGGTGGTGATGAACCTCAGAGTCGTCTATCATTACCTGATTGAAGTCTACTGGCTGACGATACGGGGCGTTGATCAGAGTATACCTCAATACAAGGGGATCAACATTCTCCAACGCCTCCGATATTGTCCAGAAGTTACCCAATGACTTGCTCATTTTCTCTCCATCTACGTTCACCATACCGTTATGGATCCAGTACTGCACCACTGGGTCGTGTCCCAGACAGCATTCTGACTGGAAAATCTCTGCCTCATGGTGGGGGAAAATGAGATCGGAACCACCTCCATGGATGTCGAACCTCTCTCCGAGATGCTTGAGTGACATCGCAGAGCACTCAATATGCCAACCCGGCCTTCCCTTTCCCCAAGGACTCTCCCACGAAGGCTCTCCAGGCTTCGCCATCTTCCACAGAGCGAAGTCCCTATGATCCCTCTTTCCAGAACCGGTTTTGTCGACCCTCCCTCCAGCCCCGGATCTGACCATTTCCAGGGTTTGGCCGGTGAGTTGTCCATACTTCTCCGGGGAAGTATCAATTTCGAAGTATACCCCATCTTCGGCTAGGTACGCATTGCCCTTCTCAATAAGTGACTCAACCATCTCAATTATTTCTGGAATAGTTTCGGTTACTCTTGGGTATGCATCTGCTCTAATTACGTTAAGGGCATCCATAGATTCGAAGTAGTCGCCGATGTACCTGTTGGAAATTTCTAGGAAGTCAACTCCCTCTTCATTGGCAGCTGCGATGATCTTGTCATCAACATCCGTGAAATTCGTGATATAATTGACTTCGAAGTCCCTCTTACGAAGCCATCTCACTATGATGTCGAATGATATGGCCTGTCTAGCATGACCAATGTGACTAGGCGAGTAAGGGGTAATCCCACAGGCATATAGGGCAACCTTGCCATCTTCCAATGTCACCAATTCTCTCTTTTTCCGAGATCTAGTGTCGAATACCCTGACTGTCACTACCTATTGACATGGCACTTCAGACATCAACCCCTCGCTGCTTTAATTAGTGCAGAGAATAGTAAGTCATGCCCCTTTCGTTCTGGGTGCCATTGGACTCCTATGCAGAATTGCTTATCCCTACGCTCCACCCCCTCGATTAGGCCATCATGATCCGCTCTTGCTGAAATCTCCAAGCTACCAGCATCTGATACTCCCTGATGATGTAGAGAGTTGACTGTGAACGACTCCCCCATGATGCTTGCCAATAGCGAATCTCCTTCCACTACTACTCCGTGCTCAGTAGATTTTCCACTGTAACCACCATGGCCCTCATGCCCAGGAGTGGTGTCAAGATGTTGATGCATCTTACCGCCATGTGCAACACTTAGAATCTGCATTCCTCTACATATGCCAAGAAGGGGTAAGTCCCTCTCAACAGCCGCTTCGATTAGTCCCATCTCCGAATAGTCCTGCTCTGGGTAGAATTCTGTAGTCATCGGACCGGGCTCCTCGTTGTAACTGGCCGGCGAAATGTCCGGACCCCCAGAAACTATCAGTCCATCTATCGAGTCCAACAGGCTGGTCATGTCTCCCGCAGGAGGAATAATCATCGGCACACCTCCAGCTTTGCCAACCATTGATACGTACGCAGAAGGCAAGATAGCAGCATGCCTAATCCAATTGCCGTATTGGGCTTCCTTCATGAAGCAGGTAATGGCAATGACTGGCCTCATCCGCTCACCGAGGACTCTCTTTCTAGTCTGGCACTTCTGAATGACATAATTCCCACGACCATGAAAGATATCCCCATCAGAAGAAGGAGAAGATGGGATACAATTCCAAGCCAGGACATTCCATCAAATGTTGTTGCTATTCTAGCCCCTCCCAACGCCATCAACAGAGCAAAAACCATGGACGCATGCATGTAGTGGTGCCTGTTGGCAGGGTTTCTCATTGAAAGGAACCCAAGAAGGAGCATAGGTAATCCGAAGAAGGCTGGAATCATTGCCGTAATAGATGGGGGATCCGCACTCTGGATGGAATAAGCAATCACCCCCCATGCGGATAGAATTGCACCATCCATAATCGCAATCTGGGGTACGGTCATCCCGAACATCCTGAACTCTGAACTCATGTTCTCCGGCGAGTGTTCAGATTAATGATTGTCTCGACTAGAGAGCCTGAATTCGAACAGAGGATCTAGCTATGTCTGCCCATGAATCTCTTTGTCATTGGCCACAATCTGTTCCCAGAGTAGTTCCGCAACGTCCATCACTTCCATCTCAGCCCCAACTGAGTCAAGCCCGTCCTTCACCATTATTGAGCAGAAAGGACACCCTACAGCAACCGTATCGCAACCAGTCTCCGCGAGCTCCTTCGCTCTGATCTCGTTAACTCGCTTGTCAGCATCCTCCTCCATCCACATCTGCGCACCACCGGCACCGCAGCAGAAGGAGTCCTTCCCACTCTTCTCAGTCTCGACATCCACCCCCCCTATCACGCTCCTAGGCTCATCGATGATCCCCCCTATTCTTCCTAGGTAGCATGGGTCGTGGAAAGTAATGCTGCGACCATTCTTCTCAACCTCGGGAAGCTTCCCCTCCTCCTGCAATTTTGCTAGAATCTCCGAATGATGGAATACCTCCAACTCTTCTCCACCATAGTCCCCGTATTCTTTTCCAAGTGTGTGGAAGCAGTGTGGACAAGAGGCAATGATCCGCTTTACGCCTAACTCTTGGAAGGTCATCAAATTCGTCTCTGCCAGCATCTGGAAAAGATATTCGTTTCCAGCCCTCCTTGCTGGATCTCCGGAGCAGCCCTCTTGCATTCCTAGTATTCCAACATCTAGTCCAGCTTCCTTAAGAAGTGAGATTGTGGATCTAGCTACCTTCTGGTTTCTCTCATCAAAGCTGGCAGCACAACCTACGAAGTAGATGTACTCAGCAGGCTCTCCTATCTTGACATCCAGATCGGAGGCCCAATCCGCTCTCTCGTGCTCTCCAAACCCATATGGATTAGATGCGGACTCTATGTTGCCCATCGCCGTGTTTAGAATCTCCGGATATTCCATCGTCTCCATCATTGCGTTTCTCCTCAAATCCGTTAGTTTTGGCACGTGTTCTATGTAAAGAGGACACACATCCACACAAGCATTGCACGTTGTGCACGCCCATACAGCCTCATCGGTAATCCGTTGCATCATCGTCTCATCGGGGGTCTCTCCTGAGAGGAGAATTGGAGCATGCTCGTTAGCGTAATCTCTGACATCATGGATCACTTGCATTGGATTCAGGCCCTTGCCTGAAGCGTAAGCAGGACAAACGTCCTGACACCTAGCACAGGAGGTACAAGACCACCCGTCAATTAGTTGCCTCCAAGTGTATTGAGTGTATGTGCTAACTCCGAAAGAGTCTATGTCCAATTCCTCCAATGGTACGGCTAGGCCGTGCTCATCGGTAGCAAGGGGACGCATCTTTGCAGAGGGTCCCGTATCATGGAAGAATACGTTAGGGACGGCCATCACCAGATGCATGTGCTTTGAAAGAGGGATCAGGAAAAGGAATACGGATATTGCCAACATGTGCAACCAATACGCAGCCACCACTGTACTATCTGATAGGCCATAAAGGCTGAACTGATGACCTATAGGCTCCCAGAAGGCACTAGGATCTTCCTTAGACTCGACCATGAATGACGTTGTGGTGATTGTGAAAATTAGTAGTAGGATTACGTTTCCTTCCAACTGCGACTTACCTTTGAGCTTCTCAGGAGTGAATATCACACGACGAATCAATGCCGAAACACACCCGATAAGTGCCATCGTATAGCCCAGTTCGACCATCCCGTTCCAAGGACCAACTAGGACATCCGGCAGCAATTTTCCCGAGAAAGCATTAGCTGTCGCCAGATCAAACATATCCGATGCTAGCATTAGGAAGCCCCAGAACATCAGAACGTGCATTGTCCCTGCAACACGATCCCTCAGTACTTTCTTCTGCCCCAACCATCCGACAACAAATTCCCTGACTCTGGGGCCCCATGAGTCAAATCTCGAGTCTGGCGCACCAATCATCACTAGACGTGTTGCCTTCTGTACCTGATAGATGAAGAATCCGATTGACAGGCCCCCCATCATGAGCAGAATCATCCAACCATCTAAAGGTCCGTAAGTCTGCAAGAGAGGGTGCTTCATCGATGCTCACCTGGGTTTTCCTGAATCTGTCGCCTACAAACAAGACCTTGAAACAACCGCTAAATAGGCCAACACTCATGTCCTAATGTGTAGGCCACAGGATATGCCCAGCGCATTCGCACCAGGCAAGTGCATCCTTTTCGGAGAGCATGCGGTAGTCTTCGGTCATCCTGCTGTAGCCGTGGCCATTGAGCAAGGGGTAAGAGTTAGTGTGAAAGACTCCAATGAATGGAGTCTCGAGGGCCAGCCATTCGAGCCTTCTAAGCACCCACATATTTCACATATAATCCAGAATATCTTCCAGTACAACGGCCAACCTCTGGATATTGATGTAGAAAGCTCACTTTTCTCTGCTGCTGGGATGGGCTCTTCCGCTGCTCTATCAAATGCCTTCGGCGCTGCAATGCACTCACATCTTAACCCCAGCACTCCCCTCGATCCGATCCGATTGGCTAAAATGGCCCACTCCGCAGAGGCAACAGCCCAGAAGGGCAGGGCTAGTCCTACAGATACAGCAACCAGCGCTCTGGGGGGGTGTGTAGTGGTTTCAGGAGAGCACGTGACAGGCACTAGGCATGTTTTTGATACTAGCTTGGAGACTCCTGAAGGATCGCGGAACTGGGCTATCAATGTCGTAGACATTCCTGAAGATATTGGCGACGCTTGGCTAGTAGTGGCGTACTCGGGGACAGGCTCTCCAACTGGTAGAATGGTTGCTAAAGAAGCGATTCTAAACTCGGGGTTCCTACAATCGTTTGTTTTTATGGAGGTTGATGATAATATTTGGATAGCAGGATTGTCATCCATCTTTATCGG
>OZSS01000960.1_pt1 | contig 13731 bp, 14 predicted proteins | sample 1779911 | NCBI WGS metagenome assembly OZSS01 (sample SAMEA2603589, study PRJEB24840) | metagenome | biome: Water; feature: Photic zone; material: Seawater sample | place: Mediterranean Sea | collected 2013-11-12 | depth 10 m | reverse complement strand
TTTACGATTCTCCCCATCCTGCTCCAGAATTGCTGAAGATCTCCCAATACGCACTTCCTGAATTAAATCCACTCTCTTGGGATGTTTCCCATCTGCTTGCATCGCCTGGCTGTTACCCAACTAGTATCATCCTTCCTCTTGCCCCCTTACTGAAAGAAAAATTGATCGGAGCGGATGACATCATTGCGAATTCGATGAGTGGAGTGAGTGGAGCAGGCAGTAATCCTTCAGAAAAACTTATGTTTTGTGAAAGAAATGAGAATGCTTGTGCCTACGGTTTGCCTAAGCATCGCCATCTATCTGAAATCGAAGAACAATTGAGTGCATTACAAGGTCAGCAACTTACCCTCTCCTTTCACCCACATCTTGTTCCGATCAATCGAGGAATCTGCACCACCATCTCTGCTCCTGCTGCAGATCAGGTAAAAGTGGAGGATATTCATGCCTGCTGGAACGCATACTACGGGGACCGGGCATTTGTAAAAATACTGGAAAATGAAAGCTATCCTGAAATCAAAAATGTAGCTAGAACCAATGGAATTGATATCGCGGTGCATCATGATTCCAGAACCAATAGATTCACCCTCTGCTCTGCGGAGGATAATTTAGTCAAAGGAGCAGGAGGACAAGCGATTCAGGCAATGAATATTTGTCAGGGTTATCCCGAGAATACCGGGTTGTTATGAAGTTTTTCGAAAATGGAGACGGCTTGACTGAGCCGAGGGGATTTTTCTGTGCTGGAATTCATTGTGACATCAAAGGAAAGCGAGATGGCAAGCTCGATTTAGGCATAGTCTACTCTTCCAAACCTTGTAATGCAGCTGCAGTTTTCACCACCAATGATGTGAAAGCCGCTCCGGTGTTGTATTCACAATCTTTACTACTCAACAAAAATGCCAAATTTCATGCGGTGATTGCCAATAGTGGAAATGCCAACGCTTGTACCGGCAAGCAGGGATTGGCAGATTCCAAAAAAATGGGTACGGAAACCGCAAGGCATTTAAAAGTCAGAGAAGATGAGGTGCTGGTCTGCTCCACAGGCAGGATCGGAGTAACCCTTCCCATGAGTAGAATAACTGCCGGCATTCGAGATGCCTCGGAAGATATATTGGGTGAGTTTGATGGGGCTCAAGCTTTTCAAGAAGCCATTTTAACATCCGATACCTGTACCAAGTCGTGTTCCGTCAAAATCAATACCGGACGGGGAGAAATTTCGATTGGTGGCGTAGTCAAGGGTGCAGGTATGATTGAACCAAACATGGCTACAATGCTTGCTTTCATAACTACCGATGCTGCTGCTGAAAACGAATTTTTAAAGGATGTTCTCAAGAAAGCAGTCGACCGGTCCTTTAACCGTATTACTATTGATGGGGATATGAGTACAAATGACTCTGTTATTTTATTGGCTAACGGGAATTCGGGAGTTGAAATTGCAGGTGATGATAAAAAATTAAGTGATGCTTTTTATCAGGGATTAGAAACCGTTTGCCAGTGCTTGGCCAAGAAATGTGTTTCCGATGGAGAAAAAGTCACAAAACTTGTCACTGTATGTATCCGGGGAACTCATACCAATGAAGAAGCCGATAAGGTTGCCCGCTGTATCTCAAATTCATTATTGGTCAAAAGTTCGTGGTTTGGTTCAGACCCCAATTGGGGAAGGGTGATCGATGCTGCTGGTTATGCCAAGGTCGGTTTGAAATTTGAAAAAATAGATATGTTTTACAACCAAGTACCTGTACTTAGAAAGGGAGAACCGATTGAAAGTAATAAGTCACAGTGGAAGGAAATTGTTTCGAAAAGAACATTCAATATTACCGTTGACCTTAATTTAGGGGACGGAAACGCTGAGATCTGGACAAATGATTTGAGCGAAGAATATGTAAATTTCAACAAGAGCGAATAGCTGCAAGCATGATAGAGTTTGAAGAAAGTCAAAAAAAGGCGGAAGTCCTGATGGAGGCTCTACCCTATGTCAGACGGTTTCGTGGTTCTGTCTTCGTGGTCAAATATGGGGGTAGTTTTATGGATTCTCCAGATCCAAAAGTCCGGGCACAAGTCGCTCAGGATCTGGTATTTCTTCATTTTGTTGGGATCAAAGTAATTGTCGTGCACGGTGGCGGTAAAGCAGTCACCAAGGAACTGGCCAGTCGTGGAATCGAAGCAAGTTTTGTCAATGGATTACGAGTTACGGATCACCAGACCATAAAAGTTGTAGATGAAGTTTTAAACTACAAGGTAAATGCAGAAGTGGCTGAATTTGTTAGTTCTTATGACTGCGATGTGAGTAGAATCGCCGGTAAAGACATTTTGCTTTGTAAAAAGCTTGAACAAATTCCCGACCTTGGGTTTGTCGGTTTGATCTCTGAAGTTGAGGATTCTCCGATCAAAAAAGCACTGGAGGATGGACTCATGCCAATCATTTCATCCACGGCTGCCGATGTCCATGGTCAATGCTACAATGTAAATGCAGACACCGTCGCTGCTAAGTTGGCGATTGCTTTAGGAGCCCGCAGGCTTGTATACCTCTCGGACGTACCAGGCTTACTTCAAAACCCTGGGGATACAGGATCTCTCCTCTCTAGCCTTCCGGTTGATCAAGTAGACTCCCTGAAAAAACAAGGCGTAATATCAAAAGGTATGCTTCCTAAAGTAAACAGTGCAGTTGAAGCTCTTAAATCCGGCGTCAATCGAGTTCACTTTATTGATGGAAGACTACCCCACAGTATTCTGCTCGAAATTTTTACTGATGAAGGAATCGGTACAGAAATCCTACATTCTTCCTAGAAACTTATGATATCTTCAGATCATAGTAAATTCCTCGTGGGAAATTATGCCCAACCGGCGATTGAAATTGTTCGTGGAAAGGGTACTAAAGTTTGGGACTCCAAGGGTAAGGAATATCTCGATTTTACAACCGGTATTGCGGTTACCAACCTTGGCCACAGCCACCCGCACTGGATTCGCTCGGTTACAGACCAAGCCAATGAAATGGTTCATTGTTCCAATTTGTTTTCCATTCCTGAACAGGTCCGGCTTGCGAAGCGATTAGTCGAAAAAATTGGGCCTGGAAAACTTATTTTTTGTAATAGTGGAGCGGAAGCTAATGAAGGACTACTCAAACTTGCACGTTTGGTTGGTAACAAGCAGAATGCCCAATCCAAACATAAAATCGTTGTTGCCGACAACGGCTTTCATGGGAGAACTCTGGGTGCTCTCTCTGCAACGGCTTCCCCGAAGTATCGAACTGGTTTTGAACCGCTCCTTCCATTCTTTGACTTTGTTCCCCTCAATGACATTGAAGCTTTTGACAAAGCAATCAATTCGGAAACCTCTGCCGTCCTTGTCGAATCGATTCAGGGAGAAGGTGGTATTTATGAGGCAGAAGATCATTTCCTTCAAGAACTCGCTGCTATTTGTACCGCTAGAAAAGTTTTACTTCTACTGGATGAAGTGCAGGCAGGAATCGGAAGGACTGGTGAATTTCTTGGCTTTCAAAAATCTGGCATTCTTCCTCATGCTGTAGCCATGGCAAAAGGATTGGGCGGTGGCTTCCCCATCGGTGCAATCTGGATTGGAGAAGAATATGCCGATACATTCGGGGCTGGAAGTCATGGTACCACTTTTGGAGGCTCTCCCCTCGCCTGCTCCGCTGCCCATGCCGTCCTTGATATAATTGAAGAGGAAGACTTGATTGCGGCAACCAAGCATAAAGGAGAATATCTCAGGGAAAAGCTTATGCAATTCATCCCGAAATACCCCGCTCTTGTTAACGAAGTTAGGGGGCGTGGATTGATGCTTGCCCTAGCCCTCAAGTTAGATCCCTCTCCGATCGTTCAACAGCTTCGGGATTTCGGGCTGCTTGTGGTTGGAGCGGGGGGACATGCCATCCGTTTTCTTCCTCCGCTGAATGTTCAAGAAGAGGAAATTGACCACGCGATTCATATCGTAGACACCATTTTTTCAAACTTTAAACTTAAAGAAGTAAGCTCATGAAACACTTTCTTCAGGAAAATGATTTCTCCATGGAAGAAATCAAAGAAATTTTTCTTCACGCGAAAACTTATAAAACTGAGCGAGCCAAGCGCCCGACAGATGATCTAGGAGGACAAACATGGGGTATGCTCTTTCACAAAAATAGCACGCGTACCCGCGTCTCCTTTGAAGTAGGTATTCGCGAACTCGGTGGAAATCCACTTATTTTAGATCAGTCCTCGACTCAAATTGGGAGAGGAGAGAGTATTGAAGATACGATTCGGGTGCTCTCTCGCTTTTTAGACGGATTAATTATTCGTACCCACGGGCACGAAATTATTGAGAAATTTGCAGCTAATGGCGCAATCCCGGTGGTCAATGCCCTGACTGATTTCCTGCACCCTTGTCAGATCTTTGCTGACTGCATGACTATCTTGGAGAAGACCGGATTATCTCATGATCCATTTTCTCTTTCCGGTAAAAAACTTACTTTTCTTGGTGATACCCAATGCAATATGGCAAACTCTTGGATTCTTGCAGGTGCGATGTTTGGAATCAAAATCTGCCTCTCTGGCCCAGCTGAGTTTTCTCCTTCCAGAAAAATTCTTGATTATCTTGAAAAATATAAGCTCCCTCCTACTTGGGAGCATCAAGTTGACCCTAAAATCGCTGTCCAGAATGCAAATATATTGTATACGGATGTCTGGGTAAGTATGGGATGCGAGGAGGAAGCTGAAGAACGCAAGCGGTTAATGAGCCCTTATCAGATTAATCAAGAATTACTTCAAATTGCAGGCCCTGACTCTATTTTAATGCATTGCATGCCTACTCACCCCGGTGAAGAAGTTTCTGAATCGGTGCTCGCTTCGCCCCAAGCCATCCTCTTTGATCAGGCTGAGAATCGCCTTCACATGCAAAAGGCCATTCTTCGCCAACTCACTCAATCTTGAATTGATCTTAACTAAGCTATGAAAATCATACTCGCATATTCTGGAGGTTTGGACACTTCCGTGCTCGTTCACTGGTACGCCAAATCGCAAAACGCAGAGGTAATAACATATTGTGCGGATGTAGGTCAGGAAGAAGAACTTGATGGTTTAGAGGAAAAGGCCTTGGCAACCGGTGCAACCGCACACCGAACGCTTAACTTGGTGGATGAATTTTCCCAATACTTCATTTATCCCATGGTTCGGGGTAATGCCATTTACGAATCTCAATATTTACTGGGTACATCCATTGCCAGACCCTTAATTGCCAAAGCTCAAATCGAAATCGCTCGAGAATTTGGAGCTACCGCAGTGGCTCATGGAGCAACCGGAAAAGGAAACGACCAGTGCCGTTTTGAACTCACTTTTTCAGCTCTTGCCCCTGACCTCAAGATTCTTGCCCCTTGGCGCGACGCTGACTTTCGCAAGACCTTCCCCGGACGCCAGCAAATGATTGAATACTGCCACGATCATAATATCGATGTAGAAGCAAGTGCTTCCAAGCCATACTCCATGGATCGCAACCTTTGGCATATCTCTTACGAAGCTGGTATCTTAGAAGATCCATGGTTCGATCCAACCACTCCTGAGAATCGGACAATGTACAAGCTCTCGGTTGACCCTGAAATCGCTCCCGATGAAGCCCAGTACATTGAACTCGAATTTAAGAATGGGGATTGTGTTGCCGTGGACGGGGATTCCTCATCCCCTTTTGAAATTATCAAGAAGCTTAATGAGATCGCGGGGAAACATGGTATCGGCCGGGTTGATCTGGTCGAAAATCGTTTTGTTGGAATGAAAAGTAGAGGGGTTTATGAGACCCCTGGTGGCACCGTTCTTCTGCATGCTCACCGACAACTCGAGACTTTGACCATGGATCGAGATCTCATGCATCTTCGCGACTCGCTGATTCCAAGGTATGCGGAGTTGATTTATTATGGATTTTGGTTCGCTCCAGAAAGGGAAGCACTTCAAGCCCTGATTGATGAAAGTCAAAAAACGGTAAGTGGTGTGGTTAGGCTTAAACTCTACAAAGGAAATATAACCACGGTAGGCCGTAAATCAGACCAATCACTTTACGATCTCGAAATCGCTTCAATGGATGATGACGAGAGTGACTATCAGCCAGAAGATGCGGGTGGATTTATCCGTTTGAATGCTCTCCGGCTAAAAGAACGATGCAGGAAACAAGGGTTTAAAGCCTAATAAAATTTTTCCATGCACCTTTTGGTTATAGATAATTACGATTCCTTTACCTACAACATCGTACAATATTTTGGCGAACTGGGTGCAAAGCTTACCATCCTTCGAAATGATGATCAGAATGCGGAGGAGATTACCTTCAAGAATTATGATGGACTGGTCATTTCTCCTGGACCTTGTGATCCGAACAAAGCAGGGATCAGTCTAGAATCCATCCATATGGCGAAAGGCCAGTTGCCTATTTTGGGGATTTGCCTGGGTCATCAATGCATTGGCCAGTATTTTGGTGGATCTATCGTTCGAGCTGATCGGCTGATGCATGGAAAGACCTCTCCCATTAAACACGATGGTAAGGATTTGTTTACCTCCATGCCCGATTCTTTTCCAGCCACTCGCTACCATTCCCTATTGATTGATCCGGATTCCATGCCTGATGAGCTGGAAATTACTGCTAAAACTGAAAAAGGTGAGATCATGGGAATTAAGCACAAAGCACTTCCAATCTGGGGTGTTCAGTTCCATCCAGAATCTTTAGCTACGGAAAATGGAATTATGATCTTGAAGAATTTCTTAAATCTCTGTTAGAAAGAAATTGTGGTGATTATGGAAACTGAATTTGTTTATGCTCTGTCCTAAGTGTTCTTCAGACGAACTAAAGGTTCTTGAGACCAGAGCGGGCAACATTGCTTCAACTCGAAGAAGGCGGGAGTGCTTAAAGTGCAACCATCGTTTCTCTACGATTGAAGAGGTTCTCCGTGAAGATCTTGTCGTGGTAAAAAGGGATGGAAGAAGGGAAAGCTTCGATCGAACCAAGTTGGCAATGGGACTAAGAAGGTCCATTGCCAAGCGCCCCATCGATGCGGAGCAAATCAACGGATTGCTGTCGGAAACATTACGAAGAATAGAAAATGAATTCGACAGCGAAGTTCCCAGTCGGGTGATCGCCGAGGCGATCATGCAGAGACTTCGTAAAGTTGATGGAATCGCATGGTTGCGGTACGCCAGTTTTTACGAAGACTTTCGGGAATTATCCCGTTTTGCGGTGGAAATTGTTAATCTTGGTGGTGGGGGAAAGGGTGGCAAAGGCGGCAACTAAAAGAGACGACTACACAAGACTCCAGAATTTGAACGCTCTCTTTTCCGTAATTGGGAGTGCTTCGACTCAAGAAGAAACCCTTCAACTCCAAAGGACATTAACTTTCATGAGGGAAAATGATGGTGGATCCGAGATGTCGATTAAATCGTTCGAGCATTGTATTGAACAAGTGGTTCGTTTTCACTTCCCCAACGAGCGCAACTTGAACTTTACCCATTGGAATGCAAGACGGCATTCAATCGATCCGCTTTGGGTAAGAGCATCGATCCTGGAATTTGTTAATTCTTTTCGTGGTTCCATGAAAGGAATGCTCTTGGTATCCGGATTACGAGAGTCATTAAAGGCCGGTAAGCGTTGGACTCCCAAAAAGGAAAAAACCTACCATGAGCTTCGATCCTTTATTGAAGAGCTTGTTATGAAATACGCAAGAACTGGTCAGGATCTTTCGGTATTGTTCTTTTAAAAGAATTTAATCTGGAAAATTTTCGGGATAACTTCCGAGAATCTTATGAAACGAACAATTTTGTTTCAATTCCTGCAAAGCATCGTTTGCTTCTGGGTCTCCACAATGGCCGATAAAATCAATAAAAAAGAAATAATCCCAGGATTTTTTCCGACTTGGTCTTGATTCAATTTTGCAAAGATTAATCCCTCGGGAAGAGAATGGAGTTAGAGCAGACTGGAGGGCACCCACCTCATCGGAAAGCGAAACAACCAAACTGGTGCGGTAAGAAACTTCGTTGGATTTAGGTAAGGCATTTCGAGCTACCACCAAGAATCGAGTGACATTATTTCTCTTATCTTGAATTCCTTGCTTCAGCATGGGGACTTGATGTATTTGACCGGCTAATTCTCCGGCAATCGCGGCAATACCATTTTTTTCACTGCAATTCTTAACCGCTTCAGCCGTACTGGTTACAGGAGAAAGTTTTACATTTGGGAAATTTTTCCGAAGCCATTCTCCACATTGTGCCAAGGCTTGATCTTTGGATTGTATTTCAGCAACTTCTTCCATTGATGAATAAGAAAACATGCAATGCTCAACTTGCAAATAAACTTGAGCAATGATCGATAGTTCAGACTCAACCAATAAATCGAGCGACCGATTTACCGCACCTTCAGTAGAATTTTCAATCGGTACGACACCATAATCGCAATCCCCCTGCTCAACAGCTTGAAAAACATCTGGAATATCGGAAAGCGGTCGATACTCCAAAGTAGAACCGAAGTTTTTTACTGCAGCTTGGTGCGTGTAGGTTGCTTCTGGGCCAAGATAACCGATTACCAACTCTCGTTCCAAGGCAATGGATGCAGAAATGACTTCACGATAGATAGTTTTGAGTGAGTCTTCACGCATAGGACCTTCACTCAAATTTGAAATTTTGCTGAATACTTGCTCTTCACGCGCTGGATCGTATGGGTCGACCCCGAGGTTCGCTTTAATTTTGCCAATCTCGACCGCCGATTGCACCCGGCGATTCAACAAGTCAACAACTTGGGTATCAATCTTATCGATTTCGTCTCGTAAAGACTCTAAAGTTGGGTTTTTCAAAAATGAGGATTGCGATACACTAAATTAACGATTGTGGTCACAATCTTCTATCAAAACAGAAATAACCCATCAATAAAAGTAATTAATAAAAAATCATGAGCAGTTGTAACCGAAATTTTTCTTCAATTGTAGTTGATGGCAATGACCGAGCCCCCAATCGGTCTATGCTTCGAGCTGTTGGCTTTGATGATGAAGATTTTGAAAAGCCTCAAATTGCAGTTTGCTCGGCTTGGAGTATGGTAACCCCATGTAATTCCCACCTTGATGAATTAGGAAAAGCTTCGGTTGATGGTGTAGATTCAGCTGGAGGAAAAGCGGTCCCATTTGGCACCATAACCGTATCGGATGGTATCAGTATGGGAACCCCAGGCATGCGCTATTCTCTGGTCTCCAGAGAGGTAATTGCGGATTCTATTGAAACCGTTGTGGGAGCTGAAGGGATGGATGGTCTCGTTGCAATCGGTGGGTGTGATAAAAATATGCCCGCTTGTGTAATCGCCTTAGCTCGAATGAATCGGCCTGGAATCTTTGTTTATGGGGGCACAATCCTGCCCGGAATCCATAAAGAAAAAAATCTTGATATTGTTTCAGTTTTTGAAGCTGTTGGATCTCATGCATCTGGTCTGATCGATCAAGCTGAACTTACTGAAATTGAAAAGAAAGCGATTCCGGGCCCAGGTTCTTGTGGGGGAATGTATACCGCCAATACTATGTCCTCTGCAATTGAGGCTTTGGGAATGAGCCTGCCTGATAGTTCGGCCCAGCTTGCAGTCTCGGAAGACAAAAAAATAGATGCAAAAAAGGCGGGTACAGCCGTCGTGGACTTGATTGAAAAAGATATCAAACCCAGGGATATCATGACCCGAAAAGCATTTGAAAATGCGATTACCGTAGTAATCTCACTTGGAGGTTCAACGAATGCAGTTCTACATCTCATAGCGATGGCTCATGCAGCGGAAGTGCCATTGAACTTGGATGACTTTACAGAAATAGGAAAAAAAGTTCCCGTTCTCTGCGACCTTAAACCAAGTGGAAAATATAACATGTCCCACTTTGTAAGAATCGGTGGATTGCGTCCCCTGCTCAAAACTCTTTTGGAAGAAGGTTTACTGCATGGGGACTGCATGACGGTTACCGGAAAGACCCTCGCTGAAAATGTGGCCGATGCCGAACCGTATGCTCCCTACCCTCATGGACAAGATCTGGTGCGTCCCTTCAATGATCCGATCAAACCGGATAGTCACCTTCGTATTCTTTATGGAAACCTCGCTGCCGATGGTGCGGTGGCCAAGATTACCGGTAAGGAAGGCCTAAAGTTTTCAGGAAAAGCCATCGTATACGAATCGGAAGAAGCCTCCTTACAAGGAATTCTTGGTGGAGAAGTGGAAGCCGGGCATGTCGTTGTGATTCGTAATGAGGGACCGGTTGGCGGACCCGGGATGCGAGAGATGCTCTCTCCCACTTCAGCGATCATGGGAAAAGGCTTAGGTAAGGAGGTTGCATTGATTACGGACGGACGGTTTTCCGGGGGTAGTCATGGCTTTGTGGTCGGACATGTTACCCCAGAAGCTGCAGTTGGCGGATTGATTGGTTTAATCGAAAATGATGACCCAATCACGATCGATGCAGAAAACAATCAATTGACCCTGGATTTACCAGTAGAGGAAATCGAAAAAAGAAGATTATCTTGGACACAGCCCGAGCCTAGAGAAAAACGGGGTGTACTATCCAAATATGCCAAACTCGTAAGCTCCGCATCCTTGGGTGCGATTACCGACGGAGATTAAAACAAAATATGAAATCAGAACTTTATCTTTCTCATCCAGACGCTGAATTCTGGGCAGACTTTTCCTTTGTCGATTTTCCCGATGGATACTTGGACTCGATGTCAGAATCAATTTCCAAGGCACTGACCTCGATGAATGAACTGGAAAGCGGTGCCATCGCCAACCCGGATGAAAACCGAATGGTTGGACACTATTGGCTCAGGGATGCAGAGCTCGCACCCAACCAAGAACTGACAAATGCGATTGGTGAAACCCTCGCCAAGGTGAAGGAGGTGGCTCAATCCGTTCATTCAGGTTCTCTCCAGTCCCCGCAAGGCCCCTTTACTGATCTTCTTATTATTGGCATCGGTGGCTCCGCTCTCGGTCCTCAGTTTGTGGGCAAAGCCCTTGGACATCCCCACTCCGATAAGCTCCGGGTTCATTTCTTTGACAATACGGATCCGGACGGTATCGATCATACACTTTCCGAAATCGGGGATGCTCTTTCCACCACGCTTGTCTTGGTCATTTCTAAATCGGGGGGCACACCCGAAACCCGGAATGGTATGCTCGAAGCCGAAAATGCCTTTACCCAGAAAGGATTAGATTTCTCCGCTCATACGATCGCCATCACTGGGGACGGAAGCAAACTCCACCAGTATTCACAGGAAAAAGGATGGCTCGACTTTTTGCCGATGTGGGACTGGGTCGGGGGTCGCACCAGTGAGACTGCCGCGGTCGGTCTGCTACCGGCGGCCCTGCAGGGAATTGATATTGATCAGTTACTAGGGGGAGCCAAGCAAATGGATGGACTTACCCGCGAATCAAGTTTCAGAAATAACCCGGCAGCGATGCTCGCTCTTTCCTGGTACTTCCTGACAGACGGTAAAGGCTCAAAAGATATGGTGATCCTGCCCTACAAGGATCGCCTGGAATTGTTCGCCAAGTATCTCCAGCAATTGATCATGGAGTCTCTGGGCAAAGAAAAAGACTTGGCTGGTAATGTGGTACATCAGGGGATTTCGGTTTATGGAAATAAGGGATCTACGGATCAGCATGCCTATGTGCAACAACTCCGCGAAGGTGTCCCCAATTTCTTCGCTACTTTTATTGAGGTACTTCAAAACCGGGAGGGTGAATCGATCGCCGTGGATGAGCATGGTATGGACTCGGGAGACTATTTACATGGGTTCTTTCTCGGCACCCGGGACGCACTCTACGAAAAAGATCGGAAATCAGTCACCCTGACTATATCGAAGGTCACTCCGGCAGCGGTGGGTGGATTGATTGCCTTTTTTGAACGGGCGGTTGGGCTCTATGCTTCACTGGTGGGAATCAACGCCTACCATCAACCAGGTGTGGAAGCGGGCAAAAAGGCCGCATCTGCGATCTTAGCCGTGCGCAAAGTGGTGGTTGATCATCTAAAGGCCAACCCAGGATCTGCCCAAACAGCTTCCCAAGTTGCGGAAGCAATCGGACAGCCTGAAAAGAACACTTGGGTCTTTAAGATCCTTGAAAACCTGGCAGTCAATCATTCGAGTTCCTACGAAAGAATTTCAACTGACAAACCGCTCGAGGATCCATTCCTCGCCCGCTAGTCCAATACATTTGCCGGTCTTTTTAGAGGAACGGGTTTACCCGCATTTAGATTTTGGGGAGGTTTTGGCCGAGAGGCTAAATACTCTTTCCTCCTGAGTGTACGATAAAACCAGTCATAACTCCACCAATCCGTACCCCGATGAGCGGGTTTCCATCCGGCAGGAAACTTTCTTTGATTGGCCAAATCCCGGGCAGCGAGATAAACCCCAAAACTATCGGGAAATACTTCATACAAGAGATAATTTTTTTGCGGGCTTAATCCTGACAAAACCTTGGTTCCTACTCATAAGGGAATTCGAGCAAATGTAACAATATCCGCTCCGGGCCAATATCCGGATGGAATTAGCTGCAAATTTTAGGGAAGGGGAGCAAAGGGGTCTGCACTTGGAGCTTCCTTCTCTATCTCTTCCATCGGTGCGAAGGGATCTTCCATGGGTGCAAAGGGAAAATCAGAAGTTGCATCGTCGGGGGAAGGTTCAGAGTTGGTGGTTTGTGGAACAAAAAGCTCATCACCACCCTCCACAGCTCCATTATCATTGAAATCTTCTTGCTCAGGTTCAAGTTGCTCTCCTTCCATGCCAGATTCAATTTGATAAAAAGGTACTAGTTTAGTGGACGGTTCCGCACTAAGTTCTTCCATTTTTACATCCCTCACCCACCAATCCCTGTAAACTAAACTTTCATTTTCGGTATATTCAAGAACGGACCCCCAACGAGCTCCACTATATTTTGGAATAAGTAATCGACGATCTGGATCGTACTGATGCCTCGCAAGCCATGCTTTTTCAACGGCAGCAGGTGGTCTTCTCAATTTGGTGTCCTTGGAGTTCATTTGCCCGTATTTTCCAGAACGGCTACAACTCGAAAAAATAGCCGCGACCAAGCAGATAAAGATGAGGTGGTTTATAAAAGCGGTAATTCTATTTTTCATGGTTCAATATTATTTAATACTGGAAAGTAGACGCAATTTATTGGAGGACATACTAAAGCATTCAATCTCACCTGTGATCAAATTACACCTGTAAATCCACCTCTCGTTCTCGTCACAGAGGAACTGAAACTTTGGATTTTCACCAGACATTTTTATTACAGATGCATCCATCAAGGATTTAATTCTTTGGTAGTTATTCTTCGTCCTTTCATCAATTCCATTTTTCAAGTTACCAGAAAATTCTGATAGTTGATGGTTCAAAGTTTTTTCAAAAGACTTTAGATCAACTTGATCAATGGGAGTCTGAGGCTTAATTTCTTCGGAGGAAAACGGGTCTTTTTTTTCCTTGGAAGTTTTATCCTGAGTCCAATCTTCAAGGGAACAGCTGAAAAATAAAAACGAAATAAGAAGGCCCAAAATAAGCAGTCCTCGAGTAGGCAAACTCTTTTTTGAAAAAACATTCATGCTTTGACACTCTTTCATCTTCCAAAAGAGAAGAGATTTTATTGGAATTAAAACATCCAGGACATCTTTATTATGGGGATGAAACTGAGGTTTCGGTATCTAGTAAAGCTCCATCAGGTAAAGTCATGAAGTAAGATAGGTAATTTAAGACAACTAAAAGG
>OZSS01000959.1_pt1 | contig 13732 bp, 11 predicted proteins | sample 1779911 | NCBI WGS metagenome assembly OZSS01 (sample SAMEA2603589, study PRJEB24840) | metagenome | biome: Water; feature: Photic zone; material: Seawater sample | place: Mediterranean Sea | collected 2013-11-12 | depth 10 m | reverse complement strand
TGCGCTATCAAAACAGCCTCTTTCATTGATTGAGTCTCAACGATAATATCTACAATAGGCTGAAAGGATTCAATTATTTTTTTGGTTATCTAACCCTAAACAAACAATGGCTTTGACTTTTTCTCTAACCAAAGGATACAGAGCCTCATAATCATTTCCCTTATCAACCCCACCAACAATCCAAACCGTTTGTGAGTTCATACTCTCAAGCGCAAAATAAACGGAATTGATATTGGTTGCTTTTGAGTCATTTATGTAGTTAATTTTCTGAATCTTTAACACCTGTTCTAGCCGGTGAGGGGCTCCTTTAAAATTTGATAGACTTTCCCGAATGGTCTCTTTACTCACTTCGAGCAGATCTGCCACTGTGCTTGCAGCCATTGCGTTTAAAAGATTGTGACGTCCTTTTAAAGTAAAATCCATTGTGTTAATCATAGTCTTTTGTTTTTTAGTTTTAATAACGACTTGGTCATTTTCCATGTATGTGATGTTCATGTTTTGTGAACTGTAACCAAAGCCATGAAGGGTAGCTTCAGTATCAATTTGGTCAATCGCGTTTTTCAGTTCTGGATCATCGGCGTTGAATAGCAAAAAGTCTCTTTTTGTTTGGGGTTAGATAATCAAAAAATAATTGAATCCTTTCAGCCTTTTGTAGATATTATCGTTGAGACTCAATCAATGAAAGAGGCTGTTTTGATAGCGCATAAGATTGCTGAAAAGAGTGAAAATGTATTACTGTCTCCTGCATGTGCAAGCTTTGATTTATTTGAAAACTATGAAGACAGAGGGAACCAGTTTAAACAAGCAGTAAGAGAATTATAATTTAAAAATGGGAGAAAGTGTAAAAAATATTATTTCAGGTGACCGTGTCTTGTGGGTCGTACTCACCTTACTATCCATATTCTCATTTCTGCCAGTTTTTAGTGCCAGTTCCAACTTAGCATATGTTGTTGGTCAAGGAACACCTTGGACTCACCTGTTCAAACATTTTATTGTTATTTTATTTGGATTTGGATTGATGATCACCATCCATAAAGTTCCTTACCATTATTTTAAAGGGATTTCAATTCTTGCGCTTCCATTGATTATTTTTTTGTTAATATACACTGCTTCCCAGGGCAACTTGATTGAAGGTGCCAACGCGAATCGATGGATTAAAATTCCATTTGTCGGGCTTAGTTTCCAAACCTCAAACCTAGCCTCGATCGTGCTCTTGACCTACGTAGCCCATTTGATGTCAAAAGAGCGTCCTAAACTTTACAGATTTAAAACCTCGATTATTCCTTTGTGGCTCCCAGTTTTTGCAGTAATACTTCTTATTATGCCAGCCAACCTTTCTACAGCAGCTTTGTTGTTTTTGATGGTATTGATTTTGGTATACTTAGGTGGTTATCCAACAAAATACCTTCTCAGTATGCTGGGTGTTGGTTTGGTCTTTGCATTAATATTTGTTCTTATGGCAAAAGCCTATCCAGATTTGGTTCCCAACAGGGTGGATACTTGGATTAATAGAATAGAAAATTTTAATGTTACAAACAATAATAGTGATGCGAATTATCAAATTGAAAGAGCTAAAACTGCTATTGCCACAGGTGGTGTAGTAGGCGTAGGAGCAGGAAAAAGCGTGATGAAAAACTTTTTACCCCAAAGCTCCTCTGATTTTATTTATGCCATCATCGTTGAAGAATTTGGATTGATTGGCGGAATAGGTTTGATTATACTCTATTTACTCGTGCTTTTTAGAATAGTAGTTATTGCTAATAAATCCAACACTGTCTTTGGAAAATTGCTGGTTTTAGGATTGGGTTTCCCAATTATTATTCAGGCATTTGTCAATATGGGTGTTGCACTACAGGTGCTTCCCGTGACGGGGCAAACTTTACCTCTTATTAGTAGTGGAGGAACAGCAGCTTGGATGACTTGTATTGCTTTTGGAATCATTTTAAGCGTAAGTGCAAACCAAAATAAAGAACAGATCGATTTGGATCAAAACAACCAAGATAACCCAATAGCCATTTTAAGTGAAACCGAGTAGAATAATCATATCAGGAGGAGGAACAGGCGGACATTTGTTTCCCGCATTGGCTATAGCTGAAGAGCTTAAATTCCTTTATGCCGATGTTGATATACTTTTTGTAGGGGCACTGGGCAGAATCGAGATGACAAAAGTGCCTGCTGCGGGTTTTAAAATTATAGGTCTTTGGGTGGATGGACTGCAGCGAAAACTGACATTTAAAAACCTGATATTTCCTGTAAAGTTATTGTTTAGCCTGATCAAATCTTTATTTATTGTGATTAGCTATCGACCTAATTTGGTTATAGGCACTGGAGGTTATGCCAGTGGGCCCTTGATTTTTGTTGCCAGTTTATTCAAGATTCCTTCACTTATACAAGAGCAAAATTCTTATCCCGGAATCACTAATAAACTCTTATCGAAAAGGGTCAATACCATTGCAGTAGCTTATGAAGGGCTAGAACGATTTTTTCCAAAAGAAAAATTGGTTGTGACAGGCAACCCCATTCGAAAGTCAATTGGAAAAGGAGAAATTGATCCTATTGAAGCAAAAAATCTTTTTAAAATGAATCCTAAAAAACAGACCTTGGTTGTACTTGGTGGAAGTTTAGGAGCTAGAAGAATAAATCAACTAATTGCTGAAAGGTTAGATTGGTTCAAATCATTGAATATACAAGTGATTTGGCAATGTGGTTCCTTGTACTATGATACTTATAAAAATTTGGCCACGAATGAAATAATAATTTCCGCTTTTATTAGTGAAATGGATCGGCTCTACGCTGCTGCTGATGTCATTATTTCAAGAGCCGGAGCAGCAACATTGTCTGAGCTATGTTGTGTAGCTAAACCAGCCCTTTTGATTCCTTCACCCAATGTTGCTGAAAATCATCAATTCCATAATGCTATGGCATTAGCTAAGCAAAATGCAGCAATCGTGGTAACTGAGAATAAATTAGCGACCGATTTTGAAAAAGCTTTCAACGCTTTGTTGGAGGAAAAAAAGCAAAAAGAAATTACTCAAAATTTGAGGCAAATGGCTAAGCCTAATGCAACAAAAGATATTGTTAACCTTGCTCAAGAACTGATGTAAATGGATAATAGCGCAGTGAAATATTATTTTTTGGGGATTGGAGGAATCGGAATGTCTTCACTTGCAAAGTACCTTTTTGACAAAGGACATCAGGTAATGGGGTATGACAAAACCCCTAGTACGATCACATCAATGTTGGCAGCTGCCGGAATATCAATCCTGTTTGAAGATAAAGTTGCTCTGATTCCAGAGGAATTTAATAATGATAATACTCAAGTTATTTATACCCCCGCGATACCCACCGATAATTTACAATTCAACCATTTTATTGAGCAAGGTTATTTGATTAAGAAAAGAGCTGTTTTACTGGGTGAAATAACAAAGGAATCTACCGTTTTTGCAATCGCAGGAACTCACGGTAAAACGACTACAGCTTCATTTTTATCTCATCTTTTTGAGGCTGCAGAACTAAAATTCACCGCTTTTCTTGGAGGTGTATTAAATGCTGAAAAAAGTAACCTGATACAAAAAGGAACGGAGTATACCATAGTAGAAGCAGATGAATATGATCGCTCATTTTTGCAATTATTTCCTGACTATGGATGCATCACAGCAATGGATTCCGATCATTTAGATATCTACGGTGATCAGGCTGAAATGGAAAAAGCTTACACTGAGTTTTCAAAAAAAGTTACTGAAAAACTAGTTGTAGCAGAAGGACTACCTCTTGATGGTCTCAATTATGCTGTTGGGACTGAAGTAGAATATTTTGCTTCAAATATTAGAAAGGACTCTGGAGGTTATTACTTTGATTTTAATACCCCTGATCAAACTTTTAAAGAGGTTTACTTAAATGCAATAGGCAAGCACAATCTTTCCAATGCATTAGGGGCTGCAGCGCTTATGCATGCTGCAGGTTTGAATATTGAAAAGGCTTTATATGGTCTAGCTTATTTTAATGGAGTTAACAGAAGGATGGAGGTCTTCAAGCTTAACGAAAAAACCCTCATTGACGATTATGCTCATCATCCAGAGGAAATTAAGGCTGTATTTGAGACCGTACAATCTTTTTTCAAAGGCAAAACAAATAAAGTTATTTTTCAGCCTCATCTATATTCTAGGACAAAAGATTTTATGGACGATTTTGCTAAAATTTTGAGTCAATTTGATCAAGTTGTTTTAATGGATATTTATCCCGCTCGAGAACTTCCAATTCCTGGGATAACATCACAGGCATTATTGGATAAAATTGACAATCCAAACAAGCGGCTTATTTCTGAGAAAAACTTCATTTCAACAGTCGAGGAGACAGGAGCAGATTTGATTGTGATTTTGGGAGCTGGAGACATTGGCGTAAAAGTACAGAAACTCAAAAATAAAGTTTTAAATGAAATTTAAAAATCATCTTTTTTTTGGACTAATATTCTCAATGCTGATCCTGCTATCAGCTTTTGCGTATCATAAAAATAACCAGCGTAAAATCGAACAAATAAATATTGATTTCAAGAATGATAGATCTAAGTTTCTAAGCCCTTCGGTCGTTAATAAATTGTTAATACAAATCAAAGGGGAGCTTCCGTGGGAGATCAAAGATAGTTTAGCTTTGAATATGCTTGAAACCTTTTTAGAAAATAATCCTTACATACACAATGCTGAGATATTTTCTTTTCTGGACGGGACTTTAGGAGTAAATATTCAAGAGAAAAAGCCACTTGTTTGTGTTCAAGGAAAGACGGGTTATTACATGGACGATTTTGGAAGTAAATTTCCAATTTCTAAGTCCTATAAAGCTATAGTTCCAGTTTACGAGGGTGAACTTGAAGAACATCAAAAAAATCAACTTTTGATGCTCATGAATGCCCTGAATCAAGACCCATTTTTCAAGAGAGAGTTGAAAACAATTTATCATAAATCAAACACCCTTTTTATAGGTTTGAAATCTTATGATTTCGAAGTTGAAATGGGGAGTATTAATAAATTAAATGATAAGCTCGCGAGACTGAAGGTATTTTGCGCTTATCAGGACAATAATGAATTGAAAAAAAAATATAGACTGATCAGTCTAAAATTTAAAAATCAAATAGTTGGATCTTAAGATAAATTTATGATGCATTCAAATATTTCCGTTGGTTTAGATATTGGAACGACAAAGATCGTTGCTATGGTAGGAACTAAAAATGAATATAATAAGGTTGAAATCCTTGGTGTAGGAAAGTCAAAAAGTTTAGGTGTCCATCGGGGAGTGGTAAACAACATCACCCAGACCATTCAATCCATTCAGCAAGCAGTAGAAGAAGCAAAGACGCTCTCTGGGGAGGTCATAGATGAGGTCGTCGTGGGAATCGCTGGGCAGCATATCAGAAGCCTCCAACACAGCGATTATATCACCAGACCCAATCCACAAGAAGTTATTTCTCAAGACGATGTGGAACGCCTAATTCAGCAAGTTTACAAGTTAGTCATGCTTCCGGGTGAAGAAATAATCCATGTGCTACCTCAGGAATATAAAGTGGATGGTCAACCAGAAATAAAAGAGCCTATTGGGATGTACGGAGGTAGGTTAGAGGCCAATTTTCATGTTGTAGTTGGTCAGGTTTCCTCCATTAAAAATATTGGTCGATGTGTTAAAAGTGCAGGACTAAGTATGGGTAACATTACTCTTGAACCCTTGGCTTCCTCTGAAGCTGTTTTAAGTCAGGAAGAAAAAGAGGCCGGAGTTGCTTTGATAGATATCGGGGGTGGAACTACAGATTTAGCCATCTTCAAGGACGGTATCATAAGGCATACGGCGGTTATTCCTTTCGGTGGAAACGTAATCACGGAGGATATTAAAGAGGGTTGTTCAATTATTGAGAAACAAGCTGAACTCTTAAAAATAAAATTTGGATCTGCTTGGCCTGGAGAGAATAGAGATTCTGAAATCGTATCCATTCCAGGTTTAAGAGGAAGGGAACCTAAAGAAATTTCCCTAAAAACACTCTCTAAAATTATTAATGCTAGAGTAGTCGAAATTATCGAGCAAGTTTATTTGGAAATCAAAAATTACGGCCACGACGATCAAAAAAAGAAACTTATCGGTGGAGTAGTGCTTACCGGTGGAGGCAGTCAGTTAAAACATTTAAAACAATTGGTCGAATATATAACTGGAATGGATACCCGAATAGGTTATCCAAGCGAGCATTTGGCAGGAGATACACAAAACTCTGATACCAGTCCAATTCTAGCCACCGCAGTTGGTCTATTGATGAATGCGCTGGATCACCAACAAAAAACTGATAGCTTAGATGAAGTGCATGATGAAACGACAGAAGGAGATACCGTTGGTGAGCAGGTTGATGATTTAGAAGAGACCAACCCAATTTCTGATAACAGAAAAACCATATTGGAAAGGTGGGTTGAAAAATTTAAAGAATTTTTAGATAACGCATAAATATTTTTCTTAATGGAGTCTGAAATAAGTAATAATTTTAGTTTTGATTTACCTAAAAACAAGAGCAACGTCATAAAAGTCATTGGTGTTGGTGGAGGAGGAAGTAATGCAATTAACCACATGTTCCAACAAGGAATCAATGGGGTTGATTTTGTAATTTCCAATACCGATGCACAAGCTTTAAATGACAGTCCCGTACCGATTAAAATTCAATTGGGTGCCACACTAACGGAAGGGTTGGGTGCTGGTGCTAATCCTGAAGTAGGAGCAATGGCTGCTCAAGAAAGTTTTGAGGACATCAAAAACCTGCTGTTGACTCAAACTAAAATGGTATTTATTACTGCCGGAATGGGCGGAGGTACAGGAACAGGAGCCGCTCCAATTATCGCCAAAATGGCAAAAGAAATGGATATTCTTACCGTTGGAATTGTCACCATGCCATTTCAATTTGAAGGAAAACTGAGGATTGATCAAGCTGAATTAGGGCTTCAGAACATTAAGAAAAATGTAGATGCACTTATTGTAATTAACAATAATAAGCTCAGAGAAGTATATGGAAACCTTGGTTTTAAAGCTGGTTTTTCTAAAGCCGACGAGGTATTGTCCACCGCAGCTAGAGGGATTGCCGAAGTAATCACTCATCACTACCGCCAAAATATAGACCTCAAAGATGCTAGAACTGTTCTTATGGATAGTGGAACAGCAATTATGGGTTCGGGTTCAGCTAGCGGAGAAAATCGCGCACAAGATGCAATCATCAATGCCCTTGACTCACCATTACTTAATGATAACAAAATTAATGGATGTAAAAATGTCCTTCTCTTGATCGTTTCCGGCTCAGAGGAAATCACAATAGACGAAATAGGAGAAATCAATGATTACATCCAAACCGAGGCTGGCAATAATGCTAACATCATTATGGGAGTGGGAGAGGATCAAAGCTTGGGAAGTTCTATTTCTGTTACCATTATCGCAACCGGTTTTGGAGCAGATCAGCAAAATCAGATTGTAAATACCGAAACAAAAAAAATAATTCATACCCTAGAGGATGATCAAACAATGGAACAACAACTTCTAGGTCAGACCGAGGAAACAAGTGGTTTTGATTTACCCATTGAATCAAAGGAAAGGGTCGCCGAATCAAAGGAAGAGATGGCTGAATTAAATTCAGCACCTGTGGTTGAAGAGTTTAAAACCGATCCCATTCATGAACAAGTTAAATACGATTTGGATTCGGAAAATATTAAAACCCAATCCATACCTCAAGAAATTTTTGACATTCCAGTAATTTCTGAGCATATTACTTTTAATGATCTCGATGATCTCGAAGAAACTGAGCTAGAAGCTAAAGAGGAATTCATAACTACCGATGAGATTAAGAATATGGATGTGGTTTATGAAATTCTATCAATTGATTCCCATGAGGAAGTTGAGTTGAATCAAGAGTTTGAAGACCTACCATTACAAGAGGATCTTGTAATCAATAATTTGAGTGAGGATGTTCTCGATCAAGAACTTGTTGATATAGAAATTGTTTCTGCGGAAAATGAGCCTGATAATCAATTTACATTCGACTTTGCTCTACCTAATGAAAAGGAAACGTCGGAGGATAATGAACAAATTGTTCACGAATTGGAAGAGGAGAAAAATCCAATTGAGGATGAGACCATAAGTGAAGCAATGGACTTTAAGTTTGAGATCGTTGAAAAGTCTGAACAAGAAAATCCACAAAATGGACTCCCTGAAATGGAAAAGTCACAAGCTGATTCCCCATTTGAAAAAAGCATCCAGGAAACTGCCGCATTAGAAAATGAGAAAAGGAAGGAGCACTTAAAAAAATTCAATCACGCTTTTAAACATTCAATGAGTAAAATCGATGAATTTGAAAAACAACCCGCTTACAAACGGATGGGATTAGATTTGGAACAACCATCTTCATCAGATACTAATGAGTCTAGAATGTCATTGGATAACGATAAAAATGATGATATCCAGTTAAGATCAAATAATTCTTTTCTGCACGACAACGTCGACTAATTAAAACGAGATATGTCTTTACTAAGTAACCTTACCGATGAATTAAAAGCCGCCATGCGGGCTAAAGATTCCTTAAAACTAGAAGCCTTGAGGGCAATCAAATCTGCCATATTATTGGCACAAACTTCTTCAGGTGCTGGAGATACCCTATCCGAAAATGAAGAGATTAAGCTACTTCAAAAATTGGTAAAACAACGAAAAGATAGTGCAACGATATTCAAAGAACAAAACCGTGATGATCTTGCAGCTCCTGAGGAAGCGCAGGCAGCGGTTATTGCTACTTTTTTACCAGAGCAGCTTACATCAGAGGAAATTGAAGGGATTGTAGTTGATATTATCAAAAAAACTGGAGCTGAGGGCATTAAAGATATGGGTAAAGTGATGGGAATGGCAAGTAAAGAGATGGCGGGTAAAGCAGATGGCAAGTCCATTTCAACCGTAGTAAAAGAAAAACTTTCTAACGGATAGAAACCGATTTATAAATTAGTTTTAATTTTACCAAATCGGCCCAGTAGTTCAACTGGATAGAATATCAGATTTCGGCTCTGAGGGTTGGGGGTTCGAATCCTCCCTGGGTCACTAACTTACCTTTAGAATTTTGATTTTATAAAATCTAAAGTTATTCGTGCTTCCTAAGATTTATTACTAAATCAACAAAACCATTACCTTTAAACATTAAAATTAAAAAGATGAAGAACAGTTACTTGTTTACTTTTTTTATTTTGATTTTTTTGATTGGATGCGAAAAACAAACTTCCCCTCCAAATGTTATTCTTATCATCACTGATGATCAAGGCTATGGAGATCTTAATATTAATGGTAATCCAAATATAAAAACACCAACGCTAGATGCTTTTGCCCATCAGAGCGTAAGATTTAATAATTTTTATGTTTCCCCTGTTTGCGCCCCCACGAGGTCAAGTTTGATGACAGGAAGATACTCGCTGAGAACAGGTGTAAGAGACACCTATAATGGAGGAGCAATGATGGCTTCATCTGAGGTTACTGTGGCTGAAATGCTTAAACAAGCTAATTACGCTACTGGTATTTTCGGTAAGTGGCATTTGGGAGACAATTATCCTTCTCGACCATCAGACCAAGGTTTTGACGAGTCCCTAATTCATTTAGCAGGAGGTATGGGACAAGTAGGAGATTTCACCAATTATTTTAAAAAACAGACCAGTTACTTTGATCCTGTTTTATGGCACAATAATCAGCAAGAAGCATATGAGGGCTATTGTTCTGATATTTTTACAGAAAATGCAATTGAATTTATTGATAAAAACAAAGATCAGCCTTTCTTCTGTTATCTGGCTTTTAATGCACCGCATGACCCATTACAAGTCCCTGATGAATACTATCAAATCTATAAGGACGTGGATCCCTCTGAGGGGATTGATACCGATCTCATTCCTAATGGAAAAATGTCTGAACAAACGAAAGAAAAAACTAGAAGAGTTTATGCAATGGTAACTAACATAGACGACAATCTCAAAAAACTGTTTGATAAAGTCGAGGAGCTGGGTATTGAGAAAAATACAATAGTGATTTTTATGACCGACAATGGTCCACAACACCCAAGGTATGTTGCTGGAATGAAAGGAATGAAATCTAGTGTTCACAATGGGGGAATACGGGTGCCATTTTATTTGAGATACCCCTCAAAATTTGATGGAAATCAAGAGGTAAATGAAATGACAGCCCATATTGATCTTTTGCCAACCCTGTCTGAGCTATGCAGCGCACCTATGCCCAAGTCAAGGAAAATAGATGGTAGAAGTTTTATTCCCTCAATCAAAGGAGAGGCTCAACCCCAACGTAGTTTTTTTTCTTATTGGACAAGAAAGTATCCTGAGCTATACAATAATATTGCTTTACAGCGGGGTCAATTTAAATTGGTTGGAAAAACTGATTATGATGCATCGATTGAAAAATTTGAATTCTATGATATGATTAAAGACCCTTTAGAGAGGAATAATATTATTGCCCAAAATAAGGCTAAAGCGCTCAACCTTAAAACAGAAATGCATGATATTTACATGGAATTGGTCAATTCAAAAAACCTTAGAGAAGTACCCAGAATTACATTGGGAAGTAATTTTGAAAACCCAGTTTATCTCAATAGAAATGATGCTGGAGGACAAAGAAGGGTCTGGAATCAGGAGCAAGCTTTTTCTTATTGGAAAGTCAATGCAAAAGAAGGTCTATACGATCTTAAGTTTAAGTTTTTAAATCCATTACCAGCTAATGGGAGCATGTACTTGGAAATGGGTCAAGGCATTCAGCAAAAATTTAACCCAGCCGATAGCCTTGATTTACTAGAGATGAAGTCTGTCTATTTGGCCGATGGCCCACATAATTTTACGCCATTCTACATGTTAGGGAGATCAAATTATTTTCCACTATACGTTGAAGTCACTGCTAAGTAGTTTTTAATAAAGTTTAGCAAAAGATAGCAAGTGATTCTAGAGGTGCACGAACAATGTCTCTTATTCCATCAGGCTGCTTAAAAAGGCTCTTACTGAGGTTGGATTGTCAATAAAGTACTTTGCTTGAGTTTTTTTTCTTCCTACTTTAATTGTCGTAGCATGTGTTGGGAGATCATTAAACATAAATTCATCGGTAACATCATCTCCTAAACAAAGAATAAAATCAAGCTCTTTGTCACCAATAATTTCTGAAACAGCTGTTCCCTTATTAAATCTTCCAGAAGCAATTTCAATGGCCTTATCTCCATCCAAAATGTGAAGTTCATCTGAGAGAAGGCTGTTAAGAACAGTTTTTAACTCGACTACTCGTTCTGCCGCCAATTCAGGATCTGTTTTTCTATAGTGCCAGACCAAGCTATTCCTTTTTTCTTCAATAAAAGTGCCTGGAGTTCGATCTGAAAAAGTTTCTAATAGTGGAATAATGTCATTCTGCCATTTTTTTTGGTGGCTACCTTTACTGCTCCATACTTTTTTAAATTTCATAAAATATCCATGCTCAGCCACCAATGCTACATTTAAGTCGCCAAACCATTTATCCAGAAATTTTTGATCTCTACCGCTAACAACGGCGATATCTGTATCGGGATATTCGGATAATTTTTTTATTAGCTTCAATAATTCTTGGTCAGGTTGAGCCAATTCCGGATCGTCATTGAAGTCAACTAGGGTGCCGTCATAATCTAAAAAAATCATTCTCCTTTCAGAAGATTTAAATTTATTTATTAGAGATTTTTTAATTTTTGAATCTAGGATTTGAGCAGGATATTCCTCGTCAATTTCTGGTTTTGATTTCAAAGCTTTCATAAACTCCTTAGCCCAAAGCTCCACTGAGTAGCGACTTAAACGCTTTTGCATACTCAAATTCCTTTTTTTCTGTTCCTTGACGGGCATATTAATCGCTGTTAAAATCGATTCAGCCATTTGGTTCAAATCAAAAGGATTTACCATTATAGCCTCATATAATTCTTTTGAAGCCCCGGCCATTTCACTTAAAATAAGAACGCCATCCCCGCTAACCCTAGTGGCTACAAATTCCTTGGCGACTAAATTCATTCCATCCCTCACAGGCGTGATCATGCCTATATCTGATGTCATGTAAAGGTCAATTAAATCATCGAAGGCCATTGCTCGGTAATAATACCAGATGGGTGTCCAGTTGACCGTTGCAAATTTTCCATTAATCCTACCAACAATTTCGTCTGTTTCCTTTTTTAATCGTTTGTAGTCCGAAACACTTGAACGAGAGGGTACTGTTAGCATTACAAGCCTTACCCGTTCGAAATACTCTGGATATTTGGTCAAGAATATTTCAAAGGCTTTTATTCTGTTGATTACCCCTTTTGTGTAATCTAATCGATCAATTGATAAGATCAGTTTTCCTTTTTCAGCCCCTTTTTTGTGTAGTTCAAGCTGTTTCTTTAAATCAGATTTTTCGGCTTGTTTCATCGCCAAATGTTCGGAAGCAGCATTTTTAAATTTTTCATAATCAATTCCCATAGGAAAGGTATTAACCACTACTTCGCGGTTTCCAAGGCTCACGCGATTAAATGAAACTTCTTTCTTTAATATTCTTTTTACCGAACTCAAAAAATGCCGTTCATAATCATAAGTATGGAAGCCAATTAAGTCCGCACCAAGTATTCCCTCAAGAAGCGGTTCTCTCCACGGAAAAATCCTAAAAATTTCAAATGATGGGAATGGGATGTGTAAGAAAAATCCTATAGTTACGTCAGGCCTTACATCTTTAATCATTTTTGGACAAAGCATTAATTGATAATCATGTATCCATACTGTATCCCCTTTTTGAATATTAGTTAAAACACTTTCAGCAAACTTTTTATTTACCTCATAATAAGAATCCCATTGATTTTCATTGAATACAGAAAACTCAATAAAGTAGTGAAATAGGGGCCAAAGCGCTTTATTAGATAGTCCAAAATAAAAATTTTCAATTTCTTTGTTATTTAAGGATACAGGAAAAAACCCCTCTTTTTTTAGCGATTTTTTTAATGGACTCCATGACTTTTTATCAATCTGTTCATCATTGATACCTGGCCACCCTATCCAGAGCGATTCCTGACCCTGATGAACAGAGTTCATACCCGTCGCTAACCCCCCACTAGTAGGCGAAAATTCAAAAGAATTATCTAACTTCGTTACTTGTAGCGGGAGCCGATTAGAAACTATAATATTTTTAGCCATAACCCATTTGAAAAGAATTAAACATTTCAATTTATGCATTTAAACATGTCGCATGCTCACACGGACAATCTTAATTATGGAATTATAGGAAATTGCAAATCATCTGCTATTATAAATGAGGATTCCTCAATAGATTGGTGTTGTTTACCACAATTTGATTCTCCCTCAGTTTTTGGTAAAATATTAGATGCTGAGATAGGTGGGTCTTTCAAGATTTCTACTGACGATAGCTATGAAATCACACAGGAATATCTTGATAAAACCTGTATTCTCAAAACCAAATTTGACAATGGTGAGGATGCATTTGAACTGTGTGATTTTATGCCAAGATACCAAAAAGAAAATGGCGTTTATTATGCTCCCCCAGAAATAACTCGTGTCTTCAAACTAATCAAAGGAAGTCCTAAATTTAAGGTTATTTATGACCCACGACTTGAGTATTCCCAGGGAGAAACATCAACCTACATAAAAGACGAATTTATCATCAGTATTGTTGATGATCAGAAATACGACACCTTATATCTTTATAC
>OZSS01000955.1_pt1 | contig 13756 bp, 15 predicted proteins | sample 1779911 | NCBI WGS metagenome assembly OZSS01 (sample SAMEA2603589, study PRJEB24840) | metagenome | biome: Water; feature: Photic zone; material: Seawater sample | place: Mediterranean Sea | collected 2013-11-12 | depth 10 m | reverse complement strand
TAAATTACCAAATTAGGACGGATAAACCCTCTTTAGATCAACTGGTAAAATTAGATTCTTATGCATAGTTGGGGTTAGTAATAAGGGGTGGTGATGAGTCATATACGATTATTAGCCATAGCCATTATTGTAGCAAATACGCTCCTAGCATCAATTGCATCAGGAGATAATAAGACAAATATCAATGAGGTAACCAGCTTCTTTAAGGATAATCTAGAAAACAGAGAGCAAATAGAATCTATACTAGGAGTCTGTTGCAGAATGTACAATAAGTATCAATTTTGTTAGAATTCAGCTTTTAATGACTCACATTGATGGAAATATGATAAATAAATTTAGAACAATAGACACGAGCAAGGACATTATAATTGATAATAATTTTAATAACATATTACCAGAAGATTCGCTTGCACGCTTTATAGTAGATATAATCTATCAGCTTGATCTCTCGTCTATCGAGGCGCAATATAGTGTATACGGAAACAAAGCTTACCCTCCTAAAATGATATTAGCTCTGATTTTTTATTGTTATATAAATGGTATATTTAGTAGCAGGCAAATAGAAAAAGCCACAAAAGAATTAATATCTGTAATGTACATTACCCATGGAGAGCATCCTGACCATTCAGTTATATCACGATTCAGAAAAGATTTTTTACAGCATATGAAATCCACATTTTCTCAAGTGCTAGAAATTGCTGCAAATATGAATGTCTTTAAACTAGGAGACGTTGCATTAGATGGAACAAAAATAAAGGCTAATGCCAGCAAGCATAAAGCGTTAAGTTATTCTCATACCATAAAACTAGAAAAACAAATAGAAGCTGAAATAAATTTATTAATTCAAAAATCGGAGGAACTAGAGAGTAGTGATTTTGATGACCTAAATATTCCTGATGAGATAAAACGTAGGGAAGAAAGAATTCTTAAAATTCAATCTGCTAAAGCTGAGATTGAAGCACGCCGTAAAGTAAAGTATGAGGAAGAAAAAAGAGAATATGATGCTAAAATAACCAATAGGAAGAAGAAAGAAAAAGAGAGGGGTAAAACATTGGGTGGCAGGAAGCCAAAAGAGCCAGACCCTAGTCCTCAATCTTCAGATCAAGTAAATTTAACAGACGAAGAGTCTCGTATCATGCCTACATCTGGCGGGGGTTTTCAGCAATGCTATAACGCTCAAGCTGCTGTAGATATATATAGTAGACTGATTGTTGAAAATCATGTAACTCAACAGAGGGCACCGTCAAGTTAATGAGGGATAAAACAAGCAAGTTGAAAACTAATAGAAAATTATGTAATTTCAGTTATTCAAATAAAACTTTATATTGAGCGAATATGCACTTAAAACAAACTCCAAAACATCATAGATTTCCAGTATCAATAATTAGCCATGCAGTATGGAGATATCATAGATTTAACGATAGCTATAGAGATATACAAGAAGAATTAGCCTACAGAAATGTAATAGTCAGCCATGAAGCTATACGTTCATGGTGCAATAAATTCTCTACTCATTTTAAAGATGTAATAAGAAAGCGTGAACGCAAGCCAAAGGATAAATGGCATTTAGACGAAATGACTATTAGAATTAATGGAGAATATTTTATATTATGGAGAGCTGTTGATTCTGATGGTTATGAGCTAGATGTATTTTTGCAGAAACGCCGTAATAAGAAATCGGCTATTCGCTTTTTGACGCGTTTATTAGGTAATTACCCATCTCCAAGAGTTATAGTGACAGATAAGCTTAGAAGTTATGTAAAACCTATACGCAGTATGTGCTTGGGAGCAGACCATCGTTCTCATAAAAGCTTAAATAATCGTGCTGAGAACGCACATCAACCAACTCGAAGGAAGGAAAAATCATTGATAAAATTCAAATCTCCCGGTGGTGTACAAAATACATTATCACTGATGGGAAAAGTTAGGAATATATTTAGCGTCGAAGTAGGTAGGTATAAACAAACTGCAAATAATCAAAGGCTCTCATTCAATAAAGCTAAAGCAATCTGGGATGAAGCTGCTCAAAGGCTTCTTGCTGCCTAAAATTCAGGATTATCGCCTTTTTACGAACTTAGTTCATTAACTTGACGGTGCCATTGTGCCAAATTATATATAGCACTCTAAGCTACATGTTTTTTTTATCGCCAAAAGCGAAGGTCGCACTTAAGATAAAAGGAGAAAACATTAAATCGGAAATAACATTCTCAGTAACACAAGAAGGTATTTTTAAAAAAAAAGACTTTGATACAAAGCAGGAAGATTTTTTTCAATCTCATGCAAATGTTTTTGTTCTTAATAACTATCAAATCTTACATATTTTGGAGCAAAAAGACTTTGAGTGTAAATTTTTAGAAGAAAAGCGACGGTATAGATAATACTGGTGAGATGATAGCAAAATACTACAACCCTGAGCGTGGCGATATTATATTCAATCCATTTGACTCTAGAGGCACAGATTGGGACTTCTGGAGTGACTGCTCAAGGCAACAAGATATAGAAAAGTTTGCCGACATATTAATTGGCTTTAACAGCAGAAAAAACAATAAGGCAGCAAATGACTTTTGGGAGCAAGCTGCACATAATGTTTTTGTATCTTGCGCCGATGTACTAAAAAAATACAAGCAGCATTCAGTACAAAAATTGTACGATAGCCTAACTAGAAGTGATGTATCGGAATTATATGAAATACTACGTGGCACAGATACTGCAAAATACTTTGCCGAGGATAATGCAAAAACTGCTTCATCAATAATAGCTGTTTTAATGGCTAACGTAAAACCCTTGAAGTTTTTAAAAGATACTGACAAAGATAATGGCTTTTCTATTCAGAGCTATACCAATGGATTAAACGAAGGCAAAAAGTCTTGGTTATTCTTAGCAACTGATCCTGCGTCTAGAGAATTAACCACACCACTGAATGCATCAATACTTGAATTATTCATATCACGCATAAGAAGAACAAGAGCAAAGCCAAATAACAAGCTATGGATAGTGATGGATGAACTACCAAGCCTTGGTAAGCTTCCAAGCATTGCCCAGTTGCTAGCAGAAGGAAGAAAGTACGGGGCATGTGTTGTAGCTGGAGTACAATCTACCAGTCAATTATCTCATCATTACGGAGAGTCCGAGAGTTCTACTCTTATCGGTTTGTTCAAAACGAAGTTTGCCTTTTCAAGCGATGATCCAAGAATGGGTGAATTATATTCAAAACTCTGTGGTAGAAAAACTACCATCAGCCAACAGAAAAACACAAGCTTTGGTGCAAATGAGTTTCGTGACGGAGTGAGTTACAACGAAAGAAGCGAGCAATCTCCTCTAGTACCTTATGAAGATTTTGGCAAATTAAGTATTGGTGAATGTTTTGCTATACTTCCCGAGATATCTACAAGAGTAGCAAAGATCCAAACACCCGAGGCAACAATTAAGGACAAAAACGACTGGTTTGTAGAATTGGTAGAAGATATGCAGTCTGATGATAATAGCAAAAAACAGGAAGCAAATAATACTCAAAATTCAACAGAAGGTACGCAGCCAAAAAACTCTAAGCCAAAGAAAAAGAGAAAAAACAAATCGCCAAAAAAAAAACTAAATAAGACCAATGGCAGTAAAACCAAAACTAAGTCAAAGGAAGGTGCAAAGAGCAACCCAAAAAAGCAGAAGAGAAAAGCAGAGGTGGATCATGAGATAGATTTTTCATGATTTCTGTTAACATACAAAAACAACTGGTGGCACAATATCACTCTATTTGCTATAATACAGACTGTTCAACTAGAGTTATTTTTACTTATGGCAATTTCTAAGTTCTTAGACCCAAAAAATGATATAGCATTCAAGCGAGTATTCGGCTCTGAAAACCATAAGGATATTCTTATTCATTTCATCAACGATATTCTAGAACTAGAGGGGAATAATCAAATAGAATCAGTAGAGTTTCTATCACCTATTCAAGACCCAGAAATAGCCTATAAGAAACAAAGCTTAATAGATGTACTCTGCAAAGACAAAAACGGAGTTCAAATAATCGTAGAGATGCAGGTTGCTCCCACTAAGGGTTTTGAAAAAAGAGCGCAGTATTATGCTGCTAAGGCATATTCAAGACAACTTAATAGTGGCTCTGGTGAGGATGGAAGATATCAAAACCTAAAAGAAGTGATATTCATTGCTATTGCAAATTGCATTATTTTCAAAAACAAAGCTGAATATAAATCAGACCATGTCATATTAGATAAAAAGACTTATGAGCATGACCTACAAGATTTCTCATTTACATTTATTGAACTCCCTAAGTTCAAAAAAGACAAAATAAGCGAACTAAAAACCATTATTGAAAAATGGTGTTATTTCTTCAAATACGCTGCAAATACCAGCGAAGAGGATTTAAAGAAGCTGATAGGCTCTGACTTGGTGATCAATCAAGCCTATGAAGCATTAAACCAATTTAACTGGACTGAACAAGAACTCATTGCTTACGAGCAAGAACTAAAGCGTATCAGAGATAATAGAGCCGCTGAGGATTATCTTATTGAGAAAGGTATTGAGAAAGGTATTGAGAAAGGAAAAGCTGAAATTGCGAAGGGCATGATTTCTAAAAATTATTCTCCCTCTGATATTTCATCCATTACCGGTCTTTCTCTATCTGAAATTCAAAAGCTTCAATGCAACTCTGAATGAAGAATTTTAAAGTTTGTAAGTTTTTTTCAAGGGTTGAATCAGATTCAATAGGCATTACTATATTTGTTATCTTCTCCTTTATTGACCCATTGAAGAGACTTGGCAATTTTTTATATAGATTCCAATCTACATATCCAATGATATATGATGGTCAGCGCCACGATCTCTTTGTTGTTCATGAACTCTCTCTATCTGCTTGTTCATAGTATCTTGCAGTGATGCTTGTAGCAAATACGATTAATATTATTATGAATATTACCTACGGGACTATTGGATTTGAAATGATTAGTTAAGTCATTAGGTGATATTATTTTCTCTTTGTGAGCATAACGAGCAGCATCGTACAATTTATCAACCGCCCCTGATTGCTGTGCTTCATGGGCTTGATGGATACTCTTTATTATAGCCTTGCTGTGATCTTTTGGATTTATTTCGCTATGCATCCCCGCTAAAAACTCTTGTTCCTTGATTAATGCAATCATTGCTTCCTTTGGAGTTTTTGCACTTTGTTTTTCTTCTTTAAATTCCTTAAGTTGATCGTAACCGTCCGTTAAACCCGCTCTTGTATTTGAGTTCACTCTAGTTTAATATTCCAAGGGAGGAGATCTTGGAGTTTATTTGACTGATAATCCTGAATGATATCAAAGACTTTATGCAAATATTTGACTGGATTGACGTTATTAAGTTTTGCAGTTTCTAGGATAGTGTAAATAATAGCTGCAGTTTTGCCACCTTTGTCAGATCCGGCAAATAGCCAATTCTTACGACCTACTGCCACTGATCTTAGTGCTCTTTCTGCTGCATTATTGTCTATCTCAATATTACCATTACCTAAAAACCTTCTAAGCGCGACTTCGTTATTTACAGCGTAAGCAATGGCCTTGGCTGTGCTACTTTTTTTCGGTAATTGTTTATAGGCCTTTTTAAAGCCAGTAAATAATTCATTTACTAGTTTTACTGATTTCTCCTTGCGAGTTTTTAACCTAATATCTGGACTCAGACCTCTGATGGTAGATTCTATATGATAAATCTCACCAATCTTATCAATGATTCTATGGGCAATATTCGCCTTGTCATTACTAGCGACTATATCATAAAACTTCCGCCTCACATGCGCCCAGCAACATACTTCTTCAACTGTTGCATCTGGATTTTCCTCACTTATGTACAAGTTGTTATAACCAGCATAGGCATCTGCATGTAATATTCCCGTAAAATCTTTTAAGTGTTCCTCTGGTCTTTCTCCTTTTCGATCTGGACTGTAATGATATCCAGCAGCAATAGGTGAATCATCTCCTCTTGGTCTTCCGTCATTTACATATACCCACATTCTGCCTGTTTTAGTTTTCTTTGTACCAGGATTTAATACTTTAACTGGCGTATCGTCTCCATGAATCTGATTACAAGAGATTACATACTCTCTTATTAACTCAGCAATTGGTTCTAACAGTTGCGCTCCTTGGCCAAGCCAGCTAGATATTGTCGATCTTGGGATATCTATTCCTTCTCTTTCAAACATCTGTGATTGGCGATATGCGGGCAGGTGATTGGAAAATTTGTTTACAAATATGTCAGCTAGTAACCCAGGACCAGCTATCCCCTTATCTATTACTTTTGATGGGGTATATGCTTGTACTATGTTATCGCAATTAGTGCAGGCGCATCTTGGCCTAATATATTTTATTACCTTGTACGATTCTGGTATTCGCTCTAATATCTCTGATACATCTTCTCCAATTTTACGGAAAGCCTTACTGCCGCAAGAATCACATGTTGCCTCTGGCTCTAATACAACTTCTTCTCTTGGCAAGTGAGCTGGCAGTTTCTTTCTTTTAGCCTTGCCTTTCTCTTGAGTATTGTCCTTAGAGGTAACACTTGGTTTTAGATTAAAACCAAGTAGAGTCTCCTCTTCCTCAAGTAATCTTTCTACCACATCTATTTGACGCTCTAGCCTTTCTGATGATTTGCCAAACCTTTTTGCCTTTAGTAGCCTGAGCCGCTCTTCTAGTAGGGCTACATAATTTGATAATTCCGTGTTCTGTTGTAATAATTTAGTATGATTAGATTCAAGTTCTGAGTATCTTGTATGCAGAGTAATGTGGCTAACTGAAAGTTCAGATTTTTCTTTCTCTAATTTTTTGTATTTAGATGACCATTCTTCATTCTTGTTATGAAGACTAGCGATAATCTGGTGCAATGATTCTTCCTCATCACTTGTATTACTAATATCAATCTTCATCTATTAATTGTTTTATCCTACGTATCGTGGGCAATCAGAGCGTGATGGATTCCTCCAGTCTATAGCTTCTATTAACATACTCAGCTGAGCTCTTGTTATTACCAGTGATTGTTGTTCCCCTAATTTAGGCCAAGTGAATTTGCCACTGTCTAAACATTTATAGTATAAACAAAAACCTTGCCCGTCCCACCATAATATTTTAACTTTATCTGCTCGTTTGCCTCGGAAGACAAATAAAGCACCTGTTTCTAGGTTATCAGATATTACTGATTGTGCAAGAATGGATAATCCATTCACGCCCTTTCTCATATCAGTGTGGCCTGTACATAAATATATTCTGCAGCTACTATCTGGGTTTAACATCTAGCCTCCTCAAATAATGCAACTAATTTTAATAGTTGATTACCACTGAGTCTTCCCTCTACGCTACATCTGTGATTATCAAATGATAGTTCTACTTTTGTTAAGCTTGGAAGTATTTTGTCCTCTATTGTCTTCACTTCCACAAAATGTGGTTTTTTGTTTGACAACAAATCTCCGGATTGTTGCTTTCTATATTGTTGCCTGTATCTTAACAATGTTGAACGGGCAAGATTATATTTCTTTGCCAGTTCACCTACATCACATCCTGGCTCCATTAATGCCAAGGTAATTCTTTTCTTTTGTTCAGGCGAGACTTGTCTTCTTTTCTTCTTCGTCATAAAACTCCTTGATTTTTTTGATCAAGCAATCTTACTGATTTTGAGCTTATCTCGCTAGAGCGGGTTTACCGGACGCTTACGCGTAATCTAAGGGTAAGTAATATCTAAATTATAGAAAACCAGTGATTTCGACAGTTAAATTTCAAATTTTTCTGATATAATTACTAAAAACTCAAGCTTGAAAAAAGTTCTGTAAATTTAGAGTATTTAAAAATCTAAAACTCGCAATGAGTTGTTTAAAAAAGCCTATAAACAATTACCGAAAAAAAGTAGTACAGCTAAGGCTATTGCTTATGCTGTAAATAACGAAGTCGCACTTAAAAGGTTTTTAGGTAATGGTAATATTGAGATAGACAATAATGCCGCAGAAAGTGCTCTAAGATCAGTGGCAGTAGGTCGTAAGAACTGGCTATTTGCGGGATCTGACAAAGGCGGCGAAACTGCAGCTATTATTTACACCATCCTAGAAACTGCCAAACTGAACAACGTCAATCCAGTCAAATATTTGCATAAAGTCTTTGATATCATCCAGGACTACAAGGCAAATAAACTGCAAGATCTCCTCCCTTGGAATATTAAATTAGAATGAATCTAAAAACAATAGAGGGTCTACTAGACGGTTACTTTGATCATACTTTATGATAGACGCAAAAAGAGTTCGTATTCCACCCGCAAAAGCGAACTGTTAACAACAAAAACAGGTTGGAAATAAAATACAGTGCCACCCTACCCTCCAGTATTTACCTGGCAATTAGCGGAATATTTGCTAATATGTCAAAATGCGTATTTTGCGAACTAAGTTCGTAGTTTTTACCCCACTAACTTACAAAACAAATTCACCATTTCAAGCTGCTTGAGATTGCTAGCTGAAGTTTCTAATAAGGTTTGACTATACACAATAATTGCCAAGCATTGAGATCGTGAAACAGCTACATTAATGCGGTTTTTGTTAAATAAGAAGTCCATTCCCCTTGCTGATTCATTAGCATTACTGCTACACATACTTAAAAACACAATAGGAGCCTCTTGACCCTGGAATTTATCAACACTTCCAACCCTAGCCCTATCTCCTAAAGCAGATTTTAGTTTGCTTACTTGATGATTATATGGGGCAATAAATAATATATCGCTCCAATCTATTAAACGCTCTACCCCTTCTTTTGAAATAAAAATACGACCTATTAATTCCCGGGCTAGTAAAGCAATCTTATCAACCTCCTCTTGGCTTGCCTGAGTATTTCCTTCGTGGCAAACGGATATTGGAACAATACCAGCTTCTTTATCTAGCACACCTTGATATCCACTAGGTACTTTAATGCACTGTATATCATTATCCGGTGCAGATTCAAGCTTTCCTTCGTAAATTGCGTTGCTTATAAAGCTGTTAACATAAGAGTGCATGCGATATGTTGTTTTAAGAAATACTCCAATTGATTGATCTATAGTAGGAGTATCATGTAGCAAGTATTCCAGTATTGATAAGCCGCTATCTCCTGGATGACTTCCTTGAGATGGTTGTCCAAGTTGCATTTGATCACCCATCAAAATGATATTTTTAGCAGAACGACTCATTGCAATTAAGTTAGCAACGCTGACCTGACCAGCTTCATCTATAAAAAAATAATCAAAAGCATTTTCTAACTCACTTCTAGCAAAGCCCCAGACGGTTGTTCCAATTACGCAACTTTGTTGCAAGTGACTCACTATGTCACCATTTTTATATACGCCAATCCCAAGCTTGGTTAGCTCCTCATCAGTGTCTTGCGTGCAAACAAAATAACCTTCGATTCCCTCAGATTTGCAGTATTTAGCCGTATTAATTAAAAGGTTATTTATTGCCTTGTGGCTATTAGATGAAATACCAATTTTTTTCCCAAGCTTTAGTAGCTCGGCAATAACATGTTTGCCTGTATATGTTTTTCCAGAACCTGGAGCCCCTTGTATAGTAAGATAACTATTATTCAAAGAGCATATAGCTTTTATTATCCCTTTGAGCCTTGACTCAGGCGCATCACTCATTACTATTGGATCGCCAGTTTTGTGATTTATAATATTCGGGGTTCTTCGTAGCAAAAAGTCGTTAATTGCCGTGTTTTCCAGATCGCCGCTGAGAAATAATTCAGCTTGGCTCTTTATTGCCTCTGTAATTACTTTATCATTTATATTTTCATATGGGATCAAAGTAACTATTCTATCTAATTCTTGACTTGATTTTAATGCAACAACGCCTTTAATAAAGCAAGAGCATTCCTGCACCAATTCAACATTTATATTCTTTCCATTATCTACCTGAGATCCATGTACAATATATTGCTTACTATTTCCTTTAAATTCCTGGTCTAACTCAAATGCATATTCATAAATATATTTTTTATCTCTAGGTTGTAATTTGTATGGCGGTTTATTTGTACGAACGCAGCGTGCCAAACAATCAATATCATCAATTAACTCATAATCGCTTAAGCCCATGCGATCAAATAATCTCCAATATATTGGTTTTTTCTCACGCCTGTGAAACTCTAGTATATGCGCAAAAAGTGAGTGTATTTCTGCATCTCCTTTATTCCCCTGATCTTTTAGTTGATCAGCTTTTTTTAGTAATTTTTCTTTTAACTTAATAGAGTCGGTTATCTCTTCTTGTAATTCAGGCTCTTTGATCTCTGAGATGCCAAGATATTTTATCTCCTCTTCTTCTTGTCTTAGCCTCAACCATTCTACAAGCTCTTGGGTTGAATTGCAGTCATCTATGTTATATTCACGTATAGAGTTTAATATTTTAGATGTTTTCCAAGTATCTCCGTCTTTATTTTCTCTCCACCGTTCATACACAACTACTGAATCACCACCAGAGCCAACATCGGTAGAGCGTTTAGAGCGATATAAATGCTCTACGTTTTTTATAGAATAGCGTGGCTCGCCTAATAGTAATCCGCCTTTTACTATTTTATATAAATCAACAAACACTTCATTACGTAGTAATTGGTCTACCTCATACTCGCAAACTCCATAACGCCCCATAAGTTTACGACATGCTGCAATTTCGTAATTAGCATAATGGTATATATGCATAGTAGGTTCTTCTAGCCACCTTTTGTAAGTCCACTCGATAAAAGCTTTAAAAGACTCTTTTTCTTCTTCCTTGTTATGCGCCCAAAAATCTTTAAATTGACGAACATTGCTTTTGTCAAAATAAGTTAATCCCCATAGATACTCTAGACCGCCTTCTTCAAGAGGAAAGCCTTCAATATCAAAATAAATGTCTAATGGAGAACTTGGAGGAAGTAATGATAAACCTATTTTTTGATTAACTGCATTAGGTAAAATCTTATATAAAGGGATATCTCCTCCTTCGCTGCTTTTTTGAATACTAGCTTGTTCCTTTAGCCTGCTGAGTATTTTAGAGTCAATACCTTTTATGAAGCTGGAATCTGTATCAGCCATTTTCTGCATAGTGTCTATTCCAGCTTTTTCTAGTTTCTTAATCTGGCTTTTTGTTATTGTTGCAATCTGAGATAAATGATCCGCTTCTTTTAAAAGTTTCTTAGCATGATCGCTCCACCGTCCCCAGTTACTTGAATCGGCTGGATTTATATCAACCTCTATTGAGGAAGGTCGATGCATTTTTAAGAATTGTGATTTTAAATTTTGGTAATAATAAAAATAATCATCTGTACGTAAACGCTTCCTTTCTCCGCTACCAAGTGCAGCTACTATATATTCTGGTCTTCTGCCTTGTAGCATTTCTAACATTTCCGCATAGCAACATAACTGTATAGCAACGTATGGTCTTAAAGTTTTTGATAATTTAGTATCCCATACTTCATAATAATAATTACCAAGCCCACTCTGCCCTTCTACTTTAATTAAAAAATCTGCATAACCTTTAAAATGTGTAGTAGATAGTGCTGCTTGATAAATCACATCTGCACCATCTTGCATAGCAGTATATGTATTATCTTCCGTAGTGTTGTCTCGTTTGATCTGTACAACATTAAGGTTTTTTTCTAAAAATGATTCTAAAACTCCCCTCTCGTACGCTGCACCTTTGCTTTGTAACAAAATCATCATCTCATCCATAGGATCAGCATGGGTTACTAGCTCAGGATTAATTATCGTCTTATGCTCCATCCACGAGGCAAATGGACTATCCATATACAGGGTTAAATCTGATGGTGAGTAGATTATTTTATTTTCTTCTTTATGCACTGTAATTTATATTCATTTTTTTATTCGCCAACAAAAACATACTCTCTGCTAGAGGATAATGACTTGTTAAATCGGTATCCGTTTTTTTCAAACGCTTTGAGTGATTCTGGGTTAGTGATTTTTCCCTTTATTATAAAGTTTGTCATTACTCCCCTTGCCCTCTTTGATTTTATTGGCACAATCTTAGTCTCATTGTTTTTTGTTTCTTTAAATACTATGTCAATGATGTGACATGGAGCGTTATTTCTATCAATGACAGATGAGTATTCATGTGATGCAAGGTTAATAATGGTTTTTTCCTTATGAGGCTCTAGTTCTTTGATTATATGCGAGGTAATTTTATTCCTCCAAAATTGATATAACCCCTTCTGTTGTTTTACATCAAGTCTGGTTCCCATTTCTAGTCTATATGGCTTTATTAAATCCATAGGCCTTAATATACCATAAAGACCTGATAATATTCTTATAGAGTTTTGAGCATATTTTATATCCTCAGCATCGAAGCTATTAGTTTGTATTCCATTATATACATCTCCGTTATATGTATATATAGCCTGTTTTTCAGGAGTAGTGTTATCATAAAACATTTGAAATCTTGTATAGTTTGTCTTAGCGATCTTATCGCTTACTGACATTAGCCCTTTAATTTGTTCTAGACTTAGATCCTTGCAAAGATCAATTAGATATTCTGACTCTGGCTGAAAAATCGGTTTACTAGAAAAACTAGGTGCTTTTGACTCAAAATCCATTGTTTTTGCTGGTGATATGACTGTGATCATGTGCTTTGTATCTTTGATTTCGTTATATAACGGTAGCAAGTCTTCCTGCTGATTTTGAACTGCTCACATATTTCAGCAATTGGAGTTGATCTTGCATTATATATTTCTAGCATCATGTTAATCTGCTTCTTGCTTAATAATGGCTTTCTTCCGCCTGTTCGCCCTCTTGCTCTGGCAGAATCAAGTCCTGCTCTAGTTCGTTCCTTAATAAGATTACGCTCTAACTCTGCAAATGCACCTGTAATGTGAAAAAAGAATTGTCCGATTGAACTGGATGTATCAATACCGTCTTGAATACTGCGGAACATAATGTTTTTGCTCTGTAAATCATTGATTAGTTCAATTAGGTCACGAAGTGACCTACCAAGCCTGTCTAGTTTCCAAACAACTAGAGTATCACCTCTTCTTAAATCTTTTAATGCATCTGTTAATCCAGGGCGATTTTGTTTAGAGCTACTGATTTTATCTTCATACAACTTTTCACAGCCAGCATTTTTTAATGCATCAATCTGTAAATCAAGATTTTGCTCAATTGTAGAAACTCTTGCGTAACCTATTAACATTCTTTAGTTATTTATTTAATATTTACTATATGCTGCAAAAACGTGTCATATCTAGTTTTAATAGAAGTATTTGTACATCTTGATAGTGACTATACTTTATGACACTCTATTATTCAAGCTAAAGCTATTAAGAAGCATGTCTTTAGTAAATGGGACAAAAACGACCGTTTTTGACACGAGTATATTTGAATCCTAAAGTCAGTCATTTTTATTCTTTGCTACTAAAACACAAATAACTGGTTTCCCTTCTAAAATTCTACCGTCCTTTTATTTAAAATTAGATTTAATCGTAAGCTCTTTTTATGATGAAAAAATAATTATTTTTTTCTCTGTTATGAAAATATTCTTTTCCTCTTGGGCGTTATCATTTTTATCAATAATTATTTTAGATCTTATATGGTTTAGCATTACTGTAAAAAACTTTTATAGCCCGAATCTTTCCAGCATAATATCGGGTGATTTCAAATATTCGATTGCAGCTGCTTTTTACATAATATATTCATTTGCAATTTCTTATATTAACCCGAACTATGTATAAGAGAAGGGCTGCATAGGAGGTGTTATTGGGGTATTCTGTATTTTTCAATCTAAAGA